>Ga0302324_100029606_pt1 | contig 10367 bp, 10 predicted proteins | sample Palsa_T0_1_FD_201949 | JGI IMG/M metagenome (GOLD analysis project Ga0302324, IMG submission 201949) | Peat permafrost microbial communities from Stordalen Mire near Abisko, Sweden - Palsa_T0_1 | ecosystem: Environmental > Terrestrial > Soil > Palsa > Peat permafrost | place: Sweden: Abisko... | reverse complement strand
CTTACGGCGTGGTCAAGATGAACGTCGACACCGACGCCCAGTACTCGTTCACCCGCCCGGTCGCCGGCCACATGTTCGCCAACTACGACGGCGTACTCAAGGTGGACGGCGAGGTCGGCAACAAGAAGGTCTACGACCCGCGCTCCTGGGGCAAGGCGGGCGAGACCGGCATGACCGCCCGGGTCACCCAAGCCTGCCAGGATCTGAGCTCGGCCGGCACCCGCCTGAAGTAAAGGCAAATTCAAAATCGTTCGCCCGAACGGACCGTTTGCCCCACCCCCGCCGCCAGTTGGCCGTGGACGCGGAGCAACGGTCCGTTCGGGAGAAGACTTTCTGTCTTTACCTCGGCCGGCCGACGGTCTACGGCTTCAGGTGCGCGGCTGCCTCGGCGCTGCTGTCGGCCAGGAACGTCCAGCAGCGCTGTCCCTCGTCCTCCTCGCCGATCGCGTCGGCCGCCCGGGCGAGGGCGGCCAGGCAGCGCAGGAACCCCTGGTTGGGCTCGTGCGACCACGGGATCGGCCCGTGGCCCTTCCAGCCGTTGCGCCGCAGCGCGTCGAGCCCCCGGTGGTACCCGGTACGGGCGTAGGCGTAGGCCTCGACCGTCCGGTTGCCTTCGAGCGCCAGCTCCGCGAGCAGCGCCCACGCCAGCGAGAAGGTGGGGAACGCGGCCGCGACCTCAACCGCGGGCGTGCCTTCTGACAGCATTTTCGTCGCCTCGGGAGTCGGCGGCAGCAGCGTCGCCGGCGTCTCGCCGAGCAGGTTCGCGTGTGTGCTCATGCGCAGCAGTGTGTCAGATCGGATCACACCGCCTGCAGGTAGACGCCATCGCGGTGGCGCTGGAAGGATGTGGGCATGGGTGACGGCGAGCCGGGCTACTGCGCGTGCTGCCGTCAGTTCCACCTGCTGCGGCGGGTTGAGGTCCCGGAACTGCCGCAGCCGGTCGACGTCTGCCAGTACTGCGAGGCCCTCGGCCCCGAGGGTCTGGCGTGGCAAATCGCCGGGCTGAACTCGGACGGCACGTTCGGCTACGAGGACGCGCCGCCGGCCGTCCGGCCGAGGAGGCGCTCGCGGCGGGACCCGCTGGCGGAGTCGCTGCTGTTCGCCGACGATGACCACGGCGGCGGGTTCGAGGCTCACCGGAGCATCGGGCAGCGGGCGCGGATCGCGTGGCTGAGGCTGCGGGGACAGATTTAGCATCTAGCCCCTGCCTCGTCAGGACCCCCCGAATAGGTTTCACCTGGGTGTTTCGGGTAACCTCACAACGCAAGAGCCCCTGTCGCGCTTGCGCCGCCAGGGGCTTTCGTCGTGTGAAAGGCGTGAAGAGAATGCCTGCCATCGTGCTGATCGGCGCCCAGTGGGGCGACGAGGGTAAAGGCAAGGCGACCGACCTGCTCGGGGACAGCGTGCAGTACGTCGTCAGGTACCAGGGCGGCAACAACGCCGGCCACACGGTCGTGATCGGCGATGAGAAGTACGCGCTGCACGTCCTCCCGTCCGGTGTGCTCTCCCCGGACGTCACCCCCGTCATCGGCAACGGCGTCGTCATCGACCCCAAGGCGCTGTTCGAGGAGATCGACGCCCTGCAAGAGCGAGGCGTGAGCTGCGACCGCCTGCTCGTGAGCGCCAACGCGCACCTGATCATGCCCTACCACCGGGCGCTGGATAAGGTCAGCGAGCGGTTCCTCGGCAACGCCAAGATCGGCACCACCGGCCGGGGCATCGGCCCGACCTACGGCGACAAGATCGCCCGGGTCGGCATCCGGGTCCAGGACCTGTTCGATCCCGGCATCCTCAGGCAGAAGCTCGATCTCGCCCTGCGGGACAAGAACCAGGTGCTGACCAAGATCTACAACCGGCGCGGGATCGACGCCGGGCAGATCGCGGACGACTACCTGGCCTACGGCGAGCGGATGCGGCCGTACGTGGCCGACACCGGCCTGGTACTCGGCCAGGCCCTCGACGAGGGCGCGATCGTGCTCCTGGAGGGCGCGCAGGGATCGCTGCTCGACATCGATCACGGCACCTATCCGTTCGTCACCTCGTCGAACCCGACCGCTGGCGGCGCCTGCGTCGGCGCCGGGATCGGGCCGACCAGGATCAGCAAGGTGATCGGGATCGTCAAGGCGTACACCACCCGGGTCGGCTCGGGCCCGTTCCCGACCGAGCTCAACGACGAGGCGGGCGAGTTCCTGCGCAAGGTCGGCGGCGAGTACGGCGTCACCACCGGCCGCGCCCGCCGGACCGGCTGGTTCGACGCGGTCATCGCCCGCTACGCGACCCGGGTCAACGGGGTCACCGACTTCTTCGTGACCAAGCTCGACGTGCTCTCCAACCTCGACAAGGTGCCGGTCTGCGTGGCCTACGAGGTCGACGGCAAGCGCTATGACGAGATCCCGATGACGCAGACCGAGTTCCACCACGCCAAGCCGGTCTACGAGTACCTCGACGGCTGGTGGGAGGACATCTCGGAGGCGAAGTCGTTCGAGGAGCTGCCCAAGGCCGCGCGCGACTACGTGCGGGCGATCGAGGAGCTGTCCGGCGCGCCAGTCGCGGCCGTCGGGGTCGGCCCGCGGCGCGACCAGACGCTCTCGCTCCGGCCGCTGCTCTAGCGGCACCCACCCTGTCGCCACCCCAGCGACACCAAACGGCGCGCCTGTCAGCTACGCCAGCGACCCGGAACCTCACCTGTCAGCTACGCCAGCGACACCGATAGGCCCGGTCGATGGCGTAGGCGACAGGTTGTCGATCCTGTCGATGGCGTCGGTGACAGGTAGCGCTGGGGCGGGTGGTGCGCCCGTGCGCTTCACCTTGGATACCGGTTGGCGCTAGCTGCCCAGGTAGGCTCCCGGAGCGTGCGCGTACTTGTGATTGGATCTGGCGGGCGAGAGCATGCGATCGTTCGGGCGCTGGCGGCGGACCCGGATGTCAGCGAGCTGCATGCGGCGCCTGGGAATCCGGGCATCGCTTCGCTTGCCCGGACGCATGGCGTCTCGGCTAACGATCCGGCTGACGTTGTCCGCTTGGCCAAGCGGCTTGGCGTCGAGCTTGTGGTTATTGGGCCGGAGGCGCCGCTCGTGGCGGGGGTGGCGGATGCGCTGCGTGCTGCTGGCATCGCTGCGTTCGGGCCGGATGCGGCGGCGGCGCGGATCGAGGGGTCCAAGGCGTTCGCCAAGGACGTGATGGCCGCGGCCGGGGTGCCGACCGCTGAGGCGCGCGTCGCTACGACCGCGGGTGAGGCCGAGGAGGCGCTTGACGCCTTCGGCGCGCCTTACGTGGTGAAGGACGACGCGCTCGCGGCGGGCAAGGGGGTCGTGGTCACCGAAGACCGGGGAGTCGCGCTTGCGCACGCCGCGTCTTGCCAGCGGGTGGTAATCGAGGAGTACCTGGACGGGCCCGAGGTGTCGCTGTTCGCGCTGTGCGATGGGAGCACGGCGGTGCCGCTGCTGCCGGCCCAGGACTTCAAGCGGGCGCACGACGGGGATCTGGGGCCGAATACGGGCGGCATGGGCGCCTACACCCCGCTTCCCTGGGCCCCGGCCGACCTGGTCGACGACGTGATGGACCGGGTGGTCATGCCCACGATGACCGAGCTCGCCCGCCGCGGCGCGCCCTATCGCGGAGTGCTCTACGTCGGGCTCGCGCTGACCGGCAAGGGCGTCAAGGTGATCGAGTTCAATGCCCGCTTCGGCGACCCGGAGACCCAGGTGGTCCTCGACCGGCTGACGACGCCGCTGGCGGGCCTGCTGCACGCGTCGGCCGTCGGCGGGCTGGCGGCCGCGCCCGCGCTCCGCTGGCGCCCCGGCGCGGCGGTGACGGTGGTGCTCGCGGCCGAGGGCTACCCCGAGTCCCCGGTCAAGGGCGACATGATCACCATCGATGGTTCCGACCGGGGCGATGGCTACCTCCTGCAGGCAGGCACCGCGCTGGCCGGGGGCGACCTGGTGACGGCGGGCGGCCGGGTGCTCAACGCGGTGGGCTCGGGCCCCGACCTGGCGGCCGCCCGCACCGCCGCCTACGGTGCCGCCGCCCGCGCCTCCTTCCGCGGCGGCTGGCACCGCGACGACATCGCCGAGCGCGCCGCGGGCGGGTAACCCGCGGCTAGCAGCGGGCGGCTACCGTAGAAGCATGATCGACAGGTATACGTTGCCCGCCATGGGTCGGGTCTGGTCCGAGGCCCACAAGTACGAGCTCTGGTGCCGGGTGGAGACGCTCGTGCTCGAGGCCAACGCCCGGGCGGGGACGGTGCCTGCCGAGGCGGTCGGCCCGGTCCGGGCCGCGCCGCCGCCGACCCCGGAGGCGGTGGCCGAGGTCGAGGCGGTGACCGAGCATGACGTCATCGCCTTCCTCACCGCCTGGGCCGACAATACCGAGCCCCGCTCGGCCGCCGCCTACGTGCACTACGGGATGACCTCCTCTGACCTGCTCGACACGGCGCTCGCGCTGCAGCTGGTCGAGGCCACCGATCTCATCCTGGAGAAGGCGGACCGGCTGGTGGCGGCGCTGCGCGACCACGGGCTGGCGCACTCCGGCACGCTCCGCTCCGGCCGGACCCACGGCATCCACGCGGAACCGGACGTGTGGGGGCACCGGGTGGCCGACTTCGCGTTCGCCGCCGCCCGGTCAAGGGACCGGGTCCGGCGGGCGCGCGAGGCGGTCGCGGTCGGCACGCTGTCCGGTCCGGTCGGCAGCTACTCCAACATCGACCCGTCGATCGAGGCCGAGGTGATGCCGGAACTCGGGCTCCGCGCCGCCGACGTCGCCACCCAGGTGGTGATCCGCGACGGCATCGCCGAGTGGGTGTCCGCGCTGGCCATCCTGGCCACGGTCTGCGAGGCGATCGCGCTCGAGGTCAGGCACGGCCAGCGGACCGAGGTGCGTGAGCTCGCGGAGCCGTTCAGGACCGGGCAGAAGGGCTCTTCGGCGATGCCGCACAAGAAGAACCCGATCAGGTCCGAGCGGATCGCCGGGCTGGCCCGGGTCGTGCGGTCCTACGTGACGCCAGTCACCGAGGGCATACCGCTGTGGCACGAGCGCGACATCTCGCACTCGAGCGTGGAGCGGATCGCGCTGCCCGACGCGGCCATCGGCACCGACTACCTCCTGCACCTGACCACCGGTCTGGTCGAGGGCCTGGTGGTCGACGTGGACCGGATGCGCGCGAACATGGACGTCACCCACGGGCTCCTGTTCTCCTCGTCGGTGCTGCTCGAGCTGGTGAGCGGCGGGCTCTCCCGGGAGGACGCGTACGCGCTGGTGCAGGCCGCCGCGATGGATACCTGGGACACCCAGACTCCGTTCCGTGATTCTCTGATTGCTCAGGGTAAGAACAGGAACATGGTGCTTGATGAGGCCGCCCTTGACCGGGCATTCCGCGCAGAAAGCTACGTCGAGCGGCTTGGTGAAGTCTTCGCTCGTCTGGCTGAGCTCACTTGAGCACCCGCATCGGATGGCATACTGGACAACGCGTTCGCTCGGTCGCGCTCACTGAGTGCGCCGTTCTCGCCGTTCCCCCTCGGACAGGAGCTGTATCTACATGACCAAGGGCACCGAGATCCGCTACCGTGTTCGCGGCGGAGCGCCGCTGCAAGGCACGGTGTTCATCCAGGGCGCGAAGAACGCGGCCCTGAAGATGATCGCAGCGGCCCTCCTGACCGATAAGGGTCGCACCGTGCTCAGGAACGTCCCGCCGATCGAGGACGTCTACCGCGCCGTCGAGCTCGCCCAGGCGGTGGGCGCCCGGGTTGAGTTCCACGAGACCGAGCGCACGCTCGTGGTGGACGCCTCCACGCTGAACTCGCCGGTCCTGCCGGCCGAGATCGCCCGCCGCTTCCGCGGCTCGGTGCTGTTCGTGCCCGCGCTCCTGCACCGGTTCGGCGAGGCCGTCATCGAGGGCATCGGCGGCTGCAACCTGGGCAGCAGGAACCTCGACTTCCATTACCGCGGGTTCGCCCGGCTCGGCGCGACCGTTGACGAGGGCGAGTCGGTGATCAGGATCACCGCCCCGGACGGCCTCCGCGGCGCGCACCTGTACCTGGACACGCCGTCTCACACCGGCACCGAGAACCTGATGATGGCGGCGTCGCTCGCGCCGGGGACAACGGTCATCGACAACACGGCGCAAGAGCCGGAAGTGCTCGACATGATCTCGTTCCTGACCAAGATGGGCGCGGAGATCACCGGCGGCGGCACCGGCTTCATCACCGTGCACGGCGTGTCCGAGCTCTCGGCGGTCGAGCACACGGTGATGTCCGACCGGATCGACGCGGGCGTGTTCGCCATGGCCGCGGTGGCCGCCGGCGGCGAGATCAACCTGGTCGGGGCCAACATCGACCACTTCGGCGTCGCCCGCTGGAAGCTCGAGCAGATGGGCGCGGAGTTCTCGTCAAGCGGCGCGGTGCTTCAGGTCAACCGGGAGAAGCCGCTGCGGCCGATCAACGTGATCACCAGCCCGTACCCGGGCTTCGCGACCGACCTGCAGCAGCCGATCATGGCCGCGGCGACGATGGCCGACGGCGCGAGCTACATCCGCGAGACGATCTTCGACGGCCGCTACGCGCTGGTGCCCGAGCTGAACAAGATGGGCGCCAAGGTCGAGATCGACAACAACGTCGCGATCGTGCACGGTCCGTCGGTGCTCCGCGGCTGCGACGTCGTGGCGCCCGACCTGCGCGGCGGCGCCGCGCTGATCCTGGCGGGCCTCGCGGCCGAGGGCGAGACCGTGGTCTCGCCCGGCTACCTCATCGACCGCGGGCACGCGAACTTCGCCGAGCGGCTGCGCGTCCTCGGCGCTGACGTCACCGCCGAGGAGCACGAGATCGGCGAGCCCTAAGGGCTACGCCCGGTAAGGGAAGGCACGCGCCGCCGCGAGAAACGCGTCGTTCGCGGCGGGCGTGCCGATCGAGATCCTGGCGCCTTCGCCCGGGTACGGCCGGATGGAGATCGCGGCCGCGTCGCACGACTGGGCGAAGGCGGCGGTCTGGTCGCCCAGCCGCAGCCAGACGAAGTTCGCCTCGGTCGCGGGGACGGTCCAGCCGTCAGCCCGCAGCGTCTCGCGGACGCGGTCGCGCTCCTTGACTGTGGTCTCCACTCGCTCCAGGAGCTCGTCCTCGGCGTCGAGAGAGGCCACCGCGGCGGCCTGTGCGATCGCGTTCACGGTGAACGGGAGCATGGTCTTGCGGATGGCCTCGGCCACCGGCTCGTGGCCGATCAGGAAGCCGATGCGCAGGCCCGCCAGGCCGTAGGCCTTGGAGAAGGTGCGCAGCACGGCCACGTTCGGCCGGTCGCGGTAAAGGCCGATGCCGTCGGGGACGTCGCTGTCGCGGATGTACTCGCGGTAGGCCTCGTCCAGGATGACCAGGCAGTCGGCCGGGACCTGGTCCAGGAACTCGGTCAGCTCGCGCTCGCGGACGACGGTGCCGGTGGGGTTGTTCGGGTTGCAGACGAGGATGAGCCTCGTCCGCGGGGTGATGGCGGCCGCCATCGCGGCCAAGTCGTGGGTCTCATCCCGGAGCGGAACGCGGACCGAGGTGAGGGCGGCGAGGTCGGCCAGCGGCGGGTAGGCCTCGAACGAGCGCCAGGCGTAGAGGACTTCCGCCCCGGGCTCGCCGACGGCCTCCATCAGCTGCTGCAGCACGCCGACCGAGCCGCAGCCGACGGCGACGTGGCCCACCGGGACGCCGAACCGCCGGGCGATCGCGTCGGTCAGCGCGGCCGCGCCGTTGTCCGGGTAGCGGTTGACGGCGCGGGCGGCCTCCGCGATGACCTCGACGACGGACGGCAGCGGCCCGTACGGCGACTCGTTGGACGACAGCTTGTGCGCCTCGCCCGCCACGGCGGTCGGCGCCTGGCCGGGCTTGTAGGCGGGCACGGTGTCGAGCACCGGACGGAAGCGCGGCGATACGTCAGTCATGCCTACCAGTTTCGCACCGGCAGGTCACTGCCGGCGCCGCCCGTGCCGGTCTAGGACAGTGACTTGGCCGCGTACGCGTAGGCCTGCTCGGCAAGCTGGCGGACCGCGGTCTTGGACGCGTTCGGGCCGGCCACGCTGACGGCGCCGACGAACCCGGCGCCGCGGTAGACGAGCGACCACTGGGCGTCCGAGCCGCCGGCCGCGGACGCGACGTTCAGGACCTTGGCCTGCTTGCCGATCCCGGTCAGGGCCGATTCGGTCACGCTGTAGGTGACCGACTTGCCGTCGACGGTCGCCTTGTAGCGCGCGCACGAGGCCGGCAGCCGCCCGGCCAGCGCGCTCGCGGCGGCCGTGCCCGGCGCGGCCGCGACTAGTTCGGAGACGTCGTTACCGCCCACCTTGAACGTGACCGACGCGGCCGTCGCGCCGGCCAGCACGGCCTCGTCGAGGCCGGTCGCGACGGCCTGCGCGCACGCCTTCGGAGCGCCGCCGGCCGACTGCCCGGCTGCCACTTGCGCGGAGATCGCGGTGTAGCCGCCGCTTGTCGCCGCCGCCGCCGCCCCCACGCCGTTGACCCGGGTGAGCAGGGCGCCGCGGAGCTTCGAGGCGCTGAACGAGTCCCCCTTGACCGCCGACAGCGAAGCGCTGGCCCCGTGGCTGCCGCTGGAGCCGGTGCACCCGGCGAGGCTGGCGCCGACCACTGCGGCCGGCACCAGCAGCAGGATCGCCGATTGCCGTCTACGACCGTCGAGCATCGCACATCCCCTCACGCTACGAATTCAATCGATGTCGTTGCGTGATGATAGCGCACGGTGAGTTAACGGCAGTGACACTGGGTCAGATGAAAGCGGGCGAGTCGACGCAGGTCAGGTGAGCGCGGCCGCCTTCTTCGCGACTACGGGGTGCTTGACGGCTTTGTGGACCTTGTCGACCTTGTCGACCTTGTGATGCTTCGCCGACCATTCGGCGTTCACCACCTGCTGGGCCAGCTGCGGCGTCATCCAGTCCAGCATCGGCGTCAGCGCCGCCCGCCAGACGGTCGCCTGGTGACCGCCGCCGGGGATGATCGACAGCGGCACGTCGGCGTCCCTGAGCAGGAGCTCCTGCTTGAAGAGTTCCGCCGCCTGGACATCGCCCTCATCGGCCGCGCCCGCCGCGAGGAAGAACTGCGGGACGCTGACCGTGACCGGAACCCGCGTGATGTACTCGTCGGGCGAGTTCAGCAGCATCAGCTTCTTGCTGTGCGCGAAGTCCTTGACGTCGACCGGCGCGCCGCCGGCCTTGCCGCCCAGCGGGACCTGGCTCGCGACCGGCGAGAAGTAGCCGCTGAGGGACCCGGCGTAGCCGAACAGGTTCGGGTGCTGGAGGGCGATGTTGGCGGCGCAGTAGCCGCCCTCGGAGTAGCCCGCGACGCCCCAGGCCGGGCCGGCCGGCTGCACCCGGAGGTTGGCGACGGCCCAGTCCGGGACCTCCTCGGCCACGTACGTCATGTCCTGGACGCCGCCCGGGTCGTTGAGGCACTGCAGCCCGTACTGCTGCCCGCCGTCGGTGTTCGGCATCACCAGCACGGCCGGCTTGGCCTTGCCGCTCGCCATCGCGTTCAGGTAGATCGGGACCACGTTCATCACGTTGACCCACGCCTGGGGGTCACCGGGCGAGCCGTGCAGCAGCTCGATGGCGGGGAAGCGGTAGTTCGCGTACGCCTTCTGGAAGTACTGCGGCGGAAGGTAGACGTACGCCGTCCGGCTGATGCGCATGTGGCGGCCGGCGATGATGGCGCTGAAGAGCAGCCCGTACTGCTCGTCGATCTGGGAGTCGTTCGCGGTCCCGATCAGCGACTTCAGCGAGCCGGCGGTGCCCTTGCCGAGGCCGGCCGCGGTCAGGTGCGGTATCGACGTCGTCTGCCCGGACAGGTCGCTGTAGAGGGCGCCCCAGGTCTGGTAGTAGTCGTAGTACTTGTTGACCGCGAAGATACCGAACACCATGGCCGGGATGAAGGCGAGACAAGCGGCGATGATCCGGAACACGGCCCGCTTGGCCAGGGCTACCCAGGTGATGAGCCCCCCGAATGCCAACAGCAGCACGATAAGGAACAGCGTTCCCTGAGGTTCAAGCACCAATACTCCTCGCGGCGGTCCCCGGCCTGAGATCAGCCGGGGACCATGTATGGCGGTGGAGGTGGGATTTGAACCCACGGAAGGGTTGCCCCTTCACACGCTTTCGAGGCGTGCGCCCTCGGCCACTAGGCGACTCCACCGCCGGTGAGCTTACCTGACGTTCGCCTGAAACAACGAGTCGGGTCACTACCTGTGTTCCGAGAAGAACCTTCGTATTACGTTCAGGCACTCGTCGGCGAGCACATCGCCGATCACTTCGGGCACCGGCGCGAGCCGCTGATCGCGCACGACGTCCCACAGCGAGCCGACCGCGCCCGCCCTCGGGTCCGCCGCGCCGAAGA
>Ga0302324_100029605_pt1 | contig 10367 bp, 7 predicted proteins | sample Palsa_T0_1_FD_201949 | JGI IMG/M metagenome (GOLD analysis project Ga0302324, IMG submission 201949) | Peat permafrost microbial communities from Stordalen Mire near Abisko, Sweden - Palsa_T0_1 | ecosystem: Environmental > Terrestrial > Soil > Palsa > Peat permafrost | place: Sweden: Abisko... | reverse complement strand
GCTGGTCGAGCTCATTCCCGCCGAGGTGCTGTCTCCGCCGGACGGCGGTCCCGCCGTCGGCATGCTGGTCGCGCTGTTCGTGGCGGCGCTTTTCTGGAACATCGGCACCTGGTGGCTGGCGCTTCCCAACTCGAGCTCGCACTGCCTCATCGGATCCCTGATCGGCGTCGCCGTCGGCAATGCGTTTGTCCGCTCGCGCAGCATCGCCGATGGCGTGCACTGGCCGCAGCTGTGGAAAGTGCTCGAGGCCCTCGCGCTGTCGCCCATCCTGGGATTCATGCTCGCGGGATTGCTGTATTTCATCTGCCGCAAGACTCTGCACGACGAGAACCTCTATAAACCCGTGGGCGACAAGCCGCCGATCTGGTGGATGCGCGGTATCCTCATTCTGACCTGCAGTGGTGTGAGCTTCGCGCACGGCACGAACGATGGCCAGAAGAGCATCGGACTCATCATGCTCACCATCATCGGGCTGTTCCCGGCGACCTACGCACTCAATCCGCATGCAAGCGCATCGCTCGATCGGCTGCCCGCGGTCCTCAGCCAGACCGAGCCGCTGCTTTCCAAGTACGGCGACGACGAGAAGCAGTCGGCGCTGGACGCCGCTCATTCCCTCGAGCGACGAATGGGCGCTTCTCCGGGAGCCACGACCGCGCAGCCGCCGCCCGCCGCGAATCCCGCGCAGCCCACGTCGCCGGCCAGCGCACCTGCTCAGACCAAGCAGCAGAAATCCAATGTACGCGACGATGTGTACCGCGTGATCTCGCAGCTGAAGCACGCCGAGGACTCCAAGTCGATCAGCGCGCCGGAAAAGAAGGATGCGCAACGCTTGAGCAAACAGCTCGGCAGCTACGTCGAATACGCGCCGCTCTGGGTACGTATGCTGTCCGCGCTGTGCTTGGGCATCGGCACCATGATCGGCTATAAGCGCATCGTCAAAACCCTGGGGGAGCGCCTCGGCAATGTGCACCTGACCCCGGCACAGGGTGCTTCCGCCGAGCTCGTGTCCGCTCTCGTGATTGGGACCGCGGGCTTCACGGGACTGCCGGTCAGCACCACACACATCGTCACCTCGGGCATCGGCGGCACCATGGTGGCCTCGGGTGCGGGACTCCGCTATGCCATGATTCGGCGCATAGTCTTAGCCTGGGTGCTCACGCTGCCGGTGACGATTCTAATCGCGGGCGGATTGTATTATCTGCTGGCAAGCCCTAAGTTCTGACGCTCGATGGCCAAGTCCCTGGGGGCCGGCGAGATCGTTCTCGAGGGCGAATTATGACTTTGACCGGCGGCTGTTTTTGCGGGCGAGTCCGCTTTCAAATCGATGCGCCGCTTCGCGGTGGGAGAAGTTGTCATTGCTCACGCTGCCGCAAGGCATTCAGCGGCGCCGGGTCGGCGTATGCCGAAGTATTGCCCGGCTCATTCTCATGGACCCGGGGTGCCGAGAACGTTACGAGTTATGAGTCGGCGCCGGGATGGGGCCTGTGCTTCTGCCGGACTTGCGGAACCACGATCTGTGGAACTCACGAAGGCGCCGTACATGGGGTGACTCTCGGTACCATCGACGGTGATCCAGGCGTTCAAATCGACAGGCACATCTTCGTCGGTTCCAAAGCCCCCTGGGATCATATAGGCGGGAACGCTCCGCAGTACCCGGAGTTTCCTCCCGCTTAAGTGCTTGGATGGTCGCTGCGGGGGAGCTCGCGATGGATACGATGATTGCCAATATCACGGCTGTTGTGGAGCAGTGGGTATCGCATGTCGCGGCGCGGCGCTGGATAGGCCGCTGCTGGGGCCGGTGACCGAGGACATCATCGAAAATAGCCCGCTATGGGATCGCCGCTTCTGAAACTTGCAGGTCAGCGACGCGAGCGAGAAGACCATCCAACTGCGTGCTCTCGCAACTTCCGCGGATTCCTCGAAATCGTGGGACGTCAGGTGCGAGATTCGCGAAAACTTCGTGAGTTTCATCCAACAGCATCATCCGGCGGGGCTGCCCCGATTGCGCGCCGACGTGCTGACGCATGCCCCAGTCGCGGACTGATCCCGCGACCGCGCGGAAGCCCTTGCCCCCGATCAGTCGTACCACGCCGGCGACTTACGCACGGTGCGAAAGAACTCCATGCTGTGGCCGATCCATAGCTGCGCTCCGGTCCGCCGCAACAATTCCTCGATTTTGCGGCGTGACTCAACCGTTCCCGTGGTCTTTTCCTCGTCCGGCATGCGCTTCAAGTCGCGCTCTTCCGCATAGTGATACAGGTCGCCCGACAGCACGACGGGCCCGGTGTTCTTCAGCCGCACCAGCAATGAGCAGTGTCCCTCCGTATGTCCCGGCGTTGCGAGGACGACGACCGTACCGTCCCCGAAGACATCATGGTCGCCGCTGAGCAGCACCGTCTTGCTTTTCTCCAACGCTGCATACTGGCTGAACCACGGATTGGCGCGCGCCGCGCTGCCGAACATCTGGTCACGATCGCCCTTGTAGGCGAGCCACGTCGAGCCGGCGAAGTCACCGGCATTGCCGATATGGTCCCAGTGGTAATGCGACAGCACGAGGTACTCGATGTCGGCGGGCGCAACGCCGATGTCGGCCAGCTGTCCGCTCAATGTGTTGAACTTGATCTGCGCGTAGCCGTCGAGCACATTCTCATACAGCGGCCTGCCGACCAGCCGGTCGTTCAGTCCCGTGTCATAAATCAGCATGCCCTTCGGGTGAGCCACCAGATAGCAAGTGACGCCCATGTTGCTGTCCTTGACCTCTTCGCGCCTCAGGTTGTAATCCTCGGGTTTGTTGTAGACCAGGGTTCCACAATCGAATACATAGATACGCGGACTGGTCACCTGGGGCGGAGGCGCGAGGTTCGCCGCGGCTGCGGGCGGCGCGAGTGCCGAAGCGCCGAGCATGGCGGCGGCGAGCACGCGTATCGTCAAGAAAATCGCAAGGCGCATACAGAGTCTCCCAGTCGCAAATTCCCGGTAACCACCGCCTCGACGCTCGCCGTCAGGTTCGCACCACCACCCGCGCGCGCCCGATGTTCTGAATCCGGCCGTAAGGTGTCTGCGTGTCGCCTTGCCGCTGCGCGGTGGCGCGCAGCACGGGAAAGTATGTCCCGGGCCTCGCGAACACGAACGTTGCCGATAGGCGGACGAGCGCCTCGGGTGTATCGATCCGCGCATCGATCGGATAGCTGCCGGTCCCTTCAAAGTCCCATTCCGCGGCGACCACCTTGCCCGCGCCGGGCGGTACCTCGATCGTAGCGGTGAACGTGACTGCCTCGTCGATCGAGACTTCGCTGCCGACGGCGCCGTTGGCCTTGAGCGCGATGAGGGGCTGCACACCCCTGCGGTCGTGCGCGTCGTCGGAAACTTCCACCTGAGCGCCGACCATCTTGTATCGAGTCGCCGCCGGCTTGATGCCCTTCTCGACCCAGGCGCTCAAGTCTCGCAGTGCCTGTTGCAGCGCGCCCTCATAGCTTACGGTGCGCGCACGAGCCGCCGCGGTCAACGGATTATCGTGCTGAGCATGGTCGATGAACCAAAGAGCGAAGCTGTCTTCGAAGTCAGTCCCGAGCGCCTGCCTCACCTGGGATCGATACCAGTCCGCCTGCCACGGCATCGCGTCGATATCCATGAGCGCCTCGAGCACGAGCATCTTGCCGTGGATTTGTCCGTTGGGAACGGAGCCGGCAGTGCCGGCGGCGGCGATCGGGCCGATGAGAAGCTCGCGCTGCGGGTAGATGGGCTCGCCGCCGCTGTCTCGATACTGATTCCAACCGTAGAGATCGGGCGTCGGGACCTGGTGCCGTTGATAAGTCTGCAGAGCCAGCGGCCAGGCATTGTCGATGCGCACCCGATCGCCGGCGCGTATGACTCCCAGCGCCGAGTGATCCGCGGCAAATGCAAAGCCCATCGTTTGGCCCTCCACAGAAGCAATGGGTATGCTTTTGCCTGCGGCCGCACCGCTGAGGATCGCCAAGTGAGCATCCGCAAAATCCCAGTCGGGCACGCTCTCGAGCTGGAGCTGCTTCGGAAAACCCTCGACGACGGAGGTCACCGTCGTGTCGAACTGAAAGCGTGCAGAGCGAATCGCGGACTTCGGGTCCGTGCCCAGATATCCGGGCTGGGTCCAAAAATCATCGACATAGGTGCGGTCGAGCATCGGTATGAGCGGCGCGACGTTGTAGAAATAACCGCTCGTCAACGCGGCATGATTCCACCAGCCGCGAGGAGGGAAACCGAGCGAGGTTGCCTCCGTCAGTGCCGCGCGCTCTTCCTCGTTCAGTTCGGCAAAGGGGTCGCCGCTGCCGCCCGGATCGATGGCATCCATGATCCCTGCGAACTTGCCGCGTTGTTTCAGGATCCGCAGCGCGTGCATGCGCACCGTGAACATGCTGGGAATGGCGTTGGGTGTCGCCATGACGTACGGAAGAAACCCGTCCCATACGCCGCGGGTGTTCTCCGCGCTGCCGATCGTTTGGTAGGAGCCGCCGCTGCCGCCGAACAGGTAGCCGAACGGGCGATGCTCGCCGTAGAGCTCAACGGCCAGGAGGCGCGAATACTTCGCTGCGGCCGCATTGACCCGATAGGCGGCGATGGCCGGGTCGGCCGGCGGCATGCGATCGGCACCGCCCAGGTTCGTCTGCACGTAATAAGCGCCGCTATCGATCGTGAAGCCCAGGTTGCCGATGGCGACATCGAACTGGATCGGAAACGGCCCGATGTCGGAGCTCGTCACCAGCGGATAAGTGTTGTGGAAAAAACGTCCCTGGTACTGGTCCTTCGGCGGGAAATAGAACGAAAAGCGCGCGTCGGTGCCCTTGAATCCACCCCGCACGTAACGGTGCGGCACGGGATGCTCCCGCCATTCACTCAGCTCGACATAAGGCTGACTGAACTGCGGATCGACCGATTCGGCGTCGACACCCTGCGGTGCCGGGTCATCGGTCTGCACGCCGGTAGCGGTAGCGGTGGCGGTGGCGGTGGGCGCGGTGGCGGACGCGTCGCCGATGATGCGTTTCCCGGTCATTTTCGCCTTGCCGAAAATACCGAGCTTTGCCGTACCGCTCAGCGTGTCGCCCTCGACGACGACCTCACAAGTTACCTTGATTCGCATGGGCTTCTGCACGTCCATGATCCAGTGGAGTCTGTTCTCCGCGGCCGTGCCCGAGATGTTCATGTTCCCCATCGAGCTTTCAATGACCCCGCTGAAGTGGCCGTCCAGCGTGAGGATGCGTAACAGCATTTCCTGGCTCGCCATAGGGGCGACCAATGTCACGTTCCAATCGCCGATGGCGCTCATCGAGGTCACTTCTTGAAGTTCAATTCAAGCATGACGCCATGTGGATCCTTGACGAGCACCAGCGCGTGGTCAGGCTGGATATTGAAGACGGAATATTCGATACCACGGGCCTTCAGACGCTCCACAATTTCCGCCTGCCCCTCGCAATCCAGGGCAACGTGATCGATCGGGCCCGTCGAGGCGGAGTCGGCCGCCATCGCCCGCAGATGGATTATCGCCCGCCCGTTATTGTCGAACAGCCAGTTGGCGTGGCCGGTGGCCATCGGGATGCTGCGGAATTCAAAGTCGAACACGTCTATATAGAATTGCGAAGAGGCCGCGATGTCGGTTGTGCGGATATTGATGTGATTGATGCCGTTGACGGGCATTGTCGCTTACCTCGCCTGTTAGTTAACGCCGGGGCGCGCCCGCGCCGGGGCTCGCACGTGGCGCGCGATGCCTGCAGGTCATTTGGCTTTGAACAAATTATTGGACGCGGCCTCGATCCTCAAGATGCGCTCCCTGCGCGCGGCCGCCGAAATGGGCGCAAAGCCCTGCTGGTCGTCGGCCGCCCCCCAGTTTTGCACCGGTCCATAGGGCAGGCGTTCGAGACCGAGCTTCGCGACATCGTCCGGTTCGGCCGCTCCCTCGCCGACCGTCAACCCGCGCTTTTCCATGAAGGCGCGAAACGTCGGGGTGTTCGTGCGGCCGAGAATGAGATTCAGCACGTCGACGCCGTGCGGACGAAGCTCCGCCCACAGCCCTTCGCCGAAACACAGATCGAACGCTTTGCTGCCGGCATAGACGGCCATTCCGGTCGCACCGCCATAGCACGCGCCCGATCCGACCAGGATGATGCCGCCGCGCCCTCGATCGCGCATCAGCCTTCCGAAGTGGTAGCTCATCCGCATCGGGTTCATGACGTTCCGGTCGACGAGCTTTTCCCAATTGTCGATCCCGCCATCGAGAAACTTGGAGTCATTCGTATCGCTGCCGGCATTGTTGACATAGAGCCCGACTTCGCGCCCAGCCGTGACATCGACGACGTGGCTCAAGGCTTCCCGCGAGGCGAGGTCGACCGTGGCCCCCACGCATTCGACTCGATACAGTGTGCGCAGCTCCTCGGCAAGCTCGTTGAGCGGACCTGAGCGGCGCGCGATCAAGATGCAATTGATAGCCCGCGCGGCCAATTGCTTGGCGAAGGAGCGTCCCGTCCCTTCGGAAGCACCCGCAATGACGGCCCATGGGCCATAGCGCTCGGCAAAATTCACGGACTCTCCTTACAAATCGGATACGGCGTGCCGTCTTTGTGCACGAACCGTCCGTCGGTGTTCGAGCTCATCATATCGACATCGGAGCACGACCAGCCGCCGGGCGGCAAGGTCATCAGATTGACGCCGAAATCGCGCAGCCCGCCCGCCACACCGAGGCGCCGCCGCGTGAGCGCGGCGCACGGCGCATCGAACGGCGGCGGGTAGCCGGAGCCTTCACGCGCAGGCACGGCGGCGATGTCGATCTTCGGCATGAACTGCTCCTTTAGGGCCTGGCAATGCTGAAATTTGCTGGCTGTCGGCACGGGCGCGAATGCCGCCGACATCGATGTCCGAAAATGGCGAGTATCCATGCCCGACAACGACTAATCTAGCGCCATGTTGTTCGACGCGGAAGCTTGTTTTCGTGCGGTACGCGCCCGCGATCGGCGCTTCGACGGCCGTTTTTTCACGGCGGTGTCCTCGACCGGCATCTATTGCCGGCCGATCTGTCCGGTCAGGCCCCCGAAGCGGGAAAACATGCGATTTTTCTCGAGCGCTGCCGCCTGCGAGGGCGCGGGATACCGGCCCTGCCTACGCTGCCGGCCGGAGCGGGCGCCGGGCCTCGCGAGCGTCGACGCCGCAAGCCGGCTCGCGGGCGCCGCGATCGCCGGCATCGAGGAACACGCGGTGTCGAATGCTCGCGTCGGCGATCTCGCGGCGTCCTTGGGCGTGAGCGACCGTCACCTGCGCCGGGTCACCGAGGCGGAGCTCGGTGTGTCGCCGATCGAGCTCGCACAAACTCAGAAGCTGCTGCTCGCCAAGCGGCTGCTGAGCGAGACCTCGCTCAAGCTGACCGACATCGCGTTCGCTTCCGGCTTCGGGAGTGTGCGGAGATTCAATGCACTCTTTAAGTCGCGATATGGTTTGAACCCGCGCAGCATCCGCCGCACGGGCGAAGGTGCGCGAGGCCTCAAGTGCCTGCTCGATTTTCGTCCTCCGCTCGCGTGGGAAAGCATACTCGCGTACCTGCGCTTGCGGGCCATACCAGGGGTGGAGTCGGTCGATGGAACGCATTACCGCCGTACCGTCGCGATCGGCGAGCACCAGGGATTCATCGGGGTGTCGCTCGCTGCGAGCGGAACAGCGCTGGAGGTCGAGATTTCGCCCGGTCTTGCGCCGGTGATCGGGGCGGTGATCGTCAGGGTCAAGAATCTGTTCGACCTCGGCGCGACGCCCGACGCGGTGGCGGAAGTCCTGTCGCAAGATCCGATGCTCGCCGGGGTGGTGCGCCGGATACCAGGGCTGCGGGTACCGGGCGCGTTCGACGGGTTCGAGCTTGCCGTGCGCGCGGTGCTCGGCCAGCAGGTATCCGTTCGCGGAGCCACTACGATCGCCGGGCGCTGGGCGGCGGCGTTCGGCACGCCCGTCGCGACCCCGTACCCGGAGCTTTCGATGCTCGCACCGAGCGCCGCCCGCATGTGCAGCGTCACCGCCGACGAAATCGCTGCGCTCGGCGTGGTGGGCGCGCGGGCGCGCTGCCTGGTCGCGCTCGCCCAGGCGGCGGCGGAGCGGCGCATCGTGCTCGGCCTCGCCGCGGACGTCGATGAGCAGATCGAGCGCCTGACGGCGCTCCCCGGGATCGGTCCTTGGACCGCGCAGTACATCGCCATGCGCGCGTTGCGCTGGCCGGACGCGTTCCCGGCGGAGGACCTCATGGTGTTGCGCGCTGCCGGGCTCGGCAAGAAAGAATTGCGGGCGCGTGCAGAGGGCTGGCGGCCGTGGCGCGCCTACGCGACGCATTATTTATGGCAATCTTTAGGAGGAGTCGTCACATGATTTGCTACAGCCAAGTCGACAGCCCGGTCGGTTTTCTGATTCTGAAGAGCGAAGACCGGGCGCTAACCGGCATCTACATGAGCGGCAACTACATGGATGCACCGACCCGGATGCCGGCCGATCTGCACCGCTGGGCGCTCGATCCGACGGCGGAGCCGTTACGCGAGACCGCCCGCCAGCTTGAAGAATACTTCAAGGGAGAGCGGCGCGACTTTGACCTGCCGCTACGTCTCGACGGCACGGAATTTCAACGGCGCGCCTGGCGCAACCTCATGGAGATCCCTTATGGGAAAACCCGGTCGTACGGCGAGCAGGCGCAGCGCATCGGCAATCCGAAGGCATCGCGCGCCGTGGGTCTAGCCAATGGCCGCAATCCCATCCCGATCGTGGTGCCGTGTCATCGAGTCATCGGAGCGAACGGATCGCTTACCGGATTCGGCGGCGGGCTCGCACGCAAGCGCTGGCTGCTCGCGCATGAAGGGCGGTATCAGATCATGGGCAACGAGATTCTGAACGCCGCGCCATTGCCGTCCGGCCGGTTGACCGCAAGCGCGCTGCCGTCGTGAAACTCCGCAATGAGCCGCACGATGTACAAGCCCAGTCCGAAGTGCGGCCTGTCGTCGCTTCCCTGGCGATGCTCGAACAGCGATTCGAATAGCCGTCCGAGCATCGCGTCCGGGATCGACGGCCCGTCATTCTCGACGCTGAGCTCGTAGTTGCCGCCCGCGCGCGCCACCTTCACGGTGATGGTTCCGCCGGGCGGTGTGAAGTCGACGGCATTCTCGATCAGCTTGTCGAGCATCTGCGCGATGAGCTCGGGCGCGCCGTATAGAACACACCCATCGGCCGGCGTTTCGAGCACGAAACGCGCATCCGGGAACGCGTCGCGATAGCCCGCCACGGCCGCGCGCGCCAGCTCGACGAGCTCGAAACTCACCCGCTCCGCCTGCTGGATGCTCTCCTCCACCCGGCTCGCGGCACCGAGTGCGGCGAGGATCGACTGCAGTCTGCCGGTGCCCTCGCGTGCGCGGGTGAGATAGCCGCGCTGATCCCCGCGCACACCCTCGGATTCCAGATTGTCGAGCGAGGAGCGCACGATGGTGAGCGGCGTACGCAACTCATGGGAGAGCTTGCCGCCCAGCGTACGCAAATACCGGGCGTGCTCGTCGAGGCGGGCGAGCAGCCGCTCGAAAGCCCGCGCCAAAGCCCCGATCTCATCGGCACTGCCCGACTCCGGCATCTCGAGCCGCACCCGGCCGTCGTTGCCGACGGCTGAATCGGCGGCGAAGCGCAGCCGCCCGATGCGCACGCTGATGAAGGTCGCGAGGCTGAAGGCGAACACCACCGCAAGCGCGGTCGCGAGTAAGGTGAGGTCAAAGAGATGCGCGAGGGCCCGGTCGCGCAGGTCGAGCAGCTGATCTCCCGACTGCTCCAGCACCACGGCGCCGCGAGTTCGGCCGTCCACCGCGATCGGCGCCGCGGCGAGCAGCAAAAGATCCTGCGCGCCCCCGCTCGCCCGCAGCCACTCGGCCGCCGGCCGGCCGGCAAGGGCGGCGGTGATGCTTTTGCCGGTGATCCGGTCGGGGACCGAGGCTTGCACAGGCCACGAAGAGGTATCGACGGTCACGAAGCGGCGATACCAGGTACCGGCCACATCATCCTCGAGGTCGGCGGCCCGCAGCGCGCCGGCGGTGCCGAGCTTGAGGCCGTTCCCGTCGACTACGGTGGCACGCGTGCCTGTGCGGATGAAAGTCGCGAGCAGCTCTCCCAAGCCGGACGTGGCCATGAAGAGCCGCCCTCCTTGAACCGAGTCCGCGGCAAAGCCCGCCTTGCGGCCGCTTGCCTCGCGCGCTTCGAGCCAGAGCCGGCTACCTACGAGAGCGAGCGGTATGCGTGCCTCGAGGTGATAGCCGCCGGCGGACTCGAGCCAGTAGGCCTGGATGCGGGGCTCGTTAGTGATGCGCGCGGCGCCGTCTGCTTGGATGATCGTCTTCTGCGCT
>Ga0302324_100029603_pt1 | contig 10368 bp, 9 predicted proteins | sample Palsa_T0_1_FD_201949 | JGI IMG/M metagenome (GOLD analysis project Ga0302324, IMG submission 201949) | Peat permafrost microbial communities from Stordalen Mire near Abisko, Sweden - Palsa_T0_1 | ecosystem: Environmental > Terrestrial > Soil > Palsa > Peat permafrost | place: Sweden: Abisko... | reverse complement strand
ACCCTGAAGCTACCAGACATTCTGCAACAAGCGGGGGAGGGGGGTGTCGACCGATTTTCAGCCTGAGCCGTTCCATCCAACGCCCGCCCCAACCAAGCCCAAACTTTATTTTCGGGGCAACCAGCGGGTTTCACCAACGGACCAGGTCTTCAGGGTCTTCCACCAGCACGACTTCATACTTTTCCAGCATGGGCATCAGAATGTTTTCCAATTCGCTCTTCCAGAGCTTCCCTTCGTAAAACTTGGCCTTCATCGGCTCGCGCGAGGCCAGGTCGGGAAAGCCGCGCATAAAAAAGAAGGTGTCGAAATCTTCGATGGAGAGAAAGGGTCCCAATATTTTCATTCCGATTTCCGCGTGCGCCGGAATCGACTTTGAGCGAAAGACCTCAAGGAACTCGGAGCGCTTGCCGGGTTTGGTTTTATAGGTGCGCATTTCGATGATCATGCGGGACCTCCCTCCAGAAGACTTGCGCAGAGCGCATGAAAAAGCAAGAGGACACGTTTCGGGCGGACTTCGACGGCAAAAACCTAATCGCAGAGATCGCGGAGAAAATCCGCGGAGAACGCGGGATCAAAACAAAAGGCTGAAGAAAAGCTGCTTGCCGAGCAGGACCGTTCTATCTTCCCATCCGGGCGTGATCGGACATGCGCCGGCGGTTGTGGCGCAGCGCGACGTTCATGTAGACATCTCCGAGAGAGGTCTCGAAGCAGATGATGACTGCCTCCACGTCTTCGCTGGTCTTGGCGCCCTCTTCGTCGGTCACCAGCACAGGCGGATGAACCCGAAAGTGAAAGCCCTGGTCGTTGAGCGCGGAGATGGCGTTGCCCACGACCTGATTGGCCAGTTCGAAGATGGTTTCCTTGATCAGTCCGTCGGACTCGGGAAGGTCGGCGCCGGCGTAGTGGCTGGCCACGCGCACCGCGGTCTGGGGATCGAGGTCGAGCACGATGCGTCCCTCGATGTCGCCGGTGAGCGCGACCATGCCCGCCACGCCTTTGCGGCGGTAGGCGGCTTCTTCCATCGAGAGGTTCACCACTTTGGTGGCGCTTTGCAGGCCTTGCGACAACACGGCGTCGGCCGCGTTGATGAAAGGCTGAATCAGCTCCATCTTCATGACGACTAGGCCCCCGCACCGGCGGCGCTGGCCACCGCGCCGTCTTCTCCCAGCACGTATTTGATGACTTCGTAGAGCACTTCCGGTTTCACCGGCTTTTGCACGAAGTGGCGGGCGCCGCGTTGCAGCGCGGCCACAATGTTTTCCTGGTAGCCAACCGACGACACCATCACGATGCGCGCCTCCGGGTGGGCCTGCACGATTTTTTCGGCGGCTTCAATGCCCTCCATCTGCGGCATGGTGATATCCATGAGCACGATGTCAGGATGGGTTCGTTCGAACTCGCTGATCGCGGTCAGGCCGTCGCCGGCCTCGGCTGCGACCTGCCCGCCGAAAGTCTCGACCATGCGGGCCAGGTTCTTGCGCGCGAACACCGAATCGTCCACGATGAGGTAGCGCACCGCCTGGCCATCTTTACTGCGTTTGACTGGTGAAAACTGCTCCATACCAAACCTCCCTTTCAAAATTCCTATCACGGCGGCGTCTTCTCCGCCAGATAACTCAGGTCAGGGCCGCAAACCGCTCAGTGGCTGCCCCGCGCCACCAAACTCGCCTCACGGTCGCCCGGCCGGCCGCACAAAGACTGCAAGGTGGTGGTCAGCGCGTCCAGGTCCACCACGCGCTTGGCATAGCCACGCTCGATGGCCGCCTTGGGCATGCCGTAGACGACGCAGGATTCCTCGCTCTGGGCCAGGGTCATGCCGCCGGCCCACTTGACCGCGCCCAGGCCTTCGGCGCCATCCTCGCCCATGCCGGTCATCAGCACGGCCACGGCGTGGGGTCCAAATTCTTCGGCGACGCTGCGAAACAACACGTCTGCGCTCGGGCGATGGCCGTTGACTTGCGCCTCGTCGCTGAGCACGGCCACGTCTCCCAGGGGCAGCCGCTTCACCTTCAGATGGCGGCTCCCGGGACAGATCAGTACGCGGCCGGCCTGCAGCAGGTCTCCCGATTGCGCCTCTCTTACTTGCAGGGCGCTCAGTTCGTCGAGACGGCGCGCAAACATTTGTGTGAAACCTTCGGGCATGTGCTGCACCACGACGATCGAGCCGGGGAAATCTCCCGGCAATTGCCGCAGCAGGAATTCCAACGCCTGCGGCCCACCGGTGGAGATACCGATTGCCACCAGCTTGCTCGGCGTCCGCTTGGGCGCGCCAACCGCAGCCTTCGCCAGGGGCGTGACCGTTCCCGTCGACAAACCCGGGCTGACGATCTTGCCCTCGGCGGCAGCTTTGATTTTCGCGATCAGCTCCGCCGCGGTTTCGGCCATGTGCACCGAACCATCTTTCGGCTTGGCTACGAAATCGAAGGCTCCCCAGCCCAGCGCTTTCATGGTGACGGAAGCGCCCTCGGTGCTGTGCGAGCTGACCACGATGACCGGAATCGGCCGCCGGCGCATGATTTCTTTCAAGGTTTCAATGCCGTTCATGCCGGGCATGTCGAGATCGAGCGTGATCACATGCGGGCTCAATTCCTCGATCTTCTTCAGGCAGAAGTTGCCATCCATGGCCGTGCCTACCACTTCGATCGACTCCTCGGCGGTCAGCATCTGCGGGATGAGCTTGCGCATCAAGGCGGAATCGTCGACCACCAGTACGCGGATCTTTTTCATGTCGGAACCGTTCATGCCCGGCCTCCCGCGGCGCCGAGAGACATCCGAATGCGATCGGTGTGCGAGAGCAGGATGCCGTAACTGGCGGTCCCCGATTGTTGCGGCCGGGTGCGGACCACATGCTCGACCACCGCGGGGAGATTCAGGATCAGCACGACCCGTCCATCGCCGAGGATAGAGGCGCCGCTCACCAGGTCGGTCGAGAAAGTCTGGTCGTCCAAGGCCTTGATCACCAATTCTCCTTCCCCCTCGAGCGCGTCGACGATCAGCCCGAATCTTTTCTCGCCCACCAGGATCACGAGCACGAAGAGCTTCTGCGATTTGCGCTCGCCACCGGAGGCGGGGGCGCGCCCCAGGCGCAACAGCGGCAGCACCTGATTGCGGAGTTGCAGGACTTCGTAGTTGTCCACCTGATGCACTTCCGCTTCCGAGGTGCGGGCGATCTCCACCACCGCGTTCAGCGCGATGGCGTAGAGCCGCTGTTCCACCCAGAACAGCAGGGCCTTGATGATGGCCAGGGTCAGCGGCAGCTTCAGTTGGAACGTAGTGCCCCGGCCGGCGTGTGTCTCCACGCGAACCGTGGCCTTCAAACGATTCAGCACGCTCTGCACCACGTCCATGCCCACTCCACGGCCGGAAACTTCGGTGACCTGGTCCGCGGTGCTGAAGCCGGGGCGGAAGATGAGATTGAGTGTTTCCGCTTCGGTGAAGCGGGAAGCCTCTTCGGCGCTGGCCAGGCCCAGGTCGATGGCTTTGGCGCGAATCTTGGCGCTGTCGATGCCACGCCCGTCGTCGCCGACCTCGACCACCACCTGGTTGCCCTGGTGATAGGCGTTCAGGCGAATGGTGCCGCGCGGCGGCTTGCCCGACTGGCGGCGTTCTTCGGGAGTCTCAATGCCGTGGCTGATCGCGTTGCGCACCAGGTGGGTCAGGGGCTCGGCAATGGCGTCGAGAATTCCTTTGTCGAGGTCGGTCGTCTGCCCGCTCAAAGCCAGATCGACTTCGCGGCCGCACTGCCGGGCCACGTCGCGCACCAGGCGCGGGAAGCGGCGGAACAGTTGCTCCACCGGCACCATGCGGATCTGCATCACCGAGCGTTGCAGATCGTTGAGCACCCGGGCCTGAAAGGCCATGGCGTCGGCGAAGCGCCCGCGCAGCAGGTCTTTGGGATAGCGCTTGCCGAACTCGATGAGCGCCTGCTGCAGCATCGACTTGCCGATGATGAGCTCGCCCACCAGGTTGAGCACGTTGTCGATGCGCCCGGCGTCCACGCGCAGGACGTTCTCCGGCGCCCCGTGGGCGGAAGCTTCCAGCGCGGCGGGCATCTCCGCGGGTGCATTGACCGGGGTTTCAGCGGGCGCCTCGGTTTGCGCCGGCGTTTGTGCCGTTGCCGATGATTTCCCGGGGGTCGCCGAAGACTCCCTCGGCTGGATTGCCGTCTCCGCGGCGGAAGCATTTGGCGCAAGCGCAGCTTGCACCAGCGTCACGATGACTTCGCCGGCAATCGTCGGAATGCGGCACTTGGCGGCAATCTGCTGCGCCGTCTGCGCGCTGCCCAGCACGAATTCCACCTGCTTGGCCGCCGCCGCGGATTTCGCCTCCGGCCGCACCGTCACAATCGTGCCCGCGCCGGCGATCGCGTTTTGAATCAATTGCCGTGCGGCAATCGGCATGGCGCAGTGCGGATCGATTTTCACCGCCACGTGATGCAGCGCCAGCCCGGCGGCCCGTGCCTTGGCCAAGGCCCGCGTCTCGGCCTCGCTCCAGTCTTTGGCGGGCTTCCACTCCGCTTTGGCGCCGTGGGTTTTCTTGCGCGACTTCCTGGCCGCCGGCGCCGATGTGATCTCTTGAATTCTCTGGCGCAGGCTTTCGGTGTTGGGCAGCTTTCCACCGTCGTGATAGGCCCGGGTTAATGCAGTGAAAACGTCGGCCGCGGCAAAAGCAATTTCCGGCAACTCCGCGTGGGAAGCGGCCGCTTCCAGCGAGAGCGCATCCTCGAACTGGTGGGCCAGTTCGCTCATCTCGCGCAGCCCGCAGGCCGCCGAGTCGCCCTTCAGCGTGTGCACGGTGCGGCGCAGCGAGCGCACGATCTCTTCATCGCCGGGATGCTTCTCCAGTTGCAGGGCCTGATCGTTCAGGGCCTGCAAAAGTTCCTGCGAGGTCTCGAAGAAAAGATCGCGGAGTTCCGCCGCGCGCTCGTCGGGAGGCTGCGTCAACGTTTCACCTCCACTCGCTGATAAGCGGTCCCGCTCTCGCGATGCACCATGTGGAACTTATCGGTCAGACCCAGCAGGCTCTCGGCATGGCCTACGAACAAATAGCCGCCGACGTTCAGGCAACGGTAGAACTTCTCCACCAGCCGCTTCTGCTCGGCTTCGTCGAAATACATCATCACGTTGCGGCAGAAGATCACGTCATTGCGCTGCGGCAGGTACTCGGTCTTCAGGTTGTGAAAGTCGAAGTGCACCATTTCCTTCAGGGCTTTTTTGATGGCGTAGCGGTCGCCCACCTTGTCGAAATAGCGCAGGCGGAAGCTGTAGTCCACCGAGGCCATCTGGTTCTCGCTGTAGGTGCCTTCCTGTCCGGTGCGCAGCACCGAGTAGCTGATATCGCTGGCCAGGACCTCCACCCGCCAGGGCGGAGGAATCAACGGCTTGGGCAGCGGCATATCGAGCGGCAGGGGATTGCGCAGGTAGTAATAGGCCAGCGCATCCGAGGCCAGCATGGCCAGCGTGTAAGCCTCCTGCCCGGTGGAACAGCCCGCGCTCCACACCCGGATGGAATATTCCCGCCGCGACTGTTTCTGCTTCAACAACTCCTCAAACACATGGTTTTGGAACAGATCCAGTTGCGCTTTGTGGCGGAAGAAGCTGGTCTCGTTGACGGTCAGGTTCTCCACCAGCTTGGCCAGTTCCTGCTTGCCCTCGCCGCTGATCAGCAGCCGGTAATAGGCATAGAAAGAATCGGCGCGGCACTCCCGCAGGCGGCGCAGCAGCCGGTCCTGCAGAAAGTGGGTGCGGCGCTCGTCGAAGTGCATGCCGCACTCCTGGTAAATGAGCGCCTGCAACAGCCGAAGTTCCGCTTCCGTCAGTATGGGAGCCAGTGCCGCGCCCGATGTGCTCATTCTCTTTCCTGTTTCCCCGATCGGCGGGATATCGTCGATTCGGTTGTGCCCGTGGGCCTCAGCGCGCCGCCGCGCCCCGCGCCTTGGCCGCCGTTTTGCCGTTTGCCGCCGTGTCTTCGCCTTGGACCTGCAACGCGCCCGGAGCCAGCAGTTTGGCCATGTCCAGCAACACCACCAACCGCCCCTGCACTTTGCCCAACCCCGTGACGCAATTCAATCCACCTTCCTGAAAAGCCGCCGGCGGAGCCTCAACCGCATCCGCGGGAATCTTCAGAACCTCGGAGGCGGAATCCACAATCAGCCCCGCCAGCCGGCCCGAGTGTTCGACCACCAGAATCCGGTTTTGCCTTTTCAGCGTGACCTGCTTTTGGCCGAAACGCTTGCGCAGGTCCATCACCGAGACAATCTTTCCCCGCAGGTTGATCACGCCCTCCAGATAGTCGGGAGCGTCGGGCACGGCGGTGATTTCCGGAACCCGCACGATTTCGTGCAGGGAAGTGATGGGCACGCCGTAGGTCTCGCGGCCCACCTGGAAGCCCACCACATGGAGTTCGCGGCTCATGGCTGCTCCTAGTAGTTGCCGCCGGCCGATGCCCGCTGCGCGTGGCGCGATCTGTCGTCGCGCGATCGGTCGTCCCGCCCGCCCGATCTGCTGTTGTCTTCCAGGGTGAAGCGGTCCATAAAGTCGAGCAGGCCGCGCGACATCTTCGACATCTGCTCGGAAGAAGCCGCCAGCTCAGTCGAGCCCGAAGTCGATTGCTGCACCAGTTCCCGCATGCGTTCCATGGCCTTGACCACGGCCTGCGCGCCCGAGGCCTGCTCCTCGACGGCGGAGTTGATTTCGTGAGTGATTTCGTTGAGCCGGGTGGTGGCCCGGGCAATCTGCGACGAGCCGTGCGACTGCTCATTGGTGGCGGCGCCGATCTCCTGCGCGAACTTGTAGACCTCGGTGACCACGTTGGAAATCTTGCGCAGGGCCGAGTTCAGCTCGCCGCCCAGCTCCAGGCCCTCGTTCACGATGTTGGTGGAGCGGTCCATGTTCTCGACCGCCTTGCGCGCTTCTTTCTGAATGCTCTGGATCAGCTCGGAAATCTCTTTGGTGGACTGCGCCGATTTTTCCGCCAGTTTGCGCACTTCGTCAGCTACCACCGCGAACCCGAGGCCGTGCTCGCCGGCGCGGGCCGCTTCGATGGCGGCGTTCAGGGCCAGCAGGTTGGTCTGCTCGGCCAGGTCGTCGATGACTTCGATGATCTTGCCGATATCGTCGGCGCGCTGGCCCAGGGCTCCGATGATCTCTCCCGAAGAAGTGATGGTCGTGTTGATGCGGGTCAGACCGTCGGTGGCTTTCTCCATGGTGGTGATGCCGCTGTGCACCTCTTCGCGCGAGCGGTTGGAGATGTCGAGCAGCACCTTGGCGGTATCGGCCACGCGCTGAATCGAAGCCACCATCTGGTCGATGGAGGCGGAAGTCTCGCTCACGCTGGAAGCCTGTACCTGCGTGCTTTTCACCATGTTCTGCACGTTGACGCTCATCTCGTGCATGGTGCTGGTGACTTCGTCGATGGCCGAAGAGGCCTGCAGACCTACTTTTGCCGAATCGTCGGAGGCATTGGCCACCTGTCCCGAGGCGCTGGCCACCTGGGCGGAGGCGTCGCGCACGCTGCGCACCAGCCGTCCCAGGCTTTCCACCATTCGAGCAAAAGCGTTGCCCAGAGTGTCGTGCGAGGAGCGCGGCTTCACTTCCACGGTCAGGTCGCCGCCCGCAATCGCCTCCGACACGGCCGCCATTTCCTTCAGATAGGTCACCATCTTGGCGAAGGTGCGGGCCAGTTCCCCGATTTCATCGGTGCGGGTTACATCGATGTTGTGCTCGAGTTCTCCGGTGTCGCCGATCTGCCGCGAGACCTTCATCAGGTTGGTGAGCGGCCCGGTAATCGACTTGGCGGTTCGAAACGCGATCACCGCACCTACCGTCAGCGCGCCCAGGGTGCTCAGCACCGAGAACAGGATGGTCAGCGCGCTGGCGGTCTCATCCGATTTGCGCCGAACCTCCACCAGTTTGCGGTTTTCGCCGTCGGCCACTTCCAGCGCGTCGGTAGAATTCTTCACCCAGGAGGATGCGTCTTTCTGGAGGTAGTAGATTTGCAACTCCGCGACGGTGGCGTTGCCCGAATCCACGTCGCGGCGTTTATCGATGAGCGGCTGCGCGAAATCCTTGCCCCAGGATTGCTCCAGTTGCTGCACCTTGGTGAGCGCCGTTTTTTCCTGCTCCGAGTTCGAGAGAGACTTGCCCTGCTCCAGTTTGTCGTTGAGGGTACGCTGGCCCTCGCTCATGCGGTCGACCTCGCGAGTGTCGCCGCTTAGCAGGTAGTTGCTCAGGTACAGGCGGTTCTGCATCATCTGGAAGCGCACGGCATCGGTGGTGTCGGCCAATTCGAGCGAGGCCGCGGCTCCGGCCTTGGCGGCGTGTTCGCGCTGCACCGCCAGCAGATTGACGATGAACAGCACCACCACCATGGAGAGGATGATTCCAAATCCCCGGTACAAATTCTTGCCGATTGTCATTCCCTCGCTCCTCACACCCCTGAGCCTGACTCCATCCCGCGCTACTGCTGGCCTTCGAACTTGAAGTTCACGACCCCCGTGCTCTCCACCGCCGCCGGTTCGAATTTCCACTTCTTCACTGCCTCCAAAGCGGCCGTGGCCAGCACCGGGTGTCCGCCCAACACCTTCGCTTCTTTCACGTTCCCGTTCGGAGCTACCACCACTTCCACTTTGACCTCGCCACGAATGTTCATCTTCCGGGCCAGTTCCGGATAGACCGGCTGCACTTTGCTCTTTACTCGTCGGGTTGGTTCACCAGGCGCCTCTTGAGCTCGCGCTCCCACCCCGATCCCGATTGCTGCCAGCACGGCTAAGAACATTCCGATCCTGCGAAAAGACACAATTCCTCCCAGTGCTGATTCTGGTGATGCAATGCCAGCAATGGCGTGGCCACCTGTTACGTCCCGCGAAAACCAAAGTCACGTCTTGTATCCCCATGAATAAGAATCACATAGCCATTTGGAACGAGCCCGCAGGGGGGCCCGGCAGAGCGATCCCCGTCTCACTTCGAAGTTTCCTTCAACCTCGATTCTCAAGCTGAGATCAAGTATCCGAGAACTCGCACGGGGGTTTCCCCATTTGGCACCCGCCCGCCCATTTCTCTTGACTCAAATTGAGATGACAAGATAGTTTTCCAATAGATTCAATCACTTGGAAGTAGCCTAGATTTTTCACCCACTGCGCGGTGGCGCCCTGACCATGCTCGAAGGCAACCCGATGCTGTCGCCTGCCGGCGGTCCCACTCCAGGCTCGGACGACGCCTTCCAGAACTTGCTGCTGCATATCGCCGCTCTGGCAACCAAACAGACTGACCCAGGCGCGCTGGTGCGCCTGTTCTGCCGCGCCACGCGCGAGTTTTTGCAAGTGAGTGGCGTGTATTTCTGGCGCCGCCTGCCCGACGATCAACTGCTGGGTGAAGAAGCCGACGGCAAAATGGCCGACTCTTTCCGCGGCCTGCGCTCCCGTCCGGACCAGAGCGTGGTCACCGCCGAAGCCGTGCGTCAACGGCACACGCTCTTCGTCAATCACCTGGACTCGGCGTTGTATCCCGCCGCCTCCCAGTTTCGCGCCCGCTCACTGATGGCCGCCCCTCTGGTCGTCTCCAACGAAGTGATCGGGGCCATCACCTTCCTGAACGATTCCGACGATCGCCCCTTCAACGACGATCTGGCCGCCAAAGCCACCATCCTGGCCGGACAACTGGGCAGCCTGCTCGAAGTCTCTCGCATGAGCGAAGCCGAGCGCGAGGAACACCGCCGCGCCCAGATTCTGGCCGATGTGGCTCAGGCTCTGCACGGAACGCCCGATGTTGCGGCGGTCATTGAGGCTGTGGCCGACCGCATCCGTCTGCTCTTGCGCGTACGGCTGGTCTCCGTTCTTCTGCGCCGCGAGGGACCTTTCGAGCTGCGCGCGGTTTCCGCCGAAACTTCCCAGTTGGCCAACTCCGTCTTCTCCCGCCATGACCGCCAGACCATCCGTTTCGCCGCCGATCTGGCGCAACGCGCGGTTTCCGCCGGAGAAGCCATCTCCATTTCCATTGGTGGCGACGCGCATTTCTTGGGAGACCTGGTTTGCGCGGGGCAGATGATCGCGGTCCCGTTCCGGACCGCCCGCACCCAGGGCGCGATTCTCGTCTATCCCCGCGTCGACGGCCCTTTTGCCGCGGACGAGAAGGCACTGGTTTCCGCCATCGCCGGCTTCGGCGCCGTGGCTATTGCCCACGCCGAGCTTTGCGCCACCTCGCAAAGCCAGGCCCACGAACTGCATCAATTGCTGGAAATCTCTTTCGAACTCAGCTCCAGCGGAAACCTGGAGCAATTTCTTCAGGCTTTCGTCCTGCGCGCGGGGGATTTTCTGGGCTTTGGCCGCTGCTTCATCGCCCTGCTGGAAAACGACGAATTCCGCATCCGCTA
>Ga0302324_100029602_pt1 | contig 10368 bp, 7 predicted proteins | sample Palsa_T0_1_FD_201949 | JGI IMG/M metagenome (GOLD analysis project Ga0302324, IMG submission 201949) | Peat permafrost microbial communities from Stordalen Mire near Abisko, Sweden - Palsa_T0_1 | ecosystem: Environmental > Terrestrial > Soil > Palsa > Peat permafrost | place: Sweden: Abisko... | reverse complement strand
CCGCCAATGGTGTCCGCGTAACGCGCGCTATCCAGCCAAAGCCGCCCCCACCGCTCGCCGTAGGCGGGCGACGCGAGCAGGCGATCGACCACTTTCGAGAATGCCTTCGGCGACGAATCGGACAAAAACGCCAGCATCTCGTTGATCGTGGGCGGCAGCCCGGTGAGGTCGTAGGTGGCGCGGCGAAGCAGCGCTTCTCTGGTGGCGTCCGGCGCCGGGATCATGCCATTCTGCTCGAGTTTCGAAAGGACGAACGCGTCCACGGCGGTCGAACACCACGCGCTATTTTTGACCGCGGGAGTCGCCGGTTTCGTGATCGGTTGAAATGCCCAATGCTGACGCGCGCTTTCCGTCAGGCCGGTCAAGTTGCCCGCGGTCCCACCAGGGGCCGCGGGAATCGGCGCGCCCCGCTTCACCCAGTCTTCCAGCGTGGCAATCTCCGCGTCGGTCAGCTTCCCCGCGCCGTCTTTTTTGGGAGGCATCTGAAGATCCTTGTCCGCGTAGCGCACCGCGCTGATGAGCGGGCTTTCTTCCGGCTCGCCGGCTTTGATCACCGCCCCGTCTTCTCCGCCTTTCAGGAGCCCCTCCCGCGTGTCCATGGTGAGACCGCCTTTTGACTTTCCTTTTTCAAGGCTGTGGCATCGGTAGCAGTTGTCCGCGAGGATCGGGCGAATCTTGCTCTCAAAGAAAATGACATCTTCCGCCGAAGGCTCGGCCCCCGCCCGTGCGCTGCCGAGCGCTGGGCCAGCCCCGAGCGCGAGAAGGAAGAGTGCGGCGGAGGGGCGCGAAATCATCTTCATAACAGTGCGCTGATATTCGAGGACGGGTTTGGAAAGGGGAAGCAATTTCGCGCTTTAATGGCGCGATATGAATGACATATACATCATCCGCGCCGCGGCGAAAGAGGGTTCCGGAGCTCCCCGAGCCGTTTCCGTCCGGGGGGCCATGCTTCTCTTCGAGCGGGTCACCGAACTGCAACCGCTGATCATCGAAAGCCGGATGGGCGAGAATGGCGCAATCTTCCGCGAGGGTCTCGAGTCTGCTTTTTCTCGATTTCGATTCCGGCGCCAAACCACCATAACGCTTGCAAAAGGCGTGGGTGTCCGGTGGTCTGACAACAAGGTTGCGGCGCGAAAGTGTCTGCTTCACTGCAAACTTAGCTATTTCGACATTGTAATTAGTTGCAGCGCGCATTCGTAAGTGGCTAGTTATCAAGTCCAGGTTGGAAATCACTGCCGCCCAGGCATGACGAAACCTGACTGGTTGCGCGGCCGCTCGCGATCCTCAAATTCGCGGTTCTTATAACTGCTTCAAACCCCGATTCAAGGGCCTGCCTTGATTCTGAGGCATTTACGGTAATTTCTCAATCCAGCTTGAACGAGTGCGCGCGCTCTTTTGGCGATTGGCACGGAATGGAAAAAAGGCGCGCAACTTCACTGAAATAGACTTGAATCAATAAACAGATACGCGCACATTGAGCGCTAATCGCGTATAGCTTACTAAACGCCCTGCCCCCCATGTTAGTCCTGATTATTTCATTTTTGTGTTTCTACATCTTCTGCGCGGCTTTTATGCTGATCGGAATGTGGAGGGCGCCTTACGGCTTCGAAGACGCGGCCGGATTTCACACGACCGGGGCGGCGCATTCCCCGTCAGGGGAGAGCGGCGTGGAGAATGCGGCGACCGATGATGATTCCTCGGAAGACGTCTGCAAATCGGGAACCGGGGAGCCGTTGAGGAGGAAATCGAGAATCTGGCGCAGGACTCCGAGGATTTGCCGGCGGAATTCGGGGAGTTCTCCGAGGAAAAGGGCGCAGTTTGGGACGAGCTAGTTTGCGCGCTCCTTGAGGCGGCTGCTTTCGGCGCGGCGCGCGATCCGTTTGAGGGGTGTTGGAGGTCCAGGGGAATCAATCGCCCGGCGCTTCGCGATCAAATTCGAGCCGCCTGCGATCGCGGGAAACGATTCCAATTTTGGTGGGTTTCACGTTTACCGGTCCTCCCAACTCAAAAAGGAATCTCTATGAAAAATGCGAATCGATTCATCTTTGTCATCTCGGTCATTGCGCTCGGCCTGGGCATGAATGAAGCGCGGCCGCAGGATTGGCCGCAGTGGCGCGGAGCCAACCGCGACGCCAGGGCCGTCGGCTTTACCGCGCCGAAGGTCTGGCCTACCGCGCTCACGGAGAAGTGGAAAGTCGCGGTCGGCGATGGGGTGGCGACGCCCTCCCTCGTCGGTGACAAACTTTACGTTTTCGGCCGCCAGGACGGGCGCGAGATTCTTCGCTGCCTCGATGCTGCAACTGGCAAGGAATTGTGGCAGGATGCCTACGATGCGCTCGGCGCCAACGGCCCGGCCTCCGGCTTCTCCGGGCCCCGATGCTCGCCGACCGTGGCCGATGGCAAGGTCGTCACCCTTGGCATCCGCGGAGTCCTCTCCTGCTACGACGCCGCCTCCGGCAAAGTCCTCTGGCGCAAGGACGATTTTGCCGGCGCCTTACCCAAATTCTTCACCGCGTCCTCGCCGCTCGTGGCCGACGGGTTGTGTGTCGCGGAACTTGGCGGCAACGGCGCAGGCGGCATCGTGGCCTACGACCTCGCCACCGGCGCTGAAAAATGGAAATGGACCGGCGACTCTCCCGCCTACGCTTCCCCAGTCCTCATGTCCGCGGAGGGTGCGAAATTCGTCATTGCGCAAACCGAGTCCAAGATGCTCGCCCTCTCTCTGGCCGACGGAAAACTCGTCTGGGAGACGCCCTTTGCCGTGCAAGGTCGGGGCTATAACGCCGCCACCCCGGTCGTCAACGGCCAGACCATCATCTACAGCGGGTCCAATCGTGGAACCATCGCCGTGAAGCTTGAAAAGGAGGGCGACGGATTCGCCGCCAAGCCGCTTTGGAAAAACGCCGACATGTCCGTCCAATTCAACAGCCCCGTGTCCAAAGACGGTTTCGTCTACGGCATCACCGGGCGCAACGAACTCTTTTGCCTCAATGCAGCCGATGGCCAAACCACCTGGACCACCCCGTTGGCGCCGCCAGCGCCCGGCGGCGCCCCCGCGCCTCCCGGTGAAAACCCGCAGCGCGGACCTGGTCCCGGTTCAGGTCCCGACGCTGGTCCTGGCGCTGGTCCTGGCGCTGGTCCTGGCGCTGGTCCTGGCGCTGGTCCTGGCGCTGGCCCCGGCCCCGGCCCTGGCGGCCCCGGTGGAGGCGGAATGCGCGGCGGCGGCAGGCGTGGGGGCGGCATGCGGGGTGGCGGCTACGGAACGGTCGTCGATGCCGGTTCGGTTCTTTTCGCCCTGACGCCCGCATCACAGCTCATTGCCTTTGCTCCCGGCGGCTCGGCCTTTACGGAATTGGCCCGCATCAAGGTGTCCGATTCGCCCACGCAGGCCTATCCGGTCATTTCCGGCCAGCGTATCTTCATTAAAGATCAGGATTCCGTGACGCTCTGGACCTTCAAATAGGACGAAGCGTTCCAGCGCCCTTACAACAGCTCTTCGATCGGACGGCCGCCCTCTGTCACGATGGGTCTCGGTCGGCCTTGCGGGTCTATCCACTGGGAGTTTTGATCGATCCCCAGATGATGAAATACCGTGGCGGCCAAGTCCGAGGGCCCCACCCGCCGGCTCTCGATATCGTAGCCCTTGCGGTCCGTGCTGCCGATGACCTGGCCGTGGCGCAGGCCGCCGCCAGCCATGACCATCGACATCACTCGCTGCCAGTGGTCGCGACCAGCTTGTGCATTGATCACCGGGCTGCGGCCAAATTCACCCATCATTAAAATTAGCGTGCTTTCCAGCAAACCGCGCGCTTCCAAATCCGTGACGATGGCGTGAAGCGTGCGATCCACCATGGGCAATAGCGGCTTGAGGCCTTTCTCGATGCCTCCCCACTGGACGTTGTCGCCGTGATGATCGAAATAGCCCCAGGCGCCGCTGACGGTGACAAAGGTGACCCCGGCTTCGATGAGGCGCCGCGCCAGCAGGGCTTTTTCGCCCAGGCTATCACGTCCATACGCGTCGCGGAGCGCGGGTTTCTCCTCGTCGAGATCAAAGGCGCGCTGAGCGCGGCCCGTCAGGAGCACATCATAGGCTTGCTGCGTGTATTGATCGGCCGCCGCGATCTCCGCGCTGCCGCCGAGCTTTCGTTTCCAGCGGTCCATTTCGTCGACCAAAGTCCGGCGGTCATTCAGGCGTTCGATCGTCAGTCCGGTTGCCAGAGCCAGCCGTCCAACGAGTTCCTTTCCATCCACCGGTTCGTAAGCGTTCCCCATATGGCCGGCGCCCCAGATGTCCGCTTTCATGGAAGGCGCCAGCGCGATGAAACCCGGAATCCCGGGCGCATTGGGGCCGCGGAACTTTGCCGCGACCGATCCCATCGAGGGATAGCCGGCGCCGTCTTTGCCGTCGTTGGTGCGCCGGGCGAGCGGATTGCCGGCCTGCATCGTAATCGGCGTGTGATCGCTGGCGCTGCAATCCACCGAACGAATCAGCGTCAGTTTATCCATGATCCGGGCCGTCAGCGGAAGGTGCTCACAGACATGGACCCCGGGAAGTTTCGTGGGGATGTGGCCGAACGGCCCGCGGATTTCCCGCGGCGCATCTGGTTTCGGATCCCACATATCGAGGTGGCTCGGCCCGCCGGAGAGCCAGAAAAGGATGACATTGGTTTTGCTCTTCGCCATTCCGGCCGCCGCCGCGAGAGCCTGCTGCTTGAGCAGGGTCGGGAGGGAAAGCCCCGCCAGCCCGGCCAATCCCGCCTGGAGAAAGCCTCGCCGGCCACAACCCACGCGCAAAAGATCGCCGCCAACCGGACTGAATCGGTCGGTGAGCGTTGGCTCTGGAGAGGGTGGATTCACCATAAATTGTTGATTGATGGGGGTTGTCAGTGCATGAGTGGTGGAATCATCGTTTCTTAGACGATTACTCATTTGAATATCGATTTCGATGAACTATGGCGTCATGTCCTCTCTCAAAATGACGTCTCGCTGACGTCGGCCCACGGTCCGGCGCACTGGCGGCGCGTGGAGCGGAATGGCCTCCTTCTCGCGACGCGCAGCGAAGCAGACCCAGTCGTCATCCGGCTCTTCGCATTATTTCACGACTGCCAGCGCGTGAATGACGGACGGGACCCGGGCCACGGCGCGCGCGGCGCCGAATACGCAAAAACGCTGCGCGGAAAACTCTTCGAGCTTCCCGACGATCCATTCGAGACGCTCCACTTCGCCTGCACATGGCACACCGATCGCGATCACACCGATGATCCAACAGTGGGAGCATGCTGGGACGCCGATCGACTCGACCTCGGGCGCGTGGGCATCATCCCCAGCGCGAAATATATGAGCACGGCATTCGGGCGCGAAATCGCCAATTCCGGTTCCATCCAGGCATTCCTCGGCGCCTCCCCGAAGTCCTTGATTTCCGGTGAAGATTAATTCCGATGCGGCGCCACCTTCTTCTCGATTTCGGCGACCATTTCGCGCATGAGCGCTTCGGGATCGCGGAATAGATTCCAGACCACGCCCGTCGGCGGCCCGGGATTCTTTGGAGTGAGTCCGGCGATGTAGCGAAACCGATCCTTCGGGCCGGGATGGGTGTCATCCTCGGTGGTTGGGCGGCTAATCGCTTTTTGAAATGCCTCTTCTTCCGTAGCCGGCTCGGCCGCCTGCAACTCGTAGAGGTTCCGGAGGGGACGAGCGCCCTGGATCGCTTCCTTGATCTCGTGATTGGCACGTTGATTGAACGCCACGCTCCGTCGAATCACGTGAGAGAGCCCGCCTTCGAATGCCGCGGCGCCATAGATTCTCGCGGCCACGCGATCGGCCAGCACTTCCTGCAGGCGGGTGGCCCCATGGCTGATTCGCCGGAAGATGAAATTGTATAATCGGAGAAACTGAAACGCGATGTTGAACTTCGTGGCCTGCCCCGCGGCCCTCATGGCGTAGTAGAATTTGATCATGTCCTGCCGCACGCGCAGCGCGGCGTCTCCGCCCGCGGTGTCGCGGTGGGAAAAATGCCCGTACTCGTGGGCGAGCACGCAGCGAAAGTCCTCCTGCCGAAAGTCCGGGAGCAGCGCAGTTCCGAGCACGAGGATGCGCTTCGCCCGATTTTGCAGTTTCTCCCGCCAGGAGCCCCGCTCATAGACGCAGAGGTCCGTCCCACCGGTGATTCGAATCTCATCCACGGGCCGCGTCTTCAGTTCCGCCGCCACTTCCTCGGTGAGCCGCCAGAGGTCCTCCGCATCACTTCGCGCCAGCGGTCGCCCGGGATCGCTGGAAGCCACCCGCAAAAAAAGCGAGCGCACCATCGACCAGATGGTCGCCGCCGCGCCAATGATCAGGATTAAGACAAGCTTGATCGGAATTTGCCCGATGCTGAGGAAAAGGCAGAGCAGGCCTGCGCACACGCCGATCACCAGGACCAGCACCACGGGCAGTGATATGTAGTAGTAGAGCCCTGCCAGGTTCAACAGCCACCGATAGACGCGGCGAAGCCGATGCTCCGCGGGACTTACCGGCAGAGCCGCGCTTCCTTTCTCGATCTGACGAAGCGTCATTTTCGAAAGCGCGAATCCCAGCCCGCAAAGGTGGACGATCCCGACCGCCCAGACGCACAGCGACCACCCGATGACACCGACGATCTGCCACGTCATTGCTCTTCCGCCGACTCCGCTATCGAGAAACTGAGTTACCGCCTCCGCGGGCAGTCCCATCGCCTGCGCTTTCAGAATCTCGCGCTTGGCATCCCGCCAGCGCTCGTCCCACACATCCACGATCGCGGAGAAGTAATGGGTTTGCATCAGATTGGGATAGCTCTTTTGCAGGGCCTCGACGCCATCGCGGGCCGCGGCGCGTGTGCCCACCTCAAATGCCAGGCTGGTCATCGCGACGAGGTTGCCCGCGCCCTTTCCATCCGGCATCGCAACGGCGGCCTGCAAAAGGGAATAAGCGCGGTCCTTCTCCACGCGAGTCGCCGTGTGGCCGGGAGCAAAAGCCACGTCCGTCGCCAGACTGGAGAGATTCGCCGCGTCGCGCCGAATGGCGACCGCTTTTTCGCCGTGAAGAATCCCCTCCTGGTATCGCCCGGACCCCGAAAGAGCATAACCAAGCCGGCGCTGCGCGGCATCGAAGTTTGGCGCCGCGTCACAAACCGGACCCAGGAGGCGCGCCGCCGCGGCGTAGTCGGATCTATCGATCGCGATCCGCGCTTCGCGGAAGGGCGCGACGAGGGCCGGATTGATGGCCAGTAATTCCTGCTCGATCCGGCCCTCCTTGGCCATGTCGCGTTCGGCCCGGACGGCGCCGGGAATCAGAGTTGCCGCCAAAATTGCCGCCAAGAGCGCTCGCTTCATAAATCTTTTGATAGAAATCCTTCGCGCGAGAAGCAAGCAAAGATACGCGTCACAATCGCGCCCCGACGTTTTCAGAACTGCTACCTCCCTGACGTCGTGATCGTGAGAAAAGCGTGCCGCACTGCACGCCGCCCCGTTCCGCCCTTCCTCAAGAAAACAGGGCGCGCCGAGGTTTACCTGGCTGTAACTTCCGTGATTTACCCATCCCCCGGCCATGTTCAATCTGAGCGCCAGGCGACCTTCGTCTCGCCGGTCTTTCAAGATGAACATCACTATTACTCGGCTTATCACGACGACCTTTGTTGTTTCGAGATCGCCACGGGAAAGCAATTGTGGAAAGCGAAAGGTGTGAGCGCCGGGCACGGCAACGCCATGTTCCAAATGACCCCCAATGGCCAGCGGGTCTTCATCCTTGACGAAGATGGCAAATTGATTCTGGCGCGTCTGGCGCCCGAGGGATACACGGAGATCGCCCGGACCGCTCTGTTGGAGCCGACCACGGGCGCATGGACCCCCGCGAGTGGCCACCCGAAAATCTGGGCGCAACCCGCTTATGCGAATGGCCACATCTTCGCCCGCAGCGACAAAGAAGTGGTGTGCGCTTCGCTGAAGGCGATTCCGTGAACTGCCAGTCCCGAAGAAGAGCTTTTTAGCGTCGTATCCTCGGGAGCGGCCCAAACTCACGGCGCCCGCTGAGACGCCGGCATAATCGCCTCATCCGCCACCTTCTCCAAATAGGGCAGCTTGTTCCAAATCACCTTTTTTCCGGCGACTTTGCTGTCAGTGGGTGAAAGCCCTAATGCGGTCGGCGGCTGCCCCGTTAAATACTTCCATAGCATCATGGCGTTGACCAGTGATCCGCTCTCGCTCGGATGCACATGATCTCCGTACATGAGTCCATCAAGCGTCTCCGGGTCGGTCCCGTTTCCGCCGTTCCTGCCCGCCTCCGATAACGGAAGATCCTTTGCCACACGGAGCCATGCTTGTCCGGCTGGGACAAAGCCCGTGTCCAGTTGATCGGCTAAACGCGCAATGCGTTCGTGCGCCAGAAATTGGTCCCTGGCCAGATTGCGAAAGGAATGGTGCGGCTCATACAGCACTGGAAACGCCCCAACCTCCCGCGCCCAACCCACCAGGGTCCTACAATCCTCCAGCAACTGCTCATTTGACACGTTAGCATCCAACAAATCAAAGCCGGGCTGGATAATCACCACGTCCCACCCTTCGTCGATGATGTCGTGGATTGCCAGTGACGACCAGGTCGCATACTCTGACAGTCTGCCCAGACCCTTCCCCTTGCCGGAGCATATCAATTCGAGCGGCTGCGGCGACAGCCTGTCGAAGGTCTGCAACCAGTTGGCGAGCCCGCCGCTCCGGCTGCTGCCAATGATCAAGATGCGGGCGCGCTTGGGCAGCGCGAACTCTGGCGCTTTGCTGGGTTCCTTCACTTTGATCGACACAGCGGTCTGCGCCTTGTTGCCTCCTCTGTTTAGCACTGTCAGCACCGCGGAATGCCACCCTGCCGCTTCATACACATGCTTCACCTGTTTTCCTTCCCCCGTCTGGCCGTCTCCAAAATCCCAGTGATAGTTCGTCACGGCGCCATCCGGGCTCGATGAGCCCGAGCCGTCGAATTGGACGGGCTCGCCGCGATGGATGACCCGCGCCGAGGTTTTCAACACCGGGCGAGGTGGCTGTCGCGCTCCTGGCACAGCCACGATCTGCCGCGCCACTCCCACCCGTCCGGCGTCATCCTCCACCTTCAGCAACACTTCGTATAACCCTGGAGCAGCATAGGTGTGCGTTGGATTTGGCGAGTCCGCGCCCGTTTCACCGTCGCCAAAATACCAAGTGTAGTGTTGCACATGGACGGCCGGCGATTTCGACTGTGCGCCGGTAAAGGCCGCCGTTACCGGCGCCGCGCCTTCTGTTGTCGAAACCAGGAGTATTGCCTGCGGGGCTGGCGCGCCTGATTTGCCCAGCGCGTCGACCGCATCCGGCGCCGGACGCTTGAGCAACACCGGATTTCCAATCACGGCTGTGCCCCCCGCGGCGAGGTCGATCACGTCAAACTTCACCGCCCGACGCCCGCGCACATCAAGCACTGCCGTCACCGGACCCTTCGTTGGAAGCAGACCGCTGTCATAGAGCAGATTGCCGTCTCCCGACACTCTCACCGCCACCGCTCCTTGCCGCCCCACTTCCATTACCAGGCTGGAGTATCCTCCCTCCAACTCATAGCTCCAGGACATACCCCCATGGATCTCAAGTCCAGTGCTGTAGGACGCATCTCCGAACTTTAGCTCCTTCCCATCCGCGGTTTTATTGATCAACAGCCTTGGATTCTTTCCCTGGCCCGGCAGCGCATCTTTATTGCTTTCTCTGTTCGCTTGGAGACGGAGATCGGTCAGGTTCACCGCCTGGCCGCGTGTAGACTCCGCGCCGAGCGCCAACATTCCGACCAGCAGAAGCGCTCGAGCGCGCCTGCCGAAGCCAGACCATCCCGTCCATGCGCTCGAAGACGAAAGCTTTGACGAAGCGTTTCTGTGCGTCATTGGTGCGCGGATGGAGATGAATGGAGCGACGGTGCAACTTGCTCGATCGTCAGTCCCGGCGTGAGCAGACGATCTTGTTGATTTGCACGGCGAGGCCTGCTGAATAGAACGCCGCAAACCGATGCCAATTGCAAGCCCGCCCTCCCGCGCTCCATGCCGCTCGCGCTCCTCCGGACCCGCGTGGACGCCGCCGAGGCTCCTCGCGCCCGCGCTGCGCTGCGGCGGCGTGGTCGCTGTCTTCGCCCTCCTCGCCGGTTGCGAGGCGACTTCCAAACCAGCTCGCCTCCGGAGGAACTCACGCCCGGCGATCCCTCCGCGCCTTGGCAAGTCACGCCGCGCGAAGCCCTGGATATCGCCCGGCAACTCACCGAGCACCCGTGGCCGCGCGCGCGGTTCATGGATTATCTCACCCGGTCGCGGGGTGGAAATCACATTGCGACCAGACCGCGCAAGACCCAGCGTCG
>Ga0302324_100029599_pt1 | contig 10368 bp, 6 predicted proteins | sample Palsa_T0_1_FD_201949 | JGI IMG/M metagenome (GOLD analysis project Ga0302324, IMG submission 201949) | Peat permafrost microbial communities from Stordalen Mire near Abisko, Sweden - Palsa_T0_1 | ecosystem: Environmental > Terrestrial > Soil > Palsa > Peat permafrost | place: Sweden: Abisko... | reverse complement strand
CAACTGAGCTGAATCGACTCATCCCTAGAGGCTCCATTGGGTCCAATACCCGAAGTGTGCCAATTGCAGCACCTCAAGGCCGCAGTACTCCCGTCCGACAACTTGGAAACCGCCAAACAAGACCCAAAAACCGCACCCTCGGTCAGCGGCGAGCAAGGGGTTTCTGGAGAGGCCGCCCAACGTGCTACCGCCCGTGCTTTGTCATTCCCCGTTTGTAGCCGCAGGCCATGGCGCGGTCACACGAAACACAAATAAGTTTTGCCCGCGAAATGAGTAACTTGCCGGACATTGACCCTCAATCCTATCCCGCCTCCCGTATGATTCAGTTAGGAGGGTGAAAACATACATGCATCTGATCAGGCTCCTGGCGATGGCGCTGCTTCCATCCGGCTGCGCCTACTGCCAGTGTACCTTGTGGAACCAGTCTACATGCTCCAGCGTATACTCAGGCACCGCCAACCCATCTTTGAGTACGTTCCTGGCGGACGTGGAATCGTCGTTTCAAGCCATCGACGCCGGTACGGCCGCCATGCCGCAGCCCAAGATCATTCTCACCGCTCAAATCCTGCCTGCCAGTGGCGCCTGGCTCAGCACTTCGGTGCAGTCATTTGGGCCGTCCATCAACGGGTACATGGACCTATTGAAGACTAACGCCGGTGTCACCACCCAGGATGTGAATATCTGGCCGTCCGTCCTATCCTCCGCATCGCAGTACTCTCCCGGTTCTGGGAACATTACTATTGCGAGCGACTGCGCCGGCGGTGTAACCATCGGCACGGGAGTGTCTGCGCCCACAGGGACCAGTCCGGCCGCGCGCTGCATGGCGTTGACTTATTATGACTCGATGTTCAGCCACGCCGCGGCCAGTGGGATAACGATGCGCGTGGGCTTCTTCCCTAGTGGAGACACGATCGCCGCTTGCGGCCTATCGCCAGTTCCGGGAACCTTTACGGAGTCGCAGTACGAGCACTGCATGATCCCGCTCATCAAGGCGGCCATGAGCCGCTGGACAACTGCCGTCGCGGCGGTGCAGGTATTCGAGGAGCCACTCGCTGGAATGGCCAGCATTCAGGTGTTTTCCGTGGCCGACGTGGCAACCTTCATCCATAATTCGTCCGCGGCTGCCAAGACGATCGCACCCGGCGTACTCGTCGGGGCCGCGGCTACCCAGTTGGATGCCGCTTATTGGACTGACTGGACCACTGGCAACGTAAGCGGCGCCGGCACACCCGCGGCGCTGGACTTCCTGGCCATAGACCTGTTTAGTGGAAGCTGCGACCAGAGCGGTAATCAATATTACAACGAGACACAGTGGTTTCAATCGAAGTACCTGGGTTCGAACGCCGGCGGCAAACCAGTCCGCGTCGGACAGTCGGACCATCCCGTCTGGTGCCCGGCCAGCGGCATATCCGAGCAGGGCACCGCTTATCTCGGGGCCGGCGATGTTATCTGGCAATCGAGCGGCATGCAAACTACCTGGCAGTCCACTATCGTTAAATGGGCCAGCGCCGCCGGGATACAATCGTTCGCCATGTACTGCACCCTCCCGTTGTTTAATTACACAACAAACCAGGCCAACGATAACTGCTCGACTGGCACATACAGCGCCCAGGCGATGTCTCAACTGTCGCCCACTGACGCGGCCGCGGAATACCAGTCTCTTGGCCAGTGGCCCGCTCTGTCGCTGCAAGGCAAAGCGCATCTGACGGGACGGGCGACCCTGGACCAGTAAACCCGTGGCGCGCGCCAAATAATGCATCCCGCCGGCCCGCACCGTTCGTATTTGCTAGCGAGGCGGGAAATACAATGAAAATCGCAATGATCGCATTGGCGGCAGCCCTGGTCACGGGGTGCGCGCAGGAGGCGGCGTGGTCGCAGGAAATCAAGTTGCCGGTCAATCTGGACGCGCTGGCCGATAAGGCGGATAACGCTGTCACGGTCACCATGGACAAATCCATGCTCCAGTTTGCCTCCAAATTCCTAGACGAAAAAGATGGTGACGACGCCGACGTCCGCAAACTGATCGCCGGTCTGGACGGCATCTACGTCCGGAGCTTTGAATTCCAGCACGAAGGCGAATACAGCATGGCCGATGTCGAGGCTGTGCGCGCCCAGATGCAGAGCCCGGCATGGGGACGCCTGGTCGGCGTCAGATCCAAACACGGCGACAATGTGGACGTATATTTCAAGGATGGCGGCAACGGTCAATTGGGCGGCATCGTGGTCATCGCCGCCGAGCCGAAAGAACTGACCATCGTCAACATCATCGGCACCCTCGATCCCCAGCGGCTGGTGGATCTGGGCGGCGAGTTCGGTATCCCGCGCTTCGAGAGGTCCCGGACCTGGAGGGAGGCCCGATGAAAGCGAAAGTGTTCACGCCGGTTCTGATGCTTTTGATGACGGCCGGCGCGGCGTTCGCCGGCGATTCGGAATTCGATCGCATCGTCAAGGCCATCGAATCCCGCTACGGGACAAAGCCTGTGTATGTTCCTTTCATGGGCGTCGCCAATTTCGCCGTGAAGGTGGCGCATCCGGGGGGAGCCGCCGGCTTCCACCTGGCAGTATTCGAGGGACTCAAGGACCTGAACTCCCCGGACGATCCTGGTGAATGGCGCGAGCGGGACCATTTCATGGATGCGCTGGCGAGCAGGAACCTGCGTCAGCTGGTACGCGTGCATTCCCGGCACGATGGCGAGGCCACCTACATTTTCATGAGCCCCGAGAGTAGGTCGCGTAAGTCCACGCGCGTGCTCATCGCCACCTTCGAACACGACGGAGCAACTGTAATCGAGGTGCAGGCCACAATCGAGACGCTGCTGAAGTCGCTGGAGGAGCCGGCACACGCCGGCCGCGCGCTTCAGGAATAGGCCGAATCGAAAATGCCAGAATGGATGCATGTGGGCCAAACGCCGGGCCGGAAAAACCGCTCTCTGTTTCTTCGCCGCCCTGGCCCACGCGCAGCAGCCGCCGATGCATGCGGAGTCTGCTTCGACGATCGACTACAGCACCGCCGCGGATGGCTCCGAAACGGTCGAGATCCGGAATGAAATCCATGAACTTTCCGGAACCCAAATCCCGGGCGCCGATGCCCGCACGGTCGACAATGCCGGCCAGTATCTATTCAATACCTACGTGCCACTGCTGAGCTTCTCGATTTTCACGCGAGACGGTGACCACCTGATACGTAGGACTGGAGGTGCCGCCCGGCGACAAGGCCGGCGTCGTAGGCATGCTGACTTATGCTTCGGAAGACCGTATAGTCCGCCAAGCGCTTCTGACCTGCGACGACCCGGCGCAGACCCGGCTTCTGCGATCCTATGCGGACACCACGCGAACCCTCTCTTTCGAGGAAGGCGCGTTGAAGCTATCCTTCAGCCGGAACTACCCATCGCCCGCAAACACTCTGGCGCTGCGCATACCCGTGCGCCTTCGACCTGACTCACGCCCAGTTGCCGCCGCGCCTGCGCCTGAGATAGCGTGCGCTACGGCTTGCTCTCCCGCCCCACATCCAGATGCCGGTAATTCATAATGGCGTTGAAAAGCAGGAAATAGCTCCCCGAAGTTTCGTTGCGCCACATCGGATTGTTTGAGAACAGCACGATGTGTCCCTGGCCATGCGGTACGTCCACCACCGCGGGCTTCTCGGCCAGCTCCGCACCCCCATCCAGCAGGCCGCTCACCAGCAGATTGCCGGCCTCCGCGAAGCGCAGGATCACGCGCGGTAACTCGTTTGCCGGCGGAATCCGCCAGCCGGCGTAAGCGCGCACTTCCTCGGGCACATACAGTTCCTTCTCGCGCGCAGTCCGCTTCGGCGGCCTCTCGGGCGTCGCGTACGGGCGCCCCTGAATAACATCCGGATCGGTGGCCGATCCCCGGCCGCTCGGCCGGCTCGCATTGCTTTCTTCGCCGCCGCCGAAACCCAGGCTCACATTCAGAATGGGGTTCTCGCTGTAATAAAGGTAAAGCTTGTCGCCGTAACCGTAAGCGATGGGACTCTTGGCGTCTTCCACGCCGGCCAGGAGGACGTCTCCAGGACACACCAGTTTCTGTGGAGGCCGTAGCGAGACCGCGCGCGTCATGCCGCCTTCCACCGGCAAGGCCGCTGACTCGCCCACCGCCACCAACAGGCCGCCTTCCCGCACGAAGCGCTCCAGGCTCGCGATGCCGGAATAGCCGAAGCCGCCGCGAATGTCGTCGCTCGAATCGAGGCCGGGCGCGCCGAAACTGGGCGTCTCGGCCGTGGTCTTCCAAGGCATCGCATTGCCTTGTATCGGAAGCCCCTGCATCGCCGACGCCAGGCTGCCGGCGAACGGCGGCACGAGGATCACGTCAAACTGATCGCGCAAATTCGAAGTTTCCCGGATCTTGGTGTCCGCCACGTAAGCGTAAGGAATCTTAAGCTGGTCCAGAGTAACTCGAAACCAGCCGTCCTGTTGAGTGTTGGTCCAATTGTGCAGCAGGCCCACCCGCGGGGCTTCGAGCGTGTGCCGCGCCACCGTCAACCTGGCGTCCGTGCCGAATACGGCAATCCCCAGATCGTGCGCGGCGGCTTCGATCTGGCTGCGGTCCCCGTTGCCGGTAGCTGCGATAACGAAAGTGCCGCGATTGAATTTGTGGCCGTCCGCCTCGAAGGGCTCTTCGGCGGCTTCCATGGCCATGCCCGCCAGCCGGAAGCGGAAAGTGGCCAGTGCGCTGTCCGCATTGTTGTTGACCAGATACGTGGCGTGGCCGCCGCCCTTGACGCTCCCCGCCACCCCGATCTCGCCCGCGATCTTGCCCATCGGCACGTCGAGCACGGACGCGTCCATCACCCGGACCGTCTTCACGTTCGCCAGCGCGCCCAGGGTCCATCCTGTATCGTCATAAGGCCGCGGGTCTTTCGCGCTGAAGTATTGTGTGTCGAGCAGCGTATCCGCCAGGCGGCTGTAAGGCTGATCCATGCGGATGATGTAGCTGCCCGCCGGAAAATGTTGCGTCGTAGCGGTGGGGGCATCCTTCGGCGTATCTTTCGGCGTATCTTTGGTCTTGTCTTCCGCCGCCGATTTCGCGGGACCGCCAATGGCCGCGCTTTCCACGTTCAGCACCGCCGCTGTGAAGGCCTTGTCCGCGCGCGAAATCTCGATGCCCTGCTGTCTCAAGACATTCAGCAGGCGCGCCTGGTCTCCCGGCCGTGGATCGTCGCCGGGCAAAATCCAGGCCGCCGGACCTTCCGTACGCGCCTTAGCCACCGCGCGCAGGCTTTTCAGGTAGAAGCTCTGCAGGAATTCCTGCGCGTGGGACGCGACGTTGTACAGCCCCAGCAGCAGCCCGCTTTGCTGCAGGTTGATGTTATCGCGCGCCGACCACTTGACCTTGGCCAACGGCGGGTTCGGACGGAACCATTCCCGGCTGGTCGCGTTCGGTTGCAGCGTGCGCTCCTGCGTGTCCGCGCCGCGGTTGCCGAAGGTCTCGTAAAACCGGCCGATGGCGTTGTGGCCGGTCGCCGCCCAGATCAGATAGTTAGGCGCCCATCCGTCGTAGAAGCCGTGCGTCCAGACGCCCACCACTCCGCGCCGTGTCAGTTCCTCCACCTCGTAATAGGCCAGCCGCTGCCATTCGCTGCTGACGATCGGATCGAGCCATGCATTGTAAGGTCCCGTGCCCGTAGAGATGTAAAGGTAGGGGATGGACTCATGCAGGTCGTGCATCACTGTGGCGTGCCAATCCAGATACGTCCGGGTGACGTTCTTCGACAGGGCCAGCGACAGGGTTATGCCATCGCGGTTGTTGTCGTGCGAGACATAGTGGCCCCACCATACCAGCGGGTAGGGCATCGCTTCGGGATGACGCTTGGCGTACATGTAGACATCTACGAAGCGGTCGCGGCCGTCCGTCTCGACGACCGGTGTCAGCAGCACAATCGAATTCTTCCGGATGGTTTGGATGAGCGGCGTCTCTTCCACCGCCAGCCTGTAGGCCAGTTCCATCAGCATTTCCGGCGAGCCGGATTCGGGCGAGTGAATGCTGCCATCGGCCCAATAAATGGGCTTGCCCTGCTGGATCAGCGCTTGCGCCTCGGTCTCGCTCAGTCCCCGCGGGTCCGCCAGGCGGGCCGTGATCTGCCGGTAGTGGTCCAGATTCTGAATGGTGGCTTCATCGGCGATCGCCACCAGAATCATCTCCCGCCCTTCCTCGCTCTGGCCCATCGAAAACACCCGCACGCGCGGGCTGTTGCCGGCCAGCAGTCGCATGTAGCCGTTGATCTGCGCCACATGATCCAGCACGTCCGCCGCGCCGATGATGTGCCCCAGGTATGTGTCCGGCGCGGGCACGCAGGAACTCCATGGCAGGTGGTCGACCAACTCGGTGGAGAAGTAAGTCCCGGTGGTGGCCTTGCGGATGGCGGCGGTGTAAGCGGTGTCGTCCTTGGTCTCGCATGACCCGGCGGACTGTCCTGCCAGCCCGGCAGACGCGGTCAACGCGAATGCCAGGACCAGCGCGTGTTTAGACATATCCTGCTATCTATATCACTTATTGCGGTTCCCGACTCTGCGCTTCGGGCTTCTTTTTTCCCGGCGCCCCGTTCGAAATCTCCCGCATCACGTCCGCCACCACCTCATCGGCGTGGCCGGACTCGATCGCCTGCTGCATGCGGCGCAACGCCACACCCACGATATCGCGATGGTGCAGGTTGCATCCGGGGCCCTTGGCGGCGAGCTCCAACCAAAGCTGGTGCAGCAGGTCGAGGTCCTGCGGCCACAACCTGGGCGGATGCGGGCCGAGATTGAAGAAGATGGATTCCTCCTCGCCCGGCACCACGATTTCGAGCGACAGCGAGGGCCGCGGCTCGGGCAGATTTTCCCATTCGCGCCCCACCGTGGCGCCCTGCTCGGCGGGGCTCATCTTCGGCGACAGCCCCGTCACGATGCGCGACGCTTGCAGGCGTTCCGCCGTGGCCACGATGGCCTCGTACGGATTGCTTCCCGGCACCACCATCAGCTCGACATGCTTGCCGGCTTTCTCCGCCAGGGTCACGACTTTGGTGAAGACCGCGGTTTCGTCCACCGAGAAAATCTGGCTGGCATCCAAGGGGTGCTCGCCGGAACCGGCTTGCGTTACCTGGCGCACCGAGAGCACCACAATGTCGATGCGGCGCGTATCGGTTTTCTCCAGCACACGCTGCAGGTGCTCCAGGCGGTTCGGGTTGCGCACCGCCACGATCACGCTGCCGGGCCGCACATGCGCGGTCTCCGCCGAGACCTCCTCGTTCGTGTTCAAGTTGAACTTCTCCAACTCCTGCGAGTGCGCGGCAGTGTGCAGGCGATTGTACTTTTCCGAGAACTCGAACACGATAAAGAACGCGATCGTGAAAGTCACCCCGGAGATGGTGGCGATCTCCTTGGTGACCACGTTGATCAAGGCCAGCGCGAACAGCGTGATGGTGATCAGGATCAGTCCGACTGGAATCTCCGTGCCGGCGATGTGGAAGTTCAGCGGCACCTTCCATCCGCGGCCGCCCGGCTGCTTGTAGCGCAACACCAGCACCGACAGCGCCTTCATGGCGAAGCTCCACACCACCCCGAACGCGTACGCTTCGCCCAGCATGTAGACGTCGCCGCGGCTGATCAAGATAGTGACCAGCTGCAGGATGACGATCAGGTTGATGAGGCGCGAGCTGGTTCCGAATTTATGGTGCGGATGGCGGAACCAGTCCGGAAGCACGCCATCCTCGGCCACTCTGTTCAGCACGCCGTTGGAGCCGATGATGGCCGTGTTCACCGCTCCCGCTAAAATCAAGGTCCCCACCAACACCACGAACGCATGGAACAGCAGCCGCACGGACATGGGCCCCACCAGGAACATGGAGAGTCCGCCGATCAGGTTGTCCAGGAACTTATGCCGAGCGGAGTCCGGTATGATCATCACCGCGAAGAAGGAGACCAGCGACGTGAACAGCATGCTGTAGATGAAGATCACGAAGCCGGCGCGCTCCAGGTTTTTCAGCTTGGGGTAAGCGATCTCGCGATTCACCTGCGCCAGGCTCTCTTCACCGCTCATGGCCAGCAGCGAGTGGCCCAGGCCGACCATGATGGCGATAATAGTGATCGAGGGCGCCGCCGTACCACGCAGCCAGCCCAGCCCTTCCTTGCTGAAATGCAAATTGGCCAGCGTCGGCAGCGGTACCGGCTGGTAGCCGTTCTTGAAGATCGTGATCAGGCACCAGCCGATCAGGATGACCACCATCACGGTGGTGATCTGCATAATGCGCAGGGCCTTTTCGCTCGATTCGTGGATGCCGATGATGTTTTTGCGCCAGAAATATATGGTGACCGCGGCCGCGAATACAGCCGCGAAATACGGCGGATGCACGTGCAAGCCGGGGATCTTCAAGTACTCGCCAGTCTCGTTGATCAGCCCGCCCAGGTACAGCCCCGCGCTCACACCGCTGATCGGGCCGGTGAGCACGTAATCGAACATGAGCGCGGAAACCGAGAACTTGGCCAGCGTGCCGCCCATGGCCTCGTGCACGACTTTGTACACTCCGCCGCGCACGAACATGCTGCAGCTTTCGATGTAGATGGCGCGCACCGCATACGAGAAAAGCATGATCGCCAGGATGAACCATGGCGCGGCTTTGCCGATGGCCTGTTCTGCGATGCCGCCCACGTAGTACGCCGAAGAAGCCAGGTCGCTGAGCACGATGGCTGCCGCTCTCCAGAAGGAGATGAACGACAGCATGACTGTGGTGGCGACTACGACGTTAACGGCACGGGGCCGTTGCGGCTGGGTCATGCGAGGGTGCTCAGGGTGTGCAGACTGGCAATCACATCTTAACATAGGGTTTTCATGAGCAAAACGATACACTGGAACTGCTAAGATGACGTCCGAAACACTGGCCCGCTCGATCGTGGCACGGCTGCGCGCCGCTGGGCACCAATCCTACCTGGTAGGCGGCTGCGTGCGCGACCTGCTGCTGGGCCGCGAACCGACGGATTTCGACGTGGCTACCGACGCCCGTCCCGATCGCGTGAGCGAGTTGTTCGAGCGCTCCGAGCAGGTGGGCGCACACTTCGGAGTGGTGCTGGTGCGCGAGAACACCGCCCAGGTGGAGGTGGCCACCTTCCGCAGCGACGCGAGCTACAGCGACGGCCGGCGCCCCGATGCGGTGCACTTCGAGGGCGATCCGCGGCAGGATGCCATGCGGCGCGATTTCACCATCAACGCGCTTCTGCTGGATCCCGATACGAACGAAGTGCTGGACTTCACCGGAGGCCGGGAGGACTTGCGCCGCCGCGCCATCCGCGCCATCGGCGACCCGGAGGAGCGCTTCCAGGAAGACCACCTGCGCTTGATCCGCGCGGTGCGATTCGCGGCCCGGCTGGAGTTCGAGATCGAGCCCGCTACCATGGCTGCCCTGCAGCGGCTGCACGGTCTGATTGTCAGCGTCTCGCCCGAGCGTGTGCGCGACGAGCTGGTGCGCATCCTCACGGAAGGCGGCGCGCGCCGCGGCTTCGAGCTGCTGGATGAGACCGGACTGCTGGGCGACATCCTGCCCGAAGTAGCCGCGATGAAAGGCGTCGCGCAGCCGCCGGAATTCCATCCGGAAGGCGACGTTTGGACGCACACCATGCTGCTGCTCGAAAAGCTGCGCCATCCCACGGCGACGCTGGCCGCCGGCGCGCTGCTGCACGATGTCGGCAAGCCGCCGACTTTCCGCGTGGCCGACCGCATCCGCTTCGACGGGCATGTGGAGGAAGGCGTCAGCATAGCGCACGGCATCCTAACGCGGCTGCGGTTCTCGAGCGATCAGATCGAGCACATCGAAGCGCTGATCGCCAATCACATGCGCTTCATGAACACCGGCCAGATGCGCGAGAGCACCATGAAGCGCTTCCTGCGCATGGAGAATTTCGGCGAACATCTGGAGCTGCACCGGCTGGACTGTTTGTCGAGCAACGGAAAGCTGGACACTTACAAGCGCGTGCTGGCGCGATCGGAGGAACTGGGCGAAGAAGAGTTGCGGCCCAAGCCTTTGCTGACGGGCCGCGATCTGATCGCACACGGGTACCAGCCGGGGCCCGCGTTCGCGAAGATGCTGGCCGCGGTGGAGGACGCCCAACTGGAGGGGCGTTTGCAGAATAGAGAAGACGCGCTGGCTCTGGTGGTGAGAGAGTTTGGCGCACCCACGCCTGCGTCCCAATGAGTGGGGACGCGGCAAGCACGAGTGCGCAATGCCACTTACTTTTCGCACAAACTGCAATGCTTAATTTGTGGGGCGGACCTCCAGGTCTGCGCGAGTCCTCCATCACCCGACGTGACTCGCTCTTCGCACAACCAATCAGCCATATCCGAGCACGAGTAGGCCGGCGTAGACGCCGGCCGCAGGAC
>Ga0302324_100029593_pt1 | contig 10370 bp, 8 predicted proteins | sample Palsa_T0_1_FD_201949 | JGI IMG/M metagenome (GOLD analysis project Ga0302324, IMG submission 201949) | Peat permafrost microbial communities from Stordalen Mire near Abisko, Sweden - Palsa_T0_1 | ecosystem: Environmental > Terrestrial > Soil > Palsa > Peat permafrost | place: Sweden: Abisko... | reverse complement strand
CGGCGCCGACTCACTCGACCCATTGTCCAGGCACTTGCTGTACGTATAGGAGACCAGCGCATAAACACCGTTCGACAACCGCTTCTCCAACATGGTTTGGAGCGCGTTGTAGTGGGCGATCCCGATGCTGTTGCTTAATCCGACCTGTCCCCACTGGTTGAACGGTCTACGCCCCTGCACCGCTCCCGGGCCGGGGGTGGGCAAATTCTCCGGAATCGAGATCAACTGCCCGTGTACCGTGTGGTTGCCGACATAGGCCACATCGAGCGACATGTCCTTCAGCAACTGAAACTGCATGGCAAAGTTATATTGCTCCATGTACGTATGGTTGAAGGTCTGCGGAGCAGTTGAAATCCCCGGCATCACGCAACTATTGAGCACCAGGCTGGTGCCCGCGCAAACCGTACCCGGATTCGGGTTGGCCGCCACCAGCGCCTGCCCCTGGAAGGGATTGGCCCAGTTGAATGCCGGTTTGCCCGTGGGATTGATGATGTTCTGCTGGATCAGGAACGGAGGAACGTGCGCCCATTGCAGAGTCATGTTCGTGTCCAGAAAGATGGGGAACAGTCCGTAGGCGGCGCGCACCACCATGCGATTGCTTCCATTCGGGCGCCAGGCGAAGCCCACGCGCGGTACAAATTGTCCCACCGCCCCGGCTTTGCGCACTGAAGTAGGCAGACCCAGGGAATCGGTCCCGATGACCCGATCGCTGAATAGCGGAATAAGCTGAGGCGTTTCCGGCTGCGCGTTGGGATCGAGAATTTGTCCGTTGCGCATAGGTACGATGACCTTGCCGTTGGAAAAATCGAACGCGGAAGTCTGCCCGTCGATGCCGTCGAAGAAGGGGTTATATTCCCAACGCAGACCTACGTTGAACGTAAGATTGGGCGCGGCGTGATAGTTGTCCTGTACGAAGCCTGCCCATTCAATCCCTTTGTTTCCGTAAAGCGTAAGCGGAAAGGAGCGATACACCTGGGCCGGATCGCCTAAGAGAAAGTCGCCGAACGCATCCCCCGTATATTGCGTGGTGAAGGTGAACTCCCCTTCTTGCCCTTGCCCGTTGTAGAAACTATGCCGCTGCACCCACATCTGGGCGCCCATCCGCAACTCGTTCTTGCCGCTGGTGTAGCTGACCGTATCCGCGTACTGCCAGGTGCGAATGCGATTCGATTTCGGGAAGTTGCCGGAACCGGAACCATTGAAGGCCGAATACCCCGACATCGTGATGTAAGGAAAGCTCGGAGTGACCTGCGTCAATTCGTAACCCGTGATGCCCGCCTGTGACAGGTAGTTTGTTCCACCCAGAATGGCGCTGAACAAAAAGTAGTCGCGATAGTATCCCGCCCGTGCCTCGTTCAGCCAGTGGGGGCCGAAGATGTGCGTCTCGCTAAAAGCGAGGTTCTGCGCCCTGCTGTGCAGGGACTGGGTTTTCAAATCTGGAAACTGGTTAGGATCGACCTCCTGATTGTCAGCGATGGAATAGCGTCCCATCAGGTGGTCGGTGCTCGTCACAGCCGCATCCACCTTCAAATCGCTCTTGATGATGTCCAGCGCCTGGGCCGAGCTGAAGTTGGCCTGCGACGGCGTAGGTAGGTAGTTCAGAAAGAAATTCGCCTGCGGAGAGATCCGGTTCGCCGGGATGATATTGCCCGGGAACTGCGCCCCCGTCAACGGATCCTTGATCTTGGTTGCGTCCGCGCTAAAATTGCCGCCGCGCATGGCCAGGCTGGGAACAATATCGGAAAACGTGATTCCCTGGCTCTGCCGCGAAGCTTCGATGTCCGCAAAGAAGAAGATCTTGTCTCTCTTGATCGGCCCGCCCACCGTTCCCCCAAACTGGTTGCGCTTGAGGATGTTCTTTGAAGTGGTGGCGAAGTAATTATGCGCGTCGATGATGTCATTGCGGATGAACTCGTACGCGGTCCCATGGAACGCATTCGTCCCGCTCTTCATGGTCACGCTCACCACGTTGGGAGTGTGCCCATACTCCGCGGGCATATTCGCCGAGAACACCTTGAATTCCGCCAACGCGTCTACGTTGGGCTGAACGTTCGTGCCCCCTTGCTCATACTCGGTGATGTCCGCCCCATCCAGCAGCCATCCGTTCCAGATAAACCCGGTACCGTCAATCTGCACGTTCACCACCGAGGCGCGCAGCGAACCGCCGCCGGTGATGGTTCCTTCGCCGCCCGGCGTATAGCTCGCGCCGGGAACCAGCGCGACCAACTGCCAAAAGCTACGGCCATTCAGCGGCTGGCTTTCGATCGATTGGTTCTGCACCACCTGGCCCACCGATGAGCTTTCCGTGTTCAGGAGCGGGAGCGAAGTCGTGACCACAATATGCTCGGAAACGGCGCCAACTTCGAGCTTCAGATCGAGCGAGGCGGCCTGGTCGACGTGCAGCGTAATCGCGGGGATGACTTCCGTCTTGAAACCTTCGGCCGACGCCGTGATCTTGTATTCGCCGATAGGCAGATCGGTAATGGTGTAAGCCCCGCTCCCTCCGCTCTTGGCTTCGTGGGTCTGACCCGTCCCGATGTCCGTTGCCACCACATCGGCATTGGGAACAACGGCTCCCTGGGAATCCTGCACTACGCCGGAAAGAGTTGCGTTCGTCGATTGACCGAATGCAGACGAACAAAGGGCCGCCGTCAGCAAACCGGCAAATACAGTGCGGATTATGTTGAGCCGCATGTCGTATCCTCCTGCTTGGAACTTCACAAAATCACTGGCTAGAGAGCGCGTAAAACTCTGAAATTCGGGACAGCGGCACGGTATAGTGGTAAGACCACTCGTGTCAAGCAAGAAATGTAGGGTTGTATGACAGGATGAGCGATGAACACAGCGCCGGCAACTCCGATCGAACGTACGACCCTAGCGGCTTCTGCTTTTGAGCAACTGATCGCCAACGTCGTCCACGGTAAGTGGAAGGCTGGCGAGCGGCTTCCTCCGGAGCGCGAATTGTGTCAGCAGCTGGGGATCGCGCGGACCACCTTGCGCGAAGCCCTCAAGGCGATGGAGTTGGTGGGCATGCTGGAGAGCCGCATTGGCGAAGGAACGTTCGTCTGCCCCCGCTCGGAATTTCTCTCGCGCCCTTTGCTCTGGGCGTTTACCGGCACCGATCACGCCGAACTGGCTGACCTGTTGGAAGCGCGTGTCTTCATGGAACGGGATCTTGCCGGCTTGGCTGCGGAGCGGGGAACTCCGGAAGAATTTGCCCGGATAGAGAACACCATCTCCAGAATGGCTGGAAACATCGCCGCCGGAGAATCAGTGACCGATGCCGACATGGCATTTCATCTGGCGGTCGCTCAGGCGGCGCACAATGAGGTATTGTCCAACGCTGCCCAACTGATTCGCAGTGTGATGAAGTATTGGATCCATCTCAAGCTGACCATGACCGCGGTGCCCGAGATGGCAATTGAGCGCCACAAGCTCATCTTTGCGGCGATTCAAAGCCGGGATGCGGAAGGGGCCGGGCGCTTGATGCAGGACCACCTCAACGAGACGGCCTCCTTGATGACCGAGGTGGTGGCCAAGCAGAAAGGCCGGCGGCCGCCCAAATAAGCCCCATCGTTTATTCTTGCGTTATGGAATTCAGACGGCTTGGACATTCGGGATTGAAGGTGCCGGTGCTTTGCTTCGGCGCGGCGACTTTTGGCGGTGGTGGTGAGTTTTTCAAAGCTTGGGGATCGAGCGACGTCGCTGAGGCAACGCGCCTGGTGGACATCTGCCTGGAAGCGGGTGTCAATCTCTTCGACACCGCGGACGTTTACTCCCAAGGCCTTTCCGAGGAAATCCTGGGCCAGGCCATTGTTGGCCGTCGGGACAAGGTCTTGATCTCCACCAAAGCGACCTTCCCCATGGGCGACGGCCCCAACGACATTGGCTCTGGGCGCGGCCATCTGGTGCAGGCGTGCGAGGCGAGTCTTCGTCGCCTGGGAACCGACTACATTGACATCTACCACATGCACGGCCAGGACACCTACACCCCGGTGGAAGAGACGATGGATACTCTGAACACCCTGGTCCGGAGCGGCAAGGTACGTTACATCGCCTGTTCCAACTTTTCCGGCTGGCAACTCATGAAGTCGTTGGCGACGGCGGACCGCTATGGCTGGGCGCGCTATGTGGCCCATCAGGTCTACTACTCGGTCATCGGCCGTGATTACGAGCACGAGTTGTTGCCGTTGGGAATCGATCAAGGGGTAGGGGCTATCATTTGGAGTCCCCTGGGCTGGGGGCGGCTGACGGGAAAGATCCGGCGGGGGCACCCGTTGCCGGCGGAGAGCCGTCTGCACAAGACTGCTGCGCAAGGTCCGCAAGTGGACGATGAGCATCTCTACAAAGTTGTCGACGCACTCGATGAGGTGGTGAAGGAGACCGGCAAGCCCTTGCCCCAGGTGGCATTGAACTGGCTGTTGCAGCGTCCGACGGTATCCTCGGTCATCATCGGAGCCCGCAATGAAACCCAACTGCGTCAGAACCTGGCAACGGCCGACTGGAATCTGACCCCCGCACAGGTAGCCAAGCTCGATGCGGCCAGCAAGACGGCCGCGCCCTACCCCTACTGGCACCAGAAGCAATTTGCCGCGCTCAACCCCGCCCCGCTCCCGGTCTCAGGCTCTGAGTAGCACCAAGACAGGTTTGCAGTTGTACCCCACTCAAGCCAAAAGCGGGCTTGAGTGGGCCACCCCGGCGGTAGTGAAGGAAGATGGGTGGCCCATTCAAGCCCGCTTTTGGCTTGAATGGGGTACAACGGAACCGCAGTGCTTTTCCTGTCCCTGCCGATACACCCGAAAATTACCAGCCGCCCCCGACAAAGTGCACAATCTCCAGCCGGTCTCCCTCGGCCAAGCTAGTAGTGCCCCACTCGCTCCGAGGAACAATACTGCCATTCTGTTCAATAGCCAGCCGGTCGCCTTTCAGCCCCAGTTCGGCGATCAAATCTCGAATCTGTGCCCCGGGAGCCAGTTGCGGAAATTCACGCGACTGGCCGTTAACGACAAAGTACATAACGGCAGACTATCACCGCGACTCTCCCAACCCGGGAGCCCGTACCCCGAGAAACCATTGCCGTACCCGGCGAAATACCGGCTGCACCTCCGTCCCCGAAAAATAAACGGCCCGGTTGAGCGCTTTAAGCACCTCAATCGCTTCAATCCGCGGATCGGCGCTCGCGAGAACTCCTTTGGACGTCGTATCCGCCGCGTATTCATCCGCGAGGTATTCAATCGCGTGGCCCAGGACTTCAATGGCTTTCCCCCCCTCAGGGCTAAGCCGGCGGCGAACGCGACGCGGAACGGACGGAGCAAGCTGCAATGGAGTTCTACGAGATCTAGTCACCCGACACCTCATAAAACTCCTATCGGCAAACAGTGAACGATCCGCGAGTACCGTTGCACAGAACCGGAAGCCCTCAAGGAGGAACCCGCTCACGGCTTGACTCCGCAGAGTCAAAAACTTACAGTCGAACTAGAGCGCTCGAATCCTCGAAGCCCCCGCGAGTTGAAATGCAGACGCCCGATTATTTTTGGAACTACCTCCCGTTACTCCTGCAGATCCTAGTCGCGGTCGGCTTTGCCGGCGGAATCGTCACCGCTTCCTGGTTCATCGGACGCCACCGCAATAGCGTCGCCAAGCTGGCCACCTACGAATGCGGCATCGTGGCCGAAGGCGATGCCCGCGGCCGCTTTTCCGTCCGCTTCTACATGGTTGCCATGCTCTTCATCCTTTTCGATGTCGAGGCCGTCTTCATGCTCCCCTGGGCTGTGGTCTACCGTGATCTGCCCAAGCTGGTCGGTTCCCGTATGTTTGGCTTCTGGGAGATGCTCGTATACCTCGGCTTTGTCGCCGTGGGCATCTTCTACGTTCTGAAAAAAGGAATCCTGGACTGGTCTACCGATAAGGGAGACCTCTGATGGACCCGGCCACAGACAAAGACGCAGTGCTCACTGCGCATGCCCAAAACCACGCCATCGCTGCCCTGCTGGCCGCCAAGCCCGCCTGCATCACCAACGCCCGGTTCGATCGCGACGAACTGACCCTGTGGATTGCGCGCGAAGACATCCGTCCCGTCTGCCGTACCTTGAAGACGGCCGGCTACAACTTCCTGGTTGACGTGACCTGCGTGGACTGGTACCCCAGCGAACCGCGCTTTCAGGTGACCTATCACATCCTTTCCCACAGCCTGAAGGAGCGCCTGCGGCTTTGCGTCGTGATCGATAGCCTGGACACCGAAGTCGCCAGCATCACCCCTGAATGGCCCTCGGCGAATTTCTACGAACGCGAAGTCTGGGACCTGTTCGGGATACGCTTCGGCGGCCACCCCAATCTCCGCCGCATCATGATGCCGGATCAGTGGGAAGGCCATCCCTTACGTAAGGATTACCCGGTGGAGGGCTACCGCTAATGGACGCCGCAGACTTTGCCATTGCCCCGCTGATCGAACCCCGCGTCGAAGAAGGCAACAAGGACCGCACGATGGTCCTGAACATGGGCCCGCAGCATCCCTCGACCCACGGCGTTCTCCGCCTGGTGCTCGAGATCGACGGCGAAACCGTCGTCCGCCTGGTTCCCGACATCGGCTTCCTGCACACCGGCATCGAGAAAACCTGCGAGGCCAAGTTCTACCAGCAAGTGGTTCCCCTCACCGACCGCATCGACTACCTCAGCCCGATGTCCAACAACCTCTGCTACTGCCTGGCGGTCGAGAAGCTGTTGGGGCTGGAAATCCCGCCCCGGGCGCAGTACCTCCGCGTGTTGCTCAACGAACTCACCCGCATCCAGTCGCACCTGGTCTGGCTGGGCACCCACGCCATGGATATTGGCGCTCTGACCCTCTTTCTCTACACCTTCCGCGAGCGGGAAGAAATTCTCAAGATCTTCGAGCATGTCAGCGGCCAGCGCATGATGGGCTCCTATTTTCGCGTAGGCGGCCTCTCCCTCGAGCCGCCCGTCGACTTCTTTGAGCGGGTGCAAAATCTGCTCAACATCATGCCGGAGAAAATCGACGAATACGAAAACCTGCTCAACGGCAATCCCATCTGGGTAAGCCGTCTGCAGGGGGTGGGCTACCTAAGCGCCGCTGATGCCGTTGCCTTGGGAGTGACCGGACCGCCCCTGCGCGCCAGCGGCGTCGATTGGGACCTGCGCCGCGACATGCCCTACTCCGGTTACGAAAAATTCCAATTCAAAGTCCCCGTTTCCGACAAAGGCGACGTGTGGACCCGCTACACCGTGCGTGTGCAGGAAATGAGAGAGTCCGTCAAAATCTGCCAGCAGGCACTGGACGGAATGCCCCAAGGCCCGCTGAAAGCCAACGCGCCCAAAGTGGTGCTGCCGGATCGGGAAAAGATGAAGACCCAGATGGAATCTCTCATCTATCACTTTAAGATTGTGACCGAAGGCTTCGCCGTGCCGGCCGGTCAGGTGTACCAGGCCATCGAGTCTCCACGTGGAGAAATGGGCTATTTCGTGGTCAGCGACGGCACCGCCAAGCCCTACCGGGTCCACATGCGCAACCCCACCTTCGCCTCACTGCAGGCTCTCGAAACCATGTGCGTCGGGCGCCTTCTGGCGGACGTGGTGGCCGTGATCGGCTCCATCGACATCGTGCTGGGAGAAATCGACCGGTGAGCGACGAGGAAGTAGGCTACTCGATCCAGGTGCGCCGGCAAATTTGGGAGTCGCTGGTCAGCATGCTTCGCGTCTACGCCCATGCGGCCAGCCTGAATGGTAAGGAATACGTGGTCACCGGCTCCGAGGAAGCGGCCGAGGTGAAATACCAGGACTCGGTGTTGAACCTCCACTTTGACTCCGCCACTGGAGAGGCGGGCTGGCGCATCACGCAGCCGGAGCGGGAAGAGTGGGGCGTGTTCCGCATCGAAGAGGATGGAACGCTGAACTTCCCCGCGGGCCCAAAACCACTCGATACGGCTGCGATTGATTGGATAGAACAACTGGTTCATTGCTCTTCTCACCCGCTGGGTATCTCTTAAAATCAAATCATGAGCACAGAGATCAAGACCATTTTCTCCACTGCCTTGGCCGCGCGCTTCGACCGCATGGTGACGCTCTATCCGCTGCGCCGGTCGGCGCTCATACCCATGCTGCTGTATGCCCAGGATGAGATCGGTTATCTCTCCGACGCGGTGGTCAGCGAAGTTGCGGCGCGGGTCGAAATTACCGAGCTCGATGTGCGCAACGTCATTAGTTATTACTCCTTGCTGCACACCAAACCAGCAGGCAAGTATCATGTACAGGTATGTACCAATATCAGTTGCATGGTGCGCGGCGGCAACGAGCTGCTCGACCACTGCAAAAAGCGGCTAGGGATTGGCAATAAGGAAACTACGCCGGATAAGCTCTTTTCTCTGGAAGAAGTCGAGTGCATCGGCGCCTGCAGTTGGGCGCCCGCCGTGCAGGTGAACTACGACTTCCATGAAAATTTAACCCCCGACGCAATGGACAAAGTTCTCGCCGACTACCGGGCCAGAACCTAGCACGCGGAGAAACGCATGGCCTATCTCGTCTCCCATCCGGATGAAGTGAAGTTGCTCTCCTACCGCTTTGGCAAGGGCGCGACTGACATCGAAAAATATCTCGAGTTGGATGGATACGCCTCCACCCGCAAGGCCATTACCCTGGGCCCGGAAGGAATCATCGCCGAGATGAAGGCCTCGAATCTGCGCGGCCGTGGGGGCGCCGGCTTCCCTACCGGCATGAAATGGTCCTTCGTTCCCAAGCAATCGGCGAAGCCAAAATACGTTCTGGTCAATGGCGACGAAAGCGAGCCCGGCACCTGCAAAGACCGCCTGATCTTTGAGCACGATCCCCACTCCGTCATTGAAGGCGTGATCATCGCCGGCCTGGCCATCGGCTCGAAAATGGGCTTTATCTACCTGCGCGGCGAGTACCGCTACCTGCTCAAGATCATGGAGAAGGCCATCGACGATGCCTATGCCAAGGGTTTTCTGGGCAAGGGGATCTTCGGCACCGATATCGATTTCGACATTGTCTCCCACACCGGCGCGGGCGCTTACGAGGTCGGTGAAGAGTCGGCCTTGATGGAATCGCTCGAAGGCAAGCGCGGCATTCCTCGCATCCGCCCTCCCTTTCCCGCGGTCGTCGGCCTTTACGGCGGGCCCACGGTCATCAATAATGCGGAAACCCTGGCCACCGTGCCTCATATCTTCCGCATCGGCGGAGCGGAGTACGCCAAGCTCGGCTCCGAGCGCAACGGGGGCACCCGCCTCTTTTGCCTCAGCGGCAACGTGGCCAAGCCCGGTGTCTATGAGTTGCCCATGGGTTACAACCTCAAGAAGATGATCTACGAGGTGGGTGGCGGTATTCCCGACGGCCGATCCCTTAAGGCTGTCGTCCCCGGCGGATCCTCCACCCCGGTCTTGCTGGCGTCGGAAATCGACATCGGCATGGACTTCGACCAGGTAGGCAAAGCCGGCAGCATGCTCGGCTCGGGTGGCGTGGTAGTGCTGGACGACACCGTCTGCATGGTGGAGTTCGCCTTACGGACCATGAAGTTTTACGCGCACGAGAGCTGCGGCTGGTGCATCCCCTGCCGGGAAGGCACTGACTGGCTGAAGAAGACCCTGACCCGCTTCCACGCAGGTGGGGGCGTCGCCAAAGACATCGACAACATTCGCTACCTGGCGCAGAACATGCTGGGCCGTACCTTCTGTCCCCTAGGCGACGCGGCAGCGATGCCCACCATTGCGTTCGTCGACAAGTTTCGCCAGGAGTTTGAAGATCACCTGGAAGGCCGCCCGTGTCCCTACGCAAAGCACACGGAACCGGCCCTAACCCATGCATAGCAGACGAATCCCGATGGAAAGGCAGGACCCATGGCTGACGTAACCTTTACCGTCGATGGCAAGAAATTGACCGCGCCCGCAGGCACTTTGTTGATCGAGGCTTGCCGCGAGGCGAGCATCGCCATCCCGCAATTCTGCTATTACCCTGGCCTCTCGCTGCAGGCAGCATGCCGCATGTGCCTGGTACGCCTGGAAAAGGTGCCCAAGCTGCAGACTGCATGCACCACCCCGGTGGCTGAAGGCATGGTCGTCATCAGCGAGAGCGATGAGATCACCCAAGCGCGCAAGGCCACGATTGAATTGTTGCTGGGCAATCATCCCCTCGACTGCCCAGTCTGCGACGCCGGTGGGGAGTGCGAATTGCAGGACATGACCTTCAAGTACGGCGCGCCCGAGTCGCTCTACATTGAAGCCAAGCAGCATCGTGAAGAACAACAGTGGTCGCCGGTGGTGTTCTTCGACCGGCCGCGCTGCATCCTCTGTTATCGTTGCGTCCGCATGTGCGGCGAGGGTATGGATGTGTGGGCCCTGGGAGTG
>Ga0302324_100029592_pt1 | contig 10370 bp, 7 predicted proteins | sample Palsa_T0_1_FD_201949 | JGI IMG/M metagenome (GOLD analysis project Ga0302324, IMG submission 201949) | Peat permafrost microbial communities from Stordalen Mire near Abisko, Sweden - Palsa_T0_1 | ecosystem: Environmental > Terrestrial > Soil > Palsa > Peat permafrost | place: Sweden: Abisko... | reverse complement strand
ATCCACCTCTTTATACGCCGGGCCAGAGCGAGTCGAACACCGCGCCGGTGGCGGCGCCCGTGGTTGGCACCGCCGCTCGCGAAGGTTCGATCAGCCGCGCGCCGGCCGCCGCTTCCGCTGCCGCCGCGTCGGCCCCAACGAGCGGCGAATCGACGTCATCTTCCGCCCCCCCCGCGCCACGCGCCCGTGCCAGTGCCGCTGCTCCGAGCGGGCAGCCCGGTACCCGGGTCGTGCAGCGCGGCGACACTCTCTCGCAAATTGCCGGATCGCTTTCAGGCGCTGGCGGCGCGAGCACGCGCAGCTGGATGGTGGCGGTGTACCAGGCGAATCCGAGTGCCTTCGAAGGCAACATGAATTTGCTGCACGCAGGAGCCGTGCTGCGCATTCCGGAGCCCGCGACGGCCTCGGCCATCGCGCCGACCGAGGCGTTGACGGAAATTCGCCGCCAATACGCAGCCTGGCATGGCGCGCCGGCGCATCCTTCTTCCACTGCGGCGGCACCTGAGTCCGGGCGCCTGCACCTCGTCACCCCCGACACTTCAGCTCAGCCGGGAGCTCAGCCGGGCGCCAGTGGCGCATCGGCGGGCGTCGAGGCTCGGATGCATGAACTTGAGGCGCAGCTGCAAGAATCGCGGCGCCTTCTCGAAATGAGGAACGCTGAGCTTGCCAAGCTGCAGGCACAGATTGGATCCCGCGCAGCGGCCGCGCCCGCGGCGCCGGCGACACCTCCTTCGGCGGCCACCCCCGCGCCAGCTGCGCCGCCCGCGACTGCACCGATTCCACCGACTCCGACGCCTGAGGCGGCGCAGACCACACCGCCTCCTGAGGCTGCGCCGGCCCCGCACCGCGCACCACATGCCCCCGCCGCTCACGCCACACCGACAGGGGCCCCATCAGAGTCGCTGGGTTCGACGCTGCTGCGCTACTGGTGGATCGCGGCGCTAATCGTGGCCGCGATTTTGGCGCGTATCGGCTTGAGCGCCTATCGCTCGCGACAGGAAACTAACTTTGATGATTCCCTTGGTCGCCTGGCCACAGCCGGCGCCGATTCGAATCGCGATTCCCTCGGTGACACGGCGAACATGCGCGCCGCCCGCGATCCTGCGTTCCTCGTGGAGGAAGGCGCCGCGCACGAGCGTCCCCGCGCCCCTGCCGCGACCATCGCGGCGCGACCCGCCGCGCCAATCGACGACACGAGGAGCAATGAAACCGCCATCAACCTCGATCAGGGCGATCCCCTGGCCGAGGCTGATTTTCACATGGCCTACGGTCTATATGACCAGGCTGCCGATCTTGTACGCATCGCCATTGCGCGCGAGCCCGATCGGCGCGATCTGAAGCTGAAGCTCCTCGAAGTCTTCTTCGTCTGGGGCAACAAGGAGCAGTTCCTGCGCAGCGCGCACGAGCTGGCTGAAACGCGCGATCAGGCAGTTCCTGGCGAGTGGGAGAAGATCGTGATCATGGGCAAGCAGCTTGCCCCGGAGGATCCGCTCTTCGCCGGCGGCACGATCATAAGCGGCGCGGTGGCCGGTGGCATTGACCTTGACCTCGAAGGCGGCGAGAGCCGCATCGACTTTGATCTCATGGGCGAGGCGGTCCCCGAGGACGCAGCTGCCGGGCTTGATCTTGATATCGGCTCGGCGCTGGGCACGCCGGATGCCGGCGAGCAGACCACGCGCGCCACCGATGCGAACCTTGCCCTGCACGGACTCGACTTCGGCCAGGATGCCAGCGCCGCGACCACCCGGCAGATGACACAGCACATGGAGCCTGCGTCCGACGGCGTGGAACCCACCGTCGAGCAGCCCACCCTGCATCACGACGACAATCCGACCATACGCCAGAAAGTGGAACGGGCACTCAAGCACAGCGGCGGTGCTGAGCAGACCGCGGAACTTGCCATCGACGACCTGGGGCTCGACTTGGGGGCGCTCGACACCGTCGATCATCCCACTCTCGTTACGACGCCTGATTCACCGACCATGGTCGCGGGGCTCGATGACACCTCGCGCCATCTGATGGATGAGGCCACCCAGCACTCGCAGGCGCCGGGGGCGAGCGGCGTGTGGCGGGCTAAACCTGAGGATATGGATGCGACTTTGCCGCCTGTCGCGCTGAGTGAGTTCGAAGACAAGACCGGCAACGACGACACCTCGGGCACTTCGCGTCTGGCGGCTCTGAAAGGCCAGGACTTGGACTTCGATCTGGGTGACATGGGCGACGCTCCTCCCGCGGCCAACGGCGGTGTCGGTGAGGTGGATCTGGACGTGGGAGCGGATACCGTCCCGGATACGGCCTTCACCATCACGCAGAAGCTCTCCTCGGAGGAGCTCGCGCTGCCAGACCTTGAGCCGGCGACCATGAGCGAAGTCGGCACCAAGCTTGATCTGGCGCGCGCCTACATGGACATGGGCGACCCGGAAGGGGCCCGCAACATTCTCGAGGAAGTGCTGAACGAAGGTTCGGTCGCGCAGAAACAGGAAGCCCAGCGCCTGCTGCAATCCCTTCCGGGGTGAGGGGAACGGTAAGAGTCGCCCTCGGCCTCGAGTACGACGGCACCGCCTTTGCGGGCTGGCAGACGCAGCGCTCTGCGCCGGCGGTACAGCCTCTGGTCGAAGCCGCACTGAGTCCCGTCGCCGCAGAACCCGTGAGTCTCATCTGCGCCGGCCGTACGGACGCCGGAGTGCATGCCCGCGGGCAGGTCGCTCACTTTGACACTCACGCACGGCGAAGCTCCCGCGGTTGGGTGCTGGGCGCCAACACGAGTCTACCCGACGACGTCAACATCGCGTGGGCGCGGCCCGTACCGCAGCATTTTCACGCGCGCTATTCCGCCGAAGCGCGCAGCTACCGCTACTACGTGTTCAATCGCGCGGTGCGCTCGGCGCTCGCGGCGCGCAGCGCGACCTGGATCCGCCATCCGCTCGATCATGAGCGCATGCAAAGCGCATCCGCCGCGCTCCTGGGCTCGCATGACTTCAGCGCATTCCGCTCGGCCGAGTCGCAGAGCCATACGCCCATTCGGCGCCTGGAAGCGCTCACCGTGCGCCGCGACGGTGACTTCGTCATCATGGAAATCACAGCCAATGCTTTTCTGCATCATATGGTGCGCAATATCGCAGGCCTCCTGATCGCCATCGGCCAGGGCGATCAGGATCCGCCCTGGGCGAGACAGGTTCTCGAGTCCAAAGACCGCACTCAAGGGGGTCCGACAGCACCCGCGCAGGGCCTATATCTCTGGTCGGTCCGCTACGCCCGGGCGTTCGGGTTGCCGGCAGCGCGTTCCGCTATGATCGCAGGATCGCCCTAAGGGTTAAGAGTCCGACGATGTCCTGGTTCGAGAAGATCATGCCTTCGCGGATCAAGACCGAGCGGCGCACGCGCTCGGTGCCGGAAGGACTTTGGATCAAGTGCCCGGCCTGCGATGCGGTGCTGTACCGCGCCGAGCTCGAACGCAATCTCTACGTCTGCCCCAAGTGCAGTCACCACATGCGCATCGCCGCTCGCGAGCGGCTCGAGGCGTTTCTCGATCCCGGCGAGCTCATCGAGATCGGCGCCAACATCTCGCCCGAGGATCCGCTCAGATTTCGCGACAGCAAGCGCTACCGCGATCGCCTCGCGCAGGCGCAGAAGGCGACCGGCGAGAAGGACGCGCTCATCGTTTTGGCCGGACAGCTCTTCGAGCTCAAGGTCGTGGCGTGCGCCTTCGAGTTCCAGTTTCTGGGCGGCTCGATGGGATCGGTGGTCGGAGAGCGCTTCAAGCGCGCGGTCGACTACAGCATCGAGTTTCGCCAGCCCCTCGTGTGCTTCTCCTCGAGCGGCGGTGCGCGCATGCAAGAAGCGCTGTTTTCGCTCCTGCAGATGGCGAAGACAAGCGCGGCGCTTGCGCGCCTGGCACAGGCGCATCTGCCGTTCATTTCCGTCATGACCGATCCGACCACCGGTGGCGTGTCGGCAAGCCTTGCGATGCTCGGGGACCTGAATCTTGCTGAACCGCGCGCACTCATTGGATTTGCAGGCCCGCGCGTCATTCAGCAGACCGTGCGCGAGACGCTGCCCGAGGGCTTTCAGAGGAGCGAGTTTCTCCTCGAGCATGGCATTCTCGACATGATCGTCGACCGCCGTGACATGCGCGAGCGCATCGCGGCGCTGTTGCGCATGTTGCTGCAAGTGCCGCCGGCGGCTGCTGCCTGACGCGCTCGCGCGGGGCGCGCTCGCGCATGCGCACGCTTGCCGAATGGCTCGAGCTGCATGAATCGGTGCATGCCAAGAGCATCGATATGGATCTGGCGCGCGTGGGGCAGGTCGCCGATGCCCTTGCCTTAAGGCCCGTGCCGTATCGGGTGATCACGGTCGGCGGAACCAACGGCAAGGGATCCACGGTTGCGCATCTCACCGCCCTGTTGGGCGCTTTGGGCGTGCACACCGGCGCCTTCACCTCGCCGCATCTCTTGCGCTACAACGAGCGCATCCGCATCGACGGCGCCGAGGCTTGCGATTCGGAGCTCATCACGGCCTTTGAGCGCATCGAATCTGCGCGCGGCTCGACCACGCTTACCTTCTTTGAGTACAACACTCTGGCTGCGCTCCTTATTTTCGCCGCGCGCGGCGTTCGTGCAGCGGTTCTCGAAGTGGGCCTGGGCGGGCGGCTCGACGCCACCAATCTCATCGATGCCGATGTTGCGGTGCTCGCATCCGTCGGCATGGATCATCGCGATTATCTGGGGGATGACCTGGAGAGCATTGGCCGCGAGAAGGCCGGCATATTTCGCAGCGGCCGGCCCGCTGTGCTCGGATCTGCCGCGATGCCCGCTTCCGTATTTGCCGCGATCGCAGCGCTCGGCGCGCGCGCGCTCATCGCGGGCCGGGATTTCAGCTGGCAGAGAGATGGCGAGCGCTGGAGTTACCAGGGGGTCGCGCAGTACGCGAATCTGCCGCCCTCGGCGCTGCCGGGCGCCATTCAATACCGCAACGCCGCGACAGCCATCGCCGCGCTTGAAGCGCTCGTTCTGCCACAGCGGCTTGATCGAGAGAGGATCGCAAGCGCACTTTCGCAGGTGCGCCTCGCCGGGCGCTTTCAAATTCTCGCCGGCCCCGTGGAATGGATCCTCGATGTGGCGCACAACGAGCCAGCGGCGCTGGTGCTCGCGCGCCATCTGCAAGAGCGCCCAGTTGCCGGGCGCACAATCGCAGTGGCCAGCATTCTGCGCGACAAAGATGTGGCGGCTATTGGCCGCGCGCTCTCTGCCCAAATTGATTGTTGGATCCTGTGCACGCTGGGTGGCGCCCGCGGCTCTCAAGCTTCCGAGCTTGCAAGCCGGTTGGCATCGATTGGCGTTGCGAATGTCGAGCTTGCAAATAGCGTGGCCGAGGGCTGCATGTTGGCGCGAACGCAGGCGCGGGGCGGCGATCGCGTGCTGGTGTTCGGTTCCTTTCCCGTAGTCGGGACGGCGCTAGAATGGCTTCGGCTATACTGAATTTCTTTTCGGGCGAGTAGCGCTTTGGGCCGCCGCATCAGGGTCGATAGCGCTTGATTCTCGTGGATGGATCCCATCGTGGACGTTCAGGCTAAAGACAGACTCACGGGTGCAGTCATTCTGGTGGTGCTCCTGGTGCTCGTCATTCCGGAGCTCCTATCCGGACCCGGATATCCAGTCGCTGCAGTCGCGACCCAGCACTCGGACGAGCCCCCGCTGCGTTCGTATACGGTGGAGTTGGGCGATGAGGCCCACGGTCGGCACGCGCTCTCGAGCGACGCTGCGACGGCACCGGCGACAAGTGCCGCATCAGCGGCGCCAGCGGTAACGTCACAGCCCGGCGCGATAGCGCAGTCCCGCGCAACGGCGCCACCCGTCGCAGCGCCAGCGCCGCCCGTCGTCATGGCGCCACCGCCCGTCGTCGCGACATCACCGCCTGCGGTGCGCAGCGTCGCAGCGCCGGCCCCCGCGCCGCCCATGCGGGAACCTGCCAAGCCCACAGTCATTGCGAACTCTGCCCAGGGTAAACCGGCGCCGCAGCCGAGCGGCACCGGATGGACGGTTCAGCTGGGCAGCTTCGCCAGCCGCGCCAATGCCGAGCGGCTCGTTGGCGAGCTCAAGGCCAAGGGATATGCGGCGTTTTCGACGGAGAGCGGCAGCGGTGGGCGAATACTTTATCGCGTGCGGGTCGGCCCGGCGGAAGATCACGCCTCCGCCGCGGCGCTCGCCGCCAAACTTCGCACGGCGGGCCATCCCGGCACGCTTACCCAACATCCGTGACGCGCATCACGGGCCCAGCCATTTGACGAATCCTGGCTCAGGTCATGAGCAGGGCGGCGGTCGCTCTTGTACAATGCGCGCCGCGCACGCAGTCAGCGAGATCCGAGCCAGGCCATGATGAAGTCTGCCGATTATTGGGTAGTCGCAATCCTCCTTGTCATCGCGATCATTGGACTTATGCGCGGCTTCCTGCGCGAGCTCGTGGCGGTCGTCACCTGGGTCCTGGCGCTCTTCATTGCGTGGCATTTCGCAAGCTGGCTCGCGCCGCACCTGGGCGGACTCCTGGCCGGCGAGCCGGTGCGTCCGTGGGCGGCACGCGCGATCTTGCTCATCTTCGTGCTCTTCATCGGCTCCGTCGCCGGGGTGCTGATCGGGCATTTCGTGCGGCTTTCCCTATTCAGCGTCACCGATCGCTTTCTCGGCTTCGCGGTCGGCCTCGTGCACGGCGCCATTGTCTTCGGCGTCTTCGCCCTCATCTGTCAGGAGTTGCATCTCGATGGTGAGCCGTGGTGGCGCGGATCGCTCTTGATTCCGTACGCGGAACGGGTCGCCAACGGCCTGCGCACCTTCGTCGGCGACGAGCATCATCGCGTGACGCAAGTCTGACGCAGCCGAAAAGCTCAACGCAGCGAAGAGGCGGGCGAGTATGTGCGGAATTGTCGGCATGGTGGGAAACAGCGCGGTCAACCAGCGCCTCTATGACGCGCTGACCGTGCTGCAGCACCGTGGGCAGGACGCCGCCGGCATCGTGACCTCGAGCGAAGGCGAGCTGTACTCGAGAAAGGGCAGCGGGCTTGTGCGCGATGTCTTTCAGCAGCACCACATGGTGGAGCTGAAGGGCAACATCGGCATCGGCCACGTCCGCTACCCGACCGCTGGCTGCGATCGCGCCTCCGAAGCGCAGCCCTTCTATGTCAATGCGCCCTACGGCATTTGTCTCGCGCACAACGGCAACCTGACGAATGCCTCGGAACTGGCCGCCATCCTCATCCATGAGGACCGGCGGCATCTCAATACCTCCTCGGATTCGGAAGTGCTGCTCAATGTCTTCGCCTCGGAGCTGCAGCGCGTGGGCACCCCGCGCGTCACACCGGCGGACATTTTTTCGGCGCTGAACGCCGTGTATCGGCGCTGCCGCGGCGGCTTCGCGGTGGTGGCCATGGTGATCGGTCATGGGCTCCTCGGCTTTCGCGACCCGCACGGCATCCGCCCGCTCGTGCTCGGGCGCCATGATACGCCGCGCGGCCCGGAGTGGATGCTCGCCTCGGAGAGCGTGGCGCTGGCGGCGCTCGGATTCAAATTCGAGCGCGACATAGGTCCGGGGGAGGCGGTCTTCATCGATGAGCAGGGTAGGCTGCACGCCCAGCAGTTCGGCAATCACTTGCGGCATACGCCGTGCATCTTTGAGTACGTGTACTTCGCCCGCCCCGACTCCATCATCGACAAGATTTCCGTGTATCGCGCGCGCATGCGCATGGGCGACAAGCTCGCCGAGAAGATCCTGCGCGTCTATCCGCACCACGATATCGACGTCGTGATTCCGATTCCCGATACGAGCCGCACGAGCGCGATGCAGGTCGCCTTGAAGCTCGGACTTAAGTATCGCGAGGGCTTCATCAAGAACCGCTACATCGGCCGCACCTTCATCATGCCCGGCCAGCAGCAGCGCGAAACTTCCGTACGGCGCAAGCTGAATGCGATCGACTTGGAATTTCGTGGCAAGAACGTGCTGCTGGTCGATGATTCGATCGTGCGCGGCACGACTTCGGCGCAGATTATTGATCTGGCGCGCGAAGCGGGCGCGAAGAAAGTGTATTTCGCCTCTGCGGCGCCCCCGGTGCGCTTCCCCAATGTTTACGGCATCGACATGCCGGCGGCGAGCGAACTTGTGGCGAGTGAGCGCACGGTGGAGGAAGTCGCAAGCGTCATTGGCGCAGACTGGCTCATCTACCAGGATCTCGAGGATCTTGTCGCCGCGTGCCGCCACGACGATGCGCGCATCGAAGAATTCGACACCTCGTGCTTCTCCGGAGAGTACGTCACCGGGGACGTGACTCCTGAGTATCTCGAGAAATTGAAGCTCGAGCGCTCGGACGAGGCGAAGTCGCAACGGCGTGACGAGCGCGGGCCGTTCAAGATCGTCAGTCGCTGACTTTTGCTCCCCTAGGCGCGCGCGCCGCCGTGACCTTGACCGATTACCGCCGGCAGCTCCTGCTTGAACTCTTTCAGGCTGGGCTTGCGCGGGTCGAAGGCCGCCATTGCACGGCCGCCGCGCTGCGCGCTGCCGCCGGATGGCGCCCGCTGCGCGTTTGGACTGCAGCCATCGGCAAGGCGGCTTCGGCCATGGCCCTGGGGGCCCATGATGCGCTCGGGTCAGTCCAGGAGCGCCTGCTGCTCATCACCAAAGACGGTCATGTGCCGCCTGAGGCGCGCGCCCTGCCGGGCGTCGAGATTTACGAAAGCGCTCACCCGCTGCCTGATGCACGCTCGATCGCCGCCGGTGAGCGCCTCTTGCGCTGGACGCAGGAATTGCCCGCCGATGTCGCGCCCTTGTTTCTGATCTCCGGCGGCGCTTCAAGTCTCGTCGAGGTACTTGCTGCGGGCGTGACGCTTGCCGAGCTCAAGCGCGCGAACGATGCCGGCATCGCCTCCGGCATCGCGATCGCGGAGTTGAATGCAGACCGCACGCGCCTGTCGCGCATCAAGGGCGGCAAGCTCACCGCGCAGCTTGCGGGACGCCGTGCGCGTGCGCTATTCATTTCCGATGTGCCCGGGGATGACCCCGCCGTCATCGGCTCGGGTTTGCTCGGGCCCGCCGACAGCGGCGCCGATCACGTCGAGCGTACCGTGGTCGCATCCATCGACCACGCGGTTGCGGCAGCGGGGGAACTTGCGCAGGGACGAGGCCTGCCCGTGCACCTTGGGGCCGAGCGCTTTGACGGTGACGCGCGCCGCCTTGCCGTGCGCTTCACGCACGAACTCGATCTCTACCCCGAAGGGATTCATATTTGGGGCGGCGAGTCGGTGGTGCGCCTGCCCGAGCATCCCGGCCACGGCGGCCGCAACCAGCATCTGGCGCTCGCGGCGGCGCGTGGCATCGCCGGACGTCGTGACCTGTTGCTGCTCGCGGCCGGGACTGACGGCACCGACGGCGTCAGCCTCGACGCCGGGGCTCTCGTGGATGGCGAGACCTGCGCGCGCATCGCTCTGGCCGAGATCGACGTTGAACTGTGTCTGCAGCGCGCCGACTCGGGGACGGCCCTGGCGCGCGCCGGCGATCTCATCCACACCGGCCCCACTGGCACGAATGTCGGGGACCTCGTGATCGGTCTCAAATGCGCCTCCTGCTGATCGATGAGGATGCGCGCTTCAGTGCGCTCATCCTGCACCATGCCAGTTGCCGCTGGCCGGATGCACGCGTCGAGGTGCACAGTCCGCGCACGCACGGCGCCGTCTCGCCCGAATTTCTCGCGCAGGGTTTTGATGCGGTGCTGGTCGCGGGCAGCGGGACCGATGGCTGCGGACTTGAATGGCTGAGCGATGTGGCGGGGCGGAAGGGATTTGCGCCGCTCATTTTCTTGAGCAGCGACTCCAGCAAGACCGCGGCGCACAAGGCGCGGCATCTGGGCGCCGAGTGGGTGCTCAATCGCGCCAACGTCGAGCATCGGAAGCTCATCGCAGTCCTCGGCGCAGCCGCGGAAAAGCAGAGCATCGCGAGAGCCAACTGGCGCACCGCCGCCGATGCCCAGGAGGCGCAGCGCTTCAGCGGCGCCTTCGTGCCCGGCTATCGCCGCATCCGCCAGCTCGCCGCCGGCCGCGTCGCTGACCTCTATTTGGCCGAGAGCGAGCAGGCGGGCGCCCTCGTCGTGCTGAAGGTGGCGCGCGATCAGCAAAAAGAAAACGACCTCGATCAATCCTTCCGGCGGTTCCTGCAGGAGTACGAGATCGTGCGCCGCATTACCCATCCGAGCATCGTGCGCCTGTATGATCTTGGCGTGAGCGACGAGCACGCCTATCTCGTCATGGAATATTTCCGCGCCGGAGATCTGCGCACGCGCATGAAAGCGGGGATTGCGCCGCGTGAGGCACTGCGCGTGGCTGCGGCCATCGCCG
>Ga0302324_100029590_pt1 | contig 10371 bp, 9 predicted proteins | sample Palsa_T0_1_FD_201949 | JGI IMG/M metagenome (GOLD analysis project Ga0302324, IMG submission 201949) | Peat permafrost microbial communities from Stordalen Mire near Abisko, Sweden - Palsa_T0_1 | ecosystem: Environmental > Terrestrial > Soil > Palsa > Peat permafrost | place: Sweden: Abisko... | reverse complement strand
GGGCGCGCTCGAGCAGCTGTGGAAGCGGCACGAGAAGCTCGCGACGGAGCTCCTGTCCTCGTCCGCGTGCGATGCTTATTGCATGCAGCTCGCGCGCGACTGCAAAGACATCGCGGGGGTGCTACAGACCGTACGGCTGATCCGCGCGGCGACCTACTCGATGCGCGACGTGATCGCGGGTTACGGGGAGATCTGGTCGACGCGCCTGTTCGCACCGTTCCTGCGCGAACGGGGCGGTATCCCGGGCGAGGTAATGTGGATCGACGCGCGGGAGGTCATCATCGTCGAGTGGGGACCCTTGGGTCCCACGGTGCAATGGGCGCAGAGCGAGCGCAATCTCGAGAAGCTGGTTCCCGCCGAGTTTCGCGGACGCCTCATCGTCACCGGCTTCATCGCGACCACCACGACCGGCATCCAGACCACGCTCGGGCGCAATGGGAGCGACTTTTCCGGTTCCATCTTCGGGGCGCTTTTGAAGGCACCCGAGATCATCATCTGGACCGATGTCGACGGCGTGCTTTCGGCCGATCCGCGCCTCGTGCCGAACGCCCAGACCATCGATCAGCTCTCGTACAACGAAGCCATGGAGCTCGCCTATTTCGGCGCCAAGGTGATCCATCCGCAGACCATGGAGCCGGCGGTCGCGCGCGACATTCCGATCTGGATTCGCAACACCTTTGCGCCGCAGAAAGTGGGCACGCTCATCTGCGCGAAGCCCGTTTCGGCGCTCAAGGTGAAAGGCATCACCACCATCGACCCCGTGGCGCTGGTCAATCTCGAGGGCGCCGGAATGATCGGTGTCCCCGGCACCGCGAACCGCCTGTTCGGCGCCTTGCGCGATGCCGGCATCTCGGTGATCTTGATCTCACAAGGCAGCTCCGAGCACTCGATCTGCTTCGCGATTCCCGCCGCGCAGGCGCAGCGCGCCGACGAGGCGGTACGCCGTGCGTTCGATTCGGAGCTGCGCGACGGCCAGATCCAGCATGTCGATGTGGCGCGGGACCTCGCGATCCTCGCGGTCGTGGGCGACGGCATGGCGGGCGCGCACGGAGTGGCGGCAAAGGTTTTCAACTCCCTCGGCGATGCCGCGATCAGCGTGCGGGCGATTGCTCAGGGCGCCTCCGAGCGCAACATCTCGCTGGTCGTCGACGGCAAGGTCGCCGCCAAGGCGCTGCGTGCGGTGCACGCCGCCTTCTACCTGTCGCCCAATACCCTTTCCATCGGCCTGATCGGGCCCGGCACGGTCGGCCGGGTGCTGCTCGAACAGCTCGCGACTCAGGTGGATCGTCTGCGTGCCTTGAATCTCGACTTACGAGTGCGCGGCGTCGCGAGCTCGACTCGCATGCTGCTCGCGGAAGGCGCCATCGATCTCGCGAACTGGCCTGCGCTCCTCGAAGAGAAGGGCGTGCCGGTCGATTTGGAAAAGTTCGCCGCGCATGTCCAGGCGGACTACATTCCGCACACCGCGATCATTGATTGCACGGCGAGCGCGGACGTTGCGAGCCTGTATCGCGACTGGCTCGCCCGCGGCATTCACGTCGTCACGCCGAACAAGAAAGCGAACAGCGGCGCGCTGCCGGCGTATCGGGCGCTCAAGGAGGCGGCACGCGCCGCCGGCACTCATTATCTCTACGAGGCCACGGTCGGCGCGGGCCTGCCCGTCATCCACACGCTGCGGGACTTGCGCGAGACGGGCGATGAGATCATTCGGATCGAGGGAATATTCTCCGGCACGCTTGCGTATCTCTTCAACGTGTTCGACGGCAGCGAGTCCTTCTCCTCGATCGTGCAGACGGCGAAACAGAAGGGATATACCGAACCCGACCCGCGCGACGATCTGTCGGGCATGGACGTCGCGCGCAAGCTGATCATACTCGGACGCGAGATGGGCCTGACATTGGAGATGTCCGACGTCGAGGTCACCGGCCTCGTGCCCGAGGCGCTGATTGCCTGCGGCGTCGAGGAATTCATGCGCCGGCTGCCGGAGTTCGACGCGGCCATGGCCAAGACCCTCGCCGATGCGAAGGCACAGGGTCAGGTGCTGCGCTATGTGGGTCGGGTGAGTGCGGACGGCAAGGCGACGGTCGGCTTGACGCGGCTCGAGGCGAAGCACGCCTTTGCGAACATCGCACTCACCGACAACGTGGTGCGTTTCGCGACCCGGCGCTACTGCGACAACCCGCTCATCGTGCAGGGCCCCGGCGCCGGGCCCGAGGTGACGGCGGGTGGCGTGTTTTCCGATCTATTGCGTTTGTCGGCTTATCTCGGCGCCCATTTGTAGCGCCGGAGAATCGCATGCCGCACGAGGTCACCGCCTTCGCTCCCGCCACCGTTGCCAACGTGGGCATCGGCTTCGACATTCTCGGTCACACGGTCGAGACGGTGGGCGATCGGGTTTGGCTGCGACGGATCGATGATCCCGTGGTGCGTATTCGCGCGGTCAAGGGAGTCGCGGGAGAATTGCCGGTCGACCCCAAGAGCAATACCGCGGGCCGGGCGCTGCAGGCGATGCAAGCTGCGCTCAAGCTCGAGCATGGATTCGAGATAGAGATCGACAAGGGCATCCCGCTCGCGTCCGGGATGGGCGGATCGGCGGCATCCGCCGTCGCCGCGGTGGTCGCAGCCAACGCCGTCATCGAGCGGCCGGCACCGCCGCTGCGGCTTTTAAAGTTCGCGATGGAAGGAGAGATCGTCGCGAGCGGCTCCGCGCACGTGGACAACATCGCACCGTGCCTGTACGGCGGCCTCGTGCTCACGGTGGGGATCGATCATCCGCGTGTGAAACAGATTCCAGTGCCGCGATCGCTCCGCTGCGTGCTGGTGCATCCGCACATGCACTTAGGGACTCGCGAGGCGCGGGCCGTGCTGAAAAGCGACGTGACGCGTTCTGATTGGGTCTGGCAGAGCGCGAATCTCGCGGGTTTCATCAGCGGCTGTTACTCGAACGATCTCGACATGATTCGCGAATCCTTCAACGACGTCATCATCGAGCCGCAGCGTCAGATGCTGATCCCCGGGTTCAGGGACGTGCAGCGCAGCGCCATGGCCGCGGGCGCGATCGGGTGCTCCATCTCCGGGGCAGGCCCGACCATTTTCGCGTGGGCCGAGGTGCAGCACACCGAGGCGGTGCGCGCCGCCATGATATCGGCATTCTTGAATCACGCTCTGCAGTCCGACTCGTGGATTTCCACCATCGACAACCCGGGCGCGCGCGTGGTGAGCGCCTGATGGCAGAGCTCGGCTACCTGAGCTCGCGGGGCGGCGCGCCAGAGGTCACGCTGAGCGGGGCGATCCGCCAGGGGTTGGCCCCCGATGGTGGTCTATATCTGCCGACGCGGCTGCCCGATGTCGATGTCGCGGCGGTCGCCCGCTCGACGCGGCTGCCCGACATCGCGCAGAGCGCACTCGCGGGGTTCTTCCAGGGCGATCGGCTGGCCCCGACGCTTGGCGACATCGCGCGCGCGGCGTTCGATTTCCCCGCGCCGACGACGGCGGTCGAGAAGGCTCAAGACCCTTTGTTCGTGCTCGAGCTCTTTCACGGACCGACGGCGGCGTTCAAGGATTTCGGGGCGCGCTTCCTCGCCGAAACCCTCGAGCGCGCGCAATCGCCGTCCGAGCCGCCGATGACCATCCTGGTGGCCACCTCCGGCGATACCGGCGGCGCGGTGGCGGCGGCCTTCCACCGGCGTCCGTGGGTGCGGGTCGTCATTTTGTATCCGCAGGGTCTGGTGAGCGACCGCCAAGAGCAGCAGCTCACCTGCTGGGGCGATAACGTGCGCGCCTTGCGCGTCGGCGGCACCTTCGACGATTGCCAGCGCCTGGTGAAAGAGGCCTTTGTCGATGCGGAGCTCCGTGCGCGGCATCATTTCAGTTCCGCGAACAGCATCAACATCGGCCGCTTGCTGCCGCAGATGGTCTATTACGCAGCCTCGAGTCTCGAGGTCGAGCGGCGCACCGGCAAGAGCGCCGGCTACGTCATTCCCGCAGGCAATCTGGGCAACGCCTTCGCGGCGATGTGGGCGCGCGCGGTGGGGTTTCCGGTCGGGCGCATCATCCTCGCCCACAATGCCAACCGGACGGTTCCCGATTTTCTGCGCGACGGCGAGTGGCGCCCCCGACCAAGCGTTCAGACGCTCGCCTCCGCGATGGATGTGGGCAATCCCAGCAACATGGAGCGCGTGCGCGCGCTCTATCCGACTTTTGCGACGGTGAGCGAACACTTGAGCGCGGAAAGCGTGGATGACGCTACAATTCGCCGCAGAATCGGAGAGGACTTCATGCGATTTGGACGCGAATGGTGTCCGCACACGGCGACCGCTGCGGAGGTGTATCAGCGGCTGAGCGAGGGCGAGCGCCACGACAATCCCTGGATTCTCGTCGCGACCGCGCATCCGGCCAAGTTCAACGACATCGTGGAGCCGATCATCGGCAAGAGCGTCGATGTACCGCCCGCGCTGGCGCGGCTGCTCGCGCTACCGCGCCACTTCACCGATATCGAGCCCTCTCTCGCAGCGCTGGCCGAGGCGCTCGGATGAACGATCTGCGCATCGATCCGGATTGGATCGCAGCGGGCGTCGCGATCGTTCTCGTCGGGGCCGGCGGCTACGTGGCGGTCGGTGCGTATCAGCGCCGCGCGCGGCGCAAGCAGCTGCTCGCACGCCTGGATCGAGTCGCCTACGAGTCCGCCCACCAAGTTCTGGTACCCGATGGAATGGGCGGCTATATCCATATCGACCATTTGCTGCTGACGCCGCGTGGACTGCTGGTGCTCGATACGCGCCGCGTTCCGGGCCTGATTTTCGGCGGCGACCAGATGAGCGATTGGACCGTCATCGGGCGTCGCCGGTTCACCTTCGACAACCCGCAGCCCGCACTCTACGACCGCCTCGCCGCCGTGAAGGCACTGGCGGGCGACTTCCCGGTCGAGGGGCGTCTGTTGTTCTCGAACATCGGCAAGTTCACCAAGGGCATGCCCAAGTACGTGATGATGCTCGACGCCATCGAAGTGGAATTTCCGCAAGTCGACCGCAGCCTCAAGGGCTCCGCCGCACTCGAGCCGTTTGCGGAGGTTTGGAGCCGGGTGGTCTCCCAGCTCAAACCGAGCCCGCATTTGTTCACCAACCTTTAGTCACCGCGGGCTGGGCGGAATCGAGCCCGAAGAGCCGCACGGCGTTTTGCGTCGCTGCCTCGGCCACGCTCTCGAGGGATTCGCCGCGGAGCGAGGCGACCGTGGCGGCGATGTGCGGCAGGTATGCAGGCTCGTTGCGCCGCGACTTCGGCGCGGGTTTGAGATCGCGCGGCAACAGGTACGGAGCGTCGGTCTCGAGCAGCAGCTTCTGCCGCGGAATGCGCGGCACGGCCGCGCGCAAGGCGCCGCCGCGGCGCTCGTCGCACACCCATCCGGTGATGCCGATCGACAGATCGAGAGCGAGGTAAGCCTCGAGCTCCGCCGGGCCCTCGGTGAAACAATGGGCCACGCCGCTCGAGAGCGCCGCACGGTGCTCGGTGAGGATCGCAATGAAGTCCGCGTGCGCATCGCGTTGATGCAGAAAAACGGGTTTGCCCGTGCGCGCGGCGATCTCGAGCTGGCCGAGGAATGCGGCGCGTTGCGCCGGTCGCGGCGCGAGGTCGCGGAAGTAGTCGAGCCCGCATTCGCCGACCGCGACCACCTGGGGCAACGCGAGCAGCTCCTCGAGATGCGCCTCGAGCGCAGGCTCGAACGCGGCCGCATGATGCGGATGCACGCCGGCCGTGCTCCACAGCATGCGCGGATGACGCGCGGCGAGATCGGCGGCGGCGCGCGAGCTGGCGAGATCGGTGCCGGTGACCACTTGACGGGCGACTCCGGCTTCCATGGCGCGGCCGATCACCTGGTGGAGATCCGAAGCGAAGCTCGGGTGAGTCAGGTTCGAGCCGATGTCGATCAACGCGTGCGCCAAGAACCGCCACCTCGTTATGCTATCTTCGCCGCGTATCGTACACGCGGCGAGAGGGAGAGGGAGCGCGCATGCGGTCAGTGAGAGCTCTGGGGACGGTGCTGTTATTATCGCTCGCAACGACGCTCGGCGCGCAGGAAGGCGGCGACTTACAGGCGCAGATTCTCTACGCCTACCAAACCGAGGACCTCGGCGAGCTCGGGAACCTCACCCAGAGGCTCGGCAATCAAGTCAAGGCGGGCGGCGCGGATGCGGCGCTTCGCTATCACCTCGCGCATGCCGAGTATCGTTTCGGATTGCTCGCCGAGCAAAAGCGTCGCAAGGCTGCCGGCCCGGCATTCTCCGATTGCATCGATCAACTGAAGCCGGTACTCGCTCAGGACGCCAAGTCAGTGGAAGCACTTGCTCTGCAGTCGGCATGCTACCGTGAGCTCGCCAAGGAACGGCATCTGGAAGCCATGCTTCTGCGCACCCGTGCGGACGAAAGGCTCAATTCGGCCTTGACTCTCGCTCCCCGCAATCCACGGGTTCTTTATCTCGCGGCAATGGTGGGGTTGGCGGGGTCGAAGCCCAACTCCGCGGAGGGTCAGCGGGCATTCGCGACGCTGCAGCAGGCCGCCAAGCTGTTCGAGCAATCCTCCGCCACGCGTGCGGATGTGCCGGGCTGGGGTCACGCGGAGGCCTATCTCGCGCTCGGCACCCAGCTTGCGGCTCGCGGCGATGTGCTCGGCGCGCGCAACTGGATCGAGAAGTCCCTGATCGTCGCGCCTGACTACAAAGCGGCGCAAAAACAACTGGCGATGCTGGTCCAGCGCTAGCCGGGACGCGACCGCCGCTCGCGTCGAACCTGGTATCATCGCAGCCGATGAAGGCACAGGGAACGCAACTGTCGCTGTTCCAGGCGCGCAGCACCGGAGAGGCGTTTGCGGTACGCGTGAGCGCACGCGCGCGCCGGTTGACAGCTCGCGTACACGTCGGTGGGCGCGTGGAAATCGTCGTGCCGGTCGGCGTCAAGGCCCGCGCGGTGCATGATTTCGTCCAGCGCTTCACGCCCTGGATCGACCGCAAGGTCGCTGCCATGCAGTGCTTCGCCGAGCCTGCGGCAAGCGTCCCGACGCGCATCGATTTCGCCTATACCCAGGAGCATTTCGACGTGCACTGGCAGCAAGCCCCGCGGCGCGAACTCCTCCTCGAGGCAGGGCGGGTCTCGGTGCGTGCGCCGGATACCGACCAGGCGCGCCAGAAGCTCAAGGACTGGCTGAAGCAAGCGGCTCAAGAGCGCCTCACGCCGCCGCTGCTCAAGCTTGCCCACGATTTGAATTATTCTGTCGAGCGGGTGGCCATCCGCTGCCAGCGGACCCGTTGGGGCAGTTGCTCGACTCGCGGCACGGTGAGCCTCAATTGCTCGCTCGTGTTCCTCAGGCCGGAGGTGGTGCGGTACCTCTTCGTGCACGAGCTCGCGCACTTGAAGCACATGAATCACTCGCCGGCGTTCTGGCGCCTGGTAGAGACGCTCGAGCCCGACTACCGCCGGCTGGATCGCGAGCTCCTCGCGGGGTGGCGCACGGTGCCGCTCTGGGTATTCGGAAACTGAGCCGTGAGCGAGACCGAGCCCGCCGCCGCGGCCAAACCATTCGTCGATCTGAGCGACGAGGAGATTCACTGGGACCTCACGCACTCCTTGAGCTATTCCCAATATCTGGGCCTCGACAAGCTGCTCGATGCGCAGCGTCCCTTGTCGTACGAGCACGACGAGATGTTGTTCATCATCATCCATCAGGTCTCGGAGCTGTGGATGAAGCTTTGTCTGCACGAGCTCAACACGGTGGTCGACTGCGTGCGCCGCGACGATCTCGGTCCGACCTTCAAGAGGCTGGCGCGGGTATCGACGATCCAGCAGCAGCTGTTGCAGGCCTGGGACGTGCTCGCGACGATCACACCCTACGATTACTCCGCCTTTCGCAACACGCTCGGACGATCGTCGGGATTCCAGTCCGTGCAATACCGGCTGCTCGAGTTCTTGATCGGCAACAAGAACGCGGAGCTCATCGAGGTGTTCCGCGCGGACCCGCCGGCCTACGAGATGCTCGAGCGTGCGTTGCGCGCGCCGAGCTTGTACGACGAGGTGCTGCGTCTGCTGAGCCGCCGCGGCCTCGACGTGCCGCCACAGGCGATTGACCGCGACTTTTCGCTCCCTTATCAGGCAAGCAAGCAGGTCGCGGCGGCCTGGCTCAGCGTCTATCACAACTCCGTGAAAGAATGGGATCTCTATGAGCTAGCCGAGCGGCTCGTCGATCTCGATTACAAGTTCCAGCTGTGGCGCTTTACGCACGTGAAGACGGTCGAGCGCATCATCGGCTATAAGCGCGGCTCCGGCGGCACCAGCGGAGTCGCTTACCTCACCAAGGCGCTCGATCTGAAGTTTTTCCCCGAGCTTTGGACCATCAGAACGTCCATGTAGACGAAAGTGGCCGAAATCCAAGATCGACTGCAGAACGTCAACGTCGCTTCCAGCGACTTGTTGGCGACCCCCGAGGAGGTGAAGCGCCGCTTGCCGCTCACCGCGCGCGCCGCCGACACGGTGCTGCGCGGCCGCGAGGCCGTGCGCGCGATTCTGGAGCGCCGCGATCCGCGGCTGTTCGTGGTGATCGGACCGTGCTCCATTCACGATGTCGCGGCGGCACGCGAGTATGCCGACCGGTTGCAGGTGCTCGCAGCGCAAGTCGCGCCGACGCTGTTGCTCATCATGCGGGTGTATTTCGAGAAGCCGCGCACGACGGTCGGGTGGAAGGGGCTCATCAACGATCCGGATCTCGATGACTCGTTTCACATCGAGAAAGGGATATTGCTCGCCCGCGAGCTGCTGTTGTACGTCGCGGAGCTCGGACTTGCGGCGGGCACGGAGGCGCTCGATCCCATCATGCCGCAGTATCTGTCCGAGCTCATCACCTGGACGGCGATCGGCGCGCGCACCACCGAATCGCAAACCCACCGCGAGATGGCGAGCGGCTTGTCCACGCCCGTCGGATTCAAGAACGGCACGGACGGCGCGCTCGCGACTTCCATCAATGCGCTCGAGTCGGTGCGCCATCCGCATCATTTTTTGGGTATCACTCAGCAAGGCCAGTCCGCGGTGTTCCGCACGCGCGGCAATGCGCATGCCCATCTCGTGCTGCGCGGCGGCGGCGGCCGCGTGAACTACGACGCGGTGAGCATCGCGCTCGCCGAGCGCCAGCTCGCGCAAGCGAGCCTGCCGACCAATATCGTGGTGGACTGCAGTCACGGCAACTCCAACAAGGACCCGAGCGTCCAGCCTCTGGTCGCGGAGAACTGCGTCACGCAGATCCTCGACGGTAACCGCTCGATCGTCGGCCTCATGCTGGAGAGCCATTTGAAGGCGGGTAATCAGCCCATCCCGAAGGATCTGCGCACGCTGGAATACGGGGTATCGATCACCGATCCGTGCATGGATTGGCAGAGCAGCGAGACGCTGCTGTTGAAGCTGCACGAGGCGCTGCAGAAGCGCCCGCGATAGCCCGAGGTTGCGGAGCCGGACCTTAGGGCCATTCTCCCGTGGGAATTCCGGCGCCGGCCGCGCCGCGGCGCGCGGCCGCGTTGCCATTGACGAGCAGGGCGCGCTCGGCGAGCGCGAGATGGGGGATGTCAGAGAGGCTGTTGCCGTAGGCCGTCACCGGCGCGTGCGCATAATCCTCACGCAGCCGCTCGAGGCAGCGCACCTTCTCTTCGCCGTGCCGGTTGGGCGTTCGCAACGCGCCGTCGAGCCGATCGCCGTCCCAGCGGATCTCGGTGCACACCGTGCGCTCGAAACCCAACAGCCGCCCGATGAGAGGCACATACAGATCGGGGCTTGCGGAGAGCAGCACCAGCCGATCACCGGCGCTGCGATGCGCCTCGAGTACCGCAAGGCCCGTCGCACGGAACGCGCCGCGCGGCTTCAGATCGGAAACGAACCGCTCTGCCCATCCGTCGATGAGCGTGCGCGCATCTCCGGCCATCACCGCGCGGATGGCGCGCGACTTCAGCAGTCCGCGGTCGCGCCCGCCGAACGCATAGCCGAATAAAGCCGGCAGGATTCGCCCCGCGCGCGGCAGTCGCTTGGGATGCCGCGCCACGTAGCCGGCGAGGAACGGCAGCAGCGTATCCCGATGTGTGAGGGTACCGTCGAGGTCGAAAAGCGCCACGGAACGGGCAGTGATGAGTGGACGATCGACGGCGCTGATTGTGGGGTTTTTCAGAAAATTACCAGAGAATACGGGTATTTATCTGTATTATCTCGAACTTTACTAGATACGCGTCCGCGCAAGGCCGCGACGCGCATTTTGCCCCAAAGGACGCGGGCAAGCGCACTAGAATGTGCGGCCGTGTCGAGCGGCCGGTCGTATGCGGCGCGGCCCGCAATGAGTGCGGGGGCGGC
>Ga0302324_100029586_pt1 | contig 10372 bp, 8 predicted proteins | sample Palsa_T0_1_FD_201949 | JGI IMG/M metagenome (GOLD analysis project Ga0302324, IMG submission 201949) | Peat permafrost microbial communities from Stordalen Mire near Abisko, Sweden - Palsa_T0_1 | ecosystem: Environmental > Terrestrial > Soil > Palsa > Peat permafrost | place: Sweden: Abisko... | reverse complement strand
GGCTTCCCGCTGTCCGATGCGACCCTGCTCTCGCCGCCGGCCGACATCATCGATGACCTGAGCGCCACCCTGTCGGCTGATTTCGCGGCCCTACTACCGATTGCCGACACCGTCAACGCGTTGACGACCTCGCTGCCCGCGTTCGACGTCAGCGTCTTCGTGGACCAGCTCGAGGCCGGCAATCTGATCGGCGCGATCGGTGACCCGATCGCGGCTGACATCGCGCTGGTCCCGTTCGCACTGTTCCTGGGTTTGGGTCCGATCGCCGACGCCATTGAAGGCACCCTGCTCAACATTTCGAACCTGATCCCGTAGCCTAAGAACCGAACGGCCAACCAGCGGTCAGCGCGTGTGTACTGTCTAATGGAAATCGGCTGTTCGAGGGGCACAATCAAAGCTGATCTTGAGTCACCCGGGGCATAGAGATAGTCACGAGAATGAGGCCGTTCCGTTCCAGGTCTTACACTCTTAACCGGTAGGCTTCAGACCCAACTGTGCCCGTGGAGGGCATGTGCAGAAGCGTCGCATGCTGAGCTGAGCCGGAGGGAGGCCTCGGTTTGCCGGTCGCACTGGGCAATGTTCTCTTCGTGCTGGTCGCCGTTCTCTCGGTGAGCCTGCTGCTCCTGTTCGCCCTTAGCCGCACGGTTAAGCGGTTGAAGCGCAATATGGATGTCAGTGAAGACACCGACTACGCCGCCACCCTGACCAGCCTCTCCGAAGCTTCGGTGCGGCATTTCAATCCGTACACCGACGTCGACTGGGAAGCGCCGGTGTTCACGGTCACCAAGAACGACCCGCGCTGGGTGCTGTCGACGTCAGATCCGCTGGGAAGCCACCCGTGGTACCAGTCCCAACCGCTGGACAAGCGGGTTGCGATCGGTATGTGGCGTCAGGCCAACATGGCCAAGGTCGGTACGCAGTTCGAGGGCATTCTGGTCCGCGGCCTGCTGCACTACGCGTTCTGGGTGCCGAACGGTTCACCCGAATACCGGTACTGCGTGCACGAATCCATCGAGGAATGCAGCCACAGCCTGATGTTCCAGGAAATCGTCAACCGCATCGGCGTTGACGTTCCGGGCATGCCGCGCTGGCTGCGCGTGCTATCGCCGCTCGTCCCGTTCTACGCGGGCCCCTTCCCGAATGCCTTTTTCTTCGGGGTCTTGGCCGGCGAAGTGCCGTTCGACTACTTGCAGACAAATCTGTTGCGGGAACCCGAACCGCGGTCGGTACACCCGATCATGCAGGACCTGATCGCGATTCACGTCGCCGAAGAGGCCCGCCACATCTCGTTCGCGCACGAATACCTGCACCGGCGTGTTCCACGTCTGGCGTGGTTCACCCGATTCTGGTTGTCGCTGTACGTGCCGATCGTGATGCGGATGTTGGGTCAAGCAATGGTCGTGCCGCCGCGCCGATTCTTCCGGCACTTCGACATCCCGCGTTCGGTTCGCAGGGAGTTGTATTCCGGTGCACCGGACTCGCGGCAGACGTTGCGCAACATGTTCGGCGATATCCGAATGCTGTGCGACGAACTGGGGTTGATGAACCCCTTCGCGCTGATGATGTGGCGTATGTGCAGAATCAACGGTCCCGCGTCGCGGTATCGCAGTGAGCCGCAGCGCGCGAACCTGCCTACCCCGGCAAACGCAGCCTAAATCCCCTGCTGCACAACACATCAGATGATCACGTGATCACCTTTTGTTGGCATGCCATCTAATTCGCGAATTAAAGTACAGCGTCATGGGTACGCATGGCGTGTAAACAGGCATGCCACAACAAGCACACGTGACCCTATGCGATACTTCCTGCATGGTTCGTAGCCCTTCATTGGACAACGTCGGCGCAAGTCTCGTCTACCGCATCGGGTCGACGGCGACGTACAAGAAACTCTTCCGGTACTGGTACCCCCTGATGACCAAGCGCCTGAATCACGGCGACGACGTCCAGTTCCTGAACTGGGGCTACGAGGAGGACCCGCCACTCGGCCTACCGCTCGACCCGGCCGACGAGCCCAACCGCTACAGCATCCAGCTCTACCACCAGACCGCGACCCAGGACGGCGTCGACCTCGCCGGCAAGAAGGTCTTGGAGAGCAGCTCCGGCCACGGTGGTGGCGCGTCTTACCTGACCCGCACGCTGAAGCCGGCCTCCTACACCGGTCTGGACTTCAACGCGGCCGGAGTCGAATTCTCCAACGAGCGGCACAAGGTGCCGGGCCTGAACTTCGTGCACGGCGACGCCGAGAACCTGCCGTTCCCCGACGAATCCTTCGACGCGGTGATCAACGTCGAGGCCTCACACATCTACCCGCACTTCGACCGCTTCCTCAGCGAGGTCAAGCGGGTGCTGCGTCCCGGCGGGCACTTCCTGCACGTGGACTTCCGCAACCGCGACAACTTTCCGTCGTGGGAGTCGGATCTGGCGAACTCGGGTCTGCGGCAGGTCTCGTCGCGGGTCATCAACGCAGAGGTGCTGCGCGGCCTGCAGAAGAACTCGGCTCGTTCGAACGAGATCATCAACACTCGCCTGCCCGCCTTCTTGCGTAAGTTCGGCCGCGAGTTCGCCGTGGTCGACGGCTCCTGGTTCTACAACGACCTAGAGCGCGGCGAAATCGACTACCGCGCATACCATCTCACGAAGGACTGACATTCGTATCGGTCGCGCGCGGGTGCGCGGGCGCCCGCTGCGATCGCCCCTGCAGACATCTGAACCCGTAAGCGGCGTGGGTTACGCTTTCCGCGACAACGGGCGACCAGCCAGCAGGTCTTCACGAGGGGGTTCGGCCAGATGACGTTGGGTCGCAGGCTGCGATTCCGCGCCAGCCTGATGAAAGTCGGCGTCGACGGCGCACTCGGGGTCGCGCGGGACAAAGCCACCTCGTACGGCTACTCATTGACCGGCCGGAAAACCGCGCCCGCCACCGACTTCGACCCGTTCTCCGCGCAGGTCATGCACGATCCGTACCCGGGCTATCAGTCCTTGCTGGCGGGTACCGAGGTGCCCAACGTCTGGTACAACCGCAAGCGCGGCATCTGGATCATCGCCGGCTATGACGATGTGCGAAAAGCGTTGCGCGACAACGAAGAATTGTCGTCAGCGCAGAGTCAAAGCCGATTCCGCGTCTACCTGCCGTCGATGAACGCCGCCGACCCGCCTGAGCACACTCGGCTACGCAAATTCGTCTCCCGCGCTTTCACCGCTCGCGCGATGACGGCCTGGCAGACGAACATCAACGAGGTCGCCGACGAACTCGTCGACACCGTGATCGCCCAGGGCCACACCGAGGCGGTCACCGAACTCGCCAAACCGCTGCCGACCCGGCTGATCGCCAGGATGCTGGGCATCCCGCAACAGGATCAGCCCCAGTTCGTGGCGTGGTCGGACGAAATGGTCGCGGGCGCCTTCGCGCCGTTGACCGCGCACGGCATGAGGCTCTCCGCGCGCTCAGGAAGCGCGACCGCGGCCATGCGCCGCAGCCTCGACCCGCTGATCGCGCAGCGACGCCTCAATCCCGGTGACGACCTGATCTCGATGATGACTCCCGCCGACGCCGACGACGTGCTCACCGACGACGAGATCTTTTGGAGCGCCGCAATGTTGATCGGCGCCGGCAGTGAGACGACAACGAACATGTTGTCGGGGTTGTTGTTGACGCTGGCTCAGCGGCCCGAGCTGTATGCCCGGCTGCGCGCACACCCCGAGCTGATTCCGGCCGCGGTCGAGGAGCAGCTGCGGATGGGCTCCCCGGTGCAGGGGTTCTATCGCACCGCAACCCGCGACTACCCCGTCGGCGGCGAGCTGATTCCGGCCGGCGCGCGCGTGCTGCTGTTGTTCGCCGCCGCCAACCGCGACCCGCGCCACTACGAAGATCCGGACGCCTTCGACCTCGACCGGAATCCGACCGACCACCTCGCTTTCGGCGGCGGTGTCCACTACTGCCTGGGCGTGCCGCTGACCCGGCTGGAAGGCGCCAGGGTGTTTTCCCAACTGCTGCCCAGGGTCGAGGAGATTCGTCTCGCCGGGGACTATCGCTACCTCGACAACCCGACGATGCGCGGGCTGGAGCACCTTCCGCTGGAGTTGATACCCGCCAAAGGCGCGTGACCGGCGAGGCTCATAGCCCGCGCGTACCGAGCCAGCTGTCGATTCGTTCGGCCACGGCGGCCCATCCGGGCTCGAGCATCATGTTGTGTCCCATGTCGGGAAAGAACTCCGCCTCGGTGCCGTAGGCCCGGGCCGTGGCGAGGATTTCCTTGCGGGTGTGTGCGCCGTCCTCGTCGGCACCGAGTACCAGTATCGGCGCAGTCACACGTTTGGGTCGGGGCAGGCGCAACAGCAGACAATCGATGCCGATGCGCGAACTGTCCTCTTGCAGTCGCGCGGCGTATTTGCGAACGTCGGCCTCCGGTGTATGCGGCGAGAAGAATCGCTCGCGGGCCAATTGCGGAGGGGTGATGTACGGCAACGCTTTACCGGTGATCGTCATCTTGGCGAAATCCGCTGGGCTTTGCCGGATCCAGCGCAGGGCGTTGCCGAGGTTTCCCTGTGGCGGAATGGACGTCATCAAGACGCCGGCCGGGGCGTCGTAGCGCTCCAGATACTTCTGAACGATCAGACCGCCCATCGAGTGACCGATGATCACCGGCGGGCTGGGCAGACGCTCGGCAACCGAGTGAACGTCGTCGATATAGTCGGCGACCGAACAGACGCGCAATGGCTTGTCATTCGGGCTCTCGCCATGACCGCGGAAGCTCAACGCCACTGCGCGGTAACCTTTGTCGGCAAAGTAGCTGAGGAAATTCTCGTCCCAACACCACGCCGCGTGCCACGCCCCGTGCACGAAGAGCAGCGGCACAGGATGCGCCTCACTGACGCTCCCCTTTTCGATCACCTCCAGCACCGCGTTAGCCTATCTGTCCATTGAACCGGAACCCGACAGTGTCCAATAATCCGTATATCGCGCGTCTTTGCCATGCCGTCAATTCAGTTTCTTGCTGGCGCGCCGTGCGAGTAGTGGCAGTAGCTGCTCGTGTGGCGCAAAGCGACAGCACGCCGCTAAGAGCCGATTTGCCCGCCCCGGGACCACACGGCACTTACCCGCGTCCAAACCGTCGATCGCGGCGCGTGCGACTTCGTCGGCGGACTTCCACATGAAGCTAGGCAGCGTTGCGGCACGCTCACCTGCGCTGAAACCGGCCACCACATCAAATCCGGTGTCGACCGGTCCCGGACACAACGCGCTTGCCACCACACCGCTGCCGCGCAACTCGCTGCGCAGACTTTCGGTGTAGGACAACACAAATGCTTTAGCGGCGCCGTAGGCGGCGTGCCCGGGTAACGGGTAGAAGCCGGCCAACGACGACACGTTGAGCACGGCGCCGCGGCCTCGTTCCACCATTCCCGGTAGAAATCTGCTACACAGGTCCACCACGGCGGCGACATCGACCTCAATGACGTTAAGTTGTTGTTCTGGAATCGATTTCGCCACTGGGGCACGGTGCGCCAAGCCCGCGTTGTTGACCAAGATATCCGGTGTCAGCCCCAGCGCCGCGATACGGCCGGCCAGCGCGGCGCGCTCGTCACGGTCGGACAGGTCTGCGGGCAGCACGTGCGCCGCAGGACTCAAGCTCTCGGCGAGTACCTGCAGCCGGTCGGTGCGTCGGGCCACCAACACCAGCTGATGGCCGCGCCGCGCCAACTCCACGGCGATGGCCTCGCCAATACCCGACGACGCGCCGGTGACGATTGCCACTCGATTTTCTGCCGGTGCCGGAAGGGACACGCGGTGGACCTTACCCGGCTTGCTGATGACGGAAACATGAAACGGGTGGCCGCACTCCCGCCAAGTGTTCAGGCCGAGAACACGTACGGAGGAGTCAGAGGTAGTAGGTTATAGCGAACTGGGGGCGACGAGTCTGAATCGGGGTTCGATGGCACGGTGGAAAACCCGTGGGGTGGGTTTTGGTCTGTTGGCGGGCGCCTGTGTCGCTCTTCTCGATGGGGTGTCGATCCTCAACGCGACACCGGCTTTCGCAGACGACACTGACTACACCGCGCTGGTGCTGGGCCATGCCTTGCTGCCGCAACCGGACCCCACCTACATGCAAGAAGTGATCGGCACCTACGTCGATCCAACGTCGCCATTCACCGGTCAACCGACATACAACATTGTCAACTCACCCGTCAGCGTGTTCACCCCCGAGACCGATTACAACTCCGGGCTCACCCAGGGTGTCACCGACCTGGACCAGGCGATCACGCAGCAGCTCAACGAGGGCAATGACAACCTGGTCATCGCCGGCTATTCGATGAGCACCTCGATCGAGACGCAAGAAATGATCAATCTCGCCGCCGCTGCCGGCGGCGCACCCGACACGTCTGGTCTGACGTTCGTCTTGGCAGAGGATCTGAACAGCCCCGACGGCGGAATCTTCACACGTTTGCCGGGTATCGGCGGGGTGACCCTCCCGGCGACCCCGGCGGACACCCCGTACACCACCGACATCTACAGCATCGAATACAGCGGGGCTTCCGACTTCCCGCAGTATGCCAACAACATCTACGCCGACCTCAATGCCGCCGACGGGTACATCGACCTGCATCCCTACCTGCTGACCGGCTGGCCGGCGTACTTCACGCCGTCGGAGCTGGCCGGCGCCGTTGCGGAAAACACGTCTGCAGCTGACGTCAACACCGACTACTTCCTGATTCCCACCCAGGATCTGCCGTTGCTGAACGACCTGCGTGACGCGCCGGGCGCGCCTTCGGCATACGCCGACTTGATCCAACCGGACATGCGGGTGCTCGTCGACTTGGGTTACAACTGGACCGGCGACGCGAACGTCGTCACGCCGGCAGTATGGACATCCCCGGACATCGACACGACGGCAGTCGACTCCTATCTCGCCGCCGGAGCAGATCAGGGCATGATTGCCTCCCTGGTCGATATGGGAATCTTGCCGCAAAGTGATCTATCGGGTCTTTCGGATCTTTATCCGTATGTGCCGGATGTCTCGGACCTGCAGACGGGTGCCCTCTCGAATGACGTTTTGGCGTCGGCAGACGCGACGCAGTCGCTCGCCGCGCTGACGACTGATCTTGCCAACTCGTCGAGCCCGTTCGCGAGCGAACTCAGCGCTTATTTGCCCGGCGCGGCAACGGAACTCGCTGATTTCTTCCAGAACGCTGCTGGCTTCCTCTCCTTCTGACGCCCAACCAGTCACGTGAAATCCAAACCGGTCGCGCTGGTCACGGGTGCGACGAGCGGCATCGGCAAGGCCACCGCCCACCGGCTGCACGATCGCGACTACACGGTCTTCGCGGCCGGCCGCAATCCGGATGCTCTGAATACCCTGCGCTCGAAGGGTTTACAGGCCCGTTCTCTCGACGTCACCGATGAGGCCGCCGTAGATCGACTCGTCGAGGAGATCAACGCCGAGCACGGCGGCGTCGACGTTCTGGTCAACAGCGCCGGTTACCCGCTCCCCCGCCCGCTCGAGCAAGTGGAGCTGGGCGAGCTACGGCACCTCTTGGAGACCAATGTGGTTGCCACACTTCATTTGTCGCAGGCAGTGTTGCCGACGATGCGCGCACAGGGTTACGGCAGGATCGTCACGATCGGCAGCACCGGCGGACGGTTCACCAGCCCGGGCGCCGGCGCCTATCACACGGTGAAGTATGCCGTTGAGGCTCTTTCGTTGTCGTTGGGTGCCGAGGTGGCGCCGTTCGGTGTTCGCGTCGTATTGATCGACCCCACCGGGGTGCGAACGCCGTTCGTCAGTTCGCAATTCGAGACCGAGCATTCCTATCCTGACGACGATCCGTACGGCGACTTCAAGATTCGCTATTCCGAGACCACCCGCAGGTTAGCCACAGCGAAGGGTTTGACTGTCGGCGCCGACACGGTGGCCCGCGTGGTGGTGCGGGTCGTCAAGGCCAGGAATCCCAAGCCCCGCTATATCGTGGGGGCTTCCGGGAAAGCCTCCGTACTCGCGCGAGCGCTACTGAGCGACCGGATGTGGGACCGCGTGATGACGACGGGTATGCGCGGCTGACGCTGCCCGTAATCCCCTCTGCATCAGCAACTCCAGGAGCGTCGGAGCCACATAGCAATCGGACCCCCAGCGTTGCGCTGGAGGTCCGACTGCGTCTGGAGCTGAAGAGCTTAGAACAAGCTCGGCAGCAGGTTGGCAAACTCTGCGGCGAATTGCGTACTCAGGTCGCTCAGCGACTGCGACAGCGCATCCGAGCCCGCGGTGGCACCTAGGCTCGCCAGCAGGCTGCTGAAGTCCGCCGACAAGCCGGTGGGATCGGTGGCGCTTGCCGACGCGGCCACGGGGTCGCCGGCTAGGAGGGCCGCCAGGTTCGCCGCATTTCCTGGGAAGGTGAAGTCGTTCGCCAACGTCGTGAGGTCGGTCGACAATGTGGGGTCCGTCGGGCTGCTGAGGCTGTCTTGGAACAGCGTCACCAGGTCGGTCCCTACCAAGTTGGGGTCGTAGCCGCCGTACACCGGATCGAGGGCCCCGGTCCCGGTGTATGCCTCGTACGCGGGGTCGGTGATTATCCCATCGTTGGTGAAGAGGAACGGCAGTTCGGGGTTGATGTTTCCCAGCGCCGTGTCGACCTGTGCGAGTTCGGTCGGCGTGAAGTTATACGTCCCCGTCTGCAACAGTGCTATCGCATCGTTGGTCTCGTCCTGCGTTGCGTTGTTTTCCAAGTTCGCGGCGAATTCGGTTACATACTCCGAAAGCGATGTGTTGGTCGGATCCCAGGCGGCTACATCTTGCAACAGCCCCAGTTGGGTCTCGTCGGCCGGCAGGTCACACACCCCCGGGCAGGCCGGGCTTCCCGCGACATACGGATCGAAGGCGACAATCGAGCCCGCGGTGAGATTTTGCAAGGCGTCGAGAACACTTGTGCCGGTAGGTATCTCGATACCCGTTCCGTCGAGACCACCGGTCGGAGCGGTGAACAAGCTGTTGTAAAAGTCCTCGAAAGGCCCGAACAGGTTCAGCTGGAACGTGTCGCCGGCCCACGGCATGTAGTCACCCGTGCCGGTGCCGTCCACACCGGTGGTGCCGTCGAAGCCCAACGAGCCGGTCACACCAGGAGCGTCAGGGCCAAGGTCGGGGCTGGGGTCGGTCAGGCCGGGGTCGTCGGCGGGGGTGAAGGTGAACCCGTTCGTCAGGTCAGACAGCGGCACCTGCAACCAGTTCGAGAACAGGTCGAATGGTTGTCCGGTTGAGTTTTGGGCGTTTCCGGCGAGGGCCTCGAAGAAGCCGATATCGCGGTCGTAACCGGTATTGCCGGTGATGACCTCCGACGGAGTCATCGGGGCGCAGGTTTGTGCGTCGCAGGAAGTACTCGTCGGGAGCTCGGCAGCCGCCAGTAACGCGATCTGCTGCGCGAGCCCGGCCGTGCCGTTCGCATCGGCGGTCGGATCGATTTCAGGTTGGTCGAGCCCGGATATCTGCGGAGCGAACGGGAGCGCCATGTCAACGAGGCCCATGTAGTGCCCCAGATCACCGGGGTCGGTACCCCAGATGTTCGTGGCGCTGGGCACCCACCAGTCACCGCTGAAGAGCAGTGAGTTGCCGAATACGTCGATCCCCTGGATCTCGTTGTAGGGGATATTCGCGATGTCGTCGAACAGGTTGATCGGGACGTCGGTGTAGTCGACCAGTCGCGTCTCCATACTGCGGACAGGCACCTGCGAGGCCTTCGGCGCGGAAGGTGTAAGAACAACCGCACTTGTCGCAGCGACCGCCGCAGCAGCCAGGACATACGCACGCGAAGCAGCCTGCACGGCAGCCCCCCTTCTAACCAGTCAACCAATGCCCGCTGAGCCTACACTGAACACAGCCTGAAATTCAGCGTACCGGTGAGAGTGCCGTAAAGATTCCGCAATGTGAACTGCTTGGCCGCGACGTGTTGGCCGTTCACGATCGACCTATTCGACGCTTTTCCTACGCCTTTAACGTGACACATTGCATTCGCGCAATTCAACGCAATTCGGACCCCCAGCATTGCGCTGGGGGTCCGAATACCGTTTGCCGGTGGGTTTAGAACATGCTCAGCACTGACTGCGGCACAATAGTCGCAAGATCTGCCGAGATCTGTGCCGAGATCTCGGCGAGCGCCGCGCTCAGCGCATCCGAGCCCGCGGTGGTGCCGAGGCTCGCCAGGATGGTGCTCAGGTCCGTCGAGAACTGGGAGGTCTCGAGGCTGCCGAGCCCATTGTTAGCAACCGCGGCTGCGCCGTCTGCCACGCCCCCGTTGTACGGGTCGGGGCTGGTGAGCGGGTCGGTGAGGAACCACAGCAATTCGGGGTTGCTCAGCTGGCTGTAGTTCCACTCGTTGTTGGTGGCCAGGG
>Ga0302324_100029585_pt1 | contig 10372 bp, 10 predicted proteins | sample Palsa_T0_1_FD_201949 | JGI IMG/M metagenome (GOLD analysis project Ga0302324, IMG submission 201949) | Peat permafrost microbial communities from Stordalen Mire near Abisko, Sweden - Palsa_T0_1 | ecosystem: Environmental > Terrestrial > Soil > Palsa > Peat permafrost | place: Sweden: Abisko... | reverse complement strand
CCAATCGTCCCGCTCAGTCCAATCACCGCGGCAACCGACAGGATGATGACGACAATCAGCGCCGGAATCCCCAGCGCCACCAGCGCCGTCGTCGAAATCGCCTTCAGCAGCAGCCCGATCGCTACGGACAGCAGCGCCACGACCACAAAGGGGATCAGGAGCACAAGAAACGCGATGATCGTTGCCGCGACTGACAGCAGCACGCGAAACAGAAAGAACAGCGCAAACTGCCCCGGCTCCGCCCGCATATCGCTCCAGACATCTTCCAGGGCTTCGAGAATCGTCGCGTCTTCCAGAGCCATGCGCGGCAGGGCAAAGCAGCCCAACGTCGTATCCACCAGATACGCGCCCAGCGCCCAGATCATCATGATCGGAAGGATCGTTCCGATGAGCGGCAGAAAATCCCAGAACGTCAGTTCGGCCCCGGAAAACATCTTGTCGAAAAACGGCTTAAAGTGCTGATAAACCTGATACCCCACCGGAATCAACAGCAACCACCACGCCGCGGTCACGCAAAGCTTCATTCCCAGAAAACGCAGCGCCTGGCGATGATACTTCCGCCAGCCCGTCCCGATCTTATCCTCGCCATACAGAACGCAATCGAAGAAACTGAATCGCAGCCGGATCAGCAGGTAGCTGATAAAGATCCCGATCGGGATCGTAATCAGCGACACGGCAAGAATCACTCCAAACAGCGCCAAAGCCTGCCAATGCAATATCGGCAGATGAAACGGAGTATCCAAACCGCCGGTATGGCCTCCGCTATGCCCCGACGGGACGCTGGAATGGAAGTTACAGCTCGCCATGCCGCCCTCGGTGAGCAAGGCCACCAGCGTAAGCTTGAGAAATCGCCCCAGATTGAATGGCCGGAAGAGATAATCCCTGGTCCGCTCAATAGCGGGGCTGATCACGGCGGTAGCGGAATAATTGCTCATAGCGTCTGGCGAAAAGCCTACCACAAGCAAAGCTGGCCATTGCCGGGGAAAACTGAGAACCGGCTACTTAAGCCTACCCATGCTGTCGCCCTCTTCGCCCGGCGAGGGCTCAGACTGCTTCGGCAGCAGGAAATACGTCGCAATCGCCGCCAGCAGTATCAGCGCATAGGCCAGCGGCCAGCCGTGAAGCCCAAAGATCTGCGTGGCAATCGCCGTAGCCACAATGAAGCACCCGCCCCAGACGCAAAAACAGGCCGCTCCGCGAATCGCCGGCCGCATCCAGGCATACTCCGGCATCCTCGGCATCCATCTACGAAAATAAGCCAGCGGATCGGCGTAGAAGCCACGCGCCATATAAATCACATAGAGACCAAGCGCAGCGCGCAGGCTAAAGGCCACCACGGGGTTCGATAACACGTCCGCCGCGCCCGCAATCGCCAAGCCGCCTCCCGACAACAGCACTTAGTCCTTTAGACACCGGCCTCGAAAAAATTTCTCCCGCGTTTTTCCACTTGCTCAGCCCACCAGCCGTCGAAGGCCGCAAGAGCCCGCTCGCATACCATCCGATGCCGTTCCTTTTTGTCGCGAACCTTTTTCCGCGTCTCCTCTTCAAGCGGCACCAGCAGGTCGAAGGTGATATTCGCCGGCTGAAAGTGCTTCACGTCGGCTCCGGTAATGTAATGCACCAGAGACCCCAGCGCGGTCTGGCGCGGCGCCGGAGCCGGATCGTCGCCATGCGCAAAAGCCGCCGCGTAAATCCCCGCCAGCAGCCCCGAAGCAATCGACTCCGTATACCCCTCCACGCCGGAGATTTGCCCGGCAAAGAAGATCGAAGGATGCTCCTTCATGCGCAGCCGGTCGTCCAGCACCTTGGGCGAGCAGATATACGTGTTGCGATGAATCTGCCCGTAACGCAGGAATTTCGCGTTCTCAAGCCCCGGAATCAGCCGCAGAACCTTCGCCTGCTCGCCAAATTTCAGGTGATTCTGAAATCCCACCAGGTTGTAGCTGTCCGCGCGCAGATTCTCCTGCCGCAGTTGCACCACCGCATACGGCGTCTGGCCGGTGCGTGGATCGCGCAGACCCACCGGCTTCATCGGCCCAAACCGCAGCGTATCCGGACCGCGCCGCGCCAGTATCTCGATCGGCAAACACCCCTCGAAATACTCGGCTTTCTCCCACTCCTTGGCCTCGGTCGCCTCAGCCGTCGTCAGCGCGCTGAGAAACGTCGCGTACTCCTCCCGATTCATCGGGCAGTTGATGTAATCCGCCGTCCCCTTGTCCCAGCGCGCCGCGAAATAGACGCGGTCCATGTCGATCGTCTCCGCATCCACAATCGGCGAAATCGAGTCGTAAAACGCCAGATGCTCCGCTCCCGTCAGCCGCGCAATCTCCCCGCTCAAAGCATCGGAAGTCAGCGGCCCGGAAGCAACGATTGTTAAACAATCGTCGCCGAAATCCAGCGTCTTCACCTCGTCGCGGATGACCGTAATCCGCGGCTCAGCCGCAATCGCCTCGGCAATCAGTCGCGAAAACTCCACGCGGTCCACAGCCAGCGCATGGCCCGCCGGAACCGCTGTCCGATCAGCCAGCGCCAACAGCCGCGACCCCGCCCGCCGCATTTCCTGCTTCAGCAGCCACGGAGCGGTATTCGGCGACTCGCTCTTCAACGAGTTCGAGCAAACCAACTCGCCAAACTCCGTCGTCTGGTGCGCCGGCGTCAAAATCGGCGCGCCATCCGGTCCCTCGCGGCGCATTTCGTAGAGTTCAACCTCGCAGCCCAGCGAAGCCGCCGTAAGCGCCGCCTCAGGCCCAGCCAGCCCACCGCCAATCACTCTGATCTTCTTGGAACTACACAAAATTTTTGATTCCTATTCCCGTACTATGGCTGCGGTTCTTAACCGGCGACCTCAAGCGGCCTCGAAGAATTTCTCCACCTTTGGCTGTTTACGCCGTGAGGCATGCCAAAGATCGTACTGCTGCTGCAAATCGAGCCACATCCCCGGCTCCGTTCCAAAGGCCGCCGCCAGCCGCAGCGCCATTGGAGCGGTAAACGACGCCCGTCCGTTCAGCAGGCGCGACAGCGTCGACCTCGCCACACGCAATCGTCGCGCCGCTTCGCCGACCTGCACGGAACCGAGGTATTCACGAAGAATCTCGCCCGGATGGGCCGGGTTGTACATCGTCATCGCCATCGCACACCTCCTCAGAGATCAGTGGTAATCCTGGTAGTCCACCAAAATCGCTTGCTCGTTTTCAAATGTGAAGGTCATTCTCCAATTTCCGTTGACCTTCACCGACCAATGCCCCGCGAACTTGCCCTTCAGCGGATGCAGATCCCAGCCGGGAACATTCATGCGTTGTTCGTTCTTAGCAGTGTTCAGCAGGGTGAGTTGCAGGCGTAGTTTGACCGCGTGTGCCGGCTGAATTCGCGCCTTACTTCCCGTGAGGAAGAACCTCTCAAGCCCCGCATGCCGAAAGGACTGGATCATGCCTGAATGGTAGCGCGTAGCGCCTCACGCGTCAATAAACCTCCCCATCCAGCGCAGCCAGCCGCGCAATCGCCTCCGTCGTCATCCGCACATTGCGCCATTCATCCAGGAACTCCGCTCCCAGCGCCTGGTAAAACTCAATCGCCGGCGTGTTCCAGTCCAGCACCTCCCACTGCAAGCGCGGGCAGCCCTTTTCGACGGCAATCGCCGCCACGCGCGCCAGCAGCGCCTTGCCAATTCCGAGACCGCGAAACTCCGGATTCACAAACAAATCCTCCAGATACAATCCCGGCCGTCCCGTCCATGTCGAGTAATTGAAGAAGTAGAACGCAAATCCCGCAGGCTTGCCGTCGGATTCGGCAATCAGGCACTGGTAATACGGGCTTTCGCCAAACCCATCCCGCAGCAGATCGGCCTCCGTAGCCGTCACTGCATCCGGCTCACGCTCAAAGGTCGCAAGGCCGCGAATAAACTCCAGAATCAGCGGCACATCCGCCGAGACCGCAGGTCGAATCGTCGTAGACATACCTCCATTCTAGGTGGTTACGATCTGGAGTGAAGTCAGCCGGACTCCCGCCCACGGGCCACTCGCCCAGAGCAATCGGGAAATCGCCCGAAGCAGAACTCTACAAAGTTTACGCAGAACTTGGGAATTATTCCTAGTTCTTGATAAACTTCCTAGCAGTGGACCCGATCCTCAATCCGTATTCCCCTGGCGCGGGTACCCAACCGCCGGAACTTGCCGGTCGTCAAAGTATCCTTGACGATGTCGAAACCAGCCTGGAACGCACCCGGCAAGGAGCTTTCAGCCGCAGCTCGATATTCGTCGGCCTGAGAGGGGTTGGCAAGACGGTTCTTCTCAACAAAGTTCGTGAATCGGCGGAAGAAAAGGGCTTCCTGACCGCATTTATCGAAGCGCACGAGCAGAAGACCATGCCCTTGCTGCTACTGCCACACCTGAGAAGAATCTTGGTACGCCTCAATTCTTTGGAACAGGCCGGCGAGATTGCCCGCCGCGGACTCAGAATTTTCAAAAGCTTCGCGGCGGGATTCAAGGCAAAACTCAAACTGAGCGATGCCTTCGACCTGGAATTGGGCATCGATCCGGAGCTTGGGGTTGCGGACAGCGGCGACCTTGAGCACGATCTCACCGAGCTTTTGATGGCAGTCGCCGAAGCAGCCAAATCCCGGCGCATGGCCGTTTGCCTGATGATCGACGAAATTCAGTACCTGAAAGAGCCTGAACTGAGCGCTCTTATTATGGCTTTGCATCAGATTGCTCAAAAGGGGCTTCCAATGGTCCTCTACGCGGCGGGACTTCCTCTCATTCTCGGTCTCGCGGGCAAATCGAAGTCCTACGCGGAGCGCCTCTTCGCGTTTCCTCGCCTCGGCGTACTGGAGGCATCGGCGGCAAGACAGGCTCTAGAGCGCCCCGCTCATGTCCAGGGGGTGCAGTTCGCGCCCGATGCCGTGGCCGCCATTTTGGAAAAGACAGGACGTTACCCCTATTTCCTCCAGCAATGGGGATACGAAACGTGGAATACCGCAGCGTCTTCCCCGATTTCCGTCGCCGACGTGGAAATCGCTACCTCGAACGCCATTCGCCAACTGGATGAAAGCTTCTTTCGAGTCCGCTTCGATCGCCTTACCAAGCGTGAAAAGGACTTTCTCTTCGCCATGGTCTCGGTGGGCGGCGAATTTCAGAAATCGGGTGAAATCGCGGAAAAGCTGGGAGTCAAGCCGAATTCTATCGGACCGCTTCGCAGTTCTCTCATTGGCAAGGGTATGATCTACAGTCCAGCTTACGGGGACAACGCATTTACCGTACCTTTATTCGACGCATTCCTGCGCAGGCAACTTCGAGCATGAAGCAAGGAGCGCCGTCCAACCGTGCCGTTTATCACCGATTTTCCGCAAACTCAGCAGTACCATAGAAGTGTGGACATGGATAGCAACTCAACCCCTCGCCCGCGCTCCGTCGTCTGCCTTTCCGGCGGCATGGATAGCTGCGTCACCGCGGCCATCGCCGCGCGCGACAGCGAAGCCTTCGCCCTGCACTTCAGCTACGGCCAGCGCACCGAGGGGCGCGAACTCACCGCCGCCCGCGCCGTCGCCGCCAACCTCAAGATGACCGACTTCCTCCATCTGCGCATGGACGTCTTCCGCCAGATCGGCGGCTCGGCCCTTACCGATTCCGCCATCTCCGTTCCCGACGCGCAGCCCGAATTCGCTGGCTCACCCAACGCCACCGGCAGCGCCATTCCCGTCACCTACGTACCCTTCCGCAACGCGCATTTTCTCTCCGCGGCCGTGAGTTGGGCCGAGGTACTGGGCGCAAAACGCATCTACATCGGCGCAGTCGAACAGGACAGCTCCGGCTATCCCGATTGCCGCCCTGCCTACTACGAAGCCTTCCAGCAGGTCATCCACACCGGCACCCGTGACGGAGATATCAAGATCCTCACTCCGTTGATCGCCAGGAACAAAGCCGAGATTGTGCAAGTCGGCCTTGAATACAAAGCGCCTTTGGATTTAACGTGGTCCTGCTACAGGGAAGAGCAGCAAGCCTGCGGAACCTGCGAAAGTTGCGCTTTGCGGCTACGCGCATTTCAGGCTGCGGGCGTGCCGGACCCCATCCCCTATGCTCAAAATGCAGAGCCTTCTAAGGACTGAAATGTACCCAGGCGCGAAATTCACCGCCACGATCTACCGTCGAGATGCGCTCGGCCCGTCACGATAGCGCTAACACCCCGCGATTTTTAAGGAGAAGAATATGAAGCTCAGGACGTACCTCTCACTGGCCGCAACGGCGCTGCTTTCCGTTTCGATCGCCGGCATGGCCCAGACCCCTGCTGCCCCCACCGGCAAAATTCACGGCCACGTTACCGACCCTACCGGCGTTCCCAAAGGCCCCGGCACTATCGGCCTCTCCACCGACCTTGGCCACACCATGAAATACACCTTCCCGGTCAACGCCACCGGCGACTTCACCGGGGACGGCATCGCTCCCGGAAGTTATTCCGTGATCTTCCGCCTGCCTGAGACGCCAGAGGGCAAGTTCATCGACGAGTACGACAACGTCAAGATCACCGCCGGCGACGACGTCAAACAGGACGTCGACATGTCCCGCCAGGCCTACATCGACAAAATGACGCCGGAGCAGAAAAAGGCGGTCGAGGAGTTCAAGAAGAAGAATGCCGAGATCATGAAGACCAACACAGTCATCAAGAGCCTGAATGCCGACCTGGCAGAGGCCCGCACGGCCAATCACGATAAGAAGTACGACGAAGCCGAAACTCTGATGCTCAAGGACACCGCGGCCAAGCCCGACGGCGAACTCCTGTGGTACGAACTTGCCATCGCTCAACTCGGCCTCAAGAAATATCCCGACGCCGGAAACGACATGCAGAAGACCCTAGACCTGGCCAAAGCCGACAAGAAGCCCATTCCTGAACTCATCGGCGGATCCTATGCCGGCATCGGCGAAGTGGACGCGCGCACCGGCAAAGTCGACGATGCGGCTGCCGCCTTCGACGAAGCCGTAAAGGCCAATCCGCCCAAGGCCGGCTTTTACTACGGCAATGAAGCGATCATCTTTTCTCAGATCGGAAACACGGACGCCCAGGGCGCAGCCGCCGACAAGGCCATCGCCGCCGATCCCAAGAACCCCATCCCTTACTACCTGAAGGGCCAGGCTCTGATCCCCAAGGCCTCGGTCGATCCCAAGACCCAGAAAATCGTGCTGCCCCCCGGCTGCGCCGAAGCCTATGAGAAGTACCTCGATCTGGCGCCCGATGGCCAGTTCGCCAACGACGTCAAGAGCATCCTGGCGCAGAGCAATGAAAAGATCCAAACCAAGTACAAAGCCAAGTAGTAACTCTCAAGCAAGCGAACTCCCCGGTTTCCGCCGCGAAACCGGGGAGTTCGCTTTTTCTGGCAGATCTTCGCTTTCCCGGCCTCGATACAATCAAAACCATGGCCACGCCGCCAATCCGTTACTCCGACGCCGTTGAGATTCTCCGGCAGACCATCGCCGCCATCCACTCCGGAACGGCCACCCCGCCGGAAATTGTCCCACTCGCCTCCGCAGCCGGCCGCATCCTTGCCCAGCCCATCCGCGCCGACCGCGACCAGCCGCCGTTTCCCCGCTCCACCCGCGACGGCTTCGCCTGCCGCGCCGCCGAGGCAAATACTCATAGCTTCTTGCGCCTGGCAGCCCGCCTCCGCGCCGGAGAAGATCCCGCCGCCATCGGCTCCGGCCAGGTCGGTTCCGGCGAAGTCTGGGAAATCATGACCGGCGCGCCCGCCCCATCCTGCGCCGACGCCGTCTTCATGGTCGAACACGCGGAATTCTCCTCAAACCCCGAATCGGCACCCATTCACCAAGAGATTTATGCCTCCGACACCGAATTCGTCCGGCTGACTGCCCTGCGGACGATCGTTTCCGGCGAAAACATCGTCCCCGCAGGCTCCGAAGCTCGCGCCGGCGATCTCATCGTCCCCGCCGGTACCGGCCTCGCCGCCGCGCACATCGCCCTCGCTGCTCAGTGCGGCTATCCGCAACTCGCCGTCTACCCGCGCCCCGCTGTCGCTATTCTTTCTACCGGCGACGAACTCGTCTCAGTCGAATGCACCCCGGGCCCCAGCCAGATCCGCAACTCAAACGCCCCCATGCTCGCCGCCCTTGTCGCCGCAGCGGGGTGCAAGCCGCTCATCCTTCCCGCCGTTCCCGACGAACTCGCACCCCTCGCATCCGCCATTCGCAGCGCCCTGAACGCCGATCTGCTGCTCATCACCGGAGGCATTTCCGCAGGCCGCTTCGATCTGGTGGATCAAGTCCTCGCCAGCGTCGGAGCCACTTTCCTCTTCCGCGGCGTCGCCATCCAGCCCGGCAAACCCGTGGCATTCGGCCAGATACCGCGCCCAGATCGCCCTCCGATGCTCTTTTTCGCCCTGCCCGGCAACCCAATCTCCAGCGCCGTCACTTTTCAGCTTTTCGCCGCTCCTCTGCTCAGCGCGCTGGGCGGCGATGCAAATCCCCAGCCCCGCTTCGCGCAGGCCCAGCTTAACTCCGCCTGGCGCGGTAAACCCGGCCTGACGCGCTTCCTGCCCGCGTTCTGCGACTTTGCTCAGCCAACACAGGTAGAAATCATCCCCTGGCAAGGCTCCGGCGACCTGGCCGCATTCGCCCGCTCCAACTGCTTCGCCGTAATCCCCGACGACGCAGAAGAAATCCTCGATGGGACTCAAATCCAGATTCTTTTGACCGAAGCCTGATTCTCGGCCAAATCGACCAGGAATCTGCTCTTGCTTTTCTTGCTGTCATTCCTGAAGGGAATCTGCTTCATCCGTAACTTCAACCCGTTTCCGCCGCTTCAACACCGCCCAAACCCCAATCGCCAAAAACACCAGCACCAGCCCGCCCAAAAACGCCGCCAGATGATCCCGCACCGCCGCTTCCACCAGCGGCACCGCACTCGGCCCCAGCTTCAGCACCAGCATCGAAAGCACCAGCCAGCGCACCATACGCCCAGCAAACACGGCCAGCACAAATGGCGCCACCCGCATCTCAAACACTCCGGCGGCAAAGACAAACGCCTTCCACGGCGTCGGCGGCGGCAGCATGCTCGGCACCATCACGGCCAGAAATTCCTGATTCTCAAAGCGCGCCCGCATCGCCTCAAACTTCTGACGATTCACCCGCTTCAGCAGGAAGAGCTCGCCGCCGGCCCGTCCCAGCCCATACGGCACGAGGCCGCCAATCGCCGACCCAAGAGCACCGGCGAGGCAGTAAATCCAGAATTGGCCCTTATGCGCCCAGATTGCCCCGCCGATCAGCAAATCCATCGGCACTGGAAGCGAAGAAGAGTCGATCAACGCAATCAAGCCAACGCCTAAAAAGCCGAGCTTGGCGAGCAAGAGTTGAGACAGGACGACCAATTTGGCCATCAAATGGGTGAAAAACTGCTTCAAACAGAGCCTTCCAAGACCGCAGGGTAACTTCCAGTTCTCCGCGTGCGTCTAATCATCAATGGGGCGGGACACAGCCGGGGACGGAGAGCAATTCGGGAGAGTCCCGGACTTTCGCGACAGCCTCTATTCTATGCTGCGCACCCAGCTCAAAAGGAGTGGTTTTGGGCATAACGCTAGCATTGACTCCCATAGAATGAGAGAATAGGGGAAGCTCAGAACGCAAAAATACGTTGTATGGAACTTCTGGAACACTTCAGAGCCATGCGCCCCGTTCAGCTCAAGCCAATTCAATCCAGGTTTTCTCAGTTTCAGATTGACGGATGCCAGCCAGCGAAACGCCCCAGAACTCGAATCTACCCTCACCCGGCGCCAATCGCGCAGCGGAAGACTCCAGTTCGGTCGCCGTACAGGAGTTGGACGCCCCCGTCTCTGAAGCTTCCGTTCCCACCTTTGGCGGCAACGGCTTTCGCTCCAGTTCCCGCTACGTGGACTACGACACCCACGAACTCCTCGAAAAAATCTCCCAATACGAGGACGAGCGCCGCTGGCAGCGCATCCGCGAGGGGATATGGATCTCCCTCCTCGCCCACATCGCCTTTTTCGCGCTCCTCTATTTCATTCCGCGCTACGTGCTGCATCAAAACGCGCTGATCGACCCTATCCAGGCCATCAAGAACCGCAAAGACCTTACGTACCTCGACGAACTACCCGACGCGCTGAAGGAAATCCAGAAAGCCAAGCCCAAGCTCCCGCCCATCAAGCCGGCAGACACTCAGGTAGACAAAAAGACCCTAGAATCCCTGAAGGCTCTGGAAAAACCGAAACCCGCACCGGCACCCGCGCCGCAACAACAGGCTGAGAATACGCCGCCGCCCGCGCCGGCCGCACAACCCCAGCCACAGCCGGTCACACCGCCCTCGACTGCACCGCCTGTTTCGAACCCACCATTGGCGCTCGACAATCCGCGCCCCG
>Ga0302324_100029583_pt1 | contig 10372 bp, 6 predicted proteins | sample Palsa_T0_1_FD_201949 | JGI IMG/M metagenome (GOLD analysis project Ga0302324, IMG submission 201949) | Peat permafrost microbial communities from Stordalen Mire near Abisko, Sweden - Palsa_T0_1 | ecosystem: Environmental > Terrestrial > Soil > Palsa > Peat permafrost | place: Sweden: Abisko... | reverse complement strand
TCGAGTTCCTAAACTCACATCCGTCCATTGGTGCTTTCACACCTTTGAACAGCTGGTCGTTTTTGGAAACTCATCATCAATTGCACCAAAGTGCATGACGCGAGTCCCCACACAAGTTACCTATTCGAATTTTTAAAAAACGACCCGCGACGACGAGGGCCGGGGTGAACTTCCAAGTATAACGCGTTTTCGGACCCCGTCAATCGCCGGTAAGTCTCTGAAAACGCGTTTTGGCTGGAAGGGCGCGCAGTATAGCCCCGGGTCCGATTCTGTCAATCGCGGAAAACTAACTCGAAAAAGGCCGCACGCCCAAACTTGCGCGAAAATCAGGCAATCCCTTAAGCAGGCAATCCCTTAAGCCGAAGCGGCCGGCCGCCGGCCGCGTTTCGCGGCCCGGCGGTCCGCCTGTCATTCGGCGCTATCGGCCATCAAACCCTTGTCACGCTGCCTTGTCCCGCCCGATGTAGCGATCAAACTCTTCCTTGTAGCGCATCGTCAGTTTGTTCTGATCCAGCCCCGGTGCCTTCTCTTTCAGTTCGAGAAACCACGTTCCCTCCTCCTCGAACACATGGTGCGCCACGGCACCGCGGATGTGCTCCAGCTTTTCGAGATACGCCTGGCTCATCGCGTCGAGTTCCTCGAGTTCGGCCATCTCGGTTTTCACGGTGGCCTGTTCCGAATAGCCCGTGGTCGCGTGGCTTTTTTCATCATGCAAGGCCAGCGCGGGATATAGAACCGATTCCTCGGCGTTAGCATGTCCGGTGAGGAGCACCCCAAGCCATTTCTGCGCCGAGCGGCGCTCCATCGCGGTGCGGGCATTTTTAACGGCTGCGAAGGCCGCTTCGATCTGTTGATGGTGATCGATTACCAGGGCCAGCCAATCGCCGGGAGCGGCGGCGGCCAGCGCCTTGCGGCGCGCTTCCCCGCGCGCCTCTTCACTCTCGGTCGGAGTTACGGCAGCGACAACTTTATCGAGCATGGACATCGGCGATCTCCTTGGGAAAATGGGAAAGTGCGCTCAGCATGACCCCATGCGCGAAGCGTTTATGTCGGAGCGACAACCCTCGTCGTGTGGGTATTCATGCAGCGAAGGCTTAAGCGTTGCGCGAGCAATTTGCGCGCCGCAGAATCGCCCGCTCGAGGCCGCGCTTGTGCTGAGGCGCCCAGCACGTACACTCCTCGCCCTGCGCTGCAGCGAAGGTCTGTCTGATGGTTCATTTCAATTCGGAATTTCTGCGTACCTTGAGCGAACGCGGCTACGTGCATCAAATCACGGATGGGGCCGGGCTCGATGCTGCGGCAAATACGGGCGTGATCTCCGCCTACATCGGTTTCGATGCCACCGCCGACAGTCTGCACATCGGCAACCTGGTGCAGATCATGCTGCTGCGCCGTTTGCAGAAGGCGGGCCACAAACCCATCGTTCTGATGGGCGGCGGCACCACCAAGGTGGGTGACCCTTCAGGCAAGGATGAAACCCGCCAGCTGCTTACCGCGGAAAAGATCAACGCCAACATCGCCGGCATTCGCGCAGCGTTCGCGCGCTTCTTGAACTTTGACGACAGCGCGTCGGGCGCCATCATGGTCAACAACGACGACTGGCTCGGCAAGCTGCAGTACATCGATTTTTTGCGCGATATCGGCCGGCATTTCACCATCAACCGCATGCTTACGATGGACAGCGTGAAGCTGCGTTTGGAACGCGAGCAGCCGCTGACCTTCCTCGAATTCAATTACATGATCTTGCAGAGCTACGATTTCGCCGAACTCAACAAGCGCTACGGCTGCGTGCTGCAGATGGGCGGCTCGGATCAGTGGGGCAATATCGTGCAAGGCGTCGAGTTGGGCCGGCGCGTCAATGACGCCCAACTGTTCGGCCTGACCACCCCCCTGATCACGACCTCGTCCGGCGCCAAGATGGGCAAGACCGCGAGCGGCGCCGTGTGGCTGAATGCGGACCGCGTATCGCCCTATGACTATTGGCAATTCTGGCGCAACACCGAGGACGCCGACGTTGGACGCTTTCTGCGTTTATTCACCGAGCTGCCGCTCTCCGAGGTTGTACGGCTCGAAACTCTCAAGGATGCCGAGATCAACGCCGCCAAACAGGTGCTGGCGACCGAAGCGACCCGGCTCTGCCATGGCGATGCCGCGGCGGAGCAGGCTTCGCTGACGGCGGCAAGTGCATTCGCAGGTGCCGCTGCTGAAGGCCTACGCACTTATACGTTACAGGACGATCAGCCAGCGTCCATCGTCGATGTCGTGGTGGCGCTCGGCATGGCCGCCTCGAAGAGCGAAGCGCGCCGCTTGGTGGAACAGGGAGGCGTGAAACTCAATGACCGCCAGGTCAGCTCCGTCACCGCGCAGATCGCCGCCGCCGATCTCGATGCCGGCGGGACGGCACGTTTGAGCGTTGGCAAGAAGCGCCACGCAATGATCCGCCGGGCCTGATCGGGCGCACCGGCCTGAGCCCGCACTCAGCCCGGCTGGACGATCTCGTAGGGCCGCATCATCTCGTTGTCCTCGTGCTCGAGAATGTGGCAGTGCCAGACGAAGCGTCCGGCATAACCCACGAAGGGCACGATGATGCGCGTCACCGTTTTGGCGTTGACGCGCACCGTGTCCTTCCAACCCATTTCATTGGGTAGAGGAGCAGCGGCAGCGCCCACGTAGCGCAACGTTCCCGCGGTGATGTATTGGAACGAATCGAACTTGCGGCGATCCAGAATTTGAAATTTCGCCATGTGCAAATGGATGGGATGAACATCGTCGGTCAGATTGACGATTTCCCAAATCTCGGTGGTCCCAAGCTCAGGCTTTTCGGTGATCGGCATGTGCCACGGAGTGTTGTTGAGCAGCATTCCCTGGGACTCCGCCACCAGATTCAGCTGCTCATCCAAGGTAAGCCGGCGCGTGCGCACCGCGCTTGATTCCGCTATGCGCGGCGCGGCGCGCAGCTCGGCCGGCAATGCGCTCGAGTCTTCGACTGCCGCAGTGCTGACGCGAAACTGCATCAGCTCGAACGAGTCGCTGCGCAGCAAAATTCTCACGCCCCGGTGCTGCGAGAAATCGATGACGATGTCGGCCCGCTCGCCTGGCGCCAACTGTACATCGCGCACGGCCAGAGGTGCGGATAGCAGTCCCTGGTCGGAGCCTATTTGCTGGATCTCAGCCCCTTCGCTCAAGCTTAGACGATAAAATCGTCCATTGGCGGCATTCAATATTCGAAAACGATATTTGCGCGGTTCGACCTCCAGAAACGGAAAGATCTTGCCGTTGATCAAGTGCAGCTCGCCAAAAGCTTCCGGCACCCACGGATGCTCAGGGTCGGCGGACACGGGGTAGCTCAGCTGCCCATCGCGCCGCACATCCCGATCGCACAACACCAGCGGCACTTCGTACTTGCCGCCTGGCAATTGCAGCGCATCCTCCGCTGCATCGCGAATCACGTGCAAGCCGAACAATCCTGCGTAGATGTTGAGCCGATTGATGCCCATCGCATGATCGTGATACCAGAGCAGCGCCGCATCCTGCTGGTTCGGATAGTAGTAAGAGCGCGACTGCCCCGGCACGTACCAATCCTCAGGATAACCGTCGCTGTCCGCGGGAGTCTTGCCGCCATGCAGGTGCACCACGCTGCGCACCTCCGGCACGCCTTTCTCCGCGCCATGCAAGGAATGATCGATCGGCAAGAAGTGCCGGGGTGGCAATTCATTCGCCCATTCGACGATGAGGCCGGAGCCTGAGCGCGTCTCGAAGGTCACGCCGGGAACGGATCCGCCGTAGGACCATAGATTCGTCGGCGGCAGATCTCTATGCAGCTTGGCCGAGACCGCACGCATCGCCACCCGATAGTGCGGCACGCGTTCGCCCCCTCTAGCCGGCGAGGGCGCGGTGCCGGCCGCACGCGCAACCGGCGGCAATGGCAGCGGATCGACGAAGCGCGCCAACGTCATCGGGTCCAGATTCGGGATGGCAGGCGCCGCCGCCGGCATCGTATGAGCAAATACGCGCCCGCTCAAGGTGCCTGCGGCAGCGAACGCCGACCTTTGAATGAATCGACGTCTTGTGGTCACCAAACCAATCTACTAGGCAGCGCGCTTGAAAGCAGCAGGGCACGGGACTTCTCCCGTGCCCCATCTGACTCGGACTACCGTTTACCAGCCATAACCACCCTGCACTTCCCCGGTGGCAGGATCGAGAATCACAGGCTCGAAATTTTCCAAGTGATCGAAGTTGAACATGTTGTTGATGGGATTCGCGATCGTGTCGAAGGAGCCCGCGCCGAGCCGCTTGCCGCCGAGCCAATTGTCCTCGACGAATCGCAGTATCGAGGACTGATCGGTGATGGTGTGATCCACGAAGTTGCGGCGAGACCATGGCGAGATCACCAACAGCGGCAAACGCGGTCCATATCCGCAACGGCCCTGCGCATGCAGCGTCGCCGCATGGATTCCGGGCAGTGCGCCGCTGCCGCTGCCGCACAAGCCGGTGCCGCTCAACATGTCGGCATCCGTTGCCGATTGGTTGACGATCTGGCCGAGAACATGGTCATACCAGCCGTCCGAGTCGTCGTAGGCGATGACGACCGCGGTCGACTCCCAATCGCGCTGTTTCTCGAGGAAATTGATCACCGTGACGACGAAGGTCTGTTCATCCAAGGGATCCGAATATCCCGCATGGCCGTCCTGATAGCCGGGCGCCTTCAAATAGGACACCGCGGGGAAATTTCCCGCGCTGACCGCGTCGAAGAAATCCTGCGTATCGTACTGATGGTTCGCGCCGTCGCCGTTCTGGCCGATCAGCGCCACGGACTTCGGCCGCGCGTGGGTCGGATTGGCGGTCGAGACGTAGTACTGAAACGGCTGATGATGCGGAATGTAATCGGCCTTGAGCGTCTTGGTTACCGTGGACGTGGTGCTGCGCTTGCAGCCCGTCGTGCCGTTGGCATTGACGGTGCTGAGATTGAAGCCCCCCTGGAAAAAGCCCCAGCTCACGCCCGCGGCCGTCAAAAGATCGCCGACGTTCTTACCCCCGAAGCGCAAGGTCTCGCCCGTGGTGGTCGAGCACACATCGCCGATGGGGTCGGCGTCGCTGATCAGCGTCAGGCCGCCGCCCCCGTCGGCGATGGTTGAGCCGCCGGAGTTCACGTCATCGGTGACGCCGTTGGTTTGGCCTGAGATCAGATTGATGGCGCCGTCGGTGGAGGGTCCGAAATTGGTGCCGAAGGAGTTGTCGCTCATCGCGAAGTGCTGCGCATAGTTCCAGTACGCCGTCACCGTATTGCCGTCGTAATAGCCCATCGTCAAACCGGTGGTCGCGAGGATGGGGGTACCGGTGGGCGGGGGGCCGGCCGTGCCGACCGAGGCCGGGAAGGCATCCATCAAGCCGTGGTCGAACGCGAGTTGCTCGGGGGTGTAGTCATGATCTTGGTCCGCGGTCGCCGCTTCGCTGCGGTCCAGCCGGAACGGGTTGGTCTTGCCTGCGCCGTTGACGGGATTCGTCGCATTGGGATTGTTGGTGAGCAGTGCACCCGTCAATCCGTTGACCGAGGGGGTTCCCGGAACCGCGTGAAAGCCAGGCTCGCCCGCAGGATTCGCGGCCACCGGGTAGGTGGCAAAGTAGTGGTCGAAAGAGACGTTCTCCTGGAATATCACGACCAGGTGCTTGATGGGCGTCGCCGTCGGCGGCGCGCTGGCTGCATAAATCGGAGTGAATACCGCGCAGGTGGCCAAACCCGCGACGATGGTTGCAATGCTCTTCCGTAGACAGGCGATCTCTCGCATCTTGCTCCCCTTGGGAATTAAGTTAGGGAGCCTTTGTAGCGGTGCAATATGAATACGCCGTTACAGTTCAAGTGCGAAGCAAGTCACATCGCCGCCTGACGGCCAAGCCAATTGATGCGGCTCTCGCTGAGTGTGGGGTGCGATGAGGCGCAGGGCTATTTATTCGGCCGGCCGATGTCGGCCGACGAGGTTGCCAGGCTGCTTACGGCGAACCACTGATCGAACTTTGACTGCGCGATAAAAGCGCCTCGATGGCTGCCTGCAGATCGGCTTGCTGGTAAGGTTTCGCCAGACGCGGCAGCTTGGCCAGCTCGCTCGCCGGCAGATCGGCATAACCGGTGACCAGCAGAATGGGCAAGTCGGGCCGTTTGCTGCGCACGATTTCGGCGAGTTCGACCCCCGTCATCCCGGGCATCGCCTGATCGGTCAGCAGCAGGTCGAGCGGTTGGCCCGACTCCAGCAACGTGACGGCGCGTTCTCCGGAGTTCGCCTCGGTGACCGAATGGCCGAGATCCAACAACATGTCCACGGTGCTGTTCGCGACCAGAGGATCATCGTCGACGATGAGGATCTTGGCGCGCACGCCGGTGGCGGCTTGCGGAGCGCTGTGCTGCGCCGTCTCGACCGGTTTTTGGGCCACCGGCAGCCACAATGTGGCGGTGGTCCCTTTGCCGAGCTCGCTGCCCAAGGACAACGCGCCGCCGAGCTGCATCGCCAATCCGTGCGTCATCGACAGGCCCAGGCCGGTGCCTTTGCCTGCCGCCTTGGTGGAGAAAAAGGGCTCGATCGCCTTGCGCAAGGTATCGGCGTCCATACCGACGCCGGTATCGATGATCTGCAGGCGCAGATACGCCCCCGGCTTCAGCTGCGCGCCGTTGTTCGCCGTCATGTCTTCGCTGTCGACGCGGATGTCGATGGACCCGCCCGCCGGCATCGCATCGCGCGCGTTGATGGCCAGGTTCAGCACGGCCAGCTCCACCTGGTGCGGGTCCACTTCCGCCGGCGGCAGATGCTCCGCGACGTGAATTCGCAAGGCGACCTGCGGTCCGATCGATCGATGCAGCAATTCCTGCATGCCGAGAATGAGATCGCCCAGGTTGGCCGAGGTGGTGGAGAGCTCCTGCCGGCGCGCGAACGCCAGCATGCGCTGGGTGAGCGAGGCGCCGCGGGTCGCGCCCTGCATGGCGCCGTCGATGAGCCTGCGTGTGCCGGGGTCGTCCGGCAGGCGCTTGCGCAGGATTTCCAGGCTGCCCATGATGGCCATGAGCAGATTGTTGAAATCGTGCGCGATGCCGCCGGTGAGTTGTCCGACGCTTTCCATCTTCTGTGACTGCAGCAGCTGCAATTGCGTCTGTTCGCGGGCCGCGACTTCGGCGCGCAGCTGCGCCGCCGCGTCCGCGACGCGCTGCTCGAGCGTATGGGTCAGATCCGACAGCGCGGTCCGCTCCGCAGCCAGCTCGGCCACCAGCCGTTCGCGCTCGAGTTCGGCGACCTTGCGCTCCGTGATGTCGGATGACACTCCGACCAAGCGCGCCACCTCTCCGTGTGCATCCTTGAGAGCCCTCGCCCGCATGTCCACCCAATGTTCCGTGCCGTCCGGCCAGACATTGCGAAATTCGCCGGTGAAATCGCCGCCCTTCTCGAGCGAGTGCTCGATCCAGGCGCGCCAGCGGTCGCGCTCTTCGCGATGAATGGCCGCGGCCAGGCGCTCATAGGAGAGCGGCCCCGCAGCCCGGCCGAAATGCTGGCGCGAAGTTCGCGACATCTCCAGCCGCGGCCCTCCTAAGCCCGGCCCTTCCGCATCCAGCGACCAGGAACCCAGGCGGCCGGCGGTCATTGCCGTCTGCAGTTGCTGCTCCCTTTCGATGATCTCCTCATGGCGCGCCCGCGCCTCGTACTGACGATGCCGGTTACGGCCGGCGGCGCGCACCATGCTCGCCAATGTGGTCGTTTGAAACGGGCGCTCCAGAAAGTTGACGTTGCCCAAGACCTGCGCCATGCGCATCAATTCCGGGTCTCGCCCCGGAACGCCGCCGCGATGCGTCAGGAGGATCACGGGCAGATCGGACCAGACGCCTTGATTCACCATGAATCGCGCGATTGGACGCAGATCGGCATCGCGCAAGGCTTCGTCTGCGACGATGGCCAGCGCCGCACCCTTGCGCATCTCCGCGGCAAGCGCGGAAACGTCGCTGCATGCATCGCCGACCACGCCTACTTCCTTGAGCAGCGCGACGATCAGGCGCGCGTCCCGGCCGGTGGGGGCCAACACCAGCGCGCGCACCGAACATTCTACGAAGCCGTTGACCACAACGGTTACTCCTCAGGCGGGCAGCTGGCCGAACTCCAACACTTGGGGAATGCCCTGCAACACTCCCTGGAAATTCGTCAACGGTTCATCCACGCTGAGTCCGCCGTCGCTGATGCGGTACTCGCGGATGGTCGCCTCGTGGCCGCCGGTGCGCTTCTTGATGCAGGAGATGGCGCGGCGTACATGCCCCATGGCCTCGAAATAGCGCAGCAGGATCACGCTATCGGCGATGTAAGTCACGTCCGTGGGCGATGTCATGTGGCCGACCAAGCCGTGCTGCGCCATGGTGAGGAAGGTCGCGGCGCCTTGGCGGTTCAAGTACTGCAGCAGCTCATGGATGTGCAGAATGACCGACCTCTCCTCCGTCATGGCGGCTTGGTAGCCGTTCAGACTGTCGATCACCACGGTCTTGATGCGTTCTCGATCGACTGTTTTGCGGACCCGATGCGAGAACTCGCCCGGCGACAGTTCGGCGGCATCGATTTGATCGATCCGGAGCCTCCCCGCGTCGCGCAATCCTTCCAAATCGATGTCGAGCTGCTTCATGCGGTCGAACAGCAGTCCGAGTTCTTCGTCGAAAATGAACAGCGCCGCTTGCTCGCCGCGCTTCACGGCAGCCAGCGCGAAGGTCATCGCGATCAACGATTTGCCGGTGCCCGCCGGTCCCATGATCAGCGTGCTCGAGCCTGCATCGACGCCGCCGCCCATCAACGCATCGAACGGTGGAATGCCGGTGGGAATGGGCTTGCGCGGAAACTTGGTGCGGTGTTCAGCGGCGACCAGGCGTGGGAACACATTGACGCCGCCGGTGGATATGATCAGATCGTGGAAACCGCCGCGGTACCTATGTCCCCGGTACTTGAGGACGCGCAGACGGCGGCGCTCCGCGCCGTAGTCCGGATAGTACTGCTGCAGCTGGATCACGCCGTGAGCGATGCTGTGCACCGTCTTATCCGCCACGTCCGAGGTCAGGTCATCCAGCAGCAATACCGTGGTGCGAAGGCGCGCGAAATGATGCTTGATGGTGAGGATCTCGCGCCGGTAGCGCAGCGAGCTTTGCGCCAGCAGACGGATTTCCGAGAGGCTGTCGATGACCAGGCGGCTGGGTTGGACTTGATCGACGGCGGCATAAATCTGTGCGCTGGCTTCGCTGAGCTCCAAATCCGAAGAATAGAAAAGACTCTGCGACTCAGCCCTGGCGAGGCTCTCCGCCGGTATCAATTCGCGTATGACGATGCCGTCCGGCAGGCTCCAGCCGTGCGACGCCGCGCCCGCGCGCAATTCCTGCTCGGTTTCCGACAGCGTGATGTACAGGCACTTCTCGCCGGCGGCGCTGCCGTCCAGCAAGAACTGCAGCGCGACCGTGGTCTTGCCGCATCCGGGTTCGCCTTCCAGGAGAAAAATGCCGCCTCGTGTCAGACCGCCGGCAAGCACGTCGTCCAATCCTACGATCCCGGTGGCGGCCTTGCCCAAATCCGTTGGGTGTTGATTATTCATTTACCAAAACTACAAGGAATGCAACGGCGCTGCGGACGGACGGAAGTCCCATTTTTGAGCCTCATTAGTCCTACAGATTTGACCCACTTACGGTGCGCGGCTAGCCTAGGCCGTTCACTTCCGAGGACTGATTGGTGCAACGCAACATCGACCGGGTTTCCGGTAAATCCTCGCGAAATGCGTCTGCAGCCTGGCGGATCGCGCTCCTCTGTGCAGCTCTCGCCGCCTTTCTAGTGTTAGGTGGGGTGGTGCGCCATCGTCTCAGGCCCGCGCCCGCCGGCGCGCCCGCGGCGCTCGAGCTCGAGCTTCCGCTTCCGCAACCGCTCAAGGCCCCGGCGCCCGTCGCGCAGGAAGCCGGCATAGCCCCGCCGGTCGAGATCATCGTCCGCCGCAACGACACCTTGGACGCCATTTTCCGGCGCCTGTCCTTGGACCTTGGCGACCTATCGGCCATCCGCAACCTACCCGGCATTCGCCAGAGCCTCGATTACTTGAAGCCCGGCGATTCCATCAAACTCACGCGCAAGGATGGCGAAGTGCGCGAACTGACGCGCAGAGTGAGCGAGACGCAGACTTTGAGCGTGGTGCGCGGCGATGCGGGCTTTACCGCGCAACTGTCCGACAATCCGGTCGAGACCCGGGTGCGCACCGCGGTCGCAACCATCGACTCATCGTTGTTTCAAGCCGCGGAATCCGCCGACATCTCCGATGCCGTCGCGCTGAAACTCGCCAATGTGTTCGCCTGGGATATCGACTTCGTACTCGAGATTCGCGAGGG
>Ga0302324_100029582_pt1 | contig 10372 bp, 5 predicted proteins | sample Palsa_T0_1_FD_201949 | JGI IMG/M metagenome (GOLD analysis project Ga0302324, IMG submission 201949) | Peat permafrost microbial communities from Stordalen Mire near Abisko, Sweden - Palsa_T0_1 | ecosystem: Environmental > Terrestrial > Soil > Palsa > Peat permafrost | place: Sweden: Abisko... | reverse complement strand
TCGACCGAGTTCACGGCGTCGGCGGGTCCCGCCGTCGCGGCGACCGAGATCGACCTTCCCACTCAGACGCCACCGGCGGGTCCGTGTACGCCGACCATCACCAAGCTCAAGGGCAACCTGACGTCGGGCGGCGACATCGCCCTGAACGGAACGTGCTTCGGTCAGAGCGGCAGCGTGCATCTCGGCGGTTTTCCGAACGGTGAACCCCACCTCACGACGCTTATCTGGACGCCGACTGCGATCGCGGTACAGTTGCCGAAGATCAGCGGCGTTCCCGACCTGACCATGCATGTCACGGTCTCGACCGGCGCGCTCTCCTCGAAGCCGGTCGACGCGAGGTTTATCGCCGCGCTCGGCGATCCGGTCGACCTCCCGAGCAAGGATTTCAAGAACGTCGGCTGTGGCATGGCCGGGGTCTGCAGCTCCGGCGGAATTCATCTGGCGAGTGGCAACCACTGGGACTACCACGCGGAAAGCGGCACGGATGAGTGGTTGCTTACGGTTCCCGATCACTTTCGGCTCACCGCCATCGAGCTCGTTCATGTGAAGAACGGGCCGACGAAGACCGCGACGGTGCTCTCCAGCGCAGACCAAACCGCGTTCACGGTCAACTGGCAAGAATCGAATCAGCCCAACGGCGACCTCATGGGCATCACCGGGACGATCGTGTACACCTGCCAACAGGCGACGCCTATCTATGCAGTTGCAGGCCAGGTACCCACCTGCGATGACGGCTCCGCGCCGTCCGTCACGAAGACGATCGGCTCGGTCCCGGTTCCGACCTACAACAACGTCTATCGCCTCGTCGCGAAAGTCGTCGGACCGGCCGGGATGAATCCCTAGCTACGGCGCTTCCGCTTCATCGTGAGGCGCTCCAGGTCGCGCCGTTGATGCGCAGCTTCCAGTGCTCGAGTTCGGTTCCGTCGAGGTCGAGATGTTCGGTCAGCGCGCGCAGCCGGACTGCCGCCTCGTCGCGGGCGGCGACGCGCGCGGCCAGAAAGTACGGCGCCCAGGACTGATACCACAGCGTCGCTTTCACGCGAACGCGCGCGGGATCGACGCTCGCGGGAATGGCGATGCGGTACGCCACGACGGCGTGGCCTTTCCCGTCGCGATAGTCCGGATCTGCGGCGGCGCCGCCTTTGGGATACGTCGCGAGCAAGAACTCGCGCGGAAGCGCCCCGGGCGACGGGCCGCCGGGGCGCCAGCCCAACGGCAGAATGCGATTGTCCTTGAGCTCGTGGTCGCGCCGGATGAAGCTGGTCGTAAAATGGTGCGTTGCGTCTTGGGTCAGTTCTTCGAAGATCTGGACTTGCGTGGCGCTGGTCACCGGCCGCGTACGGTCAAAGTGCGGTTGATACTGTTGCCGGCCGTCGGCCCCCGGCGCGAACGACTCGGTCGCAAGCAGCGCGCCGTCCGCTCCGACGATACGTCCGCGGCCGTCGGTCGCCCCCGAAACGAAGAACGGCGTCGCGGCGTCATCGTCGTAGGCAGCGAACTCGATGAAGGCGCGCCGGAAACCAACCCCGCTCGGAAAGCGGTGTCCGGTCAAGTTCGTGATCTCCACTTCGGCCGCGAGCACGTGTCCCTCGACCCTCGCGCGCACGGCGACGCGCGCCGTCTTGGCGCGCGCCTGCTGCACGACGTGCTCGATCGCGTCGCTCAAATCGGTTGTCGAGCCGGACATGTAGTCGGCGGTCCGGACGCCCAGCACGTCGGGATGCAGGCGGAACGTCTCGAGCAGGAAGGCGTTCAAGCCCAGCAGTTCGTGGCGGCGGTAACCGCGTTCACGAAAGCGGACGTGGAGTTGATCGGCCGGCGCGGCATTGCTGGTCGACGGATAGGTATCGTCCTGGACCAGCGCGATGCGCGCTGCCAGGTGGGTGACGGCCACGCCGCGCGCGGGGTCGGTGATGCCGGCCGGCATGTGGCAGGCGACGCACGACGCGTTCTTCGGCCCCGGCCGAAACTCGGTTTGATAGGCACTGTTGAGCCACTCGACGTAGGTGGCTTGCTCGATGTCGTGCGCGGGGCCGCCCACAGGCGCGTCGACGACCGGCAGGCGAATCGTATGACAGCTGCCGCAGAGCTGTGAGGAGAGCACGTAATCGCTGCCGGCGGGCTTGATCCCGAGCGCGTTCTTCATCGGCAGCGCCGCCACGTCGTTGGTCTTGAACGGGCCGTCGAGCCGGTCGGCCGGCCCGATGCGAAAGTCACCGTTGATCGAGGTGGCGAGAAAGTGGGCCAGCGGTGCTTCGCCCGGCGGCGTGCCCGTCGCCGTCGCGTGATGGCAGATCGTGCAGCTGACGCCGTCGCGCGCCAGTCCGCCGAGCGCAAAGTCCGGGTGCGATGTGACGCCGTCAAAGACGACCGCCGGATCGAAGCGCGCACCGGGATGGATCGATGCAAACGTGCGCTGGCCCATCGCGCCGTGACAGTGCAGGCAGGTGTTATCGACCTCGGTTTCCAGGCGTGCGGCGACGCGTGCCGGTTTGTTCGCGCGCAGGTACGCGAGTTCGCTCTGCAGCTGCGCGTAGAAGACGGGGTCGCGCCCGGCCAGACCCATCGGCGACCAGCGCCACTCGCCGTACTCCGAGACGTTGAGGCCGGCTTGGCGGACGGCTGACGGCGCGGGCGTCGCCCACATCGCCGGCCCGAACGGGGCGCCTGCGGCCGCACTATGGCAGCCCATGCACTGTGCCGAGGTGAGAAACGTCGTTGTGCCATGGGCTGCCGCGAGGTTCGTGTCGAGCGATTCGGGCGGAAACGTCTGCACGGCAAGGGGCTGAGGCTGCACGGGCGCGCAGCGCGCGCGGAGCGACGCCAGCGCGAGGTTTTTCTGGTGTTCGTCGTGCTCGACGCACGGCGCCCGCGTCGGCAGCGGGTAGCGCCAAGAGTCGTCGACCCGGTAGCGCAGCGGCTCGCCCGGATAGCCGCGCACATTTTCGAGCGCGGAGAAGGTCATCGCACGTGCGGCCGACGCGTGGCACCGCAGGCAGTACAGTCCAAAGCCGGCGTTCGGATAGGCAACGGTCGTCGCCGGGTACTGCGCGCCGAACATCGTGGTCCAGACCTCCGCCCAGAACCAGCCGTCGCGCGACGCCGAAGAACGCCGGATCATGATCGTCCAGTCGGTCGGACGCAGCGTCCCGTCGCCTTGGCCGGCAAACGCGGCCGCGGGGTTGGCCCCGTACTGCTCCTTGATGATGACTGCGCCGTCGGCCGGGACGCCGCGGCGGCCGCTTCGCAGCCAGGCCATCATCTCGGGCGAATAGTAGATGCGCACCGCCGTGTGGGTGCCGTACATGACGTGGTTCAGATACGGACCCGTGTCGCGAACCGACTTGTCGACGCACCAGCCCAAATCGCGGTAACCGTAGGTCGAGAGGAAGCGCAGCATCCGCCGCTCGATGGCGACCGGCTCGCCGGGCGGCACCCGCGCCGGTAAGCGCAGGGCGGCCGGGACCGCTGCGGCGTTCGCGCATGCGGCGGACGACGGGCTGCCGCGCATCGCGTCGGTCGCGTGATGGCCGAGGGCGAGCCAGCCGACGAGCAAGGTTGCGACCAGCGCCCACACCCGCATCGCCGACAGCGTTTCGGTCGCTTGCTTGGACCGGCCTGCGCTGGCGTAAGGCCCCGGCCCTGACGATACCGTATAGTAGCGTGAAGGAATGGGATTGCGGGCTCTGAGCATGTCCTTGCCGGTGCGGGTACCGGCGGCTACTTCGGAAGTCTATCTCCGCTGGGTCGCGTTTGCAGTGCTGCTGCCGACCTGGATGGCCTTGATCGACGGCACCGTCGTAACCGTGGGGCTCGATACGATCGCCGGAAACCTCGGCGTCTCCGTTGATGAAGCGTCGTGGATCGCATCGATCTATCCGGTCACGGCCGTCTTCGTGATGCCGCTGACGGGATGGGTTTCCGCCAATATCGGACGCAAGCGCGCGCTGTTGTGGGCGATCGGCGTCTTTACCGGCGCGTCCCTCTTGTGTGCGCTCTCGGGAAACCTCACCGAGCTGATCGTGATGCGCGGGCTGCAAGGCTTGGGCGGCGGGCTCATGATCCCGCTCGCGATGGCGGCGCTGATCGACGCCTATCCGCGCGAGCGCCTGCCGACGGCCTTCAAAGTGTATGGCGCTGCAACGATGGTGGCGCCGGCGCTCGGCCCGGCGCTGGGGGGCTGGATTCTGGCCAACCTGACCTGGCCGTGGATTTTCCTGATCAACATCCCGCTCGGCCTGTTCGCGCTGCTGCTGGTCTCCGGCGTCGTGCGCGAGCAGAGCGTGCGGGGGGAGCGCAGCGCCTTCGACTGGACGTCGCTGAGCGTCCTGATCGCCGGTCTGCTGGCGCTCCAATATGTGATAACCGAGGGTCCGCGCAACGACTGGTTCGATTCACCGGCGGTCGGCGTTGCGCTCGGGGTGGCGATCGTGGCGCTGACGCTCTTCGCGCGCCGGCAGTTGGCGGCGCGTATCGCGTTCGTCGACTTGCGACCGCTCGCGATCCCGACCTTCACGGTGGGGCTCATCCTCGCGCTGATCACCGGGATTGGTTTCACCGGCACGACCCTGCTGGCGCCGCTCTACATGCAAGAAGTCTTGAGATACGCGCCGGATTACGCCGGCCTGGTGATGATCCCGGCCGCGTTCGGCGCCTTCCTCGGGACCGAGTTCTCCGGCCGCTTGACGGCGAAGATGCCGCCGTCCGTGCTGGCCGCCGCGAGTCTCGCGGTGGCGGCCGCCGGGACATTCTGGATGGCGTTTCAAGGTGACCGGATCAGTTTCGAGGACACCCTGCTTCCGCGTTTCGTGCAAGGAATCGGCGTCGGCTTGCTCTTCGTCCCGCTCAACGTGCTCTTGATGACCCACGTACCGAAGCGATTGATCGACGCGGCCTCGGGTCTGGCCGGTATCGTTCGGCAAGTCGGCGCGGGGATCGGTTTTGCCATTCTGGGCACGCTCGTGGTTCACGCGCAGATCGCGACGACGAGTACCTTCAGCGCGCGCGCACGCCAGGGCAGCGTCCTCTCCGATGCGGGCTTCGGTGCGGCGTACCGGTGGTTCACGTCGCACGGCTACAACGATAGCGACGCGCAGGCATTCTCCTCGTCGGTGGTCGGCGAACTCGTCAACCGCGCGGCGCTCACGGCAGCGTTCTCCGAAACCTTCATCATCGTCGGCCTGCTGTTCCTCGGCTCGCTGCCGTTCTTGGTGCTGTTCCACCTCGTTCGCGGAGGAAACCCCGAGTCCGCATGACGATGACCGCCGACGGAAAGGGAACCGAGAAAACGACGCGCACGACGGTTGTGGACGATCTTGCCGAGGAACCGGCGCGCCGTAACTGGCTGCGCAACGGGATCGCGCTGGTCGTCGTGCTGGCGGCGCTCTATTTCGCCGGCCACTGGGTGTTCTACGACCGCTTTCGCATTTCGACCGACGATGCACTGATCGATACCGATCAGGTGCTGGTAACGAGCAAGATCACCGAACGCGTCGATCGCGTGCTGGTCGACGAGAACCAGCCCGTGCATCGCGGACAGCTCTTGGCCCAGCTCGATGACGCCAACGAACGCGCGGCGCTGGCGGTAGCCGAGCGCAATTTCGCCTCGCTGCAGGCCGCGGCGAGCGCCGCCCGCCAGGCCGCGACGCTCGAAGCCGAGTTGCAGTCAGCGCAGGTTGCGGAACAGCGCGGCGGCCTGCAGGCGGCGCACCTCGGGGTCTCGCTCGCGCAGTCCCAAGCGACCGCGGCCGGCCGTTCGATTGCGGTCGCGCAAGCGCAGCTGGAATCGGCGCGCTCGCAAGTCATCTCGAGCGACGCCGCCGTTCCGGCCGCACGCGAGGCCTGGACGAAAGCCGTCGCGGACCGGACCCGCAACGAGGACCTCGCGCGCCAAGGCTACGTGTCCGCCTCAGCACTCGAGACGGCCATCGCCGCCGTCGCCAGCACTCGGGCGGCCTACGATCAGGCCATCGCACAGGCCGCCGCCGCCCGCTCAGCGGTGCGAACCGCGGAAGCGAACCTGATGCAGCAGCGCGCGACGGCGGCCGCAGCGACGACCGGGACGACCGCTGCCGGAGCGCAGGTCCCGATCGCCGCCGGCAAACTCGACGAAATGGCCGCCCCGGCGCGCGTGCCGAACAAAGTCGCGGCGGCGGACTCCGCTCAGGCGCAGGCCGACTCGATGGCCTCCCAGGTCGAGATGGCGCGTCTCAATCTCGCCAGCACGCGCATCGTTTCGCCGGTCGACGGCTGGGTGGCGGCGCGCAACGCGCAAGAGGGACAAACGGTCGCACCGGGACAGGTCGTGGTCACGGTCTCGCCGTCCAACCGGATCTTCGTCACCGCCAACTACAAAGAGACGCAGCTCGCGCGCATCAAGGCCGGGATGCCGGTCGACATCTCGGTCGACGCCTGCGGCGGCGCGAAGTTCCGCGGCACGGTGATCGGTTTCTCACCGGTCGCGCTCAACGCGCTCTCCACGCTGCCGGCGCTGAGTTCACCGACCAATTTCGTGAAGGTCGCGCAGCGGGTCGCGGTGCGGGTCTCGCTGCCGCGCGACGGCGGCGGCTGCGTGTTCCGCCCTGGCACGGCGGTCGAGACGTCCGTCATCGTCCGCTGACGCGCGAACGGCTTCAGGCCGCCGGCAGCGTCTGCAGGAAGTAGCGCAGCTGGCTGAGCTCACTCAAATCGCCCACGATGCGCTGCGACGAGGCCGGGGCCAACAACGTCGGCGTGACCAAAACCCGCTCCGCAAGGGCGCGCTCCGGATCTTCGAACACGTTGACGATTTCGAGTTCGAAGCTCCGATCCGCCACGTCGCCCAAAACACGCCGCAGGTTTTCGATCGCCTGCATCGAGCGTGGGGTGTTGCTGACCACGAACAGCAGCAGGCTCGTTCCTTTGGATGCGGTCATCACGAGGGGTTATCCCCGTGCCGCAGCGAGTAGGTCAGGTCCGTCTCGCGTTCGTGAGCCCTGCCGCTCGCCGCCGTGCGGCTGAGCAGCTGGGCGCGATAGTCCGCGAGTTGATCGAGGCCGCGCTGCGCTTCGTCCAGCTGGCGGTTAAAACTCTGCGCTTCGCGATCGAGCCGCTCGAGTTCGCGCGCCGCACTCTCGTCGCGGGCCGCCGTCTCCACCGCTTCTTTTTCCTTACGTTGGGCGCGCGCCGTCCCGACGAGTACCCGGCCTCCGGCCGAAAACACGTCGGCCAGGTCGATTCCCTTGGCTGAGAGGAGCACCTCGCGCATCTGGTTGGAATGACCGGTGCCGCGCGCTTTCACGATCGTCAGCGTGCGATTGCGCTCGCCGCCCAGGTTCGCGAAGCTCAGATGGATCCACGAGTCGGCCACGGTCGACACGCGCGTCGGGGTATTCTCCATCTCGCCCAATTGCGATTCCGAGGCGGCGGTGACGACCGCCGTCATCCCGCGCGCTTTGAACATCCCGATCAGATTTTCCATCGTCGTATCGGCGATTTCTTGACCGCCGGCTTTTTGAAGGGCGGAAATCGGGTCGATGACCACACGCTTGGGATCGTGAGCCTCGATCAGGGATTCGATCGACAAGAAATGCTCGTCGGCGATTCTCGAGCCCGCGGCGAAAGACTCGACGCGCAGGAGACCCGATTTTACCGCGCCGTCAAGATCGATCCCAACCGAATGCACGTCGACCAGCATTTGCTCCGCCGGCTCGTCGAAGCCGATGAACAAACAGCGCTCGCCGTCCCGGCAGGCCGCCTGGAGGAACGCGGCGCCCAAGGTTGTTTTGGATGTGCCGGGCAGGCCCGAAATGAGCGTCGTCGTGCCGACCCGGTACCCCCCAAGCAGCATCGTATCGAGGCGCTCGACGCCGCTGGAGCAACGCCGCTCAAGGTCCTGATGCGCGGTGCGCGTCCGCAGAGGGAAATGGAGCACCTGGATACCGCCATCGGAGATCGTATAGGAGTGCGCCCCTCCGTCGTATGCGGCCCCGCGCAGCTTGACGATGTTGAGCGTGCGGCGCGCAAGTTCGCCGAACATCGTCTTCTGCATCTCGATCACGCCATCCGCGGCATACTCCGCCAGGCCGAAGTGGCCCGGTATTTCGGTCCCCTCGTTGCTGCGCTTGATCGTCAGCAGGGTTGTCAGCTTGATGTCGGCCAGCCAGTTGAGCACGCGCAGAATCTCGCGGCGCCGATTCGACGGCCGCTCCGAGAGAGCGAAGAGGGCATCGATGCCGTCGATCGCCATCCGTTTTATACCGTGCTTCGCGATAATGGCGGAAGCAACCGCGATCAGACCGCCCAGGTCGAACGCCCCTGCATCCAAAGCGTCTTCCGGGAGCCGGCCGTCGACCAGTTGAAAACGTTCGCCGGGGTCATCCTTCACGGCCCGCGACATCGTGGCGAAGTTTGCTCGCAGTGAGGCGGGGGATTCTTCGAACGAAATCATCAGGCTCGGCTCGTCGAACATCGCGACGCCGTTTACCAGATACTGCATCGCCAGCACGGTCTTGCCGCTGCCGGGAGAACCAATGACGATGGTCGTGCGCCCGACCGGGAAGCCGCCCCGCAAAACGGCGTCGAGTCCCTTGATACCGCTCGGTGAAGTCAGCATTGCGTTCTACCTTTCGATCGACCGCTGTGAAGCAAGATCATGCGACGACCGGGGCATGGAGGTGGTGCATCAATGCTGCGAACGACCCCGGTCTGGCCACCAGGTAGCCCTGACCGAGCCCGCAGCCGTGTTCCAGGAGCCAGGCGGCTTGCGCCTCCGTTTCGATGCCCTCGGCCAGGGTCGCGAAGCCAAACCGATCGGTGATCCTCAAGAGCATTTCGGTAAGCGCGCAGTCTTGTTCGTCGGAAGGTACGCCGGCGACGAACGACTGGTCGATTTTGATGAGGTCGACCGTCAAACGTTTGAGATAGGACAACGACGAATATCCGGTGCCGAAGTCATCGATTGCGACCGCGAAACCCCAACCGCGGAGCAGCGATATCGTGTGCATGGAACGCTCGACGTTCTGCATGGCGGTCGTTTCGGTTACCTCGATGCCGATGTGATCGATGAGACCCGGGCGTTCGCGCAGCTCTTCGAGCAGCTCTGCGATAAACTGAACGTCGTCGAGCATCGCAGCCGCGAGATTGAAATACACGCGAAAACCTGGGGGCAGCGAGTCCCGGGCCGACACGAGGTCGCGGACCAGCCGGTGAAAGACCCACCGCGACAGCGCGCCGATCAAGCCCTGATTCTCAGCAAAGGCGACGAACTCCGACGGCGGCACCAGCCCGCGCACCGGGTGCTGCCAGCGGATCAAGGACTCAGCGCCGACGACCTCGCGCGTGGCCAGCACGAACGTCGGCTGATACACGAGTGCGAACTGGTCTTTCACAACGGCTTCGGTCAACTCGACAATCCGGAGGTCCGTGCTTTCGAGGATCTGCTCCATCGGGACGTCGAAAAGCATCGTCGTCGAACCTCCACGGGTCTTGGCAACTTCGAGCGCCACGCGCGCGCGACGCATGAGTTCTTCGACCGAGCTGCCGTCAGCGGGAAAACGCGCGGCGCCGATCGACGCTCCGACGTCGAGCCGGCGCGCCCCCTTGCGCTCGCCGGCATGAAACGGGTCGAGAAAAAGCTCGGCGTAGTCCTTGAGCGCCGCCACGGCTGAGTCACGCGTCCCACGACCCCGCAGGACGATCGCGAACTCGTCGCCGCCCATTCGAGCGACCGTGTCCTCGGGCCTGACCGAATCCAGATCAGCCGCGACTTCAATCAGAACCTCGTCGCCGGTTTCATGTCCGGAACGCTCGTTGACGTGCCGAAAGCCATCGAGATCGAGCAGCGCCATCGTAAACTCTTTGCCGCCTCCAATCTCATCGCGGACGGTCTGGCGGAACCTCAGGCGGTTATCGAGACCGGTGAGCGCATCGTGGTCGACTTGAAACTGGATCTGGTCGACCTGCGCCTGCTGTGCGAAACGACCGGCGAAAAACGATGCCACGACGTCGACGTACGCGATGTCGTCTTCGGCAAACGGCTCGTCGGTCATGACATCGGAACACACGAAGGTCACGAAGTGCGCGCGGCCCCCGACCGTTATTTGCGCGCCGATGAAACTGCGCAGCTCGAGGTCTTCGCAGAGCATCCCGCTGCCCCACAGGGAAGTCAAGTCGTTCCAGGCCTGCGGATTTCCCGACCCGCGAAGCATGCTCTCCATCGTTCGTTCGAACGGCAAGGTGGCTCCGGGATAAACGGCCTCGAAGCGGGCGGGGGCGTCGGATGCAAGCCACGAGGTGGCGTCAATGACCAGCGATCGGCCGACGAGGTGGCTCAAGCGGCTCCGCATCGACTTCCCCGGGCGCAGCGCCGTTGCTGCTATCTGCAAGGTCGTGT
>Ga0302324_100029580_pt1 | contig 10373 bp, 7 predicted proteins | sample Palsa_T0_1_FD_201949 | JGI IMG/M metagenome (GOLD analysis project Ga0302324, IMG submission 201949) | Peat permafrost microbial communities from Stordalen Mire near Abisko, Sweden - Palsa_T0_1 | ecosystem: Environmental > Terrestrial > Soil > Palsa > Peat permafrost | place: Sweden: Abisko... | reverse complement strand
GCGACCATCCGCGCGGTCCACGCGGGCAAGTCGCACATCCCCCCGGCCATTGCGCAGCGCCTGGCCGAGCGCATGGGCACCGAGGAGCTGACGCCGCGCGAGTTCGATGTGCTGGAGCAGATTGTGCACGGCAAAAGCAACAAGGAGATCGCGGCCGAGCTCGAAATCTCCGAGGCCACGGTGAAGACCCACATCAATAGCCTGCTGGGCAAGCTGGGCGTCACCGACCGCACCCAGGCCGCCACAGCCGCCATCCAGCGCGGGATCGTTCCTCTCGAATCCCTCAGAAAGCCGAAGCCATGAATCTGAGACTGACTCGATTCGAAGTTTTGAAAGGGCACGGCTTCAGTCGTGCCAAAGAGCTCGGGGAACGCAGTCCGGCTTTAGCCGCTGGGGGAACGGCCTCCGTCGACGAAGCAATCCCTCAGGGGCTAAAGCCCTACGCTCCATTTCGGCGACTGGCGGCACGGCTAAAGCCATGCCCTTTCAAAGCTTCCCATTCACCTTTCAAAGCATTCCGTTCAACGGGCCGAGCCATTGCTTGCGCGGCGCTCCTTCTGCTCCTGACCCCAGGCGCGCATGCGCAGAAGCCCGCATGGCGGCAGGCCACCGATGCCGAGCTCGCATCGCTGTTGCCCGCGCGCGCTCCAGTCGAAAAGGAACATATCGAAACAGAGATGCGCACTGCGTCCGGCATTGTGAATCGGCACGGCCACTACATTGCCGGAGTGGTTCTGATCACGGCCGGCTACTCGGCCGACGGCAAGTACTCGCATTACCTGGTTGTGCAGTCGCCCGTGAAGATTGGCGGCATCGCGTTCAAGCCGGGCGAGTATGTGTTCGGCTACGTGCACACGGGCGACGTGCTCAGCGTGCACTTCAACGAGGCGGCGACGGGCGCGCTGGTGGGAACTGCCGACGCCCATCGCATCGCCGGCTCCAGCCGCGTGGAGAGCCTGCGCATCTGGCCGCCGGGTGACAAAGCGCTCATCCAGATCGGGCGTTTTGGGATCCCGTACGAACTGGGCGAGGAATAATGGATGCGGTGCAAAGCATCCATCCGTCGAAGGGTCCATTCGGCAGTGAATCGGTTCGTGATCTGGGCCGCGGCTCTGTAACAGGGACGACTTCAGTCGTACCGAAAAAATGCGAGAGAATACGTGGGCTTCAGCCCCTGGGGGATGGTGTTTTCAATTACGCCGTCCCTCAGCGGCTAAAGCCGAAACCGTTCGGGCAGCCTTTTGGCACGGCTGAAGCCGTGCCCTTTCAAAACGATAAATTTTCTCGCGGCTTGCGAAGGCCCGAAATCCTGCACTTCTTTCAGGGCCTACCCCCTGCGCCTCCGCATTTCGCGAACTGAACTCTTCGTCTATTTCTGCGCTGTCAGCACCTTGGCCGGCGGCGGCGGGTTCACCTGGAAATTCAGATAATCCGTCAGGTCGCCGATGTCCTGCTTTGTGCCCACCAGCGGCGGCATGAAGCGGTGATACGGCGAGTCGGCCTTGTATTCATGCAGCATGGAGAGAAAGCTGCCGATGTTGGCGCGGTCGCGTCCGTTGAGCAGTTGCCGCAGGGGCCGGTATCCGTCCAGCGTGTGGCAGCTGCCGCACTCCCCGCGGAAGATGGCTTCGCCGCGCGAGTAGCTGGAGGGCGAGCCGTTCCACACCCACTCGGAGTGTGCCAGGTAACCCTGCTGATTGAGGCGGCTCACATAGGTCACGCGCACGCCGTTCGAGTACATCCAGCGGCCGATCACGTAGGGTTTGCGCAGCATCTCGCGCGCATATTCGCCGGAGCCGGTGGCAATGAGCGCCAGCAGCAGCACGGCCACGGCATGCGAAAGGTTGAAATCGACCGGGTTGCGGTAAGCCAGGTAGTAGGCCACGCCCACAATGGTGGCCGAAGTGATAATGATGACGAGCGCGATGCGCGTGACTGCTGAGAACGTGCCGGCGCCGATGGTGTCGATGCCCAGCGTGAGCAGCGCGCGCTGCGATGCGGGCACCATCCACAAATACCACATCAGCAGAAACGGCGTGGCCACAAAGGACGGCACCAGCCACTTGACGCTCCACTTCACCAGGCTGGTCTTGAGCGCGGGGTGCTTGTCGCCGTCGATGCGGCTGGAGCTGATGAGCGCCCAGATGCCGGCCAGCGACGTGCACACGCAGGTGCGCAGCAGCAGGCTGGGCCAGTAGGTGGGGTTGAAGAAGGCATACCAGAACTTGCTGGCCTCATGGCCGGTGCCGGCTACGGCGAGCCAGGTGTCGCCCGGCGTGAGCATGAAGGTGAGAATGCCGTTGATGATGATCAGCGTGCAAACCGACGCGCCCGCATAGACCCAGCCCACGGCCAGGTGCAGCTTGTCGGGGATGCGGTTCCACGTGTAGTAGTAGACCGCCGCGGTCGACAACTCCACCATGAAGAAGACCCACTCGATCGCCCATCCAAAGACGAAATTGTGGATGAGCGTGCTGGTGGCCTCGGGATGCGTAAGGCCGATGGCGAACCAGATGCCCACGCCGGAGATGGTGCCGAACACGCCGGTAAGGATGAGGAAAAATTTGGAATGGTGAACGAGCTGCGCCAGCCATTCCGCACCGACCTGCTTGTCGGCCATGCGCAGAGCCTTGCGCTCGGCCAGCGGCAGATAAAGCCCCCCGCCCACGGCAAACTGCGAAATCATGACGTGGAAGATGGCGATCATGCCGATCACCCAGCCCGACCCGATAATGGGAATGTCCCAGAATGGATAGTTCATTGATTAGCTCCCAGCTGCCGGCTGACAGCTACCAGCTTTTCGCGCCCTGCTGAGTTCGGGGCTCTGAGCTGATAGCTGGCAGCTGTTAGCTGCATTACCGTATGGTCCAATAGCCGATTGCGGTGGTGGCCAGCAGCAGAAAGACCGCTATCAGGCCGAAGTAGTGCGCGGCCCGGCTGCGCCGTCCCCGCTCCTGGCTGACGTCGTAAAACGGAATCAATACCCACAACGCGATGCCCAGCGTGAAGAGCAGCAGGCCCGCAATTTCCCCCGCTTCGCCCGGCAGCACATTGCCCAGCAGCTTGAGCATTTCAAACGGGCTCATGAAGTACCACTCGGGATGAATGCCGGCCGGGGCGGGCACCAGCGAGTCGGCCTGCTTGCCCAGCGCCCACGGAAACACCGAAGCCATCAGCGCCAGCAGGTTGAGCGAGATGAGCCACATGGCCAGATCCTTGCGCAGGAAGTTGGGCATGAACGGGATGGTCTTGCGCAGCGCGATCGGCCTCGCCTCTTCACTGGGCGGCACGGCGTTGCCGTAGCGCTGCACCAGCCACAGGTGGAACCCCAGCAGCGGAAGAAACAAGGCCGGAAGCACCACCACATGCAGGGCAAAGAAGCGCTGCACGGTAAACTCGCTGACTTCCGGTCCCCCGCGCAGCATGTTGGCAATGGCCGTGCCCACAAACGGGACAGCCGCCGGAATCTCCAGGCCGACCTTGGTGGCAAAGTAGCTCAGTTCGTCCATGGGCAGCAGGTAGCCTGAAAAGCCAAACGCCGCGGCCATCCCCAGCAGCGCCATGCCGCTGAGCCAGCCAAACTCGCGCGGCTTGCGGTAGGCCTTCATGAAGAAGACCGAGAACATGTGGACCAATATGGAGAACATCATCAGGTTGGCCGACCATGCGTGCGCGGAGCGGATCAGCCAGCCGAAGCGCATCACAAACGTGATCTGCCGGACTGACTCGTAGGACTCGGCGCCGGGCCGGAAATAGACCAGCAGCAGCACGCCGGTGAAGCACTGCACGAGAAACAGAAAGAGCGAGATGCCGCCCCAGTAGTACCAGAACGACTGCGCATGCACGGGCACGGTCTTGTGGCGCGCAAAGGCGCCCAGTTCCGACAGTCCGAGCCGCTCGTCGACCCAACCGTAAACCGATCGTGAAATGGTCTTTGTTGTCATTCGCCAATCCTTGTAAAAAGTGAACGGTGGACAGCAATCAGTGATCAGGTGCGCGAAATCTGCACGCCGCCTTCGCCTACGGCCACCTTGAAGCGGGTGAGCGGCTTGGGCGGCGGCCCGCTCACATTGGCGCCGGTGTTGGAGTCGTAGACGCCGCCGTGGCAGGCGCAATGAATGCGATTGGCCTCGGGCTCGTATTGCACCGTGCAGCCGAGGTGGGTGCACACCGCGGTCAGGGCCACCCAGGTACCGTCCTGGTGATGAATCAGCATGGCCGGCCTGGTGCCAAACTTGAACATCAGCACCGAAGCCACGGGCAGTTTCTGCGCGTCTTTGAGCGTGACCTCGGTGATGGCCGGCGCGCTCAGAGCCATCTCGCTGGGCGAGGCCAGATAGCGGTAAACCGGATAGCCAATGGCCGCGGCATAGCACGCGCCCGCGGCACTGCCCGCCACCAGAAAGGCCCGCCGCGTAAGGGAGTCGGCGCCTTCCTCGGCAGCTGGCGTCAATTTCGTATCTTCGCTCGCAATTTCACTCATATGCTGCCGCGCCCTCCATGACTTTGCGTGCCCGCGCCACCACGGAGACGAGCCATCCCACCACCCCCAGCCCGGCCACAAACAGCACCAGGAACAGCCCGACAATCCACCAGTTGGTAGCCACCGCGCGATCCCACACGTCGTAGCCTTTGCTGAGCAGCGTGAGGTCGCGCACGCCGTCGCGATAGACAACGAGCGTGATCTCGATCAGCACCGCCAGCAGAACCGCCGACCAGCTAAGCCAGCCCGTGGCAATCTTGCGCAACCCGGCAAAAGCGCCCACCAGCACGGCGACAATTGCCAGCGCCAGCCAGCCGTATCCGGCAAACCCGGCAAACTTGTAGAGCGGATGACTGGCGAGGCCCAACTTGACGGCCTGCGGCTGCACGCTGGCCGCCCACAATCCCGCGCCGAGATACACGAGGCCGGCTAGTGCGGCCACCTTGCCGCCCAGACCGGCGGCGAAGCGCTGCTCCGCCGCGGTAAACGTGCTGCGAGCCGAGAGATAAACCAGCCAAAGCCCGCCGATGAACAGGCCGCCCGCCAGCATCAGCAGCCAGCGCGGGGTCAGCGTGGGGTCGCCCGTGGGCAGATACGCTCCGGCGCCAGAGGCCGAATACATGCCCCGCCACACCTCGGGGCGCAGCATCAGCGTCATATTCGTTGAGAGCAGCCGCGCCACGGTGCCGGCCAGCAGCCATGCGCTCAGCCCCACCCACCATGCCGATCTGCCCGCCTCAAGCCGCGCCGAGAAACGGTAGAGCAGCCAATAGGTGAGCGTCAGCAGGCCAATGATCGAGATCCAGTAGAGCCCGATCAGCACGCTGCTGGTATAGAGCGCGCGGCCGTAGAGCACCTGCGCAAACAAGAGCGGCGGCACGCCCAGATTGATGACATACGTCATCACCACGGTGAGCCGGCGACCCAGCGCCCGCGCCGTGACCAGCGACGACGGCGAGCCGCGGAACAGGCTGAGCACGACCGCCAGCAGCAGCCCGCCGAGCAGCATCTCCACGGCCACAAAATGCAGCGCCAGCGTCACGATATGCAGCAGCTTGAGCAGCCATATCGGCGCCGGCAGCGGGATTGGATCGACAGCGGGATAAAGATGCATGGCGCCCCTGAAACCCCTGAGATGAAACCCTGAGAATATTTTCGAGTCTAGCTAGAGAACTCATAGGGAAAATGTGATGCCGCTCACGCCCGTGTCCCGCGCCCGGACCGTCTTTCCCGTTTCAGCGCTCCACCTTTCGGTCGATACTTGCCGGGAAGCGCGCCCGTATACTGACTGCCTATGTTCAAAGAGTTGCGTGCGACCACTGTCTGGGGACTGCTGGCGGCAGGACTTCCCTTGCTTCTCTCTGCGCAGGCCACAGGACCCGGTGCATTGGCTCCGGGGCAGCAATCGCCGACGGAAGGCGCGCAGCCGCCCGCCATGGGCGGCGTCAACACCGGCCCTCCCCATCCCGTCCAGCTCGACGCACACCGCCGCCCCATCACCGCGGGCGGGTTTGTGTCCACCGGCCCGGTCATCTTTGAGGACATCTCAGAGAAAGCCGGCCTGACTAAGTGGACACACAAAATGGGCACGCCCAAAAAGGACTACATCATTGAGACCGACGGCTCGGGCGTGGGCCTGATCGACTACGACAACGACGGCTGGCTCGATATCTACATCGTGAACGGCTCGACCTTTGACGCGCTCGATGGCAAGGAGACGCCGCCTCATGCGGCGCTGTTTCACAATAATCACGACGGCACGTTTACCGATGTGGCCGCCAAGGCCGGCGTGACCAATGACCGCTGGGGCTTTGGCGTGGCCATTGCCGACTATGACAACGACGGATGGCCCGATATCTTCGTGTCCAACTGGGGCCAGAACCGCCTCTACCACAACAACCACGACGGCACGTTTACGGATGTGGCGGAAAAGGCCAAGGTACAACTGGGCAACTGGTCCTCTGGCGCCACGTGGGGCGACTACGACGGCGATGGGCGGCTCGATCTGTTTGTCGCGGGCTATGTTCATTTTGACCGCAACAACCTCCCGGCCAGCGGCGATGGCGGCATTGCTTATTCCTTCTGCACCTTTCGCGGCGAGCCGGTGAACTGCGGCCCGCACGGCCTCAAGGGCGAGCCCGATCATCTCTTCCATAACAACGGCGACGGAACCTTTACCGATGTGAGCGAAAAGGCCGGCGTGGCCGACAAGCCCGGCTACTACGGACTCAGCGCGCTGTTTGTCGACGTGAACAACGACGGCAAGGTCGACTTATTGGTGGCCGACGACTCGACGCCCAACTATCTCTATCTCAACAAGGGCGACGGCACCTTTGAAGACGATAGCTATTCCTCGGGTTATGCGCTCAACGAGGCTGGAAGGGAAACTGCGTCGATGGGCATTGCTGTTGGCGACTATGACAACAGTGGCCAGCTCGCGATTTTTAATACTACTTTTTCCGACGACTACAAGCCTTTCTATCGCAATGAAGGCGACGCGAACCTGACCGACATCAGTTATCAGCTCGGCATCGCCGAAATATCGGTTCCCTTCCTGGGCTGGGGCGACGCATTCCTCGATTACGACAACGACGGGTACAAGGACCTGCTGATGGCCGATGGTCATGTCTATCCGCAGGTGGACCAGCACCCGTGGGGCACCACGTGGGCGCAGCGGCCCATGCTCTTCCACAACCTGCAGGGCAAGAAGTTCGAGAATGTTCCTGCGGTCGAAGGCTCGGGACTGGCAGATGTGATTGCCGGGCGCGGCATGGCGGTCGGCGACCTGTTCAACGACGGCAAGCTCGACGCCGTGATCAATGTGGAAGACGGCCATCCGGTGCTTCTGCGAAACGTTTCACCGGACAAGAATCACTGGCTCGAATTGAAGCTCGTTGGCGGCCCGAAGAGTCCGCGCGACGCGGTGGGCGCCACAGTCTACGTGACCGCCAACGGCATGAAGCAGCGCGGCGACGTGTTGAGCGGGGGCAGCTACTTATCGACCAATGACCCGCGCCCGCACTTCGGACTGGGGCAAGCTACTACTGTGGATGCGATCGAAGTCCACTGGCCGAGCGGCAAGGTCGAGAAGTTCACCGTGCCCGGCGTGGACCGGATTGTGACGCTGACCGAGGGCACGGGCAAATAGCACAGTCTCCGAGTTCATGCTGGCGCTGACCGGCCCCGACAAAATAAAATCGCTGGCTTGATCCAAGTCATGGAGGCTTTGCGATGGCCAGAGATGAAACTCCCGATTTTTGCTTGCAGGAGAATGTTGCGGAAGACGCCGGCCGCCGCAGGCTTATTCTCGGCGCGGCAGCGGTTCTGGGCGGCGCCGCAACCGCCGCAGCGTTGCCGCCAACGGCTGCGGCGGCGCAAAAAGCAAGCGTCGCAGGCATCTCACCGGGCAACGGCCCCTCGATGATCGCACTGGCGGACAAAGCAGTCGTCGCCACCGATTCCGGCCAAGTCGCCGGTTACATTCGCAAAGGCATCTTCACCTTCAAGGGCATCCCTTACGGCGCCACCACGGAGGGCGCGAGCCGCTTCGTTCCTCCCACGAAGCCGGCCGCGTGGACCGGCGTGCGTAGCTCGCGGCAATTCGGTCATGTTGCGCCGCAAGGCGCCAGGGGCGGCTGGGCCAACGACGAAGAAGCGTTCATGTTCTCCTGGGATGACGGCATCCAGGGCGAGGACTGCCTGCGCGTGAACGTGTGGACGCCGGGCATCAACTCGAGCAGCAAGCGCCCCGTGATGGTCTGGCTGCACGGAGGCGGATACGCAGCGGGCTCCGGACAGGAGTTGCTCTCCTATGACGGAGAAAACCTCGCGCGGCGCGGCGACGTTGTGGTGGTGACGCTCAATCATCGACTCAATGTGCTCGGCTATCTTGACCTGGCGGCATACGGCGACAAATTCGCAAGCTCGGCCAACGCCGGCATATTGGACATTGTTCTCGCCCTCGAGTGGGTGCGCGACAACATTGCTGCGTTCGGGGGCGATCCAGGCAGGGTCGCCATCTTTGGCCAGTCCGGCGGAGGCGCCAAGGTCAGCGTGCTGATGGGCATGCCCGCGGCAAAGGGGTTGTTTCATCGCGCCATTGTGGAGAGCGGCTCCACGCTGCGCGTGCGAACCCAGGAGTCCTCGCGCAAACTCGCGGACCTGATCGTCACCGAGTTGGGCCTGACCGCCGCCACCATCGACCAGCTTCAAACCATGCCGTATGCGCAACTATTGCAGGCCAGCACCAAAGTCATGCGCGAACACAATCCTGCGCCCGCCGGCGGCGTGCCCAACTTCCGCCGGATGGCAGACCTGCTCGGCCTTTCTCCCACGCTCGACGAGCGCATTCTGCCCGCGCATCCATTCGACCCACGCGCCTCCGCGCTCTCAGAAGATGTGCCCATGATCGTGGGCACCACGCTGAACGAATTTGTGAGCGGCATCAATCATCCTGAATACGAACAATTGACCGATGCCGAACTCGAGCAGAGAGTGCGCGGCATGTTTGCCGACAAGACACCGCAGATCGTCGCAGCCTTCCGTGAGCGCACGCCGCAGGCGAAGCCGTTCGACCTGTGGTCGCACATTGCGGCTTCCACCGTGCGCGAGAACGCCATCAAGCAATGTACCGCCAAAGCCGCCCTGGGCAAGGCCCCGGCCTATCTCTATTGGTTCACCTGGCAGACGCCCATCCTCAACGGCAGGCCGCGCGCATTCCATTGCGCTGAGATTGCGTTTGCCTTCAACAACACAGACCGCTGCGAAAACATGACGGGCGGCGGTCCCGATGCTCGCGCGCTCGCGGAGAAGGTGAGCGACGCGTGGATCCATTTCGCGCGCACGGGCAATCCGAGCCATCCCGGCATTCCGCGCTGGACGGAATTCGCGCCGCAATCGGTTCCGACGATGATCTTCGATAACAAGACCGAGCTGGCGATCAACCCTGACGGCGGCGAACAGAAGGCTATTGCCGAGTCGTGATCTCACTTATGCCGAGCCAGTCCACAGCGTGTTGCGGTGCTGTGAATTGATATTCTTCCTCCCCGGCCCGGGGCGTGGCGAGTCCGTAGACTGTATGCGAGTGTTTCATGTAGCTCAATGAAAATACGGAGTCTTTTACTTCTGGAGCAACCATAGCGAATCCGTACGGCATCCTTATCTTGTAGACATCTCCGTAGGCTTCGATATCTTGCAGAGAGAATGTGAGCCCGGCTAATGCAGGGCAAGGTATATAACCTGAGTTCAACACGGATATTTCGAGCAGTCGTGAAATTTGAAATTGAAACCTTTCCCGATGCGTTCTCCGCACCAGCGTCTCCGCACCGTTAGTCTTGGCTCACGCTCATCGCTCTTATAACGCGTTCACCGTTCATTTGGCGTTTTGCGCCCAGGCGCAAAACGCGAGTCTAGACATTTGTCCATAACGTATGTGAGGTCCGTGGTGAAAAAGTTTCAGACGTTTATCCTCTTGCTTATAACGCTGGGTGCGTCGGCGCTTTACGCGCAGACTACAGCGACCCCTGTCATAACCCCGACAACCGGCGCCTATCCGATGCCGCAGAACGTGACCATCTCAGACTCCACTACCGGGGGCGTAATCCTGTGGTGCTATGCCACAACGGGAACCTGTACGCCGGCTTCTTCTTACACATCCGGTCAGAATATCTATCTTGATCCAACCACTACCGAAACGATCTGCGCCAATGCCAAGGCACCGAGTTACAGCGTCAGTGCGACGGCATGCAACTATTACACACGGGCCATCACAGCTACTCCGGTCATTAGCCTGGCTTCCGGCACTTACCCGATGCCGCAAAACACCACCATTTCAGACACCACCGGAGCGGTAATCCTGTGGTGCTATGACACATCGGGGAGCTGCACACCG
>Ga0302324_100029579_pt1 | contig 10373 bp, 4 predicted proteins | sample Palsa_T0_1_FD_201949 | JGI IMG/M metagenome (GOLD analysis project Ga0302324, IMG submission 201949) | Peat permafrost microbial communities from Stordalen Mire near Abisko, Sweden - Palsa_T0_1 | ecosystem: Environmental > Terrestrial > Soil > Palsa > Peat permafrost | place: Sweden: Abisko... | reverse complement strand
ATGTACCAGCAGGACTTCATCCAGTCGATGTAGTTGTCGAATTGCACGCCGGCGATCTCCGTCGGATACGGGGTCGTGACATCGAACGGAGGCAATTGCGTGGTGGGCAGGATGAAGTATTCGTGGTTCTCCAGGAAGGCCTGGAAGCGGCGCCACACGACGGTATGGGCAACCTCGGCGCCGGAGATGTCCTGACCAGTCAGCTTCATGCCTCTTTGGATTTCGTCTTTGAGCGTGTCCTTAAAGGCGTCGCGGTGTTGCTGCAGCATCTTGCCGTAGTTCGCAGCGGCGGTCCATGCACGAAGAGTACGAAAGAGATTTCGGCGGGAGAGAAGTCCGGCTCAGACTGCTCGACGATGCAGCCAAGAGATTCGAACGTAGCACGATGCGCGTCGACGACGGTGCGAACGCTGGGGTCGAAGGGTACGCCGCCGAGGTCTTTGAACCATGCGATACGCACGCCTTTGAAGCTGCGATCAAGTGGGTGGGCGAAGCGGTCGCCGGGCTCGTCGATGGCGAGCGGTGTATTGGGGTCGGGGCCCGCGACGGTGCTGAGCGCAAGGGCCAGGTCGGCAACCGAGCGGCCAAGACATCCGTTGGTGCTGAGAGTGGACCATCCAAAGCCGGCTGTAGGATTGGGGACGCGGCCGATGGAGGGGCGGAAACCGACAACGTTGCAGAATGCGGCGGGATTACGCAGCGACCCCCCGGCGTCGGAGCCGCTGGCGACGGGGACCATGCCGGAGGCCAGCGCGACGGCTGCGCCGCCGGAGGATCCGCCGCAGGTTTTGCTCAGGTCGTAGGGATTGCGGGTTGCGCCGAAGATGGTGTTAAAGGTCTGAGAGCCGGCGCCGAATTCGGGGGTATTGGTCTTGCCGACGATGATTGCACCGGCGAGCCGCATACGTTCGACGAGGATGTTGTCTTCGCTGGGGACGTTGTCCTTGAAAAGCGGCGAGCCGAAGGTAGTGCGGATGCCGCGGGTCTCGATGAGGTCCTTGTGGGCGACGGGCAGGCCGTGCAGCGGACCTAATTTCTCTCCGCGCGCCTGCATCTCGTCGGCGCGTTTCGCGGCTTCAGAGGCCATCTCTGCGACCAGGCTTACGATAGCATTCACTTTGGGATTGACGCGGTCGATCTGCTTCAAGTGTTCGGCAAGCGCTTCGCGAGCGGAGAGTTTCTTCGCCCGAATGAGCGAGGCCATCTCGACTGCGCTGGTGAAACAAAGCGGGGAGGCTGCGGATTCAGCTGTAAGACGGGCGACCGGGAAGAGAGAAGCAGCAATCCCTCTCAGGACCTCGCGGCGAGTAGGCTTGTCAGCGATCATGGGGACCAATCTATCATCTGAGGTTGGCCAGACGACCCAAGCGGAGAACCTGGATAAATTAGACCTTGCTCCTCCTTCCAGGTTGCTTTTCACGCGGTGGGCTCGTAGCCTCGTCGCAGCCCCACCGCTTTGAGCAGCGTATCTCGATCCGGAGCCTCGTCCGCATGACCGTACTCAGACCGTCGGTTATCCTGCTTGTTTTGTTATCCATCACATCCAACATAGAGGCACAGGACCGTTCCTACGGACGCTCCGTCGTTGCCACGCAGTACGGTATGGTTGCCACCAGTCAGGTTTCGGCCTCACAAGCGGGGGCGCTCATCCTCGAACAGGGCGGCTCAGCCATCGATGCCGCAATCGCAGCCAACGCTGTACTCAACGTCACCGAACCCACCTCCAATGGCATGGGCGGCGATCTTTTTGCGATTTATTGGGAGGCGAAGACAGGCAAAATTTATGGCCTGAACGCCAGCGGCTGGGCACCAGAGGCCCTCACCATTGAGCATCTCCGCCAAAAGGGCATCACCGCGATGCCCCAATTCGGGATCGATTCCGTCACCGTTCCGGGCATGGTCGACGGATGGACCAAGCTGCATGATCGCTGGGGCAAATTGCCCTGGCGTGAGCTTTTCCAACCGGCGATCTTTTATGCCGAGCATGGGTTCCCGGTGGCAGAGATCATTCACGATTGGTGGGATGGAGATCACGATGGCTTGCTGGCCAACCCGGAAAGCCGCCGCGTTTTTCTTCCCCGCGGCAACGTCCCCGAAACTGGGGAGATATTTCGCAATCCCGATGTCGCCCGCGCGCTCACGCTGGTCGCCGACCAGGGCGAGGCCGCGTTCTATAAGGGAGAAATCGCCAAAGCCATCCTCAAAACCTCCGACGAACTCGGAGGAACCATGACTACAGACGATCTCGCGTCCTACTCCGCTGAATGGGTCGAGCCAATCTCCGCGAAATATCGTGATTGGACTGTATACGAGCTTCCGCCCAACGGGGACGGCATCGCAGCGCTGGAAATGCTCAATATCATGGAGCAGTTCAAGCCCGATCCCGCCGGTCCGCACAGTCCGGGTGAATTGCACACCCGAATCGAAGCCATGAAGCTAGCCTATGCCGACGTGAAAGCGTACGACGGAGATCCGCGTTTCAGCAAAATCCCCGTCGATCAGCTTCTCTCGAAAGGTTTCGCCGCCCAGCGAGCCTCGCTCATCGATCCGACCAAAGCCAACTGCACGGTGGCCCCCGGAGCGCTCGGCGCAAGCGACACCACGTACTTTACTGTCGTGGATCGGGAAGGCAATATCCTTTCCCTCATTCAGAGCAACTACGCTAACTTCGGGTCGAACGTGACCGTATTGGGCATGGGATTCCCCCTGCAGAACCGCGGAGGCCTCTTTTCGCTCGAACCCCAGTCGCCCAATGCGCTTGCCGGCCATAAGCGTCCGTTCCACACCATCATTCCCGCATTCATGCAGCGAGGTGACGAGCACATCGGCTTCGGCATCATGGGTGGGCTGAATCAGCCATTAGCTCACGCGCAATTCGTTTCCAACGTTGTCGACTACCACATGAACGTTCAGGCCGCGATGGAGGAACCGCGTTTCACCGATCGCCAGCAGCTCGGCTGCAGAATCGTGATCGAGTCGCGCGTTACACCCACCACCCTCGAAGCACTGAGCAAGATGGGGCATGTGCTGCAAGTGCACAACGACTACACATCGCAGATGGGTCGCGGCCAGGCAATCCTTCATGACAGCAAGACTGGCATCAATTTCGGTGCATCTGATCCCCGCGCTGATGGCGCCGCGATCCCAGAGCAGCCGAACTTCTTTGGTGCATTGGACAAGCGCTAGCCGGCATCAGCTCGGTCGCGGCAATTCTGATCATGCTTCCCGAAGTGGCAACAAATGGAGTTTCGTCATGCCGTGGGCAGGTTTAGCGTCCTGGGTTGCATGTTCCGATGGTGGTTTCGACGTACTCGGCTCGTGATACTAAGCAAGCAGGAGAGTTGGCTCCAGACAACATGCCAACCATGATCCCATGTATCCGGAGGTTGGCACAGGAACGTATAGTCGCTTTCCGGACAGGCCACTACCAATTTCATCGTGTCAGGGTTCGAATTTTTCCACCCTACGTGTGCCGCCTCCCAGAGAAGGTATACCCCGTCCGCAAAGAAATCCGGTAATCAAACTTTGATTTTCCTGTAGGTCAAGGCCGTTGACGCGGTCATCACAGCCGGGAGGGAAGGTACGTCTTTCACGCATTCTTGCGCATTATTATCCAAATACCAAGCTTGTACCCAGACCGATCCAGACCGATACTGATGACCTGATCACGGGTAGAGGGAACTCACCGACAGGAATGCAAATCAGCCCGCCTGAGGAACATCGGCCGGATCGAGACAATTCGAGGCGATTTATTCGCCGCTTGCCGTCTAATAACTCCAGAGCTGGGGAAGTAGGATGGTTTCAATGCGCGAGGAGAAGTCGAGCGAACTTGTCATGCCGGGATCCGCTGTGGACATCCTTCCCAGGATCTGGCAAGCGAGCGGCGGCGAACGCTTCGGCTTTGGCTACCCGCAGTTCGAGGAGTTGATGCTGGAAATCGCGGCATCCAGCCATTGGGGTCTCGCCCCGGATGCTCCGGTTTCGATCGGCGCGCAGTCGGAATTTGTTGCCAACATTCGAGCGCGCGACCTGGTGTTGGCCCGCGCTTGCGCGATGGGCAATGAGCAGGCGTGGGAGGTCTTCCTGACCGAGTATCGCGAGACCCTCTATAGCTCCGCCTACGCAATCACCGGAGACAACGCGACCGGTCGCGAACTCGCCGACTCGCTCTATGCCGAACTCTTTGGCATGACCACGCGTGACGGACGGCGGCGTTCGAAGCTTGAATACTATACCGGCAGGGGTTCGCTGGCGGGCTGGTTGCGGAGCGTGCTGGCCAGGCGTTATATCGACGACTATCGCAGGGGAAGGCGACTGGTCAGCCTCGACCAGCAGGTTGAAAATGGAGAAGCGGCGGTCGCCGTAGCTGCGCCGACGCCCACGCTTCCCGATGAGGCGCATCGCATAAGGCTAGGGGTTGCCGTAGGCAGTGTGCTCGCAGAGATTGAATCGCAGGATCGATTCTTGCTGCGCACGTATTATCTAGATGGCAGAAGCCTGGCGGAGATCGCGAAGCTCCTCGGAGTTCACGAATCGACCATCAGCCGCAGGGTGAAGCACCTCGGGGAAAGGCTGAGACAGCAGCTGATCAAGAAATTGCAAGCTTCCGGCCTGAGCCGTCGCGCCGCGGAAGAGGCTTTGAGCAGCGATGTTCGAGACCTTGATGTGAACGTAAAAGAGCTGCTGCAAGTTGGGGAGGGAAAAGCGTTCCAGAATAAAGGGGTAAATGCGTTGAAAGTCGCGACGGGAGAGGAGAGTTGATGGAGCAGACCCAGCGCACGATGATGCATCCCGACGAAAACCTGCTCGCAGCTTTTGCCGAGCGAACGCTTGCCCCCGCCGAACGTGATCATGTATTGGCACACTTATCCGATTGCTCAGAGTGCCGTGACGCGGTCTTTCTCGCGCAGCAAGCCAACTCCGAACCCGAACTGCAGCCTGGATTCCCACCGGGCCAACCGGAACCGCGTGCTTGGCGTTGGCACTGGGTGACCCTCTCTGCGGCGGTGCTTCTCTCTGCCATCCTGATTGGTGCGCCGGTGTTGATCTATCGCCATCCCGGCAATTCTGCAAACACATCGCCGCAGATGGCAGGTCCCCAGCGAAACCCCGCACCAGCTCCGCCCGCGACTGTGCCATCAACCCCTTCACCAACGACGCACCCGAATCCGAACGACGCGGGAGCTCTCCGAAGCCCGGTAGTGACTGCTTCGAAGAGCGAGTTCCATGCTCGCCCCAGCAACCGCCCGGCAAGTGCTTCTGCCGGGCCGCCGAACCCAGTCGCCACTGTCTCGGCAACTGCGCCAGCGGCTTTGCCGCCAATCAGCCTTGGTCAAGGCTCCCGGGTCGCAGGTTCGGTGACTGACCCTAGCGGAGCGGCGATACCCGGAGCCACGGTGTCGCTGCGGCTTTCCGACGCGACGACGCGCCGCGCGGTGACCGATCCTGGCGGCCGCTTTGAGATCGGCCCGGTTCCGCCAGGAAACTACGTCGCTGAGTTTAGCGCGCCAGGTTTTCAATCATCGACGCGGGACATCGACGTGCATGCGCAGGACCAAGCTGCGCTCTCCGAAACGCTGGCCCATGGTTCGGCATCGGAGACGGTGAGTGTCTCGGCCGCGGCTACTCAGCTCCAGACCGAAAACGCTCAGCTACAAAGCACCATCGACGGCAAAGAGGTTGACCCGCGCCCGTTGAGCGGGCGGAATGTCACCCCGCTTGCCCTTGGACCCTCCAAGCAGCCGGCGCAGGCGTCGGCAGGCGCAGGCGGTGCGATGGGCACTGGTGTGGGCGGCGGCCTGGTCCGGCCCGTCGCCGGCCTCTCGATCAATCATGGCAGCCTGCAGAGCTGCGTCGGCACAGTATGCACGGCGCGAGTCCTCCCATCGGGGACGCAAGCTGTCTCGGTCGCGTCCGACGCAACCACCGCGCTACTTGTTGATGCTAACGGGAATCTGTTTTCGAGCAGTGACGCCGGCGCGCACTGGGCCGGAACGAAGCCGCAATGGCATGGTAAAGCGGTTGCCGTGCAACTGGCTGCGCCGCCATCTGGCACCATCAAGCAATCAACGGGAGGACCTGTGGCCACCGGCGCCATTGCCGGCACCTTCGCTGCATCATCCATCTTCGCATTGACGAACGACCAGGGCCAGGTCTGGCTCAGCTCCGACGAGGGCCAGACCTGGCATCCGAAGTAGCTAATTGATGAAGCATTAGCGCGCCCGCACCTCCAATTGCACCGGACGCGCCGTCGCGCTCACCTCGGGATCGTAGTATTCATAAACTCGCGACTGGAAGGTTTGCGCACGGATGGGATACTTCGCCCGCAGCCGAAAGTGCAGGGTCAATGTCTCACCCGGCGCGAGCGCATTGAAGTAGAGGATCGCCTGGGTCGCGGTGAGGCTGAACTTCTCCAGGCGCCCCGTCCTCGCGGTGGCGGTCTTCTCCTCGAAGCTCTGCAGGTCTTCGCTGAGCAAGTCAAATCCCGGCGGAATGCCGAGGTCGAGCATCACCATATTCGCCGTCTTGTCGAGGTCGCTCTTGACTGTCGCGGTCGCCGTCGCGATGTCGCTTTGCGCCAGCTGGGTTCGATCGTAGGAGACGTCGATCGAGAGCGCCTCGCTGGCTGGCTTCTGCTCCGCCGACTTCTTGTCCCAGGGCACGAAGTAGCGACCGACGACCTGATACGCCAAACCACCGGAACCTTCATATTGCAGTTCAAGCGGATGCGCCGCTTTGGCATCGATATTCTTGAAAACGAACTGATGCAGCAAGTCATTGTTCTCTGCAGTCAGCGCCAGCGTCTCAACCGGCTTGCCGTCGAGCAGAACGCGCAGGTTGCCGCGAACATCGGCTGAACTCTTCTCGGAAGCGAGCAGCAGCGCCCGCAGCGCCATAATCGTCGCCTGCGTCGTTCCCCAGGTTCCGTCGGCACTTTTCTTCGCGGCAATGTAGCTCAAGGCCTTGCGGGCGATCGAGGACGCCTGTCCCCACTTCAGCAGCGCCTGAACGGCGAGTCCTGTCGTTTCGATGGTCGCGCTGGGGCCAATGGAATAGACCGGTGTCTCCTCCGTACCCCACCATGCCTGGTCGTCTTTCTCGGTGCGGGCTTCGACCAGCATTTGCATGGCGCGCCTGGTGAATTCACGGTCGGTGCCATAGTCAGCGGCGAAGTTGGCGATCACTGCGAGCGTGTAGGAATCCAGCTTTGATGAGCCGAGGGAAGACTCCACAAAGTTCTTCGCTCGTTCAATAGCCGGGCCGAGATAGCCGGTGCTTTCCAGCGACCATCCGAGATACGCGGTGATCCGCAGCGTGTCGGAGTTAAAGCGATTGGTCGCGCCTTCGTTGATGAAGGAACTGTCCGGCTTCCAGCTTCCGTCCGGCTGCTGTTGCTGCGCGAGCCACTGCTGCGTTCTTTGAATGAGCCGCGGATCGACATCGTAGACCTTCGACATGTCGCTGAACTCCATCAAGCCGTAAGAGGTCAGAATCTTGTTGGCCGGCGCGCTGCCAAACCACGAGAACCCGCCGCCCGGCACCTCGAAGGTAACCAGCCGCTGATAGCCGTTCGCGATATAACCCTCAGCCTTGGCGTGGACTTCGGGAGTGAGCTTCTTGGTGCGCTTCATATAATCGAGCGCCAGCACATTCGGGTAGGTGCTCGACGATGTTTGTTCGAAACAGCCGCCCGGCATAGTGAGAATGCTGTCCATGCCTTCGATGACCTGGCTCAATGGGCCCGGATAGAGGCGCACGAAGATAGTCGAGGCATCGGAGATGGCGTTAGCGGGAAAGCGAAGATCGTGCTGCGCGCCGGAACCTTGGGCGTCGAGATGCCCGTTGAAGACCGCGTACTGTTCGCGGCCGTTCGGCACCACCTCGATCTCGCGAACGACGATGTCGGCGCGGTTGGCCGCGCCTTTCATCCGCGCCGTGAGCGTCAGCTTGAATTTGCCGATCCGCGTGGCCTCGATCGTGAATTCCGACCCTCCTACCTGGCCGGAATCGACCGAGACACTCTTGTTAGCAGTGTCGTTGTCGAGGGAAAACCAATCCTCGGGCTGAAGGTTAAGCGCGACCTCGCCGCGTTCGCCGGAGTAGTTGTAAACCCCAACCGGAATGGAAACCCGGTCGCCCTGGGTGAGCGTCACCGGCAGATCGAGATCGACGAAGAAATCCTGAAAAACTCTGAGGCTCGACGTGCCGCTGCCCAGCGCGCCATGCTGCGTGGAGGCGAGCATCGCCATCCGCCAAGTGGTGATGGAATCGGCCAGCGGAACCATAATGCTGGCAGTTCCGTTGCCGTTGGTGATGACTTCCGGATTGATATAGAGCGCCTCCGGGAAGTAGGAGCGCGCATGCGGCGCGGCCTCGGCCGGCTCCGTTTGCGCGGCGGGAGCGGCGAGTGCTTGCAAATTTCGGTCATTCAGCAGCAGGGAGTCGACTGCTCGGCCATTGATGGCGCTACCCAGCTCCGCGTTTTCGGTCTGCGGGAGCGGACCGCCCACTGCAGTGACGTTGACGGTTTGTGTGGCGGCGCCAACTCCACCGAGGACGCCGCCCATCGCTCCACTGGCAATTCCCATACCCATCGCGGCGCGAGCAGTAACGCGTGGAGCTCCATCCTCTCCCAGCACTCTGGCGTCTGAGGCCACCTCGACGGAAGTGGATACAGCTCCAACATTCAAGGTCGCGGAGAGAATGGCGCGATCGCGCGGTTTGACGGAGAACTCGAGCCCGGCCGTAACGAAGCCCGGCGCGGATATTTTCAGTTGATACGAACCCTCTGAGACTGAACCCATGGAAAATTGTCCCGAGCCGTCACTGGTCACGGAGCGAATGCGTCCGCTCGCGACCGATCGCAACTCGATGGTTGCGCCCGGTATCCTAGCGCCCGAGACATCCTCAATCTTTCCCGAGACAGTCCCCAGGCGGCCCGCCGAACTGCGATCATGCTCGACTCTCAAATCGATTCCTTGGACGCCGAAGGCATTTGATAGATGGTCGGAGCCCATCTCGACGTAGACCTTCAGATCGTCTGCTGTGTCGAATTGCCGGTCCGCGCCCGCGCTCACCATTCGGTAATAGCGGGTGTTGCCGCGGGCCCATCCGGTCGGATCGAGGCGATACTCCGTTCCCCAGGCGTCACGGGCTTTGGAGGCTTGCTCCTTCATCACCCGCGAATAGACCTTGACCAGGTCTCCGCCTTCGGAATTCCGCGCGTAAGCTCGGGTAAGCCTTGCCGTGATCTGGCGAGTTTGCGCAACAAAAGCCGCCTGATATCGAGAGATGTATTCCGCATATTTCTCTTGCGGCAGAGTGTCGCCGAATTGCATTTGAAATCGGTTGGGATTCACGATTTCGGTTGCGGCAAAGAGGGCCCGCGCCGCCCGATCCCGCTGCTCTACTTGCGAGTGCTGGGGGGACTCAACCACGTCATTGATCGAGAGCGAGTGAATCTCATAACGCGGTTTCATCGCCTCTTGTTCAAGATAGAAAAAGACCTTCGCAAATCCCGGCTGTTTTTCAGCCAGTGCAAAGACGGCCTCGTCCACGATTTGCAAGCCGATTGCGGCGCTCACGCCCTGGCCGTGCGAGTTGGTTACGCGAAAGCGGATCCGTGCATCGTCGCCCGGTTTGTAGACCTGAGCATCGGCAGTGGCTTCGACCTTCAGCTCGTCGGCGGGCTGCACGAAGATCAGTCGATGGTCGCCGATCGGGCGCGCATCGCGTGCGAAGATATACGCGTTGAAATCCAGCGTTCCTGCCATCTCCGGGGTCGCGGTCAGCAATAGTTCGGCCTTGCCATTCTCAATGTCGAGGTCACGCGTCAGGATCGTCTGGCCGTCCTTCACCATGTCGACATACGCCGCCCCGTGCCGCAAAGTGGAGAGCACTTTCAAGTCGATAGGCTCTCCGGCGCGATACACCGCGCGTTCCGTGCGCAAGAGCACCTGATCTTCGCCCATGCCATCGAGCGATGGCAACGAAATACTGGCCGACGCCTGCGCGCCACGATGATCGTCCGCATCGATTTGCAGCGACTCTTCCTCTGCGCTGGCTTTGATCTTGACGATCGCCACGCCCCCGTCGTCGCTGGTTACATGCTGGGTCGATAGATGCTGATCGCCACCCCCCGAAACATGCACGGAAAGATCAACCTTCGCGGGCGTGCCGTCAGGATAGGCGGTCACCAGAAACACCTCGTTCTCGAGGTTGGGAATCAGCTTGCCACCCTCCGGTATTGCTGTGATCAGCAACGGGGACTGGCTCACGGTGATTGGCTCACCACGCGTCTCTGAATGGCTGGCGGAGTCTTTCACAGTAGCCTCAACGAGCACGCGGGCCGCACCCTGGCTGAGTGGACGTCC
>Ga0302324_100029577_pt1 | contig 10373 bp, 9 predicted proteins | sample Palsa_T0_1_FD_201949 | JGI IMG/M metagenome (GOLD analysis project Ga0302324, IMG submission 201949) | Peat permafrost microbial communities from Stordalen Mire near Abisko, Sweden - Palsa_T0_1 | ecosystem: Environmental > Terrestrial > Soil > Palsa > Peat permafrost | place: Sweden: Abisko... | reverse complement strand
ACGCCGCCGCGGCCGGCTGGCCTTCGACCCTTTGTCCATCGACGAGGGAGCGTCCCTTATGCTCGATCATGTACTGAAATTCGTGTTTGTAGTGTTTCAGGAAGCTCTGTACGGGCCACGCCGCCGCATCGCCCAGCGCGCAGATGGTATGGCCCTCGATACGGTTCGCGACGTCGAGCAGGAGCCCCAGGTCCTCGCTTCGTCCCTGCCCGGCAATGATGCGCTTGAGCATGCGGTCGAGCCAACCGGTGCCTTCGCGGCACGGCGTGCACTGTCCGCAAGACTCGGAATAATAGAAGCGCGCCAGCCGCTCGAGCACCCGCACCATGCAGGTGGTCTCGTCCATGACGATCACGGCGCCGGTGCCGACCGAGGAGCCCGCCTTCTTCAGCGAGTCGTAGTCCAAGTTGGTCGCCATCATGATATCGCCCGGCACCACCTGGACCGACGAGCCGCCGGGTATGACGGCCTTGAGCTTGCGGCCCTTCCACACCCCGCCGCAGATAGCGAGCAGGTCCTTGAACGGAATGCCGAGCGGCAGCTCGATGTTCATCGGCTTCTCGACGTGGCCGGAGACGGAAAAAATGATCGTGCCGCCGGAATTCGGCGGCCCGAGGGCCGCAAACCAGACCGCGCCCTTGCGCAGGATGGTCGGAACCGAGGCGTAGCTCTGTGTGTTGTTGATGGTCGTAGGCTTGCCGTACAGGCCGAAGTTCGCGGGAAACGGCGGCTTGAAGCGCGGCTTGCCGGGCTTGCCCTCGAGCGACTCGAGAAGCGCCGTCTCCTCCCCGCAGATATAGGCGCCCGCGCCCACGAACATGTGCAGATCGAAGTCGATGCCGGAGCCGCGGATGTTCTTGCCGAGGAGGCCCGCGGCATAGGCCTCGTCGAGCGCCGCCTGAAACCGCGGGATGGGCTCGGCCATGAACTCGCCGCGAATGTAGTTGTAGCCGACGGTCGCCGTCATGGCGTAGCCGCCGATGGCCATGCCCTCGATCACCGAGTGCGGGTTGTAGCGCAGGATGTCCCGGTCGTGGCAGGTGCCGGGCTCGGACTCGTCCGAGTTGCACACCGCGTACTTCTGCACCGGGGAGGAGCGCGGCATGAAACTCCATTTCACGCCGGTCGGAAAGGCGGCGCCGCCCCGCCCGCGCAGGCCCGAGGCCTTGACCTCGTCGATGATTTTCTCGCGCGGAGTCTTCTCGCTCAGGATCCGCTCCCATGCCTGGTAGCCGCCGAACGATCGATAGCCCTCGAGCGTCCAGGAACGCTCGTGCTTCAACGCCTCGAAAAGCACCGTATTCGTTTCGTAGTTCATTTGAGCTCGTCCAGGATCTTGTCGACGCCGTCGGGCGTGAGGTTCTCGTAATAGACGTGATCCACCATCATCATGGGCGCGTTGTTGCACGCGGCGAGGCACTCCTCCTCGCGCTTCAAGTAAACCCGCCCGTCGGGCGTGCTCTCCCCTGTCTTGATGCCGAGCTTTTTCTCGCAGCGCGCGACGATCTCGTCCGAGCCGCGCAGCATGCAGGAAATGTTGGTGCACACCGATATGTGATGCCGGCCCACGGGTTTGGTCGAGAACATGGAGTAGAAGGTCGCGATCTCGTACACCTGGATCGGCGGCAACGCCAGATATTCGGCCACGGCGTCCATGAGCGGCGTCGTGAGGTAGCCGTTATTCTCGTGCTGCACGGCATGCAGCGCCGAGATCACCGCCGAGCGCTTGCGGTCCGGCGGGAATTTCGCCACCCAGCGATCGATTTCCTCGCGCACATGATCGGATAGTTGCACGCTTGCCCCGGTCGCCGACTGCCCGCTCATCGGTCGATCTCGCCGAAGACGATGTCCTGGGTGCCGATCACCGCGACCACGTCCGCGAGCATGTGCCCGCGCACCATCTCGTCGAGCGCCGCGAGATGGGCGAAGCCCGGGGCACGCACCTTCAGCCGGTACGGCTTGTTCGCCCCGTCGGATACGAGATAGACGCCGAGCTCGCCCTTCGGCGCCTCGATGGCGGCGTACACCTCGCCCGCCGGTACGCAGTAACCTTCCGTGAACAACTTGAAGTGATGAATGAGTGATTCCATGTCGCCCTTCATCTGCTCGCGATGCGGCGGGCGGATCTTGCGATCGTCGATCATCACCGGTCCGGGATTGGCCTTGAGCCAGGCAATGCACTGCTCGATGATGCGGGTCGACTGCCGCAGCTCCTCGATGCGCACCAGATACCGGTCGTAGCAATCGCCGTTCACCCCCACGGGGATGTCGAAGTCCATGTGCTCGTAGACCTCGTAGGGCTGTTTCTTGCGAATGTCCCACTCGACGCCGGAGCCGCGCAGCATCGGTCCCGAGAAGCCGAGTTGCATGGCGCGCTCCGGGCTCACCACGCCGATGTTCACGGTGCGCTGCTTCCAGATGCGGTTGTCGGTCAGGAGTGCCTCGTATTCATCCACGCAGGCCGGAAAGCGGGCCGCGAAGTCGGCGATGAAATCGATGAGGCCGCCCGAGCGCCGCTCGTTCAGGCGATCGACCGCCTTGTTGCTGCGCCACTCGTTGTACTGATACTTCGGCATGACTTCGGGGAGATCGCGATACACCCCGCCTGGACGGTAGTAGGTCGCGTGCATGCGCGTGCCCGAGACCGCCTCATAGCAGTCCATCAAATCCTCGCGCTCGCGAAACGCATACAGAAACACCGTCATGGCGCCGATGTCGAGTGCGTGCGAGCCGAGCCACATGAGGTGATTCAGTATCCGGGTGATCTCATCGAACAGCACGCGGATGTACCGGGCCCGGATCGGCGGATCGATCTCGAGCAGCTTCTCGATCGCGAGCACGTAGGCGTGCTCGTTGCACATCATGGACACATAGTCGAGGCGGTCCATGTAGCCGATCGATTGATTGAAGGGCTTGCTCTCCGCGAGCTTCTCGGTGCCGCGGTGCAGGAGCCCGATGTGCGGGTCGGCCTTCTGGATGACCTCCCCGTCCATCTCGAGCACGAGACGCAGCACGCCGTGCGCGGCGGGATGCTGCGGTCCGAAGTTCATCGTGTAATTGCGTATCTCGGCCATTAGGTTTTCGCCGATGCAGGCGGCGCGGATGCGGCCGCCGTGGATGCGGCCACCGTGGGAGCGGGTGGCGCGGGCGGCGGCGGAGCGGTCAAGGGCGTGACCGGTGCGATCGATGCAGCCGGAGCCGCGGTGAGCTCCGCGTTGTAGCGATTGTCGTGCCGGATCACCTTCGGCACGAGGACTCTCGCCTCGATCGTGACAGGCTGATACACCACGCGGCGCTTCTCGGGGTCGTAGCGTACTTCGACGTTGCCGATGAGCGGGAAGTCCTTGCGGAACGGGTGCCCGATGAAGCCGTAGTCGGTGAGAATACGGCGCAGGTCCGGGTGCCCGCGGAACATGACGCCGAACAGGTCGAACGCCTCGCGCTCGAACCAATCTGCAGACGCCCATATGCCGGTGACGGAATCGACGGCCGGCTGATCATCGTCCTCGCAGTACACCTTGAGCCGCAGCCGCTGATTGTTCGCGATCGACAGCAGGTGGTACGACACGCCGAAACGCCGTCCGGGTCGCTCGTCGCCGCCGCTCGTCATGCCGCGAGCCACGCCGCGGCTGAATCCCGACAAGGTGGCATGCTCGGTCTTCCACTCCGCCCGCCCATGCTGCAGATAGTCGACGACGCACACGTCCATACACATCTCGAACTCGAGCGCATCGCGCAGCGCCGTGGCCGCGGCAAGGAGCTGCGCGGGCCGTACCTCGAAGGTGACTTCCCCCGTCCTGTTCGCCACGCGGATCAGTCCGGCGGGCAGCGCCGCCTCGATGCGCGCCGCGAGCTGATCGGCCCTGCTCAGGGCGGCGGCGCTCGGGGCGCCCTCGGGCGCCGCCGCGGCACCCGGCGCGGGAGGAACGGAACTCATCGAATAATGGCCTTGTTGCGCCTGATCTTGTTCTGCAGCTGGATGATGCCGTACAGCAACGCTTCCGCCGTAGGCGGGCAGCCGGGAACGTATACATCGACCGGGACGATGCGATCGCACCCGCGCACCACGGCGTACGAATAGTGATAGTAACCGCCGCCGTTCGCGCAAGAGCCCATGGATATCACCCAGCGCGGCTCGGCCATCTGGTCGTACACCTTGCGCAGCGCCGGCGCCATCTTGTTCACGAGCGTGCCCGCGACGATCATCACGTCGGATTGCCGCGGACTCGGGCGAAACACGACGCCGAAGCGATCAAGGTCGTAGCGCGCGGCGCCCGCGTGCATCATCTCGACCGCGCAGCAGGCGAGACCGAAGGTCATCGGCCAGAGCGACCCGGTACGCGCCCAGTTGATGAGCTTGTCGACCGTGGTCACTTCGAAGCCGCGCACGGTCCCGGACTCGGCGGACACCGCCTCTAGTCCCATTCGAGCGCTCCTTTGCGATAGTCGTAGATCAGTGCCACCACGAGCACGAAGGCAAAGATGAGCATGGCCAGGAGCCCAAAGGTACCGGTGATGCGCAGCGACACCGCCCATGGAAAGAAGAAGGCGATCTCGAGGTCGAACACGATGAAGATGATGGCGACCAGGTAGTAGCGCACGTCGAAGCGCATGCGCGAATCCTCGAACGCCTCGAAGCCGCATTCATACGGGGAGAGCTTCTCGGGATCCGGCCGGCGGGGGCCCAGCACCCAGCCGAGCGTGAACAGGGCAAGGCCGAGGATCGTGGCCAAGCCCAGGAAAATCAAGATTGGCAAATATTGTGACAACATCACGCCGACCGTGAAATGAACAATGAGCGGTTGATCCGCCAAGTATATCAGGCGTGAAACAATTATGGTGCCGACGGCGGGACTCGAACCCGCACAGGTTGCCCCACTAGCCCCTCAAACTAGCGCGTCTACCAATTCCGCCACGTCGGCAATGCTTGACTCGAAAAACTCAAAAAAAAATTACTTGTTGATCGGCGGCGGCGTTGGCGCCGGCGCTTGCGGCGCGCTCGGCGTCTGGGCCGGCGGCGCATCGGCGGGCGGCGCCTCGGCCGGCCGCGTCGCGCTGCGCGCGTGCGCCGCGGCCTGCGCCGCGCGCTCGATCACGGATGTGGGCTCCGCGGTCGTGCGTGTGCCCATGTAAGCGAGCAGCAGGCTTGTTCCGAAAAACATCGCCGCGAACACCGCGGTCAATTTCGAAAACAACGTCGCGGTGCCGCGAGCTCCGAATACCGTGCCGGAGGCGCCCGCGCCGAAACCCGCGCCCGCCTCCGCGCCCTTTCCCCGCTGCATCAGCACCAGGAACACGATCATCAGAGCGAGCACGATGTGCACCGTCAAAAGGAAACCACGCAACATTAACGATCTCTCAATTTCGCACGGCCGCGGCCGCGCAGATTTGTAGAAACTCATCGGCGCTCAACGAGGCACCGCCCACCAGGCCGCCATCCACATCCGGCATCGAAAACAGCTCGGCGGCATTCGAGGCCTTGACGCTGCCGCCATACAGAATGCGAACTTGTCCGGATATTTTAGCATCTTGCCGGTGGATCCGATGGCGCACGTAAGCATGCACCGCCTGCGCCTGCTCCGGGGAGGCCGTGCGGCCCGTGCCGATCGCCCAGACCGGCTCGTAAGCGATCAGGGCAGCGCCAAGGCTCTGCACTCCGTTCATGGCCGTCACCGCATCGAGCTGGCGCGCCACCACCGGCTCGGTGCGCTCCGCCTCGCGCTCCTCGAGCGTCTCGCCCACGCACAGCACGGGCGTCAAGCCCGCGTTGAGCACCGCCGCGTACTTGCGTGCCACGAGCGTATCGTCCTCGTGATACAACCGGCGCCGTTCGGAGTGACCCACGATCACGTAGCGGCAGCCCACGTCCTTCAGCATCGAAGCGGCCACTTGCCCGGTGAAAGCCCCGACCGGATGAGCGCACACATCCTGGGCGCCCACGTCGATATCAGCCTCTTCCAGCGCGCGTACCGCCTCGGAGAGATACACATAGGGCGGAAACACCGCGACCTCCACGTGCCATTCGGGTTTCACGCGTTCGCCGAGCTCGCCGAGCAGGGCCTCGTTGGCCGCCCGCGATCCGTGCATTTTCCAGTTACCGGCGACCACCGGACGACGCATGCCAACACCCCGGGACCGAAAGGCCCCTCACGAAAGGCGGCGAAGATTAGCCGCGCGGGCCGCCAACTGCAAGTCCCAATGCCGCACTGCCCGAGGAGACCGGCTGCGGGGCCGCCACGGCCGCGGCCTCGACGGCCGCAGCGATGTCGCGAGCCGCCGATTTCACCAGCTTGGCATCTTGCCCCTCGACCATGACCCGGATCACGGGCTCGGTCCCGGAGGCCCGCAACACCGTGCGGCCGCGGCCCGCGAAGCGTCGCTCCACCGATTCGACGACTTCGACGATTCGGGGGTGGCTCATGGGGTCGAAGCGCTGTGCAACACGCACGTTCAGAAGAACCTGCGGATATTTGGGCATCGGCGCGCACAGCTCGGCGAGGCTCGCACCCGTGCTCTTCATCACGGCAAGCACCTGCAGCGCGCTGATCAGACCGTCCCCCGTGGTGGTCTTGTCGAGGCAAAGGATGTGGCCGGAGGTCTCGCCGCCGAGGGTCCCGCCGACCTCTTGCAGCAAAGCAAGCACGTAGCGATCACCCACCTGCGCGCGGCGGAACTCGATGCCCGCGCCCTTGAACGCATGCTCGAGTCCGAGGTTGCTCATCACGGTCCCGACTACGGGACCCTTGAGCGTGCCTGCCTCGTGCCGCGCCCGCGCGAGCACATATAAGAGCTGATCCCCGTCCACGCAGCGCCCGAGCTCATCCACCATTACGACGCGGTCGCCGTCACCGTCGAGCGCGATGCCGACTTGCGCACGCACACCCGGTACCGTCAATTGCAGGAACTCAGGTGAAGTCGAGCCGCAGCCGTCGTTGATGTTGCGGCCGTTCGGCGAGCAGCCGATGGGCACGATGTCCGCGCCCAAATCCGCGAACAAGCGCGGCCCCACCTTGTAGCCGGCGCCGTTCGCACAATCGACGACGATCTTGAAACCCTCGAGAGTCATCCCGGCGGGGATGGTCGATGCGCAGAACTCCTGGTATTGAGAGCGGCTCTTGTCCGTGCGCATCGCCTTACCGAGACGCTGCGATTCGCGCGTGAGCACCGGGCTGTCGAGCAGCGCCTCGATGCGGCCCTCGAGCTCGTCGGACAGCTTGCTCCCGCTGCGGTCGAAGAACTTGATGCCGTTGTCCTCGTAGCGATTGTGCGAGGCACTGATCACGACCCCGAAGCTGCAGCCGAGGCGCTGCGTCATGTAGGCGATGCCGGGCGTCGGCAACGGACCGATGAGGAGCACATCGACACCAGCCGCCACGAAGCCCGCCTCGAGCGCGGATTCGAACATGTAGCCGGACACGCGCGTGTCTTTGCCGATGAGTACTCGCCCGCCGTCCGGAGCGAGCACCCGCGCCGCTGCGCTCGCAAGATGCAGGGCAAAATCCACCGTCATCGGCGCCTCGCCGACCCGGCCGCGGATCCCATCGGTCCCAAAATATCCGATCAATTGACTCTCCCTTCGAGCACTGCGCTCACCATCCGGATCGCATCGCGGGTCGGCGCCACATCGTGCGTGCGCAGCACGTGCGCCCCGCGGCTCACGGCCCAGGCAGCGAGCCCGAGGCCGCCGTAGAGCCGCTCCTCGACGCCCCGCCCGAGCACCCCGCCGATGAAACTCTTGCGCGACACACCCACCAGGAGCGGTGCGCCCGAGGCCGTCAGATGATCGAGGTGCTTGAGCAGGGCGAGCGAATGCTCGTAACGCTTGCCGAACCCGAGCCCGGGATCGAGCGCGATCGACTCGGGATCGATACCCGCGGCGATGCATTGCGCGCGCTCGTTGAGCAGAAAGGCATTCACCTCGCTCACGACGTCATGGTAGCGCGGATCGGCTTGCATGGTGCGCGGCTCGCCCTGCATGTGCATGAGGCACACGCCCACGCGCGCTTGCGCCGCCCATTCGCGTGCGCCCGGTGCGCGCAGCGCCGCCACGTCGTTGACGATGCATGCGCCGGCCTCTGCGGCCGCCGCCATGACCTCGACTTTGCTGGTATCGATGGAGATGGCCACATCGAGGCTGGCCGCGATGCGTTCGATCACCGGCACCACGCGCCTGCGCTCGGTGGCGGCATCGACCCCGAGCGATCCCGGGCGAGTCGATTCGCCCCCCACATCGATGATGGCGGCGCCTTCGGCCGCCATCTGCGCCGCGCGCGCAACCGCCGCCTCGACGTCCGAATAGCGGCCGCCATCTGAAAACGAATCGGGAGTGACGTTCAAAATGCCCATGACGACCGGTCGCGCGAGGTCGATGGTTCTGTGTCGGCATTGCCACTGCATCGGCCACCTGCGCCGCTGCGCGCCCCCCCGCTCTGCGCGGCCGGCCAGGCGGCGAACGCGGCCGGACGGGGTTGCTGCCTTAGTGTTGACCCGCGGGACTCACGAGCGGTGTCGTGGGCTTCTCCGTCGTCGTCGGGCCTCGCGGCGTCGGAGTCGGCGTGTCGTCCCAGTCGCGCGGCGGGCGCGGCTCGCGTCCCTCCATGATGTCCTTGATCATTTCCTCATCGATGGTCTCGTACTTGATCAATGCCTCGGACATGCACTGGAGCTTATCCATGTTGTCTTTGATGATCTGATACGCACGCTGGTAGTTGCTGTCGATCACGCGCCGCACTTCCTCATCGATGACGTGCGCGGTCACGTCGGACACTTGCTTGTGCTGCGTGACGCTGCGGCCCAAGAACACCTCACCCGATTCCTCGCTGTAGGTCTGCGGGCCCAAGCGGTCCGAGAGGCCCCAGCGGGTCACCATGTTGCGCGCGAGCTCGGTCGCCCGCTCGATGTCGTTCGAAGCACCCGTGGTCACGGCATCCGGACCGAACACCAGCTCTTCCGCCACGCGGCCGCCGAACAAGGTCGCGATGCGGCTTTCCAGCTGGCGCTTGCTCGTGCTGTAGCGGTCTTGTTCCGGCAGGAACATGGTGACGCCCAGCGCCCGTCCGCGCGGAATGATGGTCACCTTGTACACGGGGTCGTGCTCGGGGACGGAGAGGCCCACGATCGCATGACCCGACTCGTGATACGCGGTGTTGCGCTTCTCTTCCTCGGTCATGACCATGGAGCGCCGCTCGGCACCCATCATGATCTTGTCCTTGGCACGCTCGAATTCTTCCATGGTCACCGAGCGCTTGTTGCCGCGGGCAGCGAAAAGCGCCGCCTCGTTGACCAGGTTCGCGAGATCCGCGCCCGAGAAGCCCGGGGTGCCGCGCGCGATCACCGAAGGCTTCACATTGTCGCCCAGGGGAACCTTGCGCATGTGGACTTTGAGGATCTGTTCGCGGCCGCGCACGTCGGGCAACGGCACGACCACCTGGCGGTCAAACCGGCCCGGCCGCAGCAGCGCAGGATCGAGCACGTCGGGCCGGTTGGTCGCGGCGATGACGATGATGCCCTCGTTGCCCTCGAAGCCGTCCATCTCCACCAGGAGCTGGTTCAGGGTCTGCTCGCGCTCGTCGTGTCCACCCCCGAGACCCGCGCCCCGGTGCCGGCCCACAGCATCGATCTCGTCGATGAAAATGATGCAGGGAGCGTGCTTCTTGGCCTGCTCGAACATATCGCGCACGCGCGAGGCGCCCACGCCGACGAACATTTCCACGAAATCCGAGCCCGAGATGGTAAAGAACGGCACCTTGGCCTCGCCGGCGATGGCCCGCGCGAGTAGGGTCTTGCCCGTACCGGGGGAACCGACCATGAGGACCCCTTTCGGGATCTTGCCGCCAAGTTTCTGGAACTTGCCGGGATCCTTCAAGAAATCGACGATTTCGACGACTTCTTGCTTGGCTTCCTCGACGCCCGCTACATCCGCAAACGTGATGTTGACCTGATCCTCGCCCAAGAGCCGCGCGCGGCTCTTGCCGAAGGACATGGCCCCGCGGCCGCCCGAGGCGCCTTGCATCTGGCGCATGAAGTAGGCCCAGAAGCCGATGAGTATGAGTATCGGGAACGCCGAGATCAGGAGTTGCAGCAGAACCGACTGCTGCTTCGGCGGCTCGCCGCGGAATTTGACCCCCTGCGATTGCAGCAGGCCGATCAGGGCGCTGTTGTTGGTCTCGGGGTTGTAGGTGACGAACTGGTTGCCGTCGCGCCGCTTACCCTCGATGATTTCGCCTTTCAGGGTCACCGATTCGACGTTGTTGCTCTTCACGTCGGTGAGAAACTGCGAGTAATCGATAGTGGACGGCTGCCCGGTGCGCATGCCGAATTGGCTGAAAATCGCGAGGAGGATAACGGCCAACGCGACCCACAAGAGAATCTGT
>Ga0302324_100029574_pt1 | contig 10374 bp, 8 predicted proteins | sample Palsa_T0_1_FD_201949 | JGI IMG/M metagenome (GOLD analysis project Ga0302324, IMG submission 201949) | Peat permafrost microbial communities from Stordalen Mire near Abisko, Sweden - Palsa_T0_1 | ecosystem: Environmental > Terrestrial > Soil > Palsa > Peat permafrost | place: Sweden: Abisko... | reverse complement strand
TTCATCGCGTCGTGATTTCCTGAAGCAGGTGGCCACTCTCGCCTGCGCGTGTTGCGTTTCCGTCGAGGACTCGGCTCAGTCAAAGAACCAGGCTCGTCATCCGCATCTGGACTTTCCCAACCATCCCCGTGATCGGTTGGCTGTCACCTCCTGGCCCTTCCGTGCCTACATTGCAACTGCGGCCAATCGCGACCGGAAGCCCAGCGTTCCCAGCATGGATATCAAAGAGTTCCCGGCGATGGTGGTGGAGAGATTCGCTGTTTATAACGTCAATCCGTTGCTGAGTCATTTCCCTTCGACCGATCCGGCCTACCTGGAGAGTTTTCGCGAGGCTGTTGCCAAGGCGCGCTCCCATATTGTCGACCTCGGGCTGCCGGGAAGATGTTTTGCGACCACCGACACCAGCACGGCCGAGGCAGCCGTTCGGGACGGCTACCAATGGATCGATATCGCAGCCGCCATCGGTTCTCCCAGCGTACGGCAGCACCTGTCGGCCCAACCGGGGGAGAAGCCAGACTTGGACGCGGCTGCAATCCATCTCGCGCGACTAGCCGACTATGGCGGCAAACGGAATGTCGTGGTCAACCTGGAGAACGACAACGCCGTTGCGGAGGATCCGTTCTTCATCGTGAACGCGGTTGAAAAAGTAAACAATGCGTATCTGCGCGCGCTCCCCGATTTCGGCAATTCGATCGTGAACTACGGGGAGGAAGAAAACGAGAAGGCCGTGGCAGCGATGCTCAAGCACGCCTTCAACATGTGCCACGTAAAGGGCGCGGTGCAGTCCGATGCGGGCAAAACCTATCACGTCGACCTGGGTAGGATGTTCGCAATAGCCCGGCAGAGCTCCTATCGCGGATATTTCTCGATGGAGTTCGACACCAACGGCGGAGACCCTTTCGTGGGGACCACCAAGCTCATTGACGAGACGCTGCATTACCTTGCGTAGGGAGATTTATGGCAAACGAAAAAGACCTGAATCGCCGTGATTTTCTGATCAACGGTGCGGCCGGGCTCACCGCACTCGGCAGCGCGGCTTTTCTAGGCCGCCCGGAGCTCGTGATGGGGGCGAACGACCGCGTACGCGTGGCGATCTGCGGTGTTCGCGGGCGGGGCGGAGATCATCTCCACAACTACTCACAATTGCCCAACGTGCAGATTGCCGCACTGTGCGACATTGATGAGAATGTCTTACGCCAGCGGCTCGCGCAGATGGAGAAGATGGGGCTGCCGAAACCAGCCACGTATACCGACGTCAGAAAACTGCTCGAAGACAAATCGATCGATGCTATCTCTATCGCCACCCCAAACCACTGGCACTCGTTAATCGCCATCTGGGCGTGTCAGGCGGGCAAAGATGTCTACGTTGAGAAACCCTGCTCTCACAACTTATGGGAGGGCAAGCAATTGGTGAGCGCGGCCCAACGCTATGACCGCATAGTCCAACACGGAACACAGAGCCGCTCCGCAACCACAATCCGCGAGGCGGTGCAGAAAATGCGGGAGGGAGTGATCGGTGAGACGTATATGGGTCGAGGGCTCTGCTATAAGTGGCGAGACACGATTGGGAAGGCGCCGGTGCAGTCCGTTCCGCAAGGGGTTGACTACAATTTGTGGACCGGACCGGCGCCTGAGCACGCATTTACGAAAAATCGGTTCCACTACAACTGGCACTGGTTCTGGGACTACGGCAATGGCGATCTTGGAAACCAGGGTATTCACCAGGTGGACCTGGCTCGATGGGGGATGGGCTTGGGCTTTCCCAACAAGGTAAGCGCGATCGGCGGCCATTTTATGTTCGACGACGATCAGCAGACTCCAAACGACCTCAACTGTGCATTTGAATTCGACCTGGCAAACGGTCAGCGCCGCATGATCACTTTCGAAGTCAGGCATTGGATGAGCAATCATGAAGCCCAGATCGGAACACCATCTCTTGGCACGCCCGAGCCAAAGAAGTCGACCGTCACCCAGAAGCTCGGTCCAATGGCAGGCAGCCATAATACAGTCGGAAACATATTCTACGGCTCCAAGGGATACCTCGCCGCAGGCGATGAAGACGCGGATACCTATGCCGTCTGGATGGGTCGCGATCAAGAACAACAGACGGTCGCGCATGGCGGCACCGAGCTGGCTCACTTCAAGAATTTCATCGATTGCGTGACCAGCCGGAACAAGGCGGATCTGAATGCCCCCATTGAGGAAGGACACATCTCTTGTGCGCTTGTGCACCTCGCGAATGCGTCCTATCGGCTAGGCAGAACGATCAACTTCGATCCAGACACGCAGCAGGTTATCGGCGATGAAGAAGCGCAGCGGCTGTTGCGCGATGGCGATCGAGGCTACCGGGCGCCTTTCGTGGTTCCGGAAGAAGTCTGAGGCTTGCTGGAGACGGCTTCGCGCAGCTGCCGCTGCGTTCAGATAGCGTGACATCCATGAACCGTCATGGACGCCCCAAATACGTCCGTCCCCAAACACGCTGAGACACAACATCGCGTTTTCCTACTCGTGTAGGCAAATTATCAAGTTATAGGCTCAGGCGAATCATGTCTTCTCAGACCACCTCAACTTGGACTATGCTCCCAGCGGAGGGTGATCGCTATGCAATACCGCTTTTTCTTTGTGCCTGCTCCAGATCAATTTGAGAAGCAGTTTGAGCAGCTCTTCGCTGAGGGGGATATGCCGATCATTCCCGCCATCGGAGACAAACTCGAGTACGGCGATCCAGCGATCGCAGCCACGGTAGTTGATCGTGAAATCAGATTCCACGGAGCATCATCCGATAATGAAATACATATTTTTCTGTTCGTGGAAGAGAGAAATCCAGGTAAGAAATTTGCGATAAGTGATTTGTTGCCTTCATTGAACTAAGGCTCCGGACGCATATTCGTCGACAGCATCCTATTACAGAACTTGAACTGCTTTGCCGTTCCATTGCGTAGCGGGGAATAGGTATCATGTCGCCGCATTTCGTTCGCGCTAACGGTTTTCCGACCCTTCAAACTTATAGAAGTCGGTCTATTTCGTGGGAGAGCGAGTCGGCGAGATGCTCCGACGAGTCGTAGCCGAGATGGATCACCCTTAGTCTGCCGGAGCGATCGAGGATGTACAGTGCCGGAAGGCTGGTTACGCTCAGGCTCTTTGCGGCTGGTCCCCAGGAGTCTTCGTCGGGTGCGACGCCAAAGGAGTCGATGGCTGGGTTTAGTACCAGATTTCTCTTGGTGAGGTAGGTTTGGGTTTTGGTGGGTGTTTCCCCGTGATTTCCTGAATTGAGGGCGAAAATCAAGACGTTTGGATTGTCACGGTATTTAGCTTGGAGGGCTGCGATCTCGGGAAGTTCAGTTTGGCAGGGTGTACACCAAGTTGCCCAGAAGGAGATCACCACAACGTGACCTTTCCAGTCTTCTGAAGATAGGTTTTTACTGGTGAGAGTCTCGATGTAAAACGGCACTATCTTTTGATTGACATTACGGTAGGCACTGCTCTCTATCCAATGGGGAATCGCCACAAAGACAGCGGCAAAGACCGCGATGATCGACAGGCACCCAAGTGCAGTGGCATACCGAGTCCCCGCTCGTGCGTTTAGCCACCGGATTCCCAGGCCCAAGACAACTGCACACACGCTCAGCAGAAGGAATGAAACGATAAAGGGCTGAGCCGTGAAAGCAATACTCAACCGGTTCATAGTTACGACTGGCGCAATTCCGCCGAAGGCAACCAGTAAGGCCGTGAGCCATAGCCGGCCACGCTGAACCTTAGCGCGGTAGAATGCTGCTGCAAAGAAGGCTACAAACACCGCCAGCACGAAGGAGCGAATGTCCTGGTGTTGACGGGTGAGGAACGACACTGCCAATACTGCCACGAAAGCGATGAAACCCCAGACAAGATCAAGGACTGCCCTACCCATCTGCCACCTCACTCTCGAATCCGGGATCACCTCGGTTGAGTCGTGATCGAGCCTTCAGATTGGTTTACGCGCGATGAGCGAAATTTGTTCCATAGGGATTTATCTGGTCAGTTGCCCGAACTAGGCGCTCCGGATTTTTGGTCGAGTGGCGGTCAACGGCCAGGAGGGACCATTCCGGGAATTTTGTACGCTAAGGACTATCCGAAAACCCAGGGACAGAAAACCCAGGGACGGCAGACGAAACGTATCCTTTGTAGTTACTTATGCCGTGTGTCGATCGGACCACAGGACAAAAGCCGGGTTAGTTGACGGGGCATCGGATCTTCCCAAGAGGCCAGCGGTTGTTGAGGTCGCTAGCCTATACCCGGAGCCTCAGGGTCGGGAAATTTATCGGGTCAGAGTTCTTTGCGAGTCTCCAATCCGCGTCATCAGCAGAGCGCCCGGTCGGAATCTGCGGTCGCCTTACGCCGCTCCCAAATCAGCGCTTCTGGCTTCTCGCTAGTGTAGGGCGTCACAAATAGAACCATGTATGTGGTGTGTTCTTCGTATGATGACGTTGGATAGAGGGAAACATGCTGCCCTCCGCGGCTAAAGCCGGACCTCTATGGTGCATTTACGTACGGGCTGAAGCCCGTACCCTTCAGGATTTTTCTTTTGGGGGGGAGTTTTTTCGGAGATCCTTTCCAGCGGTTTGGTACAGAGAGAGATCGTTTGATGGGCTTCCTCCTGATTTCCAGTAGACCTTGTTGGCGTTGGCGAACTCCATGCGGCTTTCCTTAATGAAAGCCGCACACGCGGACGTTGGTGGCGCCCCGTGGCAGGAAATCCGGGTCGCCTGTCGTTTTCGGCCCACGTACGCTGGGGGCGAACGTGGGGCACCCGTCCAGGGGACGAGGCTTGCGGTTGGACGGCCAAAGCCTCTCGCATCCTCCAAAAATTACCCCGCTCAAGCCTCGCTCGATGAACGAGTATCTGTGTGACGCACTACACTAGCATTCACAGTCATCGTCACCCCTGGTTGAATAAACTAAACGCTGCTGCCAACGCAGCGGCATTTCACGGCTTCAACCCGAAGCGATCCTGCCTCTACTCAGGGTTGGTCGAAGCTTGTTGTCAGCGCTTCCATGATTACGGGGTAATCGCAGGCGACTTGCCGGGTCTACTCGGCTTCAAGACGTAAACAGCCTTTCGATGGTCAAAGTCGTACTTTAAATAGAACGCGCGCGCTCCCAACCTGGCGGTGAAATTAGGGTGATTGGTTACGTCAGGATGGCTTGTTCTTTGTTTTCATCTACTTAAGGATGGAGGCGCGGGTCGGAATCGAACCGACGCATAAAGGTTTTGCAGACCTCTCCCTTACCGCTTGGGTACCGCGCCATCTTGCACAATTGTAATGCCCGGCCGGGCAGAAACCAGTCCGGCAAGTGCGACTTTCAGACTATTACGGCTAGATTCGCAGGCAAAAAATGAGATTTTCTCGTTGACGCGAACATCACTCGAAGCCTTGGGGACTCTGCGATAAGGTAGCCATCTGGAGCGGGAGACGGGACTTGAACCCGCGACCCTCGCCTTGGCAAGGCGATGCTCTACCACTGAGCTACTCCCGCATACGTCCTGAAGCAGTATATCGGGCGGCTCACCGCCCGGTCAACGCGGGCCCTACTCCTTCCCCGTGAGGTACTCTTCCACCATCGCCAACACCGCATCGGCGCCCGACGTTGTATCGACTTCCAGTTTTGCTTGCGTGATGGGCTCAAATTGCTGCTTGATCCGGCGGTAAAGCGCCGGATCACGATTCTGTGCCGGATGGCTGGGGTCGCTGCAAGCCAGGCGGTCTTCGGCGACTGCATCCGCACACTTCACATGCACGATGCGCCAGCGTGCACCGGCACGCGCGGCCGCCAGCAAGACATCCTCGATCTGACCCCGCTGCGAAAACGTACGCCCATCGAAAAAGATGTACGGCACACGCTCGCGTGCCGTCAGATAGGCGGCCGCCTCCAGCATCGCGCGCATACACAATTCATCTTGTTGCGCGGTGTAATCGGTCAGCGCACCCGGGAACAACGCGCCACGCACACGGTCTTTATCGAGCACGGCTGCGCCCAGGCGCTCCGCGATCGCCCGCGCAAGCGTGCTCTTGCCCGTCCCAGGCAAGCCGGCAAATAGTACCCAGGTGATCATCGACATAGGGCGCCCGCGGCCTACTCGTCCAACAGGTGGCCGTCGCGCATGTGCAGGATGCGGTCTCCAATGGCGGCCGCCTCAGGGTTGTGCGTGATCATCAACACCGTCTGCTTGAACTCCTGGTTGGAGCGTCGCAGCATGGCGAGCACCGCATCGGAATTGGCAGTGTCGAGGTTACCCGTCGGCTCATCGGCAAGAATAATCGCAGGCCGTGTGACGAGCGCGCGCGCAATCGCGACCCGTTGCTGCTCGCCGCCGGAAAGCTCCGACGGACGATGATCGAGCCGGCCGGCTATGCCAAGCATGTCGGCGAGGTACTTCAGAAACTCCTCGTCCTGCGGCAGGTGGCTACCGGCGATCTCCCGCGCAATTTCGATATTGCCTCGTGCGGTCAGCGTGGGCAGCAGATTGAACTTCTGAAACACGAAGCCAATCTTCGTCTTGCGCAACACGGTGCGCTGCGCATCGGTCAGCTTGGCAAAATCGACGCCATCTATCAGCACGCTTCCTGAAGTCGCCCGCGTGAGCCCGCCAAGGATGTAGAAGAGCGTCGATTTTCCGCTGCCCGAGGGTCCGACAATGCTGACGAACTGGCCCGGCGGCACAACGAACGAGACGTTGTTAAGAGCGGGGACCTCTACCTTCCCCGCTCGATAAATCTTGCTGACGTTCTTTGCCTCGATGATGGGCTGCACGTTTTGATTGTAACTGGCGGGTGCTGGACATGAGAGACACTGGGCGGTGCGGGCCGCGAGTGGTCATTGAACTCAGGCGCCTACCACCAGTGAATCGCTGGTCTCGGCCTCGTGCTCCGCAATATGCCCTGTTGCATGCTCTGAAGTGAGCGGACGCAGGCCGTGGCCCTTCTTGGGGCCGCGCTTGCGGGCCACCATCACGCGGATGCGCTCCAGCAATTCAACCGGCGAGCAGGCACCCTTGGGCAAGAAGGCGTCGGCACGATTGGCGCGATCGAAAGCCTTCACACTCCCGCTGATCAGGATCGCCGGCACTTCGGGGGCCAGATCCTTCATCCGGCGAACGAGTTCGTTGCCGTCCATGTAGGGCATGATCAGGTCGCTCAAGACCAGATCGATGCCCCCTTCGCGAAACAGTTCCAATGCCTGTTGACTGCTGGCTGCTGTCAGCACCCGGTAGCCTCGAGTTTCAAGCAGGAATTTGCGAACAGAAAGAGCCTGTTCGTTGTCGTCTACACACAAAATAGTTTTCTTTGGCCGCATGGGTCTTAAAAATCTCCTTTCAAAGGAGCTGTGAATCGCGGGCACACATCGCATGTGCGCGTCCGCCGGCTTGGGGGAGAACGGAGTAAGCCGCGTCAAGAGATGGCTGCAGCCGCCAGATGTACAAAAGGCCTGCGTGCAGTCACCATAGCTATGGGGACTGCGGGTCTTCGTACAGTAGCAGAGCGCATCCAAGCGCGTCCGGTCTGAATTCAATTGTCAGAGTAAAGGCCGACAGTCGCGTTACCTCGACGGCAACGCTTGCACAGAGTACGAAGATGAAAGCCATGTGTAAACGGAGAAGATCAAGCGAAGTGGCGCTTGCTTTTTCTCGCGGGTTCCACCGCGAAAGGGGGTTGTGTTGCCAGTGTTGCCTATTCGCGTGATTGACCCTGTTGAAAGCATGTGAATCGTTCAAGGAAAAGGCGCTCTTTTGCTACAGGATCAGTGCTGCCAAGAAATAAAAAATCGCTCCACCTCGTCTCGCGTGTCTTTTCTTTTTTAACTTCTCTCGCTTTGTTGCTCCACGCGATGGTCGACTCTGACACACTCGCAAAATCGTAGTTTGACACCGAAAGCCGCCAGTTCTATGCTTGAACCAGTGGAAGCCAGGCACCCGCCGCTTCCTGCTTGAGATATGGCAAACGCCTCTCACCATCCCGGCTCTCTCTGTTGCAGCTGCTGTTGCTGTCGCTGCTGCACGCTGCGGGTGTGTTTCTAGTTCGACGCGCAAGCTTCGAATCCTGACATACGATAAGCATCCACCCGCAGCCGGCCACCGCCGCGGGTTCCCTCGTGCTTGAAAAACACGCCTGGAAACGACGCTCCGAAGGCCCGCTGCCAACCTCGTTTCGACCAGGAGAAAAGCATGACCACTGCAATCGAATCACGCATTCCACGCATTCTTGAACAGGCGCCCGATTTCAAAGCCAAGAGCACGCACGGCGTTATCCAGTTGAGTGACTACACCAGCAAGGGCAAGTACGTGTTGCTCTTTTCCCACCCTTCCGACTTCACCCCGGTATGCACCACAGAGTTCATTGAATTCGCGCGGCGCTCGGATGATTTTGACCGGTTAAACGTGCAGTTGATCGGGGTCTCGATCGACAGCATTTATTCCCACATCGCGTGGGTGCGCGACATTGAGCACAACGCCGGGGTGGAGGTTAAGTTTCCCGTGGTTGCCGATCTCGACCAGAAGGTCTCGCAGGCCTATGGGCTGGTCCATGAAGCGGCCTCCGACACAGCCACGGTGCGGGCGGTGTTCGCCATCGATCCCAAGCAGAATATCCGTGCCATTGTTTACTACCCAATGCAGCTGGGGCGTAATGTAGATGAGTTGATCCGTATCTTCGAGGCCTTGCAAACCATTGACGGTAACGGCGTCTCGGTTCCCGCGAACTGGAAGCGGGGAGACTCGGTCATCGTGCCGGCGCCGGTTACGGTGGAAGACGCGCGCAAGCGCACCAACGGCGGCGGAGCAGGGCTGGCGGTAGAAACCTGGTACCTGGCAAAGAAGGACCTCGCCGCCCAGGCAAAGTAGGTAAACTCTTAGGGGCAGGCTTGGTTTACAAGCTCTGCCCCTAGAGACGAGATGAGCACCGGTGGCGAAGTGGCTAACGCGCTGGTCTGCAAAACCAGTATTCGCCGGTTCAATTCCGGCCCGGTGCTCCAAAAAATTACGGTTTGTCTTGGCAGCGGTCTTGAGCAGGTAGCGATGCGGCTCTCGATGGGAGATGAAGTGTCTCATCTGCTCCGGAAGAGTTTCGGGCGAATGACAAATCAGTGATGCGAATTGAGATGGCAAAACGTATCAACTAATCTCCGACTTTACCCGCTGTCCTGATGGGTGCGGGCGAAGCTCATCCAAGTGGCAAAGCAGCGGCGGCTACACCGACTGCGGGCGGAGACCTTATGGCGGCTAAACCGAAGCTCCAGTCAGCGAAGCACGGAGGCGCGAAGCCAGGCGGCTGAGTTCGAGAGATGCCTTTCTCGTATCTTCAGCACACCGGGTGGTCTGCTTCGCCGAGGCAGCCACTCCGCCGATGTTGGTCGTGATCTCACCCATCTTCTGAGCCGCTTCGCTCACGCTGTCTCCGATTTCGTTCGTCGTAACCGTCTGTTTTTCCACGGCCGAAGCGATGCTGTGAGAGATGTCATTGATCGACCCGATGATCGTTCCGATTTGCACGAAGGCCGAGGCGGCCTCCCTGGTACCGCTCTGAATCGCCTCGATGGTCTGGCCTATTTCTTCGGTCGCACGAGCCGTTTGCTTGGCGAGTTCCTTCACCTCATATGCAACAACGGCGAACCCTTTTCCGGCCTCCCCAGCGCGAGCCGCTTCGATGGTCGCGTTCAACGCAAGCAAATTCGTTTGCTGGGCGATTGAATTGATGACCTTGTTCACTTTGTGGATCTCATGGCTCGATGTCTCAAGCTTCTTCATACTGTCCTTGGCCGATGCCGCCAAATCAACCGCGTCTTTTGCAACCGCTCTCGAGTCATTGGCGTTTTTCGAGATTTCGCGAATTGATGCCTGCACCTGCGAGGCGGCAGAGGCAACCGAAGATACAGTGTTGGATACTTGCTGACTGGCACCCCTCAGGAAATCGGTCAGCATCGCAGTTTCTCCTGCGCTCGCTACCATCGACTGGCTGACCGTTGTCAGTTCCCCGGAAGCTGACGCCAAGCGCGCCTCGCTCTCAATCAGCGCCTCACGCATCAGCCGGTTCTCCGTAACGTCGCGCGAGATACCGAAGGTGCCTATGATCCGGCCATCCCTGCCGAGGAGAGGCATCTTGGTGGTAGATGCCCAGGTGATTCGGCCATCCGCCCAAGTTTCCTTCTCCTCCTTGTTGAGGAGCGGGAGGCCCGTTCGAATGATCTCCTGTTCATCGGCGAATGCTGGGCTGGCATGCTCTTCGGTGAAAAAATCAAAGTCCGATTTGCCGACAGCCTCCCCGGGCGACCCGACTTTCAGTACTTTGGCCATACCTCGATTGATCAAGACAAACCGGCCTTGCAGGTCCTTGAAATAGACCA
>Ga0302324_100029573_pt1 | contig 10374 bp, 6 predicted proteins | sample Palsa_T0_1_FD_201949 | JGI IMG/M metagenome (GOLD analysis project Ga0302324, IMG submission 201949) | Peat permafrost microbial communities from Stordalen Mire near Abisko, Sweden - Palsa_T0_1 | ecosystem: Environmental > Terrestrial > Soil > Palsa > Peat permafrost | place: Sweden: Abisko... | reverse complement strand
GCGATTCCACCCGATCGGCATCGTCTGGGTGAAGCCGCCCGCGCCACATCTCGTAACTTGCAAGTCCGTCGGGCCTTGCCTCGTAACCCAACGCCTCGAACTGACTGGCCGACCAATGCATGACATCTGCGTCCAAATTCCAATCCCACGTTCCCATCTTTGCCCCATCGATCGCGAGGCGCAGACGTTCCTCACCGCTCTGGCGCATTTGCGTCAATTCAAGCAGTGCGCCGACCCGCGCCAAAAGCTCGCGCCCCGCAAATGGCTTCACCAGATAGTCGTCGGCACCGGCGTCGAGCCCCTCCACCCGCGAGCCCTCCCCCGCTCGCGCCGACAGCAAAATGACCGGAATGCCTTGGAGGCTAGGATCGGAACGCACTTGCTTTATCAATCCAAAGCCATCCAAATTCGGCATCATCACATCGGAGAGAATGAGATCGGGGCGCTGACGCCGCGAAGCTCGTAAGGCTTCTGCTCCGTCCGCCACCGCTTCGACCCCATAAAAGGGTGCCAATAGACTACAAACATACGAGCGCATGTCGGCATTGTCGTCCGCCAACACGATTCGGGCGCCAAACGTTGAGGCAAAGCGACGATCGAACTTGGAAGGTTGCTCGAGGGCGGGCTGATCTCGGGAGCTATCCGCTGCCTCGGGCAACCAGCGGCTTGCCTCCTGCAGGAAAGCCTCGGCCGTGCGGCCCGGCTCGGGACGCTCTCGCGTTGGCGCACTGTTCCGATCGGACAAATGCCGCGGTGAAGAGAAAGGGATCTCCACGCTAAAGCTCGTACCCTGCCCCGGCCGGCTCTTGACGGAAATCTCACCGCCCTGAAGCTTCACCAATTCCTGCACCAAGGCTAAACCAATGCCGGTCCCCTCATGGGTTCGGCCCCGGGTGCTTTTGACCCTGTAGAAACGTTCGAACAGACGCGGTAGCTCCTCCTCCGGAACCCCGACGCCCGTATCGGTGATACAGAGGACCGCCATGTCGGCTCTCGCAAACAGCTTCACCTGTATTGAGCCCGCCAGAGTGAACTTAAACGCATTGGACAGCAGGTTAAGCACAATTTGTTCCCACATGTCGCGATCGACATGGACCGGCTGCGGCAGCGTTTCGCAGCTCACCTCAAAAGAGAGCCCTGCTCGCTCGATGGTCGAGCGGAATAGACTTGCAAGATTCCGAGTGAGCGCGGCAAGATCGGTCGGTTCGTGGTTGGCCTGAGCCCGTCCCGCCTCGATGCGCGAGAAATCGAGCAACGCGTTGACGAGTCGCAGCAAGCGAAGGGAATTACGGTGCGCCAGCTCGATGCGCTCCGCGACTGCGGGGGACAACCCGGCTTCGTTGAGTGTGTCGGCAAGGGGACCCAGTATGAGTGTCAAAGGCGTGCGGAGTTCGTGACTGACGTTGGAAAAGAACGTAGTTTTCGCTTGATCAATTTCCAAAAGTGCTTCGGCTCGCTTGCGTTCCGTTTCATAGGCACGAGCATTGATGAGTTCCGCTGCAACCTGAGACGCGATGAGCTTGAGGAAATCTTGATACGCCTCGTCAAGCCTTAGACGGGGACTCAGACCCACGATGAGAAAGCCAATCAAGGGCGCAAGACCTGATCCACGTACGGGAAGTACGAGTACGCGCCGCACCGGATCTGCCCATAGTGCCGCAGGCACCTCACCGCTAGGCGCCTTGAAATTCTCGACCAATACCAGCCGACCTGCTTGCTCTAAATCGGCCAGTGGCCACAGCGCGTCAAGTTCGGCATAGGTCGCGCGGTCGGGAAGGACTTCATCCGGAATAGTTCCCGTGCGCCACGCCGCCCATGCGTGCTGATGGCCTTCATCAAAGACATATAGAGCGGAAAATGGCAGGTCATTGGGGTTCCGTGAAAGTACCGCCCTGTGATGCTCACACACCAGCAGTTCGTTGTCCGCGCCGGCGGTTCGCGCGGCAAGATCCCTCAGCGTCCTTAGACGCCGTTCACCAATGACCCGATCACTGACCTCCGTGACGACGCACAGCATCCCCGCGATGCGACTCGCGTCGTCGTGTACAGGGCTGTACGAGAACGTGTGATAGGTTTCTTCCAGGAAGCCGCTGCGCTCCAAGAAAAGAAGCAACCCCTCGTCCCAAGTGGCCTCTCCCCGCTCCAGCACATGGGCGATACGGGGGCCGATGTCAGGCCATATTTCCTCCCAAACCTTATCGGATCGAGCGCCCAGAACCCAATCCTTCTTGATCCCGACCGTGGGTAAATAGGCATCGTTGCAAAAGAACGTTAGTTCCGGCCCCCACAACATCCACATCGCATAGCGCGAGTGCAGCATCATTCGAATGATCGCTTTTAAGGATTGCGGCCACGCGGCGGGGTCCCCGAGCGGGGTGCGTGTCCAGTCAAGCGCACGCGTGCGCGCACCCATCTCGCCGCCGCCGGCGAGAAATTCATGCGTTGACAGATCACGCGATGGAGCTCGCACTTGGAAACCTCGCATCCCTACCTATTATTCTAATTAACCGTCCCGAGACTGCGGGTGGTCTCTGGGAAGGTCTTGGCGCCTGTCATAGCTTACTAAATTCGCGTCTCGCAGCCTCACTTTTGTCTTGTAACTGTTACAAACCTCAGGTCATCGCGAAATTGAATACGGGGTTCGTCCTCGAACCTCACAACCTATAGCGGCTCGTCAATAAAGCGTACCGGCGTACCCACCGAAACCAGCGCAAACAAGGCAGCGACATCCTCGGGGTACATTTCGATACAACCATTGGTATTGTCCATGCCGACGGATACCGGCTTGTTCGTTCCATGAATTTCATAGTTACCATCGCCGAAGCCGAGCCGCATCATGAAGTCGCCCAGCGGATTGTCGGGTCCGGGACCGACCACCGCCGGCAGCCGATCGCCGCGCTCGGCGTGTTCTCTGCGAACGGACGGCGGCGGATGCCATGAGGGATGTTCCACTTTGGCGATGATGAGGGTCTGGCCCAGAGGGGTGCTCTCCCCCATTTTGCCGATGCTGACCGGATAAGTGATGACCACGGCCTTTTCGTTTTTGTTTGGCTCCGGAAAGAAGTACAGCCGGCGCTCCGCCAAATTGACGACAATACCCTGACGCAATCCCGACGGCAGACGGTGCCGCCCCGGTAAAGATATGCGGGTGCCCTCGCCGGGGAGCCACATGTCGACTCTTGGATTGGCCCGAGCGATTTCTTCGTAGCCCAGTCCGTAGCGCCTGGCAATATCCAGCAGCGTCTCCTTGTAATGAGACCTGACCGTGGCGTTGAATCCGATCACTGCTGAACCGTCAGACGGCAACTCTTGCATCGCGCTCCATGTCAGTCGCCGCTGGGGCGCGACACGGCCTCGATCGATGGGATTCGCAAGTGCGACGGTGGCAACCGCACTCGACTTGCCATCGGTCGGTGCATGTCCCAAGGCCCTGTCGCGCTGAGCATCCAAAAGCGGAAGCCGGGGACGTCCGGGGACATGCCATCCGTATGCCGAGCATGCCAATGCCCACGCGACCGCATCGGCATAGTCCTTTTCAGTCCATTCAGCGAAGAAGGCTTGATAGTCCGAGGACAGGGCGCTGTCCAATTGGGTGATGTCGCTACAGGCTTTCGACGTTCCACGGACGAGGAATGTTGACGTTTCCCCAATCGCCTGACCATGCGCAGCGGGTATGGAAAGAAAAACCCCCAGCGCAACGACCGACGCATGGACGAAATTCGCACTGAGATGACGAGCGTGGAACATCCTTCTAATCCCCGACAAGGATGCGCATGTGGCCCGGTCGCCACCGGGCACCCCTTCACCCGCAAGCTGCAACGCCGGCTAGGCGTCGCGATTCCGCATTCTGAAGAAGTACCGCTCCAATTCAGAATACGTGCGGCCGATGATCACCCCGACCAGCACCAGATTCAACATCAATCGCAGTGTTTTGGCCATGGCTTGCCCGTCCTGATTAAGCATTCGCGAGAGGCGCGTGCCAAGGATAGCGGCTGCAATGCTCTGTACTAGGGTTCGGACCCGCGGCAGTGCGTAGGAGTTGGACCTATATTTACCCGAGGACCGTGGCGGCGCTCGGGCGAGCCGCTGTAGGGACCATCCTACACGCGCGTTTCCCGCTGTCGAAGGCCACCCCGACGTCTCAGTAATGACGACGGATTATCGCCAGGCCAACCACAGCGAGGCCGACCGCCGGTTATGGGCACGGCGGATGGTAGTACTCCCATCCGCCGTGCCGCTTCAGCCGCGGCTCAGACGAAACCGCGCATACTCTCACCAGCCGTAGCCGTGGTCGTGGTCGCGGTCGCGGTCGTGGTCGTGGTCGTGGTCGCGATCATGGTCTTGATCGCCCGCGGCAACGTACGCAACACCGCGATAGACCGTGCCGTAGGTAGGGCCCACGATCGAGCGGAAAGTCTCGTTGGCCACCTTGCCCGTGAGGGCCGTGGCGGTCACTTCGTCGGTGATTTCCACGACACGATTCGGGTCCGCGCCGTTGTCGCCGGAAGCGCTGCTGGTCGAAGTCGCCGCCCACAGTGTCACCGTGCCGTCTTTGTTGACCAGACCGGTAAGGTTGCGCAGGCCGATGGTCGTAACATTCGGGTATTGGCCGGCGTGGCCCACGAGGTTGCTGTCGACTTTACCGATCAGGCCACCGGTCAACGTGTACGCGAGCGTCCAGGTGCCGTTGCTGCCCAGGATCCACTTCTCCAGGCCCGCATGCGCCGCATCGGCGCTGTTGCCCGTGCCCTCGTCGGTCACATACAGCGTGTGATCGTTGGCGAAGAACAGGGCGAAGGGTGTGAAGTCACCGCCGCTCGTGCCATCAGCCAGCGACGCCCGGGCGGAGTCGGTCGGGAAACCGTTGAGGATGGCGATCGCCTGTTGCCCGGCATTGGCGACGGTCGGCAGCACATTGCCGGCCGCGGGGCCGCTGTTGGGTGCCGGCACGAAACCTGCCGGCGACTGCGGCGCGTTGACAACTGTATAGACCGTCTGCACGCCGTTGCTGCCGCTGCCCTTGGTGAAGTACAGCGCACCGTTGTGCTCGGTGATGCCGCGGAAGTTGTCGTCCTTGCCGGGCTTGTCGTCGGCGCCCTTCTTGCCGAGTCCGAACTGCAGCAGAGGGTCGACCTCCGCCGAATCGCCGCTCGGGATGCCGACGTCGACTGACCGGCCGTTGATCGGATTGACCACCTCCACACCCGTAGTCTCGGTCACATCGGGGGTCGTGCCGTTGCTGGCAGAACCAAACGTCGCGGCATTGCCGTTGTTGGCGTTGCCCACGGTGTAATACAGACCATTCGACCCCAGCAGGGCCGCGCGGCCGTTGTTGCCGCCGTAGTTGATCGTCGGTGTGTAGGAGAAGTGCCCGTCATCGCCCAGGGAGACGATGGTGCGGTGGAAGGCATAGTCACTGCCAAAGGCGAAGCTCACGGGATTGGTCGGGTCCTGACCTGCCACGGCATCGGAGTTCGAGACGTCGATGGCGCCGACGCCCGCGCCGGCATAGCCGACGAACACCAGGTGGTTGCCACGCTCGTCCTGGCCGAGGTGCAGCGCCAGCTCCGATTTCGAGGAGAAGCTGGTCACGACCTGATCGGTTGGCACACTCAGGCGATTGAGCACACGACCGCTGTGCGGATCGACAGCCGTCAGGAAGATGGGCGAGGTCACGCCGAAACTGGCATCGACCGTGTCGTTGTTCCAGACGGTGACGTAGTTGTTGTCCGAGACCGCCGGAATGGTCGCGGTGTTCGTATTGGCCAGCGGTGTGACGCCGACCACCAAGGACGCCACTGCCCCTATCGAGCCTTCGTAGTTGCTGCTGCTGATGAGCAGCGAACCGGGTTGCAGGAACGAGTCATCGGCCGCGGCGGTACCGCAGCCCACCAGCAGCGCAACGGCACTGGTGATCGAAGAACGGACGTTCATGGGAATCCCCTCTGGGTTGGTTAGGAAGCGTCGGATTTACTTGGTAATGCAAAGTAATTAACCAACATGGCAGATATGTGACACCGCCGCTCAGCGGCCACGATGGGGGAGCCTATGATTGAAGGGTGAGCGCCCCGCGGATCTCGTCGCCAAAGGTCGCCAGAAGGCGATCCGCCTCGCCAAGACCCTCCCGTCTCAGTAAGTGATCGACGGATTGTCGCCAGGATAAATGACGCCGACGATGTCGAAGCTGCCCGGCGTCGTGCACTGCACGGAGCGCTCTTATGGGACGGTATACCACATTGTGCAATTTCTGCAATACAACGGGCTTGCCGCGTAACAGGACGTAGTAGCCCTGCGCCGACGGCGTCAGCGCAGTTGAATGTCCCAGACTTTCGAGTGCCGGGAAGTACCCGCCGGACCGGCCACATCCAGGATGACCACGTAGTTGCCGGGCTTCTGGTATTGATGCAGGGGATACTGCTCGTCGGACCCGGTGCCGTCGCCAAAGTCCCAGTGCCACGCGGAGATTTGCCCCACCGACTGGTCCTTGAAGGCCACCAAGCGCCGCTCCATATCGACCACCGAGTGCGTCCATTGGGCGTCGATAGCCTTGCGAAACTTCGGCTCGAGCGGCATCAGCCGGAACGCACACAGCTCCGACGCATTGCCGTACATGGTGTGCTTGGGCGATAGATTCCAAAAGCCATTGTAAGTCGATGCGTTCACATCGTCGTAATCGATGACCGCCCACGATAGCCCGATGATCTTGTTCTCGCGGAACACCGACTCGACAGCCCGCTGCGGCCCCTCCGGCCCCGCGTAGTCGTACACCGTGATCCAGAATTCCAAAATCAGCTTGCCGCCCTCGCCCGGCTTGAACTTATACGAGTACGCGGCGTTGGCAAAAGGAAAATCCTTGATCCAGCTCGCCGAGCCCCACGCCATTGCCCATTCCTTGTTGAGCGCCGGCGTAAAGATGTGATAGTTCTGCGCCTGCACGCCGTGCACGGCCCAGTGCGCCTCGTCCCGGCTGATTCGATCATCCGGCGTCGCCGCCGCCTCCCCCACTTCCTGCGGGGTCCACAGCTCCTTGTGTCCCTTGTCGATCAAGGGACCGCCGGAGGCATCTCCGTCCACCACGACCTCGAAGGTGTCGTTGTGCAATCCCGGCAGCGCGAAGTCCCAATAGTCGTCGGTCGCTTCGTAGAGGAAGTACAGACGATTCAGCCCCTTGACCCAGCCTACTTTGATCTTGACATCCAACGTCTTCGGATCCGGACGCGGGTACTTTCCCGTGTCGTCCGTCAGCTGATCCGTGCCGATGGCATAGCTATCCGGAACCATAGCCCAATCGTCGGCATTACCGTCGATGCGCGGGATCTTGTCGGCCGGGAACTGAAATACGGGATAGGTGGTGTTCGGCTTTTCCAGAGCAAAGACAGGAGTGGCGAAGGCCAGAGCCGATGCGGCGAGCAGCATCCCGCGGGCAAGCCGGACGCGGATCCATGCGAGCAAATCGAGGCCGTGCGCTTTCATTGGAAGAACAACAGCCGGGACTTGGCGCCGAGTTTCGCGGCGTCGACGCCGGGCACGGTCTTGAGATCGTCGAGACCTGTGAATCTCTTCGTCTTGCGCCGCGCGATGACGGCGTTCACGACGGAGTCGGGCGCCTCCAGCACTATGGACAGCTCATCGGCATCGGCGGAGTTGACGTCGATGGTGGTCATGGTCCGATGCAGGTAGTCCATGATGTCCTCGAGCTGCTCGTCCGTGGCGTCGGCGCCTCGATCGATCATCTTCTGAACTGTATCGTGCCAGGCTCCGTAACTCATGGGCGTATCCATGACGATTTGCAGGCTGTGGCATTTGGCACAGACGGCCTGCAGCGAGACATGCTCCTGCTCTAGCGGATCCGGCGATGCAGCGGAAGCGCCGGGTGCCGGCACCACAAGCGTCGTCAGCACGATGAGCGCCGCAGGCATTGCAAGTGCCGCCAGTGCCGCCAGTGCCGCGGCAGTTCCGCCCTTCATCGGGAGAGTCACCGCCCGCTACTTTTTCTTACCCTTGTCGTTCGGATCCATGCCTGCCCCCGTCAGAGTGACCGCGGCGTTTCCCGGCATGGGCGTGACATGCGGGCCTACACCGAGCGCCTCCGCCGTCACATAGTCGCCGTAGCTGTTGGCGAACTGATTCGATACCCGTTGCAGATGGCCGTTGTCGAACGTCATGTCCAGAAGCTTCTCGCTATAGATCGGACGGCCGTATTCGTCCTTCATTTGGCCGACGATCTTGTGCGTCGCTATGTCGATGATGTCGCCCGATGATGCGTACGCGTATTTCCCATCCAATCCGAAGGTCATCCAGAAAGCCCCGGCGCTGGTATCGATGGTATCGATCTCCTTCGGATCGGCGGTATTCGAGAAGATGTGAATTTTATTGAAGAGGCCGTCGCTGACCCAGATCTCCTTCTCGTCCGGAGTCAGCGCGATGCCGTGACTCGGGCAGCCATGAGGAATACGCGGCCGGGGCGTCACATCCCATTTGGCATGCCAGTTGACGCTGGTGACTTCGACGGTCTTGGTGACCTTGCCCGATGCCACGTCGGCAATGACGAAACCGAGCAAATTATTGTTATTGACATACAGCGTGCTCGAGTCCTTGTTGGTCACGAACACGCGGATATTGTCGGGAAATGTAATGGTCTTGATGATCTTGCGGGTCTTGACGTCGGAGATCGTCATCACCTTGTTGTTGGGCGACATGAAGACGGTCCTGCCGTCGGCGCTCAAGTTCAAATTGTGTGAATTCATGCTGTCCGGCGCGTCGAGCTTGCCGATGAACTTGCCGGTGGCCGCGTCCACTTCGTACCAGTAGTCCTGCAGATCCCCGCCCACGACGACGATCTTGCCGTCCGGCGTTACCTGCGGCCGTTCGCAGCATTTGCCGTCCAAGGTGGTCGACCACACCATTTTGTCCGTGGCCAAATCGAAGGCGCCGAGGCGGCCCCGTGACGCCACATAGATCAGGTTCGTGACCGGGCTGGCGGCCACGCCCGAGACTTGCTCGGGGCTCATACTGCCCGCGTATTCCCAGGTCGGAATGCGCTTGACGAAGTGATAGTTGTCGTTGACGTCGAGCACGATGATGCCGACGCCGCTGGACCAGCCGGGTCTCTCGAGCGAGCCAGGCTCGGTAATGTATAGAAGATGACGGGCGCGCGGCCTGAAGCTGTCGGATGGCCCGCGACGAGCCGGGCGTGCGGTTGCGGCTGCTCCGGAAGCAGCCGTCTCGGCGGTTGCCGGCGCTGTCAAGGATGTTTGCGGCGCGGCACTCACGGTGCCGCTGATCACCAGGGCCGCGGCCAAAGCCGGTGCGCTTTTCAGGTTCATGCCCACTCCTTCAGGGATGCGATATGCGTTTTACGGGGATTATCCGCGTCGACCACTTTTATAACATTTGAAAAGCCGTCACAATATATGAAAAATTCCGAACTGAATACACGGATTGCAATCGGGGGTCGAATGTCGAATTCCGCGCAAGACAACGCATCCGGCGAGCTGAATCGCCGGGATTTTCTCCGGGGCATGGCCGCGATCGGGGTGCTCGGGTCGGGCCCAATCGCTGCTGCCAAGAGCGACCCTCCCATCCCCATCATCGATGCGCACATCCATCTGTTCGACGCCAGCCGGCCGCAAGGCGCGCCCTACAAGGGGCCGAGGGAGTTCACGGGGCACATTTCGCTACCCGCGGCCTACAGGAAGCTGGCGACACCGCTCGGCATCAAGGGCGCCATCGCCGTGGAGGCCAGTTCCTGGGTGGAGGACAACCTCTGGCTCCTGGAGACGGCGCAAACCGATACCATCATGGTGGGCGTGATCGGGCGCTTGCAGCCGGAGAAGCCCGAGTTCGCCGAGTATCTCGAGCGCTATCACAAGAACCCGCTGTACCGGGGAATCCGCATCAATATCAGCGCACGCAATCACTTGATGCCCCAGCTGGATGTCAGCTCGGTGGTCGACAACCTGAAGCTGCTGGCGCAATCCGATCTCGTTCTGGAGACCGCGAATCCCAGCATTGAACTGCTGCAAACCGTGGTGCGGGTCAATGACCTGGTGCCGGAACTGCGCATTGTCATCGACCATCTGCCGGTGATGGATCCGACGCCCGAGGAAGCGCCCGTGTATAGGTCCACGCTCGAGCAAATTCGGCAGCGTCCGAATCTTTTCGTGAAGCTGTCGGAGATTCTGCACCGGGTGGACGGCAACGTGGCCAAGGACTTGGCCCCGCACCGCGAAAGACTCGATTACTTGATGCAAGTCTTCGGCGAGGACCGGATCATCTTCGGCAGCGATTATCCGAACAGCGTCGGAACTGCCACCATCGGGGAGGTCGTATCGCTGGTGAAGCAATACTTCGCCACCCAGCCGCGGTCCGTTG
>Ga0302324_100029572_pt1 | contig 10374 bp, 7 predicted proteins | sample Palsa_T0_1_FD_201949 | JGI IMG/M metagenome (GOLD analysis project Ga0302324, IMG submission 201949) | Peat permafrost microbial communities from Stordalen Mire near Abisko, Sweden - Palsa_T0_1 | ecosystem: Environmental > Terrestrial > Soil > Palsa > Peat permafrost | place: Sweden: Abisko... | reverse complement strand
GCTAAAGCAATCGCGACCGCAATGTAAATCGAGGCGTCATTCATCGCAAAAATCGCTCCAATTCTCTGTTCCACTGCTCTACGTCACCAGCCGGCACATCGGCGTGCTGCAGAACTCTCTTTGCCGGCACAATCAAGTAAGCGAGCCAGAGCAGCACAGCAACGTGATAGCTCCCGGTTGTAAGCAAGTCAAGCGCTTTGCGAGTGGATTCCGTGAGGTCTCCACTACGCATTGCCCAGTTGGCGAGTTCCACGGTCGACAAAATACCGAAACCCAACGCGATGCCAAAAACGTAGCTTTGCAGAGACAAACCGATCAGACGTGAGAACACGAGCAAGAACAGCACCAGGCCGCACTGAATAATGGCAATGCCTCTACCGAGCCATGCGGTCGCGGCTATCAGGCTGCTGGAAGTTGGGCCGGGAGCGAAGATTGCGCAGGAGATTGCGGCGGCAAGCAGAATTCCAGTGGTCCAGCGCAGCAACACCCTGGCAATTGCGTCCGCCCGTCCATGCTCGCGAAATACGTTGTTGAAGATTTCCTGAAGAATTCCGAAGCGCAGCGCCGTGCTTACGGCCAACGTAACCAGGAAGACGCGCATATACAACATTCCCTGGATGAGCTTCGTTACTGCGATGGCGAAGAGCAGCACAAACTCCGCGACCTCGTACCAGGTGTATATGGCAAATAGGGGAAAGCTTACATCCAGGCGCTTGACGCGCATCACAATCGCAACCAACGCCAGAAGGATGTGGGGCGCAATCCAAAGGTAATACAACAGAAACCTGTACCCGTGCATCATCTCTCTCGGATCGTACTATATTGTCTTACGTTGTCCAAAGAAAGATTTTGCCGTTCGGAATTTGCGCCCCCCCTCGCTGCTAATTGCCTGGCGGTATGCACCCGGTAGGCGTGCAATTCGGAAAAGGATTGCCGTCGGCGAAGCTGGGAACGCTTGAAGCGACCAGCAGAAAAGCCACTAAAACCGCTACTTGCAGAATTTGCTTCATGTTATTGCTCCTTAGGTGAGAATGGATGCACCGTGCTACTCTGCACACGCAGGTCTTGCCATGCAAATGGCGCATGATTTATTTTTCTTTTCGGAAAACGTAAATCGGTAATGCTCAGATCAGCGCTTGAAGATTTCGAAGGCAGCACTCTAAAGGCAGTACCCGGCCTTCTGGGGAAATTGCGCTATCTCGCGTTACTGCACAAGGGGGGTGGTGGCGAATACTCGCACTGGGGACTGGAGAAGATCTACGGACGAGGACCGGCAGAGAAGGCTATCCGGCTATCCCACACCTCTTTGGTTGCTCGAATACTCAAAACGCCATTGCGGGACCTGGTGGAAGACCTGGAACGGTCGGCAGCGAATGCACAAACCACGAACTCTGAATTGTTGTTGATTCTCGCGACGCCGATAAGGAACGCGATACCCGCCCAGAGCTTACGCACTTCGGAAAAGCATCTCAGGCTAGTTTTGCAGACTCTTTCTGCCCTGGTTCAGAATAGAGCACCTGCCACCCCCCCAGACGCATCGCCACTCCCACCACCTGCCCTATAACCTCCGCCTCCTGGGGATGTTTCAGCGTGCGAACCGGGACTGGCGACAAAGGATGCGATTGCAGAACGATGCGATCCCGGTCGACTTGACACCAGGAGCAGACGAAACCATCACGGGTCTCGATGAAGTAAATAGGGCGCTCGAACTCAGAACGCCAAACGCCATCTGCGACTTGGTTTTTGGTTTCGTCTATCTGCACAAAGCTACCCGGCGGAAGAATCGGATGCATGGTGAAGTCTTCCGCTCCTATGTATCCATAGGAATATCGGCCGTCGGCAAGCGTCGAAAGATAGGTGAGGGGAACCACGCCCCACTGCTCGATCATGCGTGCAATGTTCGTCGTCTTGGCAAGTGTGAACGCTGGATCCAGCCGGACCGGAACACGGGCTGTCGTCGCACCATCCGAGGCTTGAGAAAAATGGGAACGATTGGGCCGCGCGGATGGAAGATCGGCATGAATCCCGTTAAGATCGACGCCATACCATGACAACAACTCACGGTAATCGGAGCGATAGATCGCCGCCAGGGTGTAGAGACGGAAGATGCTGGGAATGACGCCTTTCGTCTCAATGTCTGACAGTCGACTCGGCGGAATGGCGAACTCGTCATTGCCAAGTCTGCGTGAAACCTGCAAACTACCGGTTTCTACGTCCCTCATGGTGTAGCCGAGCGATTCTCTTAATACCCGGAGCCTCTGTCCACCCGTCATGCGCAGTCCCCAACCCGTTGCGACCAATACTAGCAGTCAGAATCCCCTGCGTGATTCCAAACTTCACATCATCTAAGTTCTGTTCGATTTCCGTAACGCAAGACGCCCGTCTAATCGCCTGACATAACAAAGGTTAGTTTAAGCCATCTGCGCTAGTTGTTGCGAGCATTGGCAGGCGGTTCGAGGTGCATCAACTCCGGTTTCTGAATCCTGTTTGCGATTCGTGACACTCGGGAGGAATCCCGGGACAAGCTCAGCTTTTACCAGGAACCACTTAAGAAGCCGCTCGGCCAATTCGGTCGAATACAAACCAAAGCCCAACCGACCTCTGTAACTCTGGGTCAAGATGAAGTGCGGGCTACAATGTTCTTTCGCCAATGTCTTCCAGTTCTCAAAACGCTTCCCCCAGAAGCCGGAGAAAAACTCCGCTCCGGGCCCGCCAGATCGAGGGTCGAGAATGGTGGCTCTGGGGATTTGCCGTCACCGTCACGGTAGCACTAACTGCGGGAATCGTCTTTCTCACTTTCTTTGCCGACCGTGCCGAATTCACTGGGCCCTATGCCACTGTCCTCAGAGAATGGGTTCGCGGACTGGCTGCCTTTGTTCTGTTGTTCGACCTCTACACGATGTACCAGCATCTTCAGTTGCAGCGCGTTCGACGACAGCTGGCTGAGCGCGATGAATTATTTCAGCTCATCACTGAAAACGCGGCCGACATGATCGCAGTGGTCGACGGCACCGGCGCGCGGCTCTATAACAGCCCCGCTTATCAGAAGGTGCTCGGATATTCATCCGAGGATTTAGCGGCCGGCTCTTCCGACGATCAGATTCATCCCTCAGACCGCGAACGCGTCGACCAGGCCGCACACAAGGCACGCACCACCGGCCGGGGACAAAGACTGGAATATCGCATGCGTCACAAGGATGGTTCATGGCGCATTCTGGAGTCGACGGCGAGTCCTATTCAAAGTGGGCATCGCCGCGATGAAAAGCTGGTGATCGTCAATCGGGACATTACAGAACGCAAGCGAGCCGAGGAGATGCTTGCGCATAGCGCGCTTCATGATGGCTTGACCGATCTTCCCAACCGCGCGCTCTTTGCCGACCGCCTGCAACATGCCTTGATGCGTGCCAGACGCCACGCCGACAATAAATTCGCCGTGCTCTTCGTCGACGTGGACGAATTCAAGATCGTCAACGACAGTCTCGGGCATCGCGTAGGAGATGAACTCCTGGTTCAAATCGCCAGCCGACTGACTGGCGGGTTGCGAGAAACCGATCTGGTCGCCCGCTCGGTAATGGTCGCTTCGCAGGCTCCCGAAGAAGGTCTCGCCAGACTCGGCGGCGACGAATTTGCTGTGCTCCTGGAAGACGTACTGAACCCAATCGGCGCCATTCGCGTTGCGCAGCGAATCCAGGAGAAATTGAGCCTTCCATTCGACGTTGGCGGTCAGCAGATCGTGATCACGGCCAGCATCGGCGTCGCCTACAGCAGCAATTCCTATGCCGGGGCCGAAGACCTGCTCCGCGATGCGGAACTCGCCATGTATCGAGCCAAGCGAACGGGAAAGGCGCGGTGCGAGGTCTTTGATCCGGCAATGCACTCCACGGCAGTGCATCGATTGAAACTCGAAACCGATCTTCGAAAGGGCATCGAGCGCGGAGAACTGATTGTCTACTACCAACCCATTGTCTCGTTGCAAAGCGGCAAGATTACGGGCTTTGAAGCCTTAAGCCGATGGCAACGTCCCGAGGGCATGGTTTCGCCCGCAGACTTTATTCCGGTGGCTGACGAAACGGGGCTCATCCTTACCATCAATCGGGCGCTCATGCTCGAAGCCTGCCATCAGTTGCGCTCGTGGCAGTCGCAATTCGGCTGCGACCCACCCCTTACCATGAGCATGAATGTCAGCCCGAAACAGTTCATCCAGCCGGAACTGGCAAAAGAGATTGGCGCGATTGTTCAGCAGACCGGAGTCACTCCCAACACGGTCAATCTTGAAATTATGGAAACGATCGCTATGGGAGACGCGGACCGTGCGCTTTCGGTGATCTCGGACCTTAAGGCACTTGGAGTTCTCTTGAGCATCGACGACTTTGGAACCGGGTATTCTTCTTTGAGTCGGCTCCCCCGGTTTCCAGTAGACGCTCTCAAGATTGACCGCGTATTCATTTCCAATATGAATACCGATCACGACAGTCACGAAATCGTTCGGCTCATCGTAATGTTGGCGCATAGCCTCAGGTTAAAGGTGGTCGCCGAAGGCACGGAGACCGAAGACCAGATCACCGAGCTGAAGCGTCTCGGTTGCGAAATGGCGCAGGGATACCTCTACTCTCCACCGGTCGATCCGAAAACCGCATGCGGACTTCTGCATCGCAGCTACGAAGAAGTCCTACTGTCCTAGACGATCGAATCCGATGCGATTCAACTCTTTTGGAAGGACTGGCGCGGACGACGAGGCTCGAACTCACGATTCTCCGCCGTGACAGTGAAAGATTAACGAGTGTTTTTAATAACTTAGAGAGCACGGACGGCACTGCAAGTCATTCGAAGTACGTTGTCGGCAAAGCTATTGTGCCTGACGCCCTCGACTCCGCTCACGGCGAAGGAATCGGTTCATCGCGACATCAAACCCGCCAACATTTTGTGACCAAGAGGGGACACGCCTAGATTCTGGTATTTTCACGATGCGAGGACCTAATAAACAAGGATCCGGACTACGCATGCCGCATGCGGTACGATCGTTGGAGTCACGAATGGGTCCTATGAATCTCTTGCGAAAACTTCACTTTCGTCTTGGTGGTCTCCTTCTTGTTCTGCTGCAACTCAGCTTCGCCCAAGAAGTCAGTTTCCGTATCACGCCTCTTCGTCCGGTGGCGGAGTTGCGCGCAGAGGCGCTCAAGGCGCAGCCGCCACTTGAGCACGGGATATTCCTCAAACCTGACCTGGTGGAGCTGGTCACACTCGATCCCACGATCAAGCTCGACATCCGCTACGCAACGTCGAACAATTTTCTGGGCACGCCCGTCTACACCCAGGCACGCGCCTTCCTTCAACGGCCAGCGGCGGAAGCGTTGCTTCGGGCTCATCGCGAACTCCACGCTCAGGGATACGGTTTGATCGTCCACGATGGCTATCGCCCGTGGTATGTCACGAAAATATTCTGGGAAGCCACGCCCGACGACAAAAAGATTTTTGTGGCTGATCCGGAAGCAGGCTCCAAGCATAACCGCGGATGCGCCGTGGACTTGTCCTTGTACGATTTGAAAACCGGCAAGGAGGTGAAGATGCCCAGCGGCTACGACGAAATGACCGATCGCGCCTTCGCCGACTACGCCGGGGGCACGCCCGAGGAACGCGATCGGCGTGCCCTTCTGCGCCAAGCCATGGAAAAACAGGATTTCCAGGTCAACCCCAAAGAGTGGTGGCACTTCGACTATAAGGATTGGAAACAGTACCCAATCCTCAATGTGACGTTCGAAGATCTCGGAAAGTGAAGATCTCGGACAGCAGCGCTGTCCCTGCAGCCCAGCGTTGAATTGCCCCAAATCGCCTCCCCTGAGTCATCGGGTCAAAGCCAAACCTCGCCACGCGCAGTTCGCTACGGCCATTCGTGACGATGACCCCTCAAGTCCGCTCAACTAATCTCCGATGTGAAGGTAGCGACCGCCCGATCCATTCGCTCGGGGGCCGCGATCGCGTGAGGGTAACTATCACGAGGGTGACGATCACGAGGATGACTATGAAGACAGCGTTTGCCGGGCTGACGGTGAGAGTGCCGTCCGTCATTTTTCTTGCCTTAAGTATGTTGCTGGCGCTTTCCGCGCACGCGCAGCAGCCGCCGAGCACTCCCCCGAGTACTCCGATGACGGCGGACGAAGTTAACCGGCAGCTGTTGCAGCGGGTCATCGACCTCGAGGCGAAAGTAAAACAGCTGGAAGAGAAGCAGACGGGCTCGGCGGCTGCGCCGCTCGCCGCAGCACCGGCTGCGGTCGCGCCTGCTCCGGTGGCGCCTGCCCCCGAACCGCCGCCCGAGGTCGAGATGCCCACCGTGAATGAGGTCGCGCCCCGATTAAAGCTTGTCGTCTTTGGTGACGTTGGAGCTCAAGGCTACACTCACGTCCCTGACACATTTGAATTTGGGTCACTGGACTTATTTATGCGAGCCCGACTCTCGGAGAAGATTTCGGTGCTTGGAGAAGTGCTTTTCACTGCAGAAAGCGACAACAGTATCTCGCCCGACGTGGAACGCCTGTTGCTGATTTACCGGCTGAGCGATTACTTTACCGCGTCAATTGGCCGCATGCATACCTGGGTCGGCTACTACAACACCGCGTTCAACAAAGGAGAATTTCTCGAAACCACCACCGACCGCCCGTTCATGTATGCCTTCGACGACGAGGGTGGCGTTTTCCCCATGCAGGATGTCGGTGTCAATGTGACCGGCAAGATTCCCTCCGGCAAACTGGGGCTGAACTATGTAGTTGAAGCTGGCAACGGCAGGGACTGGTATCCGGCCGACGAGCCCGCGCAGAACAACCAGGACCGGAATAACAGCAAGGCCATCAACGGGGGTCTGTTCATGCGCCCCGAAAGATTCTCCGGCCTGCAACTGGGCTTCTCGGTTCGCCACGACAATCTCACTCTCCCCGGTCCGGCAGTCGGGGAAACTATCGTGACCGCGCACGCTGTCTTCGTCAACAGCAATTGGGAGGTGCTCAACGAAGCGGCATTCGTCAGACATTCCGAGGCCAGTGGGGAGCTTGCTGAGACCAGCGCCTTCTACACTCAGTTCTCGCGCCGCTTCCGTGCTTATCGTCCCTATTTCCGCTATCAATACTTCAACGCTCCGAGCGATGATCCGGTCTATATCAACGCCAGTCCCAATACCGATGTGCCGCTTAACATCACCACCTTCGTGGGAAGATTCAACGGTCCCTCGCTCGGTGTGCGCTGGGACTTCACCGAACACTCGGCCCTCAAGTTCCAGTATGACCGATTTTCGCTGCGCGGCCTGGACAGCGAAAACGGACTGACTTCTCAAGTGGCATTCACCTTCTAACGGAGACGCCGATGAAAAAATATAAGTTATTCACTCCTGTGCTCTCCGGGTTGGCGATGCTGGCGATCTTTCTTGGCGCAACTCCCTCGGCGAGCGCTGGCGAAGCCATCGTGGTTGTCGTCAACAGCGCCAACCCGGTCGAGAACCTTACCCTGGGCGATTTGAAGAAATTGTTTCTCGGCGACAAGGGACGCTGGGATACGGGCAAAGCTGTGGCCCCGGTCATGGTGGTTACGGGCGCTCCCGAACGCGCCGCTTTTCTAAAGATTGTCTGCGGGATGAGTGACGCCGACATGGGCAAATACTTCATGCAGGCGGCGTTCACCGGTAAGTCGGTGACTCCTCCCAAGGACGTGGGCAGCGCGGCCGCGGTCAAGAGCAACGTGGCCGCTTCTCCTGGAGCCATCGGCTTCGTGAAAGCTAGCGACTTCCCGGGTGGAACCGGTATCAAGGCGGTGAAAATTGACGGCGTCGACGCCAGCGATGCGGGTTACAAGATCAAAATGTAGCACCGGGAAGATTACTCGGAACCAGGAAGGCATCGCTTGATGCGATTGACCATCAAAACACGGTTGTACGGATTGAGCGTCAGCGGTCTGCTATGCGTGGCTGCCGTCAGCGTTACCGGATATTGGGGTATTACCTCGGTTGAGAAAACCACCGTTGAGGTAGCGGCCACCGGCTCGGCCATTCGCAATCACATCGAGGCCGGGGTCTTTAACGACCTGACTCGCAGCGATACCTCCGCGGTATTCACCGCCAAGGGAGATGAGCAGCAGAACAAAGTCGACGACTTTGCCCAGCACGGTAAGTTGCTGGCCGATCGCATTGCCAAGGCGCGAGGCTTTGCCACCGATCCCGCCAGCCGGACCATGCTCGATTACGAAACCCAGTTGAGTGATCAATACCTGAAAGCGGGCGCTGCCCTTATTGACGCCGTTCTGCATAACCCTGCCGCTGCTCCCGGCTTGCTCGGTCCCTATCTACAGTCTTACAAGGAACTCCAGGGAAAGATCGAAGAGACCAGCGACCAACTGACGAAGAGCGCTCAAGAAGCCGAACTTGACGCGACCAGGAAATCAACCCGCGCCACCCACATCATGTTTGGCATGTGTGCCGTGTCACTGTTTCTCATGCTGCTGGGGAGCTTTGTGTCAGTGCGGGCGATCTCCCGCTCGCTCGGGCAACTGATCACGATGATTCAGAATATCGCCGAAGGCGAAGGCGACGTCACCACTCGCATGGAGGCAGCCGGCGGCTTCGCAAACGACGAACTAGGCGAAGTCAGCCGCCTTTTCAATCTGTTCATGGACAAACTCCAGGAAATCCTTCGCGGAGTTACCGCCCACACCCATAAACTTGGCCTCGCCAGCGAGCAACTGCTTGAGGCCAGCGAACAGATTACGGCCAATTCAGGAGAGACCGCGGTGCAGTCGAGTTCCGCTGCCCGCCTCACCCAGCAGGTCTCGCAGAATCTCCAAAGCCTTTCCATGGGCGCCGGCGAGATGACGACAACTATCCAGAGCATTGCCGCGAATGCCCACGAAGCCGCCAAAGTGGCGGGCTCTGCCGTGACTGCCGCCGAGACTGCCAACGCCACCGTTTCCCAATTGGGCCGATCGAGCACTGAAATCGGAGCCGTGCTCAAAGTCATCACCTCCATCGCCCAGCAGACAAACTTGCTGGCTCTAAACGCCACTATTGAAGCCGCGCGCGCCGGAGAAGCCGGCAAGGGTTTCGCGGTCGTAGCCAACGAGGTAAAAGAGCTCGCCAAGCAGACCGCCAAAGCGACCGAAGACATTGGTTTGAAAATTACCGCCATCCAGGCGGACACCCAAGGCGCCGTCTCCGCGATCGAGTCGGTGAGCGGAGTCATTCATCAGATCAATACCATCTCCGCAACCATCGCGGCAGCCGTCGAGGAGCAGAGTGCAACCACCAATGAGATGACGCGCAATGCCAGCGAAGCGGCGAGCGGAGCAAGCGACATCTCGGCCAACATTGTAGGCGTAGCGCAGGCCGCCGAGGGCACCTCCGCGCGCGCGCAAGAGTCGCAGAGAGCCGCGCAGGAATTAACCTCCATTGCGATGGAGCTGGGCACGCTGATGCGACAGTTCAAGATCGAGCGCGTCGACCGGCGATTTAATATGTCCGTGCCCGTCCAGCTCACTGCCACCGACCTCAACGGCCAGGCGTTAGACCTGGAAGTGACGACCGTGGACGTGAGCGCACAAGGAGCCCAGCTGCGAGGCATTCACGCTAAATTGCGCATTGGCGCTCAGGTCAGCCTGGCGCGATCAGGCCGAATCGAACCGTTTCTGGTCGCGTGGGTCGGAGAGCCAGGCACTCCCCGCGCCGGCCAGATCGGCGTCACCGCAGTCAATGCTGCGAGTTCCTTCTGGAGTGACCTGGTCGAGTTGCCCGCCGACTCCGCCAGCAGCGAGAATAGCCGTACAAGGCAAGCTTCAACCAAGGGCAAAGCCCGGGCGCACTCAGCCTAGACCGGTGGCATCCCTTTAGCGGCGGCCCGGCCTAGGTTGCGCAGACCCTGTGCCGCAAGCCGGGACCTGCGTCTGAAGGCTGCAGAGCGCAAGGCCCTGACGTTCGAGTAGCTTCTAGTTCCGAAATCACGACCAACGTCCCTAAGGGCGCGACTACCGGCACAGTTCGGGTGGTAACGACTAACGGAACGCCCACGCGCAGTGTAGCTTTCCAGGCGCCATAGCTAGGAGCAAGATCAAGTTTCCTGGTCAAGAAATTATCAAGGGGCGATGGGCGGTCGGCCGGTCGGATAGATCGCTCTCGCTATACAGACAACTGCGCGCCGGAGCGGGCTCCAACCCTTCCTCTTGTGAACCATGCGTTTTCAGCAGGGCATGGTAAATTGCTGAAAGGAATGGCGGGGACGACGGGACTCGAACCCGCGGCCTCTGCCGTGACAGGGCAGCGTTCTAACCAACTGAACTACGTCCCCACTTATTGCCGATCGGGTTGCGGAAACCCTTAGGTTTACTGCACTTCCCCGCTCTCAGACT
>Ga0302324_100029571_pt1 | contig 10375 bp, 9 predicted proteins | sample Palsa_T0_1_FD_201949 | JGI IMG/M metagenome (GOLD analysis project Ga0302324, IMG submission 201949) | Peat permafrost microbial communities from Stordalen Mire near Abisko, Sweden - Palsa_T0_1 | ecosystem: Environmental > Terrestrial > Soil > Palsa > Peat permafrost | place: Sweden: Abisko... | reverse complement strand
TAGAGAGTTAGCCTGCATTTCTCGCAGTTCGGCGAAAATCGTAGCGCCGCTCTCCACGCCGGCTGTACTGCGGGCCTTCCGGCCCTCAGCTACTCACTTGGGCTTGAATTCCAAGTTGCCCGCCGTTGTGAGAAATGTCGCTTAACGCTTCTTCCCCTTTTTAGCTGCCGGCTTGGCCTTCTTGACCGGCGCAGCTTTCTTCTTTGCTGATTTTGCCACCGGCTTGGCCTTCGCAGTTTTGCCCTTGACGGGCGTCGGCTTCGTCACCTTCTTGACCAAGGTTTTCGCCCTTACCGGCGCAACCTTGGCTACCGGCTTCTTGGCCTTCGTGACTTGCACTAACTTGCCCGGCACCGGCTTGGCTGCCGGAGCCTTCGACTTGCCGGCCGGCGGAGTCTTCGCGGCGGGTGCCCGCAGAACCGAAGCCTGAAGACCTTGCGGAGGCTTGACACCTGAGGCCCCTGCTGTTGCAGTCTCGACCCTCTTGTCGTCTTTTTTGGATATCGGTGATTTGCCCTTAATCACGGGAGCGTCAGCCGGCTTTCCTGAAACGGGCGTCGGCACAACCTTTGCCTTGCTTGTAGACGCGGCAGTCTTTGCGGAAGCTTGAGCTCCCTTTCCCGCCTTGGGAGCCGCGCCGCCTTTGGACCCGCGCTTTCCCGATGCCGGCTCGTCCGACTCAGAGTCCGAATCCAGATCGTCATCCGCGTGGTCAGCTTCGGCGTCCTCGCCGCCCTCGGGCTCCAGATCCAGGTCTCCTTTCGGAATGCTGATGCCCAGATCGATCTCGTCGTCATCACCACCGAGGTCATCCAGATCCCCATCCTCGTCCAGCGCGTCGTCTGCATCCTCATCCTCGTCGAACGCACGCTCTTTCACCTTCGCCTCGCCGCGCTTGGCTCGCGGCCTCTTTATGGTGATCTGAGGCGGCGGGGCAGGCGGCGAATGCGGTTCGAGGAAGGCGCGCATCTCCTCCGGCGTGGTGAGCTTGCCATCGATCAGTTCGAGAAATATCGCATGCACAATCTCTTTATATGTAGATAGTTCCGGCGTAATCCTCATCTCTTGCATTAGGACGTGAGGCGTTCGTTGACGCGCCTCTGGCCAAACTTTCAAAAACTGGTTGTATCGTTCCTGGACGGCCTTATCCTTGCTTGTAAAGCCTAACCACAGTACAGCTTCGGGGTCATAGCTCGTGAAAAGCTTGAAACCTGCTGAAGCAGTGGACTTTTCCTTGGATAACAGCACCTTCGCGAACTTCGCTGCGATCGCATCGAGGCTGTTCCACTCCTCCACAAACCCCGGCCGCAGCAGCTGTTTCTTGAGCGCTGCCAGCTCCTTGGCGCCCATCTTGGCCGTCAAAAGCTGCATTTGAGCCGCCGACATATCCGGGTGAACGCCCTGCATCTGCAGCTCGACGGCGAGTTCGTGCAGCGCTTTCAGCTTCTCCTCGTCCGCCTTGGCCGACGTCCACGCCGGGAATAGGACCTTCATCCAGCCTTCGGACTCGAGCGCGCGCAGAACCTTCAGACCGTCATCCTCATGGCCAATTTGCTCAAGTTCGCGGCTCTGCGCCTCGGCAGAAATCCTGTCAATCACGCCCTCGCCCTTGGCATTCTCATACCGGGTCTGGGTCTTGGGGTCCAGTTCCCAGCTCAGGCGGGCAATATAGCGCGTCGCGCGAATCAACAGCGACGGCTCTTCCAGAAATCCATAGTTTGAGACCAGCCTCAACGCGCGTGCCTCAATATCGGCGGCTCCGTTCAGGGGATCCATCAACAACCCAAACGACCCTTCATTCAGCGAGATGGCCATCGCGTTGACGGTGAAATCCCGTCGGCGAAGATCCTCCTGAATGGAGGCCGCATGGTAGACCGGCTTGTCAATCTTGGTGTAATCCATGCGGTGCGTGCTCACCACGTCAACGCGCACCGTGCCTGGAAAACACAGATAGAGCGTCTTGGACGACTCGCTCTCGCCCCAGACATTGCCACCGAGTTTCTCTATCTGTTTCTTAAGCTTAAGCGCGTTTCCATGAACCGCAACTTCAAGATCGCGAACGGCATGGCCGCTGGTCAAATCGCGCACCGCATCGCCGGTGAGGAACAGGATCATTCCCGCCTCCCGTGCAACCTCGCGCAATTGCCGCAGTGCGTTTTGTTGATCGGCAGAAAGCCGGTTTTCCAAAAGGTAAATGTAGTCGGGCATTGCTTCCCCTGCTTCCGCCGCTTCCGCCTGTGCTCAGAGCCTTCTCGCCAAGTGACTCATGTTGTTACGCTTACACGACAGCCAGAGGAGGCGGCAAACCAGTACATTAACACAAACACAGGCGATTGGCTAGCCTCGGCTGCACCCCCTTTGCGGCTTTTTCACCTTCGCGGTCGCTTACGCTCCCTGGATCGGAAGCCTCCCCGTCCCCGCTCGCATCCTCAATTCCTTCGATCGAGAAGAATCGTTCTCGGAGACCTCGCCATATGCGACAATTCAGAGCAATGGCCTCGCTCCGCAAACCCGTGATTGTGCGTAAGTTCTCGCGCGACTGGTGTGCCGGCTATGCGGAGGCCGGCTTCGGCCAGAATGCGGTCGAGCTGGAGATCCTGGACCAGGGTGGCAAAGTCTTGCGCATCGCCTGGGACCAGGTCAAGTGGGTCTGCTATGTGCGCGACTTCCCTGCCCATGCCGCTCCGGCCGGGGAGTCAACCAATCCCGAGCGGCTTCTCCACAAGCGATTTTCTATTCGTCCACGCACCGCCGGCGTCTGGCTCCGCATGACGCTGACCGATGGCGAGGAGCTCGAAGGTCTGGCTGCCAACGACCGTTCTTTGCTTGAGGGTGCTGGCCTGCTGCTTACCCCGCCCGACACCCGCTCCAACACCCAGCGCATCTACATTCCCCGCAAGGCGATCCAGGCGCTTGAAGTCGTCGGGCTAATTGGCGCTGGCGCCCGCAAAGGTCCCGACGCTCGCCGCACACCCGCCGCTCAGCCTGAATTGTTTGAGGTTGACCCCGACGCACCTTAGCTTCCCGCATCCCGTCGGCCGAAACCAATCCAGAGTGAGTCATTTTTGTCCCGCTTCCCGCAAGCTGTATCGAAGGGCCTTGATTTTCTTCAGCTCCCAAGCCCTAGGAGATTCACCTTGAACCCGCCCCAGACCTGGTCCGCCGCTAAACTGCTCACCCTGATCTTGACTCTCGCTTCCGCATCCTTCGCTTGCAACGCCCAGCAGCCTGGGCACAGCGACCTCAAGACAGTCGACAATCCCGGAGGCGGCCAGTTCGTCTACGGTTCGCTCACCAATCAGGCCTCGAAGACCAGCGCCATGGTTTACATGCTGCGCATGGTTCACACCCATTTTGGAGACAAGCCGCAGGTGGGCAAGTTTCTTCAGTCACGCGACGGCAACTCGCTGGCGACGTTTTTCACTGTCAACGCCAAGACACAGGGCGGGAGGCCTGTCGCCGGACTCGTCATTATATCCATGCCGGCGAAAGGCGATCCCCAGGCTGCCGTCCTTTACGACGATGCCGCACGCTTCGTCTCCACCGAACCCTCGATGATGAAATCGCTGACATCCGCATGGAAAGGCTCCCTCGGCGGTTCGTCAAGCTCAGGTCAGAGCAGTGGTGGTTCACAAGCCCAGTCCGCATCCCGGCAATCCGGCTCACAGCAACTCTATCCAGCCACGACGGGCGACAAGAGCGCCATGGTTAAGATGCCGCAAAGTTGGCAGCTTATCCGCGTCGCCGGTGGAGGACTGATTGCCGAAGGTGATCGTGGAGAGATGGTGATGATGGGCATCATCTTTCAGAACATCGTCAATCCGCAAAACCCTCAGGCCCAGCAGTTCATAAGTGGTCCCATGGCAACGCGTGGACCCAAAGTCGTCTGCCCGCTGACAGCAAATCTGTTCTCAGACTATGTTTGCGCCTTTAATCAGACCCGTCGCAACAACGGCAAGTCGCAAGGCACATTCAACTTCGTCAGCAGCGCGCCGCAAGGGGGGGGCCAGGGAGTGGGCCAGCCCGTTGTAACCATGTTCACCGTCGACTTCCATGATGGAGCAGGCCTGCGCAACGGCAGTGTCTACACCTCGCTGCTGGCGCCCTTCAACCCCAGAGCGCAAACCTGGGCCATGCTGGCCAGCATGTCAAACATCCCTCAAAAGTACGGCAGTGCGGCCGATCCCACACTCAAAGCGGTCGTTGAATCCTACACGCAGAACGCCAAGGTCATTGCCAGCGAAGGCGCATCCGATCTGAATCGCATTCACCAGCAGGGCCTTGCCAACCAGGCGCAGACCGAGGCCATCAACAGTCGCCGCGAGAACAGCACAAAGGCCTATGACAGCCACATGCAAACCCTCAAGCAGAACGACGCTGTCAACGATCAGCACAACGCCGACATTGATTGGCAGAGCAAGATCAACCAGGACTACATCCTCGATCGCTCCGTCATTCGGGATACAGCCGACACAGTGCACGCTACGACGGGGAACAGCCTCGCCGAGGCGCTCGTGAAATCGAACCCCAACCAGCTCGAATATGTCCCCAACCAGCAGCTTGTCCGCGGCGCCGACTACTAGCATCGAAACCGTCCAGTCACAGCAGCACCCGCGCCATCCGGTACAATCGCTTCGATGAAGCTTGGCGAATTGGCAACCCGGTTAGGCGCGGAGCTGCGCGGAGACCCAGAGCTCGAAATCACTGGTGTCAAAGGGATTGAGGATGCAGGCCCGTCGGAAGTCACGTTCGTGGCCAATCCCCGCTATGCGGCCCTGGCGCGCAAAACCCAGGCCGCCGCTGTATTGGTCGATCCGGCCTTCCAGGAGATTTCCGCAGCTACACTCCGCCTCCAAAACCCTTACCTGGCCTTCTCCCGCGCCCTGGCCATCTTCTATCAGCCACCCGCGTATGCCCCCGGCATTCACCCCACCGCCGTCATCGATCCAACCGCCCAGATCGGCGAAGCCTCGCACATTGGCGCTTATGCCGTAGTCGGGCCAAACGTCAGACTGGGAGCCCACGCAACGCTTCTCCCTCATGTCGTCCTCTACTCCGGCGTGCAAACCGGCGCGCATTTCTTCGCCCACGCGCATGCCGTAGTGCGCGAGAACTGCATTCTGGGAGATAATGTCACGCTAGAAAACGGCGTAATCATCGGTGCCGACGGCTTTGGCTTCGCCAAGAACGAGCGGGGCCATTGGGAAAAAATCCCGCAGTCCGGCCCGGTTCGTCTCGGCAATCGTGTGGATGTCCAGGCCAATGCGTGCATCGACCGCGCCACGGTCGGCGCAACGGAGATTGGCGACGGCAGCAAGGTCGATAACCTGGTCCAGATCGGCCATGGCTCCAAAGTCGGCGAAGATACTCTGGTTTGCGCGCAGACTGGCCTCGCCGGCTCCTCGATCATCGGCAACAACGTGATTCTTGCCGGCCAGACCGGTATCGCCGGCCATTGCACTGTAGGCGACGGCGTGATTCTTACTGCGCAGTCTGCCGTTTCGCATGACGTGCCCCCAGGCAAAATGATCTCCGGCTCACCCGGTTTCGACAACCGCGTCTGGCTGCGCGCCGTCAGCATTTTTCAGCGTCTGCCGGAGCTTCTCAAACGCCTCGATCGGGTAGAAAAAAAGCTAGCCGCGCAGACTGTCCCCAAGCACCCGCCCGATCGGAACGATGGGCACGAATGAGAGTATTCGACGTGATTTCGGATCATGAAGGCTTTGTAACAGGGCATGACTTCAGTCGTGCCGCAAGCGCCGCGATATCGACGTGGGCTTTAGCCCCCGAGGGAATGCGCACAACAAAACACGCAACCCCGCGCGCGCTAAAGTTCAAAGCTGCCCTTGCCACCACTCTCTTGCTGGCCGCCGCCGCCTGCCACTCTTATCACGTCGAGACCACCGTTGAAAACCACACCGGCACGCCGATAAGCCTGCTAGAAGTCGATTATCCCAGCGCCAGCTTTGGCGCAGACAAGCTAGCCGCCGGCGCAGCATTCCACTACCGCATTCAGCTGAATGGACGCGGCCCGCTCAAAGTGCAGTACACCGCCGCCGATGGCCGTCAGGTGCAAATCGATGGCCCTTCGGTCGTCGAGCGCCAGGAGGGACAGCTCGAAATCATCCTGCTCCCCAACGGCAAGGCCGAGTTCCATCCGCAGCTTACTCCCGCGCCGTAGCTCACGCAGATACCAACAAAAAAGCCCTGCCGCCAAGGCAGGGCTTCTTGCGTAACGCATCAATCAGCCGACTCAGTGCACCATGCTCTGAAACAGCGGAGAATGCAGCAGCCCGCTGAAGTCCGAGTCCGAAGCGGCAAAGTGGATCGACATCCGCCCCGCATCCGAAGCAATGTTCGTATCGGCCAGCGCCTGTTTCTCCACATCCGTCCCGCTCATCTTGCGCACCATCACCGCCGCCGTCAATAGCGAAGAGATGGTTGCCGCGGCAAACGTGTCGCCGGTAGAGATGGTCAGGTCAAACTTGACGCCATGCTGAAAGTCCATCCCGTACCAGGAATTTTGCAGGCGCTTGCGCACCGTATCGAAATCCGTAACCGATCCTGCGCCGGCCTCACCCAGCACCTGCTTCATCATCGTCTGGGTTCCCTTTTCGTCGAGAATGCTCCACAGCGAGGCGGAGTCCACAGTCTTCATTGCGTCCATCATGGAGTTGTTCGTGAGCATGTTGGGCTCTACGCCATCGCGTGCGTCCAGAGCCTTGTCCACGGCATCCTTGCCGCCAAAGACCATCGTCGACGCGTCAACGAAACAGATCACCATGCCCGTCTTGGCGAGCGGATAAATCTTGTTTGTGCGCAACAGTTGAGGCTTCACTTTGTTCTTGCGAAAGTTGGCCAGAATGTCCGTCTCCGGGAACTGTCCCTGGGCAATGCCAACGGTGACCAGCGCATCGCTGCCAGCCGTCGGCCGGAAGAGCGCAAAGGCCAGCTGATCCACGTCGTGATTGTCATTCAGCCCTGACTTGGTGAGCGCCTCGTCGAACTGCTTCAACTCCGGCGGCATCACGCGTCCACGCAACTCCATCGCCGACCCCGAGTTTTCCATCGCGCGGTAATCAATCACCACAAGCTGCTGCACGTCATGCGGAACCGCGGTGCGCGCATCGGTGGACAACTGCGCCGCAGGAGCCAAAGTAGCTGCTGCCATCAGCAACGGAACAACCGAAATCTTTACCATTTGTTTCAACAATTCTTGTCCTCCGGAGACCAGCAACTCTATTCCGTGCAAAACGCCGCTCGATACCTACTGTTCGACACCGATTGCCCGATACCGATGCCGTGTCCCGCACATATGTTAGACGAAGCTGACTCTACATCATTTTACCTGCGAGGCGTTTTCCACGTCTCGATTGTTCTTGCCTACCTGGGTACCTGCGCGTTGCCGGGCCAGGCTAGCGGAGCTGCGAGCCGATGCTCCAGAACCTTCGTTGGGGCATCAAACCCTATCAATTGACGCATCCATTCGCTCTCCCGCTCACAGGCTGCCTGTGGGATGAGGCCAATCACCTCGCCCTCGACCGCCGTCGCCTTGTGGCGCAGGGCCAGGCGCGCAACAGCACGATAGACCTGCGAAATCGGCGTTACCTCAAAATCCGTAATGTTCATGGAGAGCTGGGCGCGCCCGTGAGCCAGCACTCCCATAGCCTTCACGCCCTTCAGACCGCCCGAATCGGCGCGAATCTCGCGAGCGATGGCCCTCACCATGGCCACATCCGCCGAATCAAAGTAAATGTTATAAGTCACCAGAAACTTGCGCGCACCCACGGCGCATGCCCCCGCCGTAGGATGCAGACCTGGCCCGCCCAGGTCCGGCCGGCGCGACGACTCCCTGCTCACCGCTTCCCGCAGCCCCTCGAACTGCCCCCGGCGTACGTCTTCCAGGTTAGCCCGATCCGGCCGAGCCGCCGCCGCCTCATAAAAAAACACCGGTACGCCAAAGCGCCGCCAGATCTCCAGGCCAGCCTGCCGTGCCAGCAGTACACACTGCTCCAGCTTGATACCCGATATCGGCACAAATGGAATCACATCGACGGCGCCGATGCGCGGATGCTCTCCCCGCTGCCGCGTCAGATCGATCAACTCGACGGCCTTGCCTGCCCCGCGAATCGCCGCTTCAACAACCGCAGCCGGATCGCCGGCGATGGTCACCACCGAGCGGTTGTGCGATGCATCCATCGTCCAGTCCAGCAAACGCACGCCATCAACGCACATCGCCGCCACAATGGCTTCGACCCTCCGCGAATCGGTCCCCTCAGAGAAGTTCGGTACGCACTCAACAACCGGCCCGCTCATTGCTTGCTCACTTTTCGGCAAACCACGCCGTTCGATCCAGCCTCGGATTCGATCCTGCTTGAGATTCGATCCTGCCTCTGATTTGAAAGGGCATGACTTCAGTCGTGCCGCGAATCCCACAAAATTAGCGCGGGTCTCATACGCCGCGAAAAAACTTGCCTTAACTGATATTTGCAAGCGCTTTGTAACAGGGCATGACTTCAGTCGTGCCAAAAATCCCGCAAAAAACAACGTGGGCTTTAGCCCCTGAGGGAACCTCTGCGCGAACCTTACCTAACTCCTTCGCGCCCTATTTCCAGAACGTATACCCCACCTGGACCTGAATACTCGCATTCACCCCAGGATTCCTGTCCCCCAGCGAAGCCGAGGAGATGTGAACCGCGTTTACCCCCACGTCGATGGACCGCTTGTCGCTGCAGAAGAGGTGAAATCCGCCCCCGCCCTGAGGCGAAAAGTTGAAGACAGATGTCCCGCCCGCCGTCCCGTGAGGCACCAGCAGATCCGGCGGAAACTTGTGCGTGGTGTAAATCAGCCCGCCCGCCCCCTGAAACCAGGGCTGAAAACGCCGGGATCTCGTCAGAAAATTCCAGCGCAGAATCACAGGTGTGATGCTCGCACCCGTGAACGTCCCTCCGCCCTCAGGCCCAACGAAATAGCACGTCCCCGTAGGACACGGAAAGATGAAAGTAGCATTCGGATTCGGCGCCGGTGTATACGCCTGCCACAACGGCATGATGTTGGCGCCCAATTCAAACTGGCCGCTGAAAATGCCAGCCTGAATCACCGGCGTAAGCACCTTGCCGCCCTGAAACCCCACCGAGAAGAACCCGTAGTTGTCGCGATTGCCGAGCCCGATGCCCCCATTCACAAACGGCCCAAACTCCCAGCTCTGATTCTTGCGCACCACCTCGACAGGATTGTCGGAGAGCGACGAAATCCGACCACCACTGATTGTCGTGCTCACCTCGTTAGCAGCCCCGCCCAGAGGAACAGACGACGTGCCATTCGGGTTTTGAGCAACTGCAGCCGCAGTGGCCGCCATCAAGATCAACAGTAAAAACCTTCCGCCTCGGATCAACGTCTCTTCCCTTCCCTCATTCGTTATCTCAATCATCCCGCAAAAAAGCCGCCACATTCGGGCGGCCTTTCCATGCCATCCCGTACAACAAAATCAACCCGCCGCGTGCTCCATTTGCTCGGCATCCATATCGAAGTTGGAGTAGACGTTCTGCGTATCGTCACACTCTTCCAGAGCCTCAAGCAACCGGATCATCTGGTTAGCCGCAGAGCCTTCCAGCTTGGTATAAGTCGAGGCCACCATCGTCACCTCGCTCATCACCGTCGGAATCCCCGCTGCCTTGATCGCCGCGGCAACCGCCTCGTGCGATCCAGGATCGGTAATAATCTCCCAGCTGTCGCCCTCATCGTTCAAATCCTCGCCGCCATGCTCCAGCACAATCTCCATCAGCTGATCTTCGCTGGCTGCATCCTTCTCAATCGCGATCAGGCCCTTCTTCGAGAACATGAAGCGCACCGAGCCCGTCTCGCCCAGGTTCCCGCCATTTTTTGAGAACGCATGACGGATTTCGCTCACCGCGCGGTTGCGATTGTCCGTCGTCACGTCCACAATGATGGCCACGCCGCCGGGGCCGTAGCCCTCGAACGAAATCTCCTCGTAGCTGACGCCTTCAAGTTCACCAGTGCCGCGTTGGATGGCGCGCTTGATGTTTTCCTGCGGCATGTTTTCCGCTTTGGCAGCCAAAATGGCCGTCCGCAAACGGGGATTGCCATCAGGATCGCCGCCGCCCTTGGCAGCGATACTAATTTCCTTGATGATGCGGGTGAATATCTTGCCGCGCTTGGCGTCCAGCGCGCCCTTCTTGTGCTTGATTGTGGCCCACTTTGAATGGCCGGACATGGGAACCTCAGCAGACGTTGAAGAATAGCGGCGCAGACACGCGCCTGACCCTGTGAGTATACCACCGGGGCGGGTGGTCAAGACTCTTCGGTTCCCATCGGCGGCTTTGTGGATTATGCTTCTTGACGACCCACGAATTGG
>Ga0302324_100029568_pt1 | contig 10376 bp, 8 predicted proteins | sample Palsa_T0_1_FD_201949 | JGI IMG/M metagenome (GOLD analysis project Ga0302324, IMG submission 201949) | Peat permafrost microbial communities from Stordalen Mire near Abisko, Sweden - Palsa_T0_1 | ecosystem: Environmental > Terrestrial > Soil > Palsa > Peat permafrost | place: Sweden: Abisko... | reverse complement strand
TACAGATACGCGACCAGCGACCGGCCGTCGTCTGAGAAGTAATAGTTCTTGTCACGCCGCAACGCGAAGTAGTCGAGTGTGTCGTCGCCCCAGGTCCGCACGATCCGCTCCGCCCGCGCTTTGCGGTTAGGGCTCGGCGGTTGCGCCTGGACGAACGTCTTGAACACCAGGAACAGGAACATCAGGACGCCGGCGATCCCCAGCACCGGCAGCCCGACGTGGATGAACTCCCGGAATACGCGCCCGTCGTACATGTACGGACCGTGCAGGCCGATCAGCCCCCCGTAGGTGGTGCGGATCACGCCGCCCACGGTCACCCCACCGTCGACGTGGCTGCTGTTCGCGAACAGCGTGATCGCCATCAGCACCAGCACGCCGAGGAGGTAGAGCGGCACGAACGCGATCGCCTGTGCCAGCGAGCCACGGTCCGACTGCGCGCGGAAGTCGTGCCGGAACCAGATCAACGCGATAAGCATCGCCACCGAGAGCAGGACTGCCACGGGGTCGGGTCCGCGCAGAACATGGACCACGGCGGCGGCCGCGAACAGCACCAGGCTGAGCGCCCACGCCCGCCGCTTGCCGCGCGCCAGACCACGAGCGATCGCGATCAACCAGATCCCGATCACGACCGAGGCGATCAAACCAACCGATCGCACCGAGTGCGACACGAACCCGAACCGCGCAATCGAATAGCGCGAACCCGTGACGGTCGGCAGCAGCGAGAACAGCGCGGTGATCACGCTGGCCCAGGCGAGCGGTCGCAGCGAGCGGGGACGGCGCGTTAGCGCCGGAACCGTTGGCGCGAGAGACGGCGACTCGACGAGCCCGGCCGGACCGGCCGCGGCGACGGCAACGTCGGCGGCCGACGGCGCCCGGTCGGTACCGACAGCCCCCACCCCGTCGGGCTGCTCAGCGCCCTCGGGCCGCAGCGTCGGGAACAGAATGACCTCGCGGATCGCCTCCTGTCCGGCGATCAACATGACCAGCCGATCGATCCCGATACCGAGCCCACCGGTGGGCGGCAGCCCGTACTCCAATGCTTCGACGTAGTCGTCGTCGACCGGCTCGGCTTCCGCCTCGCCGCCCGCCTGCTGCTCCGCCTCCGCCTGAAACCGGCCCGCCTGATCGACCGGGTCGTTGAGCTCCGAGTACGCGTTGGCGAGCTCACGACCGGCGACCACCAGCTCGAACCGCTCGACCAGCGCCGGATCGTCCCGGTGCGCGCGCGCCAGCGGCGAGACCTCCCGTGGATGATCGATCACGAACGTCGGCTCGATCAGCTGCGCCTCGGAGCTCGCGTCATAGACCTCGGTCATGATCTTGCCCGCGCCCCACACCTCGAGCCAGGGGATTCCGCGCTCGTCGGCGATCGCCCGCGCCTCCCCAACCGGCATCTCGGGATGCATCTCCACCCCCGCGTGCTCGCGGATCAGCTCGGCCATCGTCACCCGCCGCCACGGCGGCCGCAGATCGATTTCACGGTCGCCGACCGTGATGATCGTGGTGCCGATCGCCTCGGTGACGGCCGCGACCACGATCGCCTCGGTCAGGTCCATCATGTCGTGGTAGTCGGCGAACGCCTGGTAGGCCTCCAGCAGCGTGAACTCCGGGTTGTGCCGGGTGTCGAGGCCCTCGTTGCGAAACACGCGACCGATCTCGAACACGCGATTCATGCCGCCGACGATCAGGCGCTTGAGCGGCAGTTCGAGCGCGATCCGCAGCGTCATCTCGATGTCCAGCGCGTTGTGGTGGGTGATGAACGGGCGCGCCGCCGCGCCACCGGCCTGTCCGAGCAGCACCGGGGTCTCCACTTCCCGGAAGCCTCTGTCGATCAGGACGCGGCGGACAGCATCGATCACCGTGGAGCGGATCGCGAACGTCTGTCGCGTCTGCTGTCTGAGCGCCAGATCCAGGTATCGCCGGCGGTAGCGAGCCTCGGAGTCCGCCAGCCCGTGGCGGATGCTGGGGAAGGCGCGCAGGCTTTTGGCCAGCAGCTCGAACCCGGCCAGCCGGACGGACAGCTCGCCGTGGTCGGAGCACACGACCGTTCCCCACGCGCCGATCCAGTCACCGAGGTCGAGGTCGGAGAAGTCCTCAAGCGGCTGTTCACCGACCTGATCGCGGCCGACCATCAGCTGGATCGTTCCGGTCTCGTCGCGCAACTCGCCGAAGATCAGCCCGCCGTGGCGGCGCTGGGCCATCAGCCTCCCCGCCAACCGCACCGCGACTGCGGTCACCGTCCCCGGGGCGAGTTCGGCATGCGCCTGCCGGACCGCGCTCACCGTGCTGTCACGGTCAAAGCGGACCGGATACGGATCCACTCCTCGCTCTCGCAACGCCCGCAGCTTCTCGAGACGGCGAGCGCGGATCCCGGCCTGAAAACGCAGCTCAGTGTCCGCGATCGGCTCCTGATCTTCCGGTTCGCGGACGGTCATCAACTCACGCTATGCGCTCGCGAGCGACGGCGGCTGGGCCTGATCCCGGGCGAGCACGATCATCGCGCCGACGACGACGGCCAGCGCGAGCAGGATCACGAGCAGTTCGATCGGACCGGCACTCACCGATTCCTTGAACAGGGTCAGCCCGAGCACAACGCTCGCGATCGGGTCCAACGCGGTGCTGGTGGCCATCGTCGCGGCCAGCGCGCCCGCGTCGAGCGACATCTGGTTGAGGGTCATCGAGACGTAGCCGACCGCGATCAACCCGTACAACGGCCAGGTGGTGATCACCGTCAACAGCCCATTGTCCAGCTCGCTGACCACCGTCTTGGTCAGCGCGGCCGACAGGGCGAACAGGATCCCGGCGGCGGCGCCCAGCAACGCGGCTCGGCGGGGACCCGGCGCCCGCGGAGCCAACAGCGTCAGCGCGACGCACGGCCCGCCACACGCCGCGGCGGCGATGAGCCAGGCACCCAGTGGCGCGCCGTCATGACCGCCCGAAGGGTCGGCGACCACGATGAACGCGCCGAGACCGGCCAGTAGCGCGATCGCCGCGATCACCTCCCGTCGGCCGACACGCTGCCCTCCGAGCCAGGCGCCGAGCGGCAGTGCGAAGACGACGCTCGCGACCAGCAACGGTTGCACCACCGCCAGCCGCCCGATGCCGAGCGCCGCCGCCTGGGCGACGAAGGCCAGCCCATCCGCGGCGACGCCGGCGAGCCAGATCGGTCGGCGCACCATCTGCAACAAGAGGCCGGCACGGGCCCCGATCGTCGGAGCGTCCGCCCCGGCCTTCTGCTGCAACACGCTACCCAGCGCGAACAGCGCCGCCGCGATCAACGCGAGAACTATCTCCACAACCGGTCTCGCACGACGTTCTCGGACCAGCCCTCAGCAACTTGCCGCGAGTCGGACGCGTCCAACGCCGACTGCAGCCGTGCCTCATCCACGGGGTCGATTATGCAGCCGCTTGCCTCGGATCGCTCGCTCGGCGGACGATGCACTCCTTGATTTCTGTGCCTTGTCTGGTGTTGGATTCGCTCCGTGAGCGAGACAGATCCGGACGTCGTCGTCGAAGCGCCTGGCGATGTTGAGGTTGACTCCCGGGCCAGCAACGTCACTGCCAAGTCGAGCCTTGGGCCGTTACCGCCGCCGCCGCACCCGAAAAGCCACTTTCACGTCATGATGCACGCGCCGGAATATCTCCTGACCGACCGTGGCCAGCAGGAGATCCAGCGGGCTGCGGCCGGGGCGGGCGCGGGCACCGGGGAGTTCACCGTGCAGTTCCAACACGCGACGGCGGTCAAGTCAGAGGTGCTCGACTCGTTGACGGCGGCTGGGCGGCGCGAGGGGGTGCGGCGGATCCGCGTGGTCGTGGATCGTCGTGGCTGACACCGCGGACGCGCCGGGTAATCCGTACGCGGGCGCGGTCGAGCAGCTTCGCGCAGCGGCGAAATGGATGATCGCCGCGTTTGGCGGGGTCGGGAGCGCCCTGATCGCCGGAACGCAGCTCAAGAGCCTCGCCGGTGTGACTGGAACGCCGCTGATCGAAACGTGCGTGTCAATTGGGGTCGGGTTGATCGGAGTCGCCGCAGCGATCTTCGTCACCTCGAACGTGCTCATGCCGATCTCGGCATCCACCGGAGCGCTCGCGGCCGAACTTGAATTCAAACCCGTCCGCGATGTCGTGCAGCGGGATGACTCGTTGCTGCGCGGTCTCGCGGACGATCTTCCGGCGCTGATCAACGAGATGGGAATCTCGCTGGAAACTGCCAATGGTGCGTACGCGGCGATGGCGGCTGATCCGAACGACCAGCATCTCAGGGACGCTTACGACACTGCTGAAAAGCACCGCCAGCTGGTAGAGGAGACGGTCGGCGACCTCGTTGACTACGGGATTTTCCTCCAGGTCCGCAAGAGGTTCGAGACCGCTCGGCGCGTGATGGCGCTGGGAGCTCTGTTCGCTGCCGCTGGAGCGATCGGGTTTGTGCATTTCGCCAATCCCACCGCAGCGAAGTCCAAGGCGCCGATGGTCAGGCCCGCGATCACCTCTGTCCCCATGACACGCTTGGACCTCACGACCGATGGGCGCCAAGTCTTGCGCGGCGCTCTCGGGAGGCGCTGCCGGCTCGGTCTTGTTCGTGTTGCCGTCATTGGCGGCACGATCAGCTCACCTGAGATCCTGACGTTCTCACGGCCCGGCTGCCGCGCACGGATCTTGACGCTCACACCCGCCCTTGGAGCGACGGTCTCACACTGATCTGGAACCTGGGGGCAGAAACGAGACACCGCCTATGAAGGGTTGCCGTGGCTGTGTCAGACCCTCGGCGCCCGGACTGATCGGCTCGCTTTACTTGCCGGTCGGACGGTGAGGAGCGCCGCGACTGAAGCCGGCGCGACCTTTGCGGCCTGCGAAACCGTCACGTCCTGCGCCGTGGGAAGGGGGCGGTGTCCGGCGGACGAGCAACCGCAACGCGGGGTCGTTCGCCCCGGCATTCTGCCGCTCGGTCAGCGCCTTTGGGTGGACCGTGCTGAACACCGGACCGCGGACCGGATCGACCACGGCGACAACGACCTTCAAGCGGCTCGGCGTGTCGAACACGATCCCATCCAGAGCGGGGCCGGCACCCTCGACGCTCACCAGGTCACCTCTCGCCAGGGTGTCCACAACCCCAGCTTACCCACCGCAAGACGCCGAACTCGCTCCGACCGCAGCCACCGCCGGCAGACCGCCAGCCCGGCTCAGGGTGTATGCGTCGATGTTTGGTGCTGGAGGAAGAAGCGGATCAGCTCAGCGGACGAGTCAGGCGATCGCGAATCCGTGTAGGAGCCGACCGGACTGCCGCCATACCAGGCATGTCGGCCGCCATGGACGATCAACGACTCCGCGACGGGGACCCCGCCGCGGTTGTGGTGGACGGTGCGAGCGTAGGAGTGACCACTGTCGCCGTGGATCGTGATCGGCCCATCCCGGCCCGTGACGTCGCCGATCGCGAGCCGAGCACCGATCAACTTGTCCGCGTTGACCGGCGCCACGATCGTGTCGCAGTCACCATGGATGACGATCACCGGCATCGCGCTGGAGGCGGCGGGTGTGCCCCCGGTCCGCATCGCCGTAAAGGCGGAGCCGACGTCGTGCGCGGCGCGGTATGCGATCCCGGAGTGGACCCCCACCGCCGCGTACAGGCCGGGGTGGGTTGCGGCCATGACCGCCGCCATGGCGCCCCCAGCCGAGAGCCCGGCGACGTAGACACGAGCGGGATCGACGACGAGATTGCGCATGACCGTTCGGGTGATCCCGGCGATGACCGCCGGCTCGCCCGCCTCAGCCCGCTGGTCAGCGGCGGAGAACCAGTTCCAATAGCGGCCTTGGTTGGCCTCCCGCGACTGCTCTGGGTAGGCGACGAGGAACGAATGCCGCTCGGCGAGCTCGTTCATACGAGTGCCGGCCGCGAAGTCTGGCGCGTCCTGATTGCCGCCGTGGAGCATCACCACGAGCGGAACCGGGCGACCGGTATAGCTGCTCGGCGTGTAGAGGTAGTAGCGACGCGTCCCCGCGCTCTCGGCATGGGTGAGCTGCCGGAATGCACCGCCGGCCGCGCAAGGGCGGACGGTCGCGCCGCGACCAAGACCACGCTGCTGGACGGTGGCGCTGCGACCAAGACCACGCTGCTGGACGGTCGCGCCGCGACCAAGACCACGCTGCAGGACCTCGGTCGCCTGAGCAAGCCGCCCGGCCCGCGTGAGCCGCAGCGCCTCGCCCATCGTGTTGTTCATCTTGGTTTTCATCAAACGTCCTCTCGGGGTGTTGGTCGGGGGCGTCGAACGACTGACAACTGCATTGACTGGAGCCCGCCGGGTCGGGCGTTCGGGCCGCCGGTGATCATGTGGTACGCGATGCGAGCGCCACCTTCACCGCCCGCGTCGCTCGAAAAGCTCCCAGGACCTCGACCCTGGCGATCGTCGCGCGGGCGAGCTCGGGCGAGACGTCATCCGCGATGGTCGCCAACCCGAGCACGCGCAGCTCCACCATCTGACCGGAGTCCCGGACCTGCTCGAGCGTTTCGCGGCTGTAGTGCTCGATGCCGAGAACCAGCTCCCGACGAGCCACCGTCGTCTCGACCGCCCCTGAACGGCTTTCGAGCTGACGTCGAATCGCGGTCCGAATGAAATCGGTCCGGTTGGCGAAGAACCCCTCGCTGACGAGCAGGTCGATCTGACCGAGGTCGATCAGCCCCAGGTTGATCGTGATCTTCTCGCTGCGGTCGCCGTCCGTCATCGCGTCTCATCCTACCATCCGTTCACCATCCGTGTGGATGGTGAACCGCTCTGTGCTCGGCGCTCGCCCGTGGGGGTTGCCGGCACCGTCCCGAACCGGTATGTCTACTGGGTGTGACACCGCCGGTCGACCCCACCGTCTGGATCTGCGCAACCTGCGGGGTCGAGCACGTCGACGGCCAGGGCGTCTGCCCGATCTGCGCCGACGAGCGGCAATACGTGCCGGCGTCCGGGCAGCGATGGGCGACCCTGGCTCAACTCGCGGCAGACGGTCACCGCACGCGGCTGCGGGAGAGCGAGCCAGGTCTGCAGCAGCTGACGGTCGAGCCGGCTGTCGGGATCGGGCAGACCGCGTTCCTGGTGACGAGCGACGCGGGCAGCGTGCTGTGGGACCCGCCCGGCTTCCTTGACGACGCGGCCGTCGAGCGGGTCCGCTCCGGGGGGAAGGTGCTCGCGATCACGGCCAGCCATCCGCACATGTTCGGAGCCCAGCTCGAGTGGAGCCGGCGGCTTGATGACGCCCCGGTGCTGGTCTGCGAGCCGAACCTTCAGTGGCTCTCACGCACCGGCGCGGCAGTCGCGACCTGGAGCGGACGCCACGAGATCGTTTCCGGACTCACGCTGCATCAGCTCGGCGGACATTTCCGGGGGAGCGCGGTCCTGCACTGGCCCGCCGGCGCCGAAGGCCGCGGCGTGCTGCTGACTTCGGACACGATCCACGGCAATCCCGACCGCGCCACGGTCACCTTCCTGCGCAGCTATCCGAACCGGATCCCGCTGTCGCCGGAGGTCGTGCAGCGGATCGCGACCGCCGCCGAGCAGCTCTCGTTCGATCGGCTTTACGACAACTTCGGACGGGGCGTCGACCCCGACGCGCGGGCCGCGGTGCGCCGTTCGGCCGAGCGGTACATCGCCTGGGTGCGTGGCGACCACGACGATCTGACCTGAGCGTTCGCACGCGCGTATCGACCTGCGCGCCGATCGTTACTACGATCGCGCCGAGCGAGAGGCACCGATGACCGCGATCGACCAGACCCAGCAGCCGGCGACCCCGTCGGTCCACCGGCCGCCAAACCCGGTGCGGTTCGTCCACGCCTGGCTGCGACGCCACGACCCGGGGTACGGCGCGCTGCGCCGGGCCGTCCGGACGGCACTGATCATGCCGGCGATGCTCGCGCTGGGCTTCAAGGTGATCGACAACCCCCTGGTGGCCTTGTTCGGCGCGTTCGGCTCGTTCGCGATGCTGCTACTGGTCGACTTCACCGGGCCGATCCAAGACCGGATCCGATCCCAAGCGCTGCTCGGCGTTGCCTGCGCGGCGCTGATCTCGCTGGGGACGCTGGCGTCGCAGACGACCTGGATCTCGTTCGTCGGGATGGCGATCGTCGCGTTCGTGGTGCTGTTCTCGGCGGTCGTCAGCTCGGTCATCGCGAGCGCCACCACCTCGCTGCTGCTGGCGTTCATCCTGCCCGTGTCGCTGGCCGGTCCGGCGTCCCAGATCCCGGACCGGATCGCCGGCTGGGGCATGGCGGCAGGGGCGTCGGTGATCGCGATCGCGATCCTCTGGCCCGCGGCGACCCGCGACCCGATCCGGGTCAAGGCGATCGCGGGGTGCCGCGCGATCGCCGAGCGGCTGCGGCATGAGATCGCGTTCATCGTCGCCCGCGGCGCGGCAGAGGCCGTGTCCGACTACCGCGCGGCGATCGACGCAGCCGACGACGCGGTGTCCGATCTCTACCGGACCTTCCTCCAGACGCCGTACCGGCCCACCGGCCTGACGACGAGCGACCGCGCCGTGGTCCGGCTCGTCGACGACCTGCGGTGGTGCAACACGATCGTCTTGCGCGCGCAGGCGGCGGCGCATCCGCACCTGCACACGCCCAACCCGCGCGTGGTCGCGGTCAAGCAGGCCGCGTCGGAGGTGCTGGACCGCTGTGCCGAGCTGCTGGCGTCCCCCCGTGATCCGAGCGGGCCGCTGGACGAGGCGGCGGCGTCGCTGCACGAGGAGCTCGACCGGCTCGAGGCCCAGGCAACGCGCGAGCTGCCGGCGGACGCGTGCGAGGGCTGCGCGGTCGACGCGATGCCGGAGCGGGTCGTCAGCGCGCTCGATCCGAGCTTCCGCGCCCAGGAGCTGAGCTTCGTCGTCCTGCAGATCGCCGCCAACACGGGCGTCCAGGCGGCCGCCGCCAGCCGGGGCTGGGTGGCGCGCGTGCTCGGCCGGCAGCCGAAGGGGTTCACCGGTCTGCTCTCGTCTGTGGGCGAGCGTGCGCGGGCACATCTGGAGCCGAGCTCGATCTGGCTGCACAACAGCCTCCGCGGCGCGGCCGCGCTTTCGCTGGCGGTGCTCGTCGCCGACCTCTCAAACGTCCAGCACGGGTTCTGGGTCGCGTTCGGGGCGCTGTCGGTCCTTCGCTCCAACGCGCTCGCGACCGGTCAGAACACGCTGCGGGCGGTGCTCGGGACGACGGCCGGGTTCGTGATCGGTGGCGCGCTCGTGTACGCGATCGGCACCAACACGACGGTGCTGTGGATCCTGCTGCCGTTCGTGGTGCTGTTCGCCGGGATCGCTCCGGCGGCGATCTCGTTCACGGCCGGCCAGGCCGCGTTCACGATGGTGCTGCTGATCCTGTTCAACATCATCGCCCCGGCCGGCTGGAAGATCGGCCTGGTGCGCGTCGAGGACATCGTGATCGGCGGCGCCGTGAGTCTCGTCGCCGGGCTCCTGTTCTGGCCGCACGGCGCCGGGCGGTCACTCGGCCGCGCGCTCGGACGTGCCTACGAGGACTGCGTCGCGTATCTGGCAGCGGCCGTCGAGTTCGGCGTCGGCCGCTGTGACCCGATCGCCGCCACAGCGACCGAGCCCCCGCGACAGGCCGCGCTGGCGGCGGCCGCCGCATCCCGCCGGCTCGACGACACGTTCCGCAGCTACCTGGCCGACCGTGGCGTCAAGCAGGTCCCGCTCGTCGACGCGACCCGGCTCGTGACCGGGGTCACCGGGCTGCGGCTCGCGGCCGACGCGGTGCTCGAGCTGTGGCAATCCGACAGCGCCCAGGCCGCCGAGCGCGGCGCCGCCCGGCGGGAGCTGCTCGCCTACTCAGCGAGCGTCTCTGACTGGTACAGGCGGCTGGCGACGGGCCTGGCGCACGACGGCGAGGTGCCGGAGCCGCAGGAGCGCGAGCGGGAGGCGGCGCAGCGACTGGTGGACGCCGTCGCTCGCGACCTCCAGGGCGACGGCCACGGGACGGCGACCGGCGTTCGGGTGGTGTGGACGGGCGACCACATCGATGCCGTCCGCCGCCTTGAGCAGACGCTCGTCGACTCGGCCCGGGTGGCGATCACGCACCAGGTCCCGGCCGAGTCAAAATCCGAGGACGCCGCCGTCGCCCCGCTGTAGCGGGGCTCGGACGTCGGCGATCAGCCTTCGGCCGGCGCCTCGCGATCGCGCAGCACGATCAGCCGGTCGCCGGCGCTCAGGACCGGGTCATTGCCGACGCCGAGGTCGACCTTGCCGTCGTGGGCGATCCCGAGCACGAGCGTGCCGGCGGTCGACCGGGCGCTGGACAGGGTGTGTGCGTCCAGCGCGTCGCCGACCACCATCTCCTCCAGCCGCAGTCCTCGCGCCTCGACCAGCTGCAACAGCAGGTCGCCGGCCTCGGGCGT
>Ga0302324_100029567_pt1 | contig 10376 bp, 9 predicted proteins | sample Palsa_T0_1_FD_201949 | JGI IMG/M metagenome (GOLD analysis project Ga0302324, IMG submission 201949) | Peat permafrost microbial communities from Stordalen Mire near Abisko, Sweden - Palsa_T0_1 | ecosystem: Environmental > Terrestrial > Soil > Palsa > Peat permafrost | place: Sweden: Abisko... | reverse complement strand
AATGCCCAGTTCGGCGAGCTTCAGTTCGACACGGCCGGGCATTCCAAACTCCTGTTTATAAGGTTGACGTGTTGCCCAGGATGACCGTTGCCTGAGCCGACAAAACGCCGCCGTTGCCGTGCACGATCGCGGTGTCGGCCTCGGTCGCTTGCCGCGCGCCGCACTCTCCACGCAATTGCCGCACCGCCTCGATCAATAAGAACAGACCGTACATACCGGGATGGCAATACGACAGCCCGCCCCCATTGGTGTTGACCGGAAGGCCGCCCTTGGGTCCGATATGACCGCCGGAGACGAAACGTCCCCCCTCCCCTTTCGGGCAGAATCCGAGGTCCTCCAGGAACAGGATCGTATTGATCGTGAAAGCATCGTACAGCGCCAGCACATCGATATCAGCGGCCTTCATCCCCGCCATTCGATACGCCTGGGCGCCGGACTGAATGGCACCGGTATGGGTTAAATTCGGCATCGAAGTTATCGTCGCATGAGTGATCGACTGCCCGCATCCCAGAACGTAAACGGCCTTCGCTCCCATCGCGCGGGCTCGTTCCGAGGTAGTCATGACGATCGCACCGCCGCCGTCCGTCACGAGACAGCAGTCCCGCACCGTCAACGGATCGCTGATGGGCCGGGCGTTCAACACGTCGGCGATGGAGAGCGGCTTCTTCTCCCACGCGGCGGGATTGAGCAGGGCCCATTCGCGCGCCGCGACCGCGACTTCGGCGAGTTGTTCCCGTGTCGTGCCGAATTCGTGCATGTGGCGGTTCGCCGCCATCGCATAAGCGGATGCGGGCAGGAACGGTTTGAATGGTGTCTCGTATGGGTTGTATTCCCGAGGGCTCGCGCCACGGCGCCCAACCGTGCGCTGCGTGCTGCCATAAGCGATCACGGCGACAGAACAAAGTCCCGCGGCGAGCGCTGCCTGCGCGTGTGCCACGTGGATTTCGAACGACGAGCCGCCGACGATCGTGGAATCGGTATACGCATCCGGCAAGCCAAGATATTCGAGCAACGACATGGCCGACGTGCGCGCCTGCGTCGTCGCGCAGAACACCCCATCGACATCCGGCAGGCCGAGGCCGGCATCGGCTAGCGCGCGATGTATTCCTTGCGCCATCAGATCGATCGGAGACATCAAGGCCGCGACCGCACCGATGTCGGACTCGGCGGCGCCGATGATGGCGGCGGAGCCTCGGGTCAAACCATTCATCGCGGCTCCGCCAGGGTGAAGACGGGGTAAGGTGGTTCGTCGCCCTCGGCCTTATGCGTGCGGAATTTCACGCGCATGCCGATGCGGACTTCGGTGGGCAGGATCTCCTCGACTCGGCTCATCATCCGGAAACCTTCGTCGAGGTCGATCAGGGCGACGTTATAGGGCTTGCCCTGTTGCGGATGCACGACGGTCGTCGCGTGCACGGTTCCCAACCCTTTGCTAACCCGCCATTCCAGGTCGGCCTTGCCGGATTTCGGCGCGATCAACCGGGGATAAAACACCGCCTCGCCAGCCGAGGGGCTGAACTGATACCCGAGCTCGCCGCGCTCGAGATGAGCGAGGTAGGTCGTGAGCGGCGACTCGAGCGGCATAGCTTCTCCTGGTGAGGGTCGCCGCGTCAGGCTACCGCGTGACGGTTCAAAGACAAAATGCCAATGTTGCGCCGCACGCGGCGGCGGCCGGGACGATGACGCGCCCGTTGTCTCGGCGCGCCCCGCGGATCGCGCCGCTGTCCATGGCTTCCCACGCCGCATCCACCGATCGCGTGCGAAACTCCAGGGCGGCCATGAAACTATCCCGCCCTCCACCATCCGCGGCTGGATCGTTAAACTCGGTTTGAAACGCCCCGGGTGTGACGATGTCGAAGCGGGACACACCGACGATCAAGGCAACGCCCCCGTCGATCGGCCGAAGCGCGTCGGAACCGAACATGCGGCTGAACAATCCACCGAGGTCGGAGGGATCGCGGGCCACGATGACCGCTCGGGCCACGCCGGTCACGCCGTTGGCGTGGTGACGCCACTCATCGCGCCACACCAGATCGCGGGTGAAGTGATGGCAGAAATACAGCCGGCCGGCTGGACATGTACCCGGCATCAGTCGAACCGTCCGAAACACAGCGTCGCGAGTGCCGTTGGGCAAGGCCACCGGCCGGGAAAATTCGCCAGGTGGAAACGCCGGGATGTCGGCTTCCTTCAGTGCCGCATAGGTGGCCGCGGAATCCTCGGTGCCGAAAACGAGGCCGTTCAGCCCCTCGGGTGCCTCCATGATTTCCGGCCGCTGTGTGTCGCCCGGGCGCGCGGCAATTAATTCGAGGTAATCTGTACCAAACATCGCCAAATGGTTCATCGACCCTAGCGTGTGATAGCCCCTGGGCGTCAGCATGAAGCCCAGTCGGCGCCAAGTGTCGGCGCCCTCGTCGATTCTGTCGCGGACGTTGATGACGACGTGATCGAGCGTGGGAACGGGGAAGATCATGGCGGTTGCCTCCGGCCGGATCGTATCCGCGAACTCGCCGGACGGAAACAAAAAGGCGGTGCCTTGTGGGCACCGCCAAGTTTGGGGGGGAAACGTCACACAGCGCGGAGCAAAGCTCCCTCACGCTGAAAGCCGGATATAGGGGTGGTTTCGGGGGGTTCAAGAGCCGGTGCGGGTTGGGACGGCGACCTTACCAAACCGTCATGGGCTTGCATTGTTTGGTCAATCTTTGGTGCCGCTCTCGACGTCGACCACCGGTCCGGCAAGTCATCACTGGACCCTTAACATCATCACCGGACCCTTAACATCATTACCGGACCCTTAACATCATCACCGGACCCTCAACATCATCACCGGACCCTCAACATCATCACCGGACCCTCAACGTCATTGCCGGGCGAAGACCCGGTGATCCATCGCGGCACTGTGCTGGTAGAGATGGCCGGGTCAGGCCCGGCCATGACGATGATGTGGTGCACGACGGCTGGGTCGAGGCCCGGCCATGACGCTGCCTCTGGTAGCGATGGCCCGGTCTAGGCTCGGCCGTTACGCTAACGTATTTCACCCCATCGCAGCCTCGATCGATTCCCCGACGATCTGGACGATCCGGTCCAGCGTGCCTTCCGGGGTCATCAGCGGCGGCGCGAGACATAGTGAATCGCCGCTCGCCGGGGGACCGTCGGAGGCGCCGCGCTGGCGGATAATCAGACCGCGCTTCATGGCCTCGGCGACGACCTTGCCACCCAGGCCGGCGGCGGGCTTCTTGGTGCCCTTGTCCTCGACCAGTTCGATGGCGGCCAACATGCCGATCCCGCGCACTTCGCCCACCGCCGGGAGCGACGCGAGCGTTAATAATCCGGAACGGAATCTGTCCCCCTGCACCTGGGCTCGTTCGACCAGGCCGTCTCGCTCGATGATGTCGATATTGGCGAGGCCGACGGCGCAGCAGACGGGATGTCCCGAATAGGTCGCGGCGTGCATGAACCTCTCGTCCATCGGCGCGTCCTCGATGGCCTGATGGATGCGCTTCGATACCAGAACGCCGCCCAGTGGGAGGTAGCCGGAGGTGACGCCTTTGGCGAACGACATGAGGTCGGGTTCGATGCCCCAATGCCCGAGGGCGAACCACTTTCCGGTGCGGCCGAAGCCGGTGATGACTTCGTCTGCGATCAGCAGGACGCCATGGCGGTCGCAGATTTCGCGCAGACGGGGAAAATACGTCGGGGGCGGGACGATAACGCCGCCGGCGCCCATCACGGGTTCGGCGATGATGGCGGCGATCGTGTCAGCGCCATGGGCGTTGATCGCTTCCTCCACCGCATCGGCGGCGCCTATGCCGGCATCGCCGTTGCCGGGCCAGCGATAGGGGTAAGGCGGGGCGACCTGAAAGAACTCGGGCACCAGCGGGCCAAACATCTTCTGATAGCCGGGCAGGCTGGTGGCGCTCATGGCCGCCATGGTGACGCCGTGATAGCCGTAGCGGCGAGAGATGATTTTCACCTTTTCCGGCTTGCCCATCCGCTTCCAATAGTAGCGGGCGAATTTGAACGCGCTCTCGTTGGATTCGGCTCCGCCAGTGGTAAAATACGCGGCCGCCATATTGCTGTAGGCCAGGCCGATGATCCGTTCGGCCAGCCTGATCGCCGGCTCGTTGGAAAACCCGGCATAGGCGGAGGCGTAAGCCAGTTTCTCCATCTGCTCGGCGGCAGCGGTGGCGAGTTCTTTCCGTCCATGGCCGACGTTGACGTTCCACAGGGCGGAGAGGCCGTCGATGTATTGCTTGCCATCCGACGTGTGGAGGATCGCGCCCTCGCCGCGGGTGAAGATCCGGGCGCTGACGTGATCTTTGGGGTGATGCAGCGGATGGATCAGGTGGCGCTTGTCGGCGTCCAGCAGGGCATTCGAGATCGGGGAAACATCGTCCATTAGTGCGCCCTCCTTGGCGAGGCAGCCAACCTACAGGCGGGCGTGCCCGTTTAGAAGACGCTTCCACAGGTAAATTAACTTTTCGTCAGTCTTTCGGTGGCCATCATCCGGTGTTTTAGGAGCGTCGTGCATGGCCACCCTGAGCGCGTTCTCGTCAGGCGAATACTGGGAGGTTCGCTATCGCAGAGGAGGCACCTCTGGCGCGGGTTCCGTCGGCCGGCTGGCGCGGTTCAAGGCGGACGTGATCAATCGTTTCATCGTGGCGAACGGCATTCGGAGTGTGATCGATCTGGGCTGTGGGGATGGCTCGCAGCTTGGGCTGCTGGGACTTCCCGCCGAATATGTCGGGGTCGATGTTTCGCCAACCGCCTTGGCCCGCTGCGCCGAGCGGTATCCGAACCTAAGGTTCGTCACCCCTGAGCAGCTGCGGACCGTTCCGCCCGCCGAGCTGACATTATCGCTGGACGTCATCTACCACCTGGTCGAGGGCACCGTATTCACCTCCACCATGCGGACACTTTTCGCCTGGGCCACACGCTTCGTTCTGATCTATGCGAGCGATCGGGACGAAGTCTCGCCATCCGCGCATGTCCGGCATCGACGGTTCACCGATCTCGTCACCGCCACCGAGCCCGATTGGCGATTGGTCGTGAAGTTGCCCAATCCGTTTCCGTACGATCCCAGGCTCCCGGACGAGACGTCGTTCGCGGACTTTTTCGTCTACGGCCGGCGGGATGCACCGTGCTCGATCGTCGTTCCGGCGGTGGCGTGATCGCCGGCTTCCACGCAAGCATCCGCGGCGCGAAAACGCACCGCGGATGAGCGGCGGATCAGGGTTGAGCGACCGCCATTGTGGCCTCGTCGAGCTCCGCCACCATTACTTTGCCCTTTGTTTCAGGCCCGAGCAGCAGCGCGACAATGAAGACGAGCGCCGCACCCACCTGTGTCACGAGCATCGGGATCACGAAGCCGCTTGGCATGCCGGTGGCGAACCAGGTCAGTATCGGTGCGGCGAGGCCAGCCCAAATTGCCCCCTGATGATAGCAGAAACCCGCCGCGGTCGCGCGTATCTCTGTCGGGAAGCGCTCGGTCAGATAGCTGGGGTTCTGACCATACATGCCGCCGAAGAAGAACCCTTGAACCGTGAATGCGACGACCGTCAGCGTATAGTCGGACGTAAGCAGGTAAAACGGAACGATGAGAAGGCCGATCAATGCCGGGAGGATCATCGCCCACCGGCGGCCAATCAGGTCGGCGACCCAACCCCAGAGCCCACTCGCCACGAAGCCGGTTATATTGGATAGAGCGACCGGCAACGCGACCAACGCCGGACTGAAGTGCAGGTCGCGTTGTAGATGAGTGGCGAACATCCCGAAGGTTGAATAGTAAACGACGAAGCCGCTGGCCATCCAAAGACACGCGGTCGATGTGTTGCGGATCATATTGGGGCGAAAGACGTTCAGCAGCGGCGCACGAACTTCCTTTTTCTCCTGGCGTTGGATCGCCCGGTTTTGAATCCACACTTCCGGCTCCTTTACGTTCTTACGGATCCACAGCACCGCAAGCGCCGGCAGAACGCCGATCCAAAGCAGACCACGCCAACCAATCGCGTCGTAGAGCAAGGCGTAGGCAACGCTGGATGCCAGGAACCCAATGCCCCATGACCCCTGCAAAAGGCCACTCATCAGGCCACGCGAGCGGATTGGCCAGGTTTCCATGGCCAGCGCGGCGCCGGCCGGCCATTCCGCGCCCATACCAATCCCCAGCAGCGCACGGAAAAAGAACAGGAACATGAAAGTCGGGGAGAAGCCGGCGATGAAGTTGCAGATCGAGTACCACAGGATCGAGATCATCAAGGGCGTCTTGCGACCGACCCGATCGGCGAGCCAGCCGGAGGCAGTCGCACCGACAAGCCTGAGCCAGAGGGTGACGGTGAACACCGCGGTCACCTCGACCAGCGGCACATTGAACGATTGAGCGATCGGCACCATGATCAGCAGAAAGATCGTGAAATCGAACGCATCCAGCGTCCAACCCAACCAGGCGGCGATCCACGCCATCCACTGATCCCTGGTTGGTTCTTTCCACCAAGGCACCGAGGTCGCGGTGGTCTGCATGGACATTGCCATGAGTTTTACTCCCTGTATTAGATATGATAACGTAACGTTTCGGCCGGCACGGCTATTCCTCGGGAGGCTGCACTCACGGAGCGACGTCCAGGCTCGGCGGTATCAGGCGCCGGGTCCAGGTCCATTCCAATCAGCGCATCGGCATCGGCGAGACACCCGTATCAAGGCTGGTCCGAATTCGGGCCGGCTTGAGCGGCGACCGAGATCCATCTCCGGTCCCATTTTTGGCACAAGTCAAAGCGAGGCAGCGCCGGATGCCGATGAGGGCACGGCACGAGAAGATAGCACATATGCGCTTTTTGCGTATCTCACGCATCTTTCCCGGAATCAAGCAAAGAAGCAGCAAACGAGTTAAATATCCGTCCATCGTGGGTAAAATCCGCCTCGGCAGGCCTCTGGATCGTTGGATCCGAACTGCCACGATAATGACCTGTCGGGGTAAAATCCGACGAAAGTCAGGATTATCGGAAGCGTGGCCATAGGGAATTGACAGCATCTCAAAAACCGACGTTCCGCTCTCGATACGCGTTGCTATCGGTTGGCAGGCAGCAAGCGACGATGTCGATCGCCCCGCACCGGCGAGGTCGGCGTACAAGGCGTGAGGGTGATTTCGCCGGCCGGTGTATTGCATCGCACCGCCTCGCATGGCCTAAAGTAGTTTCGTGGCGGCCGCTCGCCTCGACCGAGACAGAAACACAACGGTCCGATCAGGAAGGAACCCATTTCGATGCGACGACTTGCAAAAACCGCGGTGGCGATGCTGGCCATGGGGCTCGCGACAGGCGCCATCGCGGCGGACACTCCGGGCGTCACCGCCACCGAAGTAAAGATCGGCAATACCGTGCCCTACAGCGGACCGGGGTCGTCCTACAGCGTGCTCGGCAAACTCGAAAGCGCTTTCTTCGGAATGGTGAACGAGCAAGGCGGGGTCGCCGGTCACAAGATCGACTACATCTCGCTCGACGACGCCTATAGTCCCCCGAAGACCGTCGAGCAGGTCCGCCGCCTGGTCGAGCAAGATCAGGTCGATTTCACGTTCGCGACGCTCGGCACGCCGACCAACAGCGCGATCGTGCATTACATGAACCAAAAGAAGGTGCCGCAGCTTTTCGTGGCCACCGGGGCGGACAAGTGGGGTGACTACAAGCAAACTCCGTGGACCATCGGCTGGCAGCCAAGCTACCGGACCGAGGCGCAAATATACACAAAGTATATCCTGCAGCAGAAGCCTGACGCCAAGATCGCCATTCTGTATCAGAATGACGACTTCGGGAAAGATTACCCGGCTGGTGTGAAGGACATACTTGGCGACAAGTTCGACAAGATGGCTGTGGTCGCGACTTATGAAACGACGGATCCGACCGTCGACAGCCAGATCACCACGCTGCAGGCGTCCGGCGCCGACGTATTGCTGGTCGCGGCCATTCCTAAATTCGCGGCGCAGGCGATCCGTAAGGTGCATGACCTGCACTGGACGCCGATGTTCTTCATGACGAACGTTGCGATCTCGGTCGGTGCGGTGATGACCCCCGCGGGTCCGGAGAACGGCATCGGGATCATCAGTGCCGGTTATTTAAAGGACCCAACAGATCCCGAGTGGAAGACCGACGCCGGCATGACGGAATGGCGTGACTTCATGAACAAATACTTGCCGGGGGCCGACCAGACCGACAGTGGCTATATCGCGGCCTACGGGCTGTGCAAGACAATGCTGCAAGTTCTTAAACAGGCCAATGGCGACTTCTCGCGCGAAAACATCATGAAGCAGGTGACCAACCTGCACGACCTGGAGAATCCAGTGCTACTGCCTGGCATCAAGATCAATACCAGCCCGACCAACTACCATCCGATCCGAGCCATGCAGCTCATGAAGTGGGACGGCAAGACCTGGGGGCGGTTCGGGGAGGTCATACAGGGGGCGGAGTTTTGATAGGGTGAAGCGCAGCGGCGAGATGGGGCCGGGGCAGGCCCCGGATCGCCGCCATCCGACGTCGCCCCCTCTTTGCGCCCCGCTCATCCTTGGGCTAACCCTCTCCGCGCCACCTTAAGGGTTCCCCATGCGTCATCCGTTCCTGTTCCTTGTCGCCCTTGCCGCGTCCGCTCTCGCTGTCTCCGCCTTGCCGGCGACGGCGGCGCAAACCTGCACCTCTGAAGCGGATCAGTCGGCCTATGAAGTCCTGTCGCTGCGCACCCAGATGATCCTGCTTGCGACGAAATGCGGCCGCGACCAGGACTACAACAAGAATTTCATCGTCCGCTTCCAGCCCGCGCTGCAGGCCAACGAGCGGACCGTGCTGGCCTATTTCCGCCGGGTTTACGGCGGCGCGGGCCAGACCAGAAAAGACCAGTTCTCCACCGAACTGGTGAATGTCATGTCGCACGAGGCCAATATGCAGGGAGCCGAGTTCTGCCCTCGCGCAACCATGCTCATCAACGAGATGAACGCTCTTCCGTCGATGAACGAACTCGCCCAGTTCGCCGCGGCGAAGGACCTCTCGCCGATCGGCACCAGTATGTGTCCGGCGGGCGTCGCACGGCCAGCCGTGACCCGGCGGCGTGGGAGACGCACCTCCGACTGAGCATCAAGAAGCCGCGTGGAGGCGTTATGCAAGCGTCTCCGGCGGTACGAAATTTCGCCACCGCCCGAGTTCCGTCGACTGAGCATCGTACCCCGCGAGCCGGTCGGCGGCTTGCCCGATCAACCCTGAAAAATCCAATCCCCGGCGGGTGAGGAAAGCGTCGAGTTCTCCGATCATGCGGGCGATCCCGCCAAATCCCTCATGCATGACGATCGACAACGCCTCGATCGCCGAAGCGCCCGCCAGCGCCATCCGCGCCACGTCCTCGCCGCTGCGCACTCCATTGGTTCCGAGCAAAGGAAAATCCGGGCCGACGGCACGGCGGCTCATGGCCAGAAAGCGGCAGACGATCGGCAAGGCCCAACCGCCGCCATAAGCCGCGGACGTGCCGAGCACCGGAGCGAACGTCTCCAGATCCGGCACCATCGCCATGAACCGTCCCATCATGCAGACGGCATCGGCCCCGCCGTCACGCGCCGCCGCCGCCTGCGCGGGCAAGTCGGACGAAAGGCCGGTGAGTTTCACCCAAAGTTCCATGCCCTCGGTTGCCTGCCTCACCCGCCCCACCAGTTGCTTCAGCCGTCCTGGGTCGGTTTCCTGGGCGACCGCGCCGGCCGCGGCCTCGGAGGCGTGCGGCACGCCAACATTCAGCTCGAACACCCGTAATCCGGCATCGCGGGCCATGCCGGCGATGGTGACGGCACCCTGGGTTTGGGCAAGCACGATGCTCGCGGCGACGAAGCGCCCGGTTTCAGCCGCCTCCCGGTCGATCTCGGCGATGGCCCGGAACCAGTCCCCGGTCTCCCGGGACGTCAGACCTGACCTGTTGAGAAATGACCGGGCACCATCGACCTCCAGCGACGCGTAATCGGCGAGGTCGAGTTGGCGGGCCGCCTCGGGCCGTTCGTTCACCGACTTGGCGATGACACCTCCCGCGCCGGCGGCGAGAGCGGCCCGGATGCCGGACTCGGTGATCACCGGCTCCCCCGAGGCGCAGATCACCGGATTCGGCAAAGTCAGGCGCCCGATTTTGGTCGTCATGCGGCCGGTCATCGCGTTCACCGTTGCTTGTCAGTCGTGGTCTGAGTAGGGTCCGGCGCGGCGCGGCGCGGGTGTAGCTCAATGGTAGAGTCCCAGCCTTCCAAGCTGGCTGTGCGGGTTCGATTCCCGTCACCCGCTCCAGCCACGCCGCATCCCCGGGGTTAGTCGCCCGCGGCGGGACGCGCTTCGGTCTCGTTCGCCGGGAAATTGCATTCCACCGCGATGCCGTCC
>Ga0302324_100029566_pt1 | contig 10376 bp, 11 predicted proteins | sample Palsa_T0_1_FD_201949 | JGI IMG/M metagenome (GOLD analysis project Ga0302324, IMG submission 201949) | Peat permafrost microbial communities from Stordalen Mire near Abisko, Sweden - Palsa_T0_1 | ecosystem: Environmental > Terrestrial > Soil > Palsa > Peat permafrost | place: Sweden: Abisko... | reverse complement strand
GAGCAGATACCCTTTAGCGAGACGCGCAATTATGTGCAGCGGGTCATCGAAAACATGGAAGTCTATCGCTACCGGCTTGCCGGCCGCGCGACGCCGCTACGCATTCTGACGGACATCTACCGTCCGAACGCGCCCCAGGTCGGACCGCTTCCGGACGCATCGCAATCGCCGTCTTGAGGCGGCACTCCGCTGCTGAGCCTCGCGGGCAACAGCGCCGAAACTCAGTGAAAGGTCGAGAGCCACTCGCGCGCGAGACGCTGGGCCTCGGCTATCTGACCGAAATCCATCTCGCGCGAGATCTGCGCCCGCCAGTCCTTGGCAAGCTCGCTGCCACGCAGCGCCGCCAGATTGAACCATTTGTGCGCCACGATGTAGTCGACATCCACGCCCTGCCCCGTGGAATAGGCCAGTCCCAGATTGTAGAGCGCATCCGCGCGCCCCTGTTTTGCCGCGAACTCAAACTGCGACAATGAATCGACATCAATGCACGCCATCTTGTTTCCCCTTCAACACGGACCGGCATGCGGTCCCGTTCCTGCCCAAAATGTGCAGATTGCCCCTGCACGACGGGAACCATCGCGCTTAACAGCCTAAAGAGCCGTTAACGTTGATTGGCGGCATTCGTTAATAGAGTACGAACGACATCGGGGGGCGTGTTTCGGAAAAAGAAACGGCGCGCCTGGCGCGCCGATGAGACTTTTGTCTTCTTGTTCGTGGGCCTGACCGCGGCTGCCTGGCATATGAGCTTTCGCTCTTATCCGACAACCGCGGTCTTAGCCTTGACCATCAGGCGCTCTAGATCGGAGCCGGCGCCGGAGCAGCCTTTACCCGCCGCTTGGCTTTCGCTTTGGCTTTGGTTTTTGCTTTGGTTTTGGTTTTTGCTTTGGCTTTGGTTTTTTTCTTGGCGACTTTACGCTTCGTTTTTTTGGCCGCGACCTTACGAACGACGCGCTTGGCCTTCTTCTTCGTCTTCTTGGCTTTCTTCTTCGCAGTAATTGGCATGTGAAACGACTCCTCTGCTGTTTTCGGGCTGTGCGACTCGCACTCCCAAAACGCCAGAAATATGAGGGGGTTGCGCGACCGACGCAATAGTCCCCGCTTTCCCGCACCATGTGTTGGCGCGCGGAATTTCATGAACCCCTTTGTTTTATTCGGTTTTAGGCAATCGTCAGTATAGAGACTGATTTGCCTGTCCCATCCGGCGCTTCGCGTCAATGGCTTGCAAATGTGCGAATCACCCCTCCTCGGGCAATTCGAGTCGCGCTTTCAGGAGGGCGTTGACGACCTGCGGATTTGCTTTTCCGCCGGTCTGTTTCATCACCTGACCTACAAACCAGCCGGCGAGTTTGGGTTTCGCTTTCGCCTCTTCGACCTTTTCGGGATTGGCTGCGATGACCGCGTCGACGGCGTGTTCGATGGCGCCCATATCCGTGACCTGCCGGAGCCCGCGCTGCTCGACGATCGCGTGCGGGTCGCCGCCTTCGGTCCACACGATGTCGAGCACGTCCTTCGCGATCTTGCCCGAGATGGTTTCGTCGGCGACCATCCTGAGGATAGCGTTGTTTGCCGCCGCAGAAACCGGACACTCGCCGATGGTGCGCCCGTCGCGGTTCAGCCGTCCGAGAATTTCATTGTTCAGCCAATTGACCGCAAGCTTGGCGTCGGCGCCCCTCGCCAGCGCCTCATAATAATCGGCAAGCTCCCGCTCGGTGACGAGGACGCCCGCGTCGTAAGCGGAAATCCCGTAATCGCGCAAGAACCGTGCCTTCTTCTCGTCGGGTAGTTCGGGCAGGGATGCCGCGATCCCGTCGATCCAGTTTTGCTCCAGTTCAAGCGGCAGCAGGTCGGGATCGGGGAAATAGCGATAGTCGTGCGCCTCTTCCTTCGAGCGCATCGGACGGGTCTCGCCCGCTTTGGAATCGAACAGCCGCGTCTCCTGCGCGATCGTCCCGCCGCGCTCGATAACGTCGATCTGCCGGCGCGCCTCATATTCCACAGCCTGAACGACGAAACGCATGGAGTTGACGTTCTTGATCTCGCACCGCGTACCCAGCGGGCCACCCGGCTTGCGGACCGAGACGTTCACGTCGGCCCGCATGGAGCCCTCGTCCATATTGCCGTCGCAGGTGCCCAGATAGCGGACGATCGCGCGCAGCTTCTTCAGAAACGCCGCCGCCTCCTCGCTCGAACGCATATCCGGTTTGGATACGATCTCCATCAGAGCGACGCCGGCGCGGTTGAGATCGACGTAGGAATAGTCCGGGTGCTGGTCGTGCAGGCTTTTGCCGGCATCCTGCTCCAGGTGCAGCCTCTCGATCCCCACCCGCACGGTTTCGCCGTGGGGCAGGTCGATGAACACTTCGCCCTCGCCCACGATCGGGTTTTTGTACTGCGATATCTGATAGCCGGCGGGCAGATCCGGATAGAAATAGTTCTTCCGGTCGAACACCGAAACGGGATTGATCCTAGCCTTGAGACCGAGACCGGTGCGTACCGCCTGCTCCACGCAATAGCGGTTGATTACCGGCAACATGCCGGGCATCGCCGCGTCGACGAAACTCACCTGGGTGTTCGGCTCCGCACCGAACACGGTCGCCGCGCCCGAGAACAGCTTCGCATGCGACAAAACCTGGGCATGGACTTCCAGACCTATAACCACTTCCCAGGCGCCGCGCGCGCCTTCGATAAGCCTGGCGCTCCGCTCCGTCGCGCTCATGCCGCCCTCCACCACGCATCGGGCTTCGCAGCAAAATCCGCCGCCCACTCCACGGCGCGGCCCGCACGCAACACCGTCGTCTCGTCGAAGGCCTTGCCAATGATCTGCAGGCCCAACGGCAATCGATTCGCCGTCAGTCCCGCCGGAACGACGAGGCCCGGCAGACCGGCGAGGTTGACGGTCACAGTGAACACGTCGTTCAGATACATCGAGACGGGATCATCGGTCTTTGCGCCCAATGCGAAGGCCGGACCCGGCGTCGCGGGTGTCAGCAATACGTCGCAGCGCGTGAAGGCTTCGGTGAAATCCCTGGCAATGAGCGTGCGCAGCTTTTGCGCCCGCGCATAATAGGCGTCGTAATAACCTGCCGACAGCACATAGGTTCCAACGAGAATGCGCCGGCGCACTTCGGCGCCAAAGCCCTCGGCACGACTCTTCTCATAGAGTTCGACGATGTCTTTGGCGTCGCTAGTGCGATGACCGTAGCGCACGCCGTCATAGCGCGCGAGGTTCGACGACGCTTCGGCGGGCGCGACGATGTAATAGGCCGGCAAAGCATATTTCGTGTGTGGCAAGCTCACATCCACGATTTCGGCGCCTTGCGCTCGCAGCCACTCCGCGCCTTTCGCCCACAGCACGTCGATCTCTGACGGCGCGCCGTCGATGCGATATTCCCTGGGGATGCCGACCTTCAGCCCCTTCACGCCGCTTTCCAGGCCCGTTTCATAGTCCGGCACGGGCATGGCGACGCTGGTCGAGTCCTTTGCGTCCACGCTCGCCATCGTCGTGAGCAGAATTGCGGCGTCGCGCACCGTGCGCGTCATGGGGCCGGCCTGATCGAGCGAAGACGCGAAGGCGACGATTCCCCAGCGCGAGCAGCGCCCATAGGTCGGCTTCAGGCCGACGGTTCCCGTCAGTGCAGCCGGTTGACGGATCGAACCGCCCGTGTCGGTGCCGGTGGCGGCAAGACACAGCTTGCCGGCAACGGATGCCGCCGACCCGCCGGACGAGCCGCCGGGTACAAGATTTTGGTTGGAGTCGCGCGCGCGCCAGGGGTTAAGCACCGGTTTGAAATAGCTGGTCTCGTTCGACGACCCCATGGCGAACTCGTCCATATTGGTCTTGCCGAGCAGCACCGCGCCGGCGTCCCACAAATTCTGCGTAACCGTCGACTCATAGGGTGGAATGAAATTGGACAGAATCCGGCTGCCTGCCGTGGTTCGCACGCCCTTGGTGCAGAACAAATCCTTGACGGCGAGCGGCAAGCCTTCGAGCGGGCGCGCTTCGCCCTGTGCCAGACGCGCATCCGATGCATCGGCCATTTCCAGGGCACGGTCCGGCGTCTCGGTCACGAACGCGTTGAGGACCCGCGCGCCTTCAATGGCCGTGACGAAGGCTTCCGTCAGTTCGCGTGACGAGATCTTTTTCGTGCGCACCGCGTCGCGTGCGTCCGCCAGGCTGAAATCGGTCGGGCTCGAAGGCAACGACATTGTATTTACTCCACGACCTTCGGCACGACGAAGAAATGATCCTCGGCCAGGGGCGCATTTGCCATCAACGCGGCGGCGGTATTGCCCTCCGTGACCACATCGTCGCGCATCTTGAGTCGCTGTTCGACCACGCTGGTAAGGCCGGGCACGCCGGTAATATCGACTTCCTCGAGTTGTTGGACCCAGGCCAGGATATTGTTGAGCTCGTTCATCATGGGCTCGACCCGCTCCTCGTCGAGGGCAAGCCTGGCGAGCTTTGCGATACGCCGGACGGTTTCCTTGTTCACGGACATGGGTCAGTTCATGTGCTAAAATGCGCGCCTTGCTAGCAACCGGGAGCCACCCTTGCAAGCGAGTGGGACCATCTTGGAGAAGACATGAGTCTGGGCATCAGCAGCATCGATCACGTCCAGATCGCGGTGCCGCGCGCCTTGGAAGCCGAATGCGTTGCGTTCTACCGCGACGTGCTCGGCCTGGACGAAATTCCCAAGCCTGCGGAATTGAGAGCCCGCGGCGGCGCTTGGTTCCAGCTGGCAAATCTGCAATTTCACGTCGGCGTCGATCCGGAGTCTTCACCCCGGAGCAAACGTCATGTCTGCTTCCTGGTATCCGACCTTTCGACGGCGCGCGCCCACCTCGTCGCGGCAGGTGTCGCCATCGAGGAAGAAAGCGTCGCCGAAGGATTGAAGCGCCTTTTTGTCCGTGATCCGGCCGGAAACCGCATCGAGATCGGCGAACGCTAGACGTGGTTGTCGATCTCACCGGCATGACGGAACGCCTCGGTCAGGGACTGCGGCTGATCGGTCTCGATCTGGGCGAAAAAACGATCGGCGCAGCCCTCTCGGACACGCTGCTCACGATCGCTTCGCCCCTTGAAACCCTAAAGCGCGGCAAGTTCAAAACGGATCTCGCCACCTTGAGCAAGTTGCTCGCGCGGCATGGCGCTGGCGGCCTGGTCATCGGACTGCCGCTCAACATGGACGGGAGCGAAGGTCCCGCGGCGCAGTCCGCCCGCGCTTTCGCGCGCAATTTCAGCGCCAGTCTCGACATCCCCGTTCTTCTTTGGGACGAGCGCCTGTCGACGGCAGCGGTGACCCGCACGCTCCTTGACGCAGATGCCTCCCGCAAGCGGCGGGCCGAACTCGTCGACAAAATGGCGGCGGCCTATATCCTCCAGGGCGCGCTCGACGCGATGAGGTATATGAAGTCCCGGTAGTCGGGATTTTCTCGCCGCTGCCGCTTGCCCACCCCGGCCGCCCCCCCTATAAACCGGTCTTCAAATGCGCGGTGCGGGCGGACCAATTCTCAAGACCAGCCATCTACTTGGCATCGAAACGCTTTCCATTGGCGAAATCACCGCACTCCTTGACCTTGCTGACGAATATGTAGGGCTGTCGCGCGTCGCGGAGAAAAAATCTGCGATTCTCAAGGGACGCACGCTCATAAATCTGTTTTTTGAGGCATCGACCCGAACGCAAAGCTCCTTCGAGCTGGCGGGCAAGCGCCTCGGCGCCGATGTGCTCAACATGTCGGTCAGGTCTTCGTCCGTATCGAAAGGCGAAACGCTGATCGACACCGCCACCACTCTCAACGCCATGCGGCCCGACATTCTGGTCGTGCGCCACCAGGATTCGGGCGCGGCCGAACTTCTGTCCCGCAAGCTCGATTGCTGCGTGGTGAATGCCGGCGACGGCAGCCACGAGCATCCCACCCAGGCCCTGCTCGATGCGCTCACCATTCGCCGACGCCGGGGCGATTTCGCCGGACTCGTCGTTGCGATCTGCGGCGACATTCTGCACAGCCGGGTGGCGCGCTCAAACATCCTTCTGCTCTCGAAGATGGGCGCACGCGTGCGGTTGGCGGCACCCCGCACGCTGCTGCCCGCGGAAGCCGACCGCCTGGGCGTCGAAATCTACACGGACATGCGAGACGCGCTTTCCGGCGCCGACATCGTAATGATGCTGCGACTGCAGCTTGAGCGGATGGCCGGCGCCTTCGTGCCGTCGACGCGGGAATATTTCCGCTTCTATGGCCTCGATCGCGACAAGCTGCGTCACGCCAAGCCGAACGTGCTGGTCATGCATCCCGGGCCCATGAACCGCGGAGTCGAGATCGATTCCGCGGTGGCGGACGATGTCGAAGTGAGCGTCATCCAGGAACAGGTCGAAATGGGCGTCGCCACACGCATGGCCGTCCTCGACGCGCTGGCGCGCGGCCTCGCGCGCGAAGGGCGGAACGCGCCATGAGCGGTGCGCGAATCGCGTTCCTCAATGCGCGGCTGCTCGATCCGAAATCGGGCCTTGATGCGCCGGGCGCACTACTCGTCGAGAACGGGACCATCCGCGATTTCGGCCCGCGCCTCTTTCATGATGGGGCACCAGCCGGCGCCGCGATTGTTGATTGTCGCTCGCTGGCACTGGCGCCGGGTCTCATCGACATGCGCGTCTTCACCGGCGAACCCGGCAGCGAACATCGCGAGACGTTGGAATCGGTTAGCCGGGCTGCGGCTGCCGGCGGCGTCACCGCCATTGTCGTGATGCCCAACACCGAGCCCGTCATCGACGAGCCCTCGCTGGTCGATTTCATCAAGCGGCGCGCCGCAGCGACAGCCTTCGTTCGCGTGCTGCCAATGGCTGCCCTCACCCATCGCCTCGCCGGCGAAGCAATGACCGAGATCGGGCTGTTGTTGGAAGCCGGCGCCATTGCCTTCACTGACGGCGACCGCACGGTCGCGAATGCGCGGATCATGCGCCGCGCGCTCGCCTATGCCTCGACCTTTGGCGCGCTGGTCGTGGGCCACGCCGAAGATCCCGACCTCGCCGAGAGCGCAGCAATGAATGAGGGCGAATTCGCCACAAGGCTGGGCATTCCCGCGGTACCACCCGCGGCGGAAACCATCATCGTCGAGCGCGATATCCGCCTCGTGGAACTGACCGGCGCGCGCTACCATTTCGGACAAATTTCGACACGCGGAGCACTCGAAGCGATCACGGCGGCGAAAGCGCGCGGGTTGCCCATCACATGCGGCGTCTCCGCCCACCATCTTTCGCTCAACGAGCTGGATGTCGGCGCGTATTACACATTCCGCAAGGTGAAGCCGCCGCTGCGTTCGGAAGCCGACCGCATGGCCATGGTGGAGGGTGTCGCCGCGGGCGAGATCGATGTCGTCGTGTCGAGCCACGATCCGCAAGCAGCCGATACGAAGCGCCAGACCTTCGCGCAGGCCGCCTTCGGCGCCATCGGCCTCGAAACGCTTTTGCCAGCCGCACTTACGCTGCATCACAACGGCTTCGCCAGCCTCCTGCGCGTACTGGAAACAATGACTTCGGCACCCGCCGGCGTGCTCGGTCTGGAGAGCGGCGCCCTGGTGAAAGGCGCCGCCGCCGATCTCGTCCTGTTCGATCCCGATGAACCCTTCGCTGTCGACCCCGCGCGCTTGCATTCGCGGGCGCGCAACACCCCGTTCGAGGGACGCACGTTCCAGGGTCGCGTGCATAGAACCTATGTCGCCGGCGTTTGCGTTTTCGATGGCGCCGACGACGTAGGCGCGCGCTGATGTTCGCCTTTCCCGAGACGATCGATTGGGCGGCCCAAGCGCCCTGGCTCGCGGTCGCATTGGTCTTCGGTTACCTGCTCGGCTCCATACCGTTCGGCCTGCTGTTTTCCTGGGCCGCCGGCGCGGGCGACGTGCGCAAAATCGGCTCGGGAAATATCGGCGCAACCAATGTGCTCAGGACGGGCAAACGCTGGGCGGCGTTGGCGACACTTCTCTGCGACGCCGGAAAGGGTGCTCTGGCGGTTGTCATTGCCGACAGGCTGCAAAGCGATGCAGTGGCGGTGTTCGCGGGACTGGGCGCATTTCTGGGTCATGTCTTTCCGGTGTGGCTGCGTTTTCGCGGCGGCAAAGGCGTTGCGACTTTTCTGGGCGTGACTCTGGCGCTGCAATGGCCGGTGGGTCTGCTTGCGCTCGCGACCTGGCTCGCCGCCGCAGCCATCTGGCGCATTTCGTCGCTCTCCGCGCTCATCGCCGCCGCGCTCGTCCCTTTGTATATGCTGCTCTTTCGGCAGCCGCTCTATGCCGCGCTCGAATTATTGCTTGCCTGCCTCATCTTCGTGATGCATCGCGAAAACATCCGGCGCATTCTGAGCGGGCAGGAGCCGCGCATAGGCAGCGCGAAGGCTGACAGCGGCGCCTGATATCGAGGAACCTCATGGTAATGGCGCCCCTCTCCGAAACCGAGCGCCGCGCCTGGCTCAGGCTGGCGCGGGCGCAGAATGTCGGGCCGGTCACCTTCGCGGCGCTGATCGAACGCTATCGTTTGGCATCGGCGGCGCTTGAAGCATTGCCGCGACTGGCGCGCCGCGGCGGCGCCGCAGGCGACCTCAGAATTCCAAGCGAAAGCGACGCGCGACGCGAGATCGAAGCCCTGGATCGCATCGGCGGCCGGTTGATCGCGTCCGGCGAACCCGAATTTCCGCCAGGTCTGGCGGCCCTTGAGGCGCCGCCGCCTTTGCTTTGCGTGTTGGGAAATCCGGCACTCCTCGCGCGCGAGATGATTTCGATCGTGGGCGCGCGAAATGCGTCCGCGCTGGGCCGCAAATTCGCGACCCAGCTCGCGACGGAACTTGGCCGCGCGGGACTCCTTGTCGTTTCCGGACTGGCACGCGGCATCGACACCGCGGCCCATGAAGGTTCTCTCGCGACGGGCACATGCGCAGTCCTGGCAGGTGGCGTCGATGACATCTATCCGCCGGAAAACGCGGGCCTCTATGCGCGGATCAGGGCGCAAGGCGTCATCGTTTCGGAAATGCCCGTGGGTCAGAAGCCCCAGGCCAAACATTTCCCGCGGCGCAATCGTATTATTTCCGGCCTGGCGCGTGGTGTCGTCGTGGTCGAGGCCGCCGAAGGATCGGGCTCTCTCATCACGGCCAACTATGCGCTTGAGCAGGGACGCGAAGTGTTCGCCGTGCCGGGCTCGCCGCTCGATCCGCGCGCCAAGGGCACCAACCGTCTCATCCGCGATGGCGCAGCTCTCGTCGAGACGGCAGAAGATGTGCTCGACGTGCTGCGTCCCCTTGCCGGCCGCGCGTTCCGCGAACCGGAAATATTGCCGTCCCTGGCCGAAGGCGGCGATGCTGTCTCCGAAGCGGAGGCGGACCGCGCGCGCGGGATTGTCGAAGAATTGCTGGGACCATCGCCCGTCGAAATCGATGAGCTGGTCCGCCAATGCGGTGCGCCGGTGCCGGTCGTGCTGACGATCCTTTTCGAGCTGGAACTTGCCGGCCGGCTGCACCGGCAGGCGGGGAATATGGTCAGCCTGGTTCATGAGGGCACCTGACAACATATTTCAACAATTTTATCTCGTAAATATACACCTATAAATTGTATTTATAGCACGTTACCCTATTTATTCAACCAGTAGTAATGGCGACGATGCCAACCTCCGTTGACATGGCCGGGATGCGCCCATATGTCCGCCGGTCACAAACCGCAGCTAAAGGTTTGACAGCCAGGGCCGGGATCGCCCCCGCCCCGAGAGAAAGCAGCTTCCCAAGCGCATGAACGTCCTCATTGTCGAGTCACCGGGCAAGGTTAAGGCGATCAATAAGTATCTCGGCCCCGGCTACCGGGTGCTCGCGAGCTTCGGTCATATCCGCGATCTGCCGCCCAAGGACGGCTCGGTCAAACCCGACGAAGATTTCGCCATGCTCTGGGAGGTTGATGACCGTGCCCAGAAGCGGGTGAAGGAAATCGCCGATGCGGTCAAAAAAGCCGACAAGCTGATCCTGGCCACCGACCCCGATCGTGAAGGCGAAGCGATCTCCTGGCATGTGCTCGAGGTCCTCAAGCAGAAACATGCGCTGGGCCACGCCCGGGTGGAGCGGGTGGTGTTCAACGCGGTAACGCGGGCGGCCGTACTCGATGCCATCGCGCATCCCCGCGAGATCAACGCAGAACTCGTCGACGCCTATCTGGCGCGCCGGGCGCTGGACTATCTCGTCGGCTTCACGCTGTCCCCCGTGCTGTGGCGCAAGCTTCCGGGCGCGCGGTCTGCCGGCCGCGTACAGTCGGTCGCGCTCAGGCTCGTCTGCGAACGCGAGAGCGAGATCGAGGCGTTCCGGCCGCAGGAATATTGGACCATCGACGCCGATCTGCGCGCGTCTGCCGG
>Ga0302324_100029564_pt1 | contig 10377 bp, 8 predicted proteins | sample Palsa_T0_1_FD_201949 | JGI IMG/M metagenome (GOLD analysis project Ga0302324, IMG submission 201949) | Peat permafrost microbial communities from Stordalen Mire near Abisko, Sweden - Palsa_T0_1 | ecosystem: Environmental > Terrestrial > Soil > Palsa > Peat permafrost | place: Sweden: Abisko... | reverse complement strand
GTTGTCTCCGCCTCCCGGATTTTTGTTTTCCGTGTGGGTGGGCTCCAGAAGCCGCAAATGAAGGCTTGGATTCAAATTAGGACACTACCCGAAATCGCGCAGTTCTACAGGTCCGACCGCGATAATTTCTCCGCGTGAATCCCTAAGCGCCTCTTCTCTCCGGCGAGCGAGCACGGTCAAGGTGGAGATCGGCGGTGCGAAGGTGGGGCGATTCTACCTTGACGGCGCACAGCGAGCCATATAATCGAGGCGCGATTCACGCGAACCGGTCGGCCTCTGAAAATTCGCGCGTTATGCGCTGAGAAATGAACGGCGTGATCGCCGAAACAGGATGTGGCCGCGCAGCTTGCGGAGCGGCGACATCATTCAGGGGCGGGAAGGGAGCGCAAAGTCTTTGGCTTCAGAGCGCGCCAGCCGCAACGAAGTGGTGAAGCCAAAGTCTTTGCGCGGGGGGTGGAATTATTGAGAACTCTCCCCTGGAACATGGCTTTCGGTGCTTCTGAATAATCGGGAGTAAACTGGGCTCGCCGCAAGGGTGCGGCAGTTCAAGTCCGCTGCTTGATCAGCTTTTCCCAGGAACAACGAAGAGCATTTTGAATTCTGATCAGAGTTGTCACCAGGATGTTCATCTGGCCGGCTTCGATCTTTTGCAGCGTCCGAATGTTCAGATCGGCCATTTCGGCCAATCGCTCTTGCGTAATGCCCCTGGCGCTACGTTCCCGGCGAAGGTTCGCACCGAACGATTTCAACTGAACCTGTTCTTTCCGGTTGAGTGGCACGCCCTATTAGGCCGCGAACCACCGCATTGTGGACACGGCGCAATAGGCCGTAAGATTCGCTTGGCTTGCTTGAAGGAATTGCCCTACAACCAACGTATGAGAGGGGCAACGCCCGATGATGAAGAACCTGAAACCGTTGTGGAATTCGCAGGCCTCGAATTTATGATCGAGAAGATCGTTTCCGGTGCTCAAACCGGAGCCGACCGAGCCGCATTGGATTTCGCGATTGAGCACAATTTCCCGCATGGAGGTTGGTGTCCCAAAGGCCGGCTGGCCGAGGACGGAGTGATCGATGAGCGGTACCAAGTGAAGGAGACCTCGACCAACAGTTATCCGCAAAGAACGGAAAAGAATGTCCAGAATTCTGATGGAACTGTGATTTTCACGATGAAGCCAACGCTCACGGGCGGATCGAAAAAGACCGCTGAATTCGCTCAGACGCACCTCAAACCGTGGATCCATTTGCATCCTGGAAAAGGTGCCGACCTGCCCGCTAATCTCCTTAAGTTCATCCGAGACAATCAGATTCGAGTATTAAATATCGGCGGATCGAGGGCATCAAAAGAGCCTGACGTTTATGATCTTGTGCAGGTCGTGCTCCGGGAATCATTCAAAGAGCCAAAGGATGCCTTTTCGCCGAAGCAAAGGCGCGAAACAGGTATTTCTGACGGCCGAGAGGTTCGGCGATACCGGGGCGGGAAAGGGAGCCACAAAGTCTTTGGCTTCAAGATGAATGGCCTTTGGGACGCGCTTCAACCGGGGAGGTTGGTCGGACGATAACCGGGGTATCACCCTGCTTCCAATTGCGGTTCACGTCTCACCGCGATATGATCGCCACATGACGGAGAATTCGAATGTGGATCAACTCGTCACTGAAAATCTGGCTTTGGCGCAGATCATCGCCTTTGAATACGGCAATATCCCCGGCATCGTGTTCGACGATGCCGTTTCAGACGCTCAGCAGGCTCTTCATCGCGCGGTTGTCGCGCACGATCCCGTCAAAGGCCCACTCGAACCGTTTGCAGCCAGGGCAATTCGCAATGCTCTGAATTCGCTCTATCGAAAGCAGATGCGGACGGCCAAAATGTTCCCCGAATCTCTCGACAGAGCGAGTCATTCAAACCCGGATGAATATCTGGGAAAGGAACCGCCCATCGCCCGTGTTGCGGATCCGAAAACAAACGTTCTACTCGAAATCCGTGGCAGGGAGTCGAACCGGGTTCTCGAAGCAGCGCTGTGCGAGTTGTCGCCGCGGGAGCGCCTCGTGATTGAATCCATAAAGCAGGGAAATAGTCTCCAGCAGATCGGAGACAAAATGAAGATCACCAAGCAGGGCGTCCACAAAATAGTTAAACCTGCCATGGCAAAACTGCGCTCCCGTTTATCCCAAATGGGCTACCAAGGAGTCGACTCGAAAGGGTTCTTGCGCGCCAAAACTCGAAAATCGTCAAAAGGGGCAAGCGGAGTTGACGATTTTCAGGCGCATTCGTAGGAGAACAAGAGATGGAGATACCCAATCAAGGCGTTGAAAAGAAGGGGCGAACCGCTTTCTCGATAGATTTGCCCCCGCCGATTCCGGTCAAACGCAAGGCGCAACCAAAAACAGAAGGGATTTCTGCTCAAAAGGACACGGCAAAAGCGGAAGGGAATTCTTTTCCAAATCCAAACTCCAGCCCAGTTGTTGAGAACACCCCAGTCGAGACCAAAAATGAGGATCGTCAAAAGCCACTTGCGGATGCAGTTCCACCCGCCGAGACCCCCCCCTCCACAACCAAGGGAGGAATCAGCCTTGGCTTGGCGGCTTCGATTGATTCGGAACGACGCAAGGGAAATCTCCTTCTCATTTCCGTTTTCGGTTTTGTGGTTTTCATTTTCATAATTATCGTAGCGCAAAGCACGAATTCCACGACCAGCCCCACTTCGCCAGCGAAGGTGGAAACGCCCGTCGTTGCCGAATCCTCCTCGCCGGCAGTCGACACACACACACAGGAGTCTGAAAACCCATCACCCACGCAGAGCCGTATCGAAACGGCAGCGTCCGCATCGGGGGAACGGCGGAGAGAGCCACCTCGAAACATCGGCTCGTCCGTCATCACTCCGGATCCGAACAGCAGTCCTGAATCCTCGCACTCACAGCGACAAGAAGTATCGGCTGAGATTAGTCCGAGTCCGCTGCCCGAGCATGTCATCAAGGACAGCGACGGTAAACTTCGTCCCGCTCCAGGTTATAAGTGGGCTAATAGCAATGACAACGGTGATGACTTGCGTGTAGTCCCGGATCCAGAAGCCGGGCCGAATAGCGAATTGCCACCGACATCCTCCGACGCGAGCGCCACCCCGGACGCCACAGCGCCCTCTGTTCCCTGGACTCCCCCAGGCGGCACAACATCCCCCGACAGCAGCGCTCCCCCAGGTAACCGGCCCCACCGAATCTCACGACGAGCACATAATGAAATATCAGCATGTAGAGCGCAGATTGCTCAATTGCAAAAGCAACTCGACCCGATCGAAAGGAAGCGCGATGAGCTCGTAGGGAAAATCGCGGCGGAGAGCAGACACGCGTGGGGACACTATAATCGCCTTAAAGAGCAATGGAAATTGGAGGCGCAGTGCGATGAGATTCAGAATCAAATCGACGGTTTACACAGTGAAGTTGAAAGGCTTTCCGGTCCCGAATAATCCTGGCCGCGATGCACGTGGTTGACGATTTTTGCTCCCGTTCGTATTACCCTACAAACACCCGAACATGGCTCTTCTGCAAAACGGTCAAATGATCGGAGATACCTACGAGGTTGAACGCTTTCTCGGCGAGGGCGCGTTTGCCGAAGTTTATCGCGTGAAACACCGGTTTCTCGGACGCCAGGCAATGAAGGTTTTCAAACGTGTAGGAATGACGGTTCCTGAAATCGAAGAAATGCTTGGGGAAGCAATCATGCTCTCGCGGATCGGTCATCCAAACATCGTTCGCGTATTTAACGCCAATGTTTTCGAAACCGCCAAAGGCTTGTGCGGCTATTTCACGATGGAAAACGTGCCCGGTGGCAGTCTTGAAAAGTTCTGGCATTCCCACGGCACAAAGCTCGTCCCAATTCAAACTACGGTCGATCTTATCCGGCAAGTCTGCCGCGGCCTTTCGGTGGGACATCGAGAGAAACCGCCCATAATTCACCGAGACATCAAGCCGCAAAATATTCTCGTGGGCTATGAAGCGGATGGTTTGCGAGCGAGGGTGAGCGACTTTGGGCTGGCGAAGCGAGTGAATCCACTGACCTTGCTGGCGACTGCGGCGGGAACACCGCACTTCAAACCACCGGAAGCATTTTCTGACACGAAGGGGGACTCGTGCGCTGCGGATGTTTGGGCAGTTGGCACCATGCTTTATCTTCTCGTGACCGATCACTTGCCATACAAGATGCCCAACGATGTTGGTTGGGGATCGAAGGGCTTGTTTAAGGGGGAATACGCCCCCGCCACGGAAATCAACCCTGACGCAAACAACGCGCTCGACAGGATCATTGCCAAAGCTTTGGCCTACAAATCGAGCGATCGGTATCCTACTGCTCGGGAGCTTTTGGATGCGCTTGATTCTTGGAAATCTGGAACTTCGCCCACATCAACTAAAAAGGTTCTTCAAAGTGAAGTTTCCAAAGCCGTCATCGGCGCCAAACCATCCACACAAAATCAGGAAGAAGCCGAACGAATGGCGAAGAAGGCAATCGCGTTCAAAAAAGACGGACGCCTTGGCGATGCTGCGGATTTGATGGAAGAGGCTTTCAACAAATGGCCGGAGCTTCGTGACAAATTTTCTCATCAGGTCAAACTTTGGCGTTGTGGAGTCAGCATGTGAGCACGTCCCCTGTCCAATCTCCTTCTGCCGAGTGCAAGCCCCTCTTCGAGGTGGCACATGCTGATCTCTACCTCGAAAACCCTTTTCGTGTTACCGGCTTGCAGGTTGATGCCTCCGTCAAGGAAATAGGCAAACACGTGGCCAACCTCAAGATGCTTGAAGAACTTGGGCAGGGTGCAGGCGCTCATACTGCGGCTTTTGCCCTAAACCCACCGCCGTCTGTGGACAAATTTCGTGAGGCTATTGCGCGACTTAAAGACCCAGAAAAACGTCTGATGGACGAATTCTTTTGGTTCTGGCCTGAACAATTCGGGGAAAGTTCAAAAGACGCCGCACTCCAGGCCATAGTTAAAGGCGACCGGAATGAAGCGTATCGATTGTGGATCGAGCGGGAGGAAAACTCGGCAACTGGATTTATCGCCACGCACAATCTCGCCGTTCTTCACCACCTCGTTGCGCTCGACTGGACACAGTATCAGTTCGCAGCAGAGGTGGATGAGGACCGCCAAGAGAAGATCAAAGGGTATTGGTCAGAATCGTTCAAGCACTGGAAAGGTGTCGCTGTCGATGACCGTGTTTGGGATCAGGTGAAGCTAAGAATTCGTTCTTTGGACGATGCCCGGCTGACAATCGGGTTTTCGCGACGCATGCGCGCGGCCTTGCCGTACGCTATCGGCAAAATAAATGGTGAACTCGCCGTGCGTTACGCGGAGAGCGGACGAATGGACCTGGCGCAAGTTCACGTCCAATTCATGCGCGAGATCAACCAAGGCCCCGACCGCGTTGAAAAAACTGCGGAGTTGGTTCTCGCTCCCGCAACTACCCGGCTAAAGCAGCAGATTCAACGTGCGCAGCAGCGTGCTGCCGAGAACCCAGCCGATGCGATAAATGCCGCCCGCGAATTGGTCGACCATGCCCGCCGTGCTCTCGCTTTGTTTGAGCTTTTTTTTGGACAGGAAAGCGACGCGAGAAATGAGATCTCAGATGAGATCGCAGCTCTCTGTAACCGGCTTCAAGTGGATTACCATAAGGCCACCGGTGACAATAAAGGTTGCCTCGACCTTTTGAAGATGGCTCTGCCTTTCGGAACATCAATCGAGCTCCGGCGGCAGATTCAGGAAAACATCGGAACACTGACCGGGAATCTCACTTTTAAGCAACTAGAACCGATCTATGCGATCCTGGAAGCGCTCCAGGCGAGCAGCGAGAACCCGATTATTCGCTTCAATCGATTCAACACCGAAGTCGTTCCTGCAATCTCGAAGGTTTCTAGCGGAAGAGTTGGCTCTGAAGCCCACATTGAGCTTGTAAATTCCGCCGCCATCGTCCTGCGAGCGATTTCGCTCGATGCGTGGAATACCCATCAAGACATGCCGACGGCGGTTGCAGCCAATGAACTTGCCGTCAAATATGCGGTCGGCCAGGAATTAAAGCAGCGATTGGCAGAGGACAAAGCAACTCTGCAACAGATGGTAGTGAAAAAGGCCGCTGCTAAACGTAAGAAAATGAAGGAAACTGTGGGTTGGCTCGTTGTGATTGCGATAGGCATCGTCTGGGCCATTAACTCGTGCAATTCAACAAATACTTCTTCGAGCAACACTTCCTATACGCCACCGCCAACGCCGAGTATGCCGGCATACGCACCGCCTCCAGTCCTCGCCAGCGGGAACTCTGAGGGGAATGTGTATAGCGTTCCAAGTTCTGTGAACAGCACACTCGACGATGAAAAGGCAGAAATTGAATCAGAGCGAATAACGCTTGACGCTCTTAATGCTCAAGTCGAGACATTGGGACGCGAGATTGAGAATGACCGTCTTTCTCTTGATGCCACAAGTCAGTCGGCGGTGGACGATTTTAACGCGAAAGTGGGCCGATATAATGCGCTCGCGCAGAAAGCTAAAGATGAAAATGCCGCATTTAACGAAAAGGTTGACGACTACAACGCCAAACTAAAGCGCTATGGTAGATGACGCGCTGCAACATTATGAAACACCCAGACGAATTCCAAATCCCCCCGGCAGAGTTTCCAGATGGAAGCAAAGTCATCGAACAGGTTCTAAGGCTGCAGGAGGCTATTTTGGCGGAAGCCAAGGGCGGCGGTGGTGAGGTTCGCCATGCCGTCCCACCCAATGTTGTCAGAGGCATGGCGGACATCGCAACGAATGTTTGGAAAGCCAAAGGGAAAATGCTCGACGGTGCTTCAGGTGAAGTGCGCGGCGAGATGAAGCGGGTCTACCGACACATCGAGAGCATTCTCGAAAGCTTGCACGAGATGGGGTTGGAACTGAAGGATCACACTGGCGACGCTTTCGACTACGGCCTGCCATTGAAGGTCATTACCACACAGCCGACTCAGGGCATCCCTCGGGAGAGCGTCATCGAAACCATTAAGCCAACGATCTATTGGCAACAGCAAATCATTCAAATGGGCGAAGTGGTCATTGCGACCCCCGCCTCAACGGAAACCACACTATGACCAGGACAACAATCGACTTCGGAATTGATTTGGGGACAACTAACAGCGCGATCGCTGTGCTCAACGGCGTCACGCCAGAAATCATAAAGAATAACGACGATGCGGATATTACACCGTCTGCCGTGAGTATCGATAGGAAGGGCACAACGACTAACGTGGGACTGCGAGCCAAGAACCGAGTCCTCGAAAACCATCAAGATACCTACCTTGAGTTCAAGCGTCGGATGGGAAGTGACTTCACGTATCGCTTCAGGAGTAGCGGCGCGAGTCGGAAGCCGGAGGAACTTTCAGCCGAGGTTTTGAAGTCTCTACGGGCCGATGTTCAACAAAGAACAGGTGAAGTTGTAGAAGCTTCCGTCATAACGGTTCCGGCGGTGTTCGAACTTCATCAATGCGACGCCACACGAAAGGCTGCCCAACTGGCAGGTTTGCGTGAAAGTCCACTCCTAATGGAACCAACTGCGGCGTCACTGGCATACGGATTCCAAAGAGAATCAGCAAAAGCGTACTGGCTGGTTTACGACTTCGGGGGCGGAACTTTTGACGCCGCCCTTATGAATGCAGAAGAAGGGGCTATTAACATGGTGAATCATGGAGGCGACAATTTTCTGGGCGGCTCCGACATCGATTGGGCGTTCGTGGAAAAAGTTCTTGTTCCTAAGTTTTTGGCAGAATATCGCCTGCCAGACTTCGATCGTGGCCACGCCGGTGATGGGCAGCCCTGGCGACAAATCTTCTCCAAATTTAAATGGGTTGGAGAGGATGTAAAAATCCAGCTAACTCGACGGGAAAAGGTGATGTTCGAAGTGAAGGATTTGCGGCAAGAGGGCGGCGGCTTCACATGTGATTACTTTGAATGTGAAACCACTCGTGACGAACTGATTCGAGTGGCTGAACCCATCATCCTGCGCTCGGTTGAGATCTGTAAACGCGTCTTGAAGGAAAAGAACCTCGGTAAAAACGCGGTGGAAAGAGTCATTCTCGTCGGTGGCCCCACGCTGGCTCCTTACTTCCGGGAATTGCTAACGAGCAGCCTTGGCATCCCACTTGACCACAGCGTTGACCCGCTTACTGTGGTTGCACGCGGCGCAGCCGTGTTCGCAGGCACACAACGGTGCGGGCCTCGTGGTCCGGTAGGCGCCGGGGAATATTCGATTGACATCAGAAACCCATCCGTCGGGATGGATAGCGCTCCGATAGCGGGCGGGAAAGTCTCCGGCCCGTCCACGCAGGACTTCACAGGTTTTACGCTGGAACTGGTGAACACGAGGACGCAGTGGCGGAGTGGCAAGATTTCGCTCGGTGTCGACGGTGTGTTTATCGCCAATCTACACGCGGAACGGCGTGAACGGAACACCTTCGCAATCGAGTTATTTGACCCGAGCGGAAGAAAACGGAAAACGACGCCGGACACGCTGACTTATACCATTGGGGGCGGACCCGAAGAACAGCCGCTCATCAACTCGATGGGTATCGCCCTGGCGAACAACGTATACGACAAACTCTTTGAAAAGGGACGTGGATTGCCATTGAAGGTAACGCGCGACTATCGGACTACTCACACTATTCGTCAGGGGCAAACCGGCGAGTTAATCAGGATTCCAATTGTTGAAGGAGAGAACGACTTGGCGGATCGCAACCGTCATATCGACGACCTTCTTCTTGAAGCTACGAATATTCGCCGTGATCTTCCTGTCGGCAGTGAAGTTGAAGTCACTCTTCGCATGGACGAGTCACGCATCATTACTGTGACTGCCTTTGTGCCGTTCCTTGATGATGACTTTTCCAAGAAGGTCGAACTGCGTCACAAAGCGGCAAATTCAGAGTTTTTAGAAAAGGACTACGATGCAGAGATGCGGCGGTTCCGTGAAGTAAAGGCGAAGGCGGCTGACGCCGAAGGCGGGAGCGCTGAGGAGTTGGTCCGAAATGTGGAGGACTCTCCCTTGATGCAGGAGGTCAAGGAGGCTGTCGCCGCAGCGAAAGGTGACCCGGACGCGGCGGCGAAGTGTGAGAAGCGCTTGTTGGAACTGAAGCTCAAGCTCGATGAAGCTGCGGACGCTCTCCAGTGGCCGGCACTCGTAGCGGAAACCAGGCAGTGGCTTGATTACCTCGACACAACGGCCAACCGTAACGGCTCGCAGGGACAGCGCGACAGAACGGCTGAATTAGCTGGCGAGGCCGATGCCATCATTGCGGAGCGCAAGATGGATCGGCTTCGCAAGAAGCTCGATCAGGTCCAACGGCTCTACTGGGAGATCGTCTTCGCCCAGCCGGGGTTCTGGGTAAATCAGTTCCAGCAATTGGAAAAGCAGAAGGAGCGGATGAGCGATCAAGGACGGGCGACCCGGTTGCTCGACCAAGGCCGCGATTGCATCGCCAAGAACAACGCCACTGGGCTGCAAAACATTGTGAGGCAGTTCTGGGACTTGCTGCCGGGCGATGTCGTCGAGGCTGCGCAGCGCGGCTATCAGTCGGGCTTGGTTCGGTGACCGGATTCTTGCTATGGACCAACTAGAGAAAGCGACGCTACAACTGCACAATGCGCTGAAAGAGTGTTTCGAGCAGATTCGTTTCGCGCGAGCCGCCGACCTGGCTCGATCCCGGCGCTATCTCGAAGCAGAGGGCCTTCTAGTACCAAACGGCCGGATTTCTTCTGATCCGGAGGAACTTGATTTGCTCGCACGCATTGCCGCACAACAGCGACAGTATGAACGCGCTGCCCGTCTATGGAGGGCTGCGCTTCAGCAAGCCCCTGGGAATCTTGACTACGAGCGCGCAATTGAGCGAGCAAAAGACGCAGGGCGTTCCCGTGCGCTGTCACGAAGGGCAGCGGTGATTGCGCTCGGTGTTCTTGCTGCGGGTACCTTGGTCATAGGCGTCTGGAGTTTTCGTCCTCGGTACTCTCGGACTCCGGCAAAGCACGGCGAATCCCAACCAAATGTTGACGCTAAAACAAAACGGCCTTTTCCCTCAGGGCCTGTGCCTGCGACCACACCGGCCAAGCCAAGCGCGCCGGAGCCGGCGCCTGAGATGCCACAAAACGAATGACATCACGACATTCAGATAGCTTAGTGCTTGCTTGGCAGGTAGCCGCCGCAGAGGCGAGGCATCTCCGTTCGCCACAAATAGAGCCCCATCACCTCCTTCTTGGTCTTTGCAAGCTCATTGATCTGGATATAATAGCCCTCGTCAGCGAAACATCACCGAATCGCGACGCTGTCCTGGAGGAGTTACTTCGGGAAGTAAGACGTCTTCGCGATGTGTTCAGAAATTCA
>Ga0302324_100029563_pt1 | contig 10377 bp, 4 predicted proteins | sample Palsa_T0_1_FD_201949 | JGI IMG/M metagenome (GOLD analysis project Ga0302324, IMG submission 201949) | Peat permafrost microbial communities from Stordalen Mire near Abisko, Sweden - Palsa_T0_1 | ecosystem: Environmental > Terrestrial > Soil > Palsa > Peat permafrost | place: Sweden: Abisko... | reverse complement strand
AACAAGTCCATGCTTACTGGGCGGGATCCACGACTGAGTTGATGGAGTATCCGGTAAGCCGACGGGTTTATTTGCCTGGGGACAAGACACCTGTCATCGGCCAGGTCTTTCGCAACCCTGATTTAGCGCGGGCTCTTACGATGATTGCCAAGGAGGGCGAGAGCGCTTTCTACAAAGGGGAGATTGCACAGGCAATTCTGAAAACCTCGACTGAGCTGGGCGGGACGATGACTGCCAAAGATCTCAGCGAATACTCTGCGGAATGGGTCGAACCCATCTCGACGAAGTATCGTGATTGGACGGTGTATGAGCTTCCACCGAATGGCGATGGCGTGGCCGCACTGGAGATGCTCAATATCATGGATCAGTCGGAACCTTCGACCGATGGGCCGCTCAGCCCCGCCGAGTTGCACACCAGGATCGAGTCCATGAAGCTGGCCTATGCCGACGTACAGGCTTACGACGGAGATCCCCGCTTTGGGTCTATCCCGGTGAAGGAGTTGCTGTCGAAAGAGTTCGCCGCAAAGCGCGCCGCGCTCATCGATTCAAACAAGGCGAATTGTGAGGTCGCTCCGGGCGCGCTGCCGAAAAGCGACACGACGTATCTTTCTGTGGTCGACCGCGAGGGGAACATCCTGTCGCTTATCCAGAGCGATTATCAAAACTTTGGATCGGATGTTACGGTCAAGGGTATGGGATTCGCGCTTCAGGATCGCGGCGGATTATTTTCGGTCGATCGCAAGTCGCCCAATGCACTGGCCGGACATAAGCGCCCTTTCCACACCATCATTCCCGCGTTCATGGAGCACGGGGATCAGCATATTGGGTTCGGGATTATGGGGGGCATGAATCAGCCGCTGGCCCACGCGCAGTTCGTCTCCAACGTGGTTGATTACCACATGAATATTCAGGCGGCGATGGAGGAAGCGCGGTTTACGGTGAGCCCGCGACTCGGATGCAATATTGTCATCGAGTCACGGGTGCCGGGGGCGTCGCTCAAGAAACTCACGGACATGGGTCATGTGTTGGACGTTCGAAAAGAGTACTCGGCGGCGATGGGGCGCGGGCAAGCGGTGCTGCATGACAGCAACACCGGTATTAACTATGGGGCGTCGGAACCGCGAGCGGATGGCGCGGCTGTACCTGAAGGGCCGAGGTTTGGAGCTGGTCCGACACCATGAGCATCCGTCGAAACACATTTCCACGACGGGTCCATTGAACTGCAGATCCCTCCACTTCGCTACGCTTCGGTCGGGATGACAAAGGGGAGGGTAACGCTTCCATTCAGATTCGATACTACGGATGATGAACAGCAGGTCCCTCCTGTTTGTTCGGTTACCAGATAGTGCAGCGATTGACTGGGGCCATCGGCTGCCCAGCCTTGCAGGCAAATGCTTTCTGGAATTCGGGGAGATTGCGCACCACTCCGTTGGCGCGAAACTCTTCCGGTGAGTGGGGGTCGGTCTGCATACGCAGGCGCAAATTCTGCGGGCGGTTGTTTTGGCACCAGTTCTGGCCATAGGAAACGAAGAATTGCTGCTCCGGGTTTAAACCTGCGTACTCTGCAGTTCCCTTCTGATTCAGATCGACGCCACTCTTCTGCGCGCGATCAAGGTAGGCGAGGAAAGCGAGTTTGATCCCGCCAAGATCGGCGATGTTCTCGCCTAGCGTTAGCTTGCCGTTCACGTGCAGATCATCCACGCCGATGAAACCGTCGTACTCCTTCACGACACAATCGGCACGCTGGGTAAATTGTTTTTCGTCTACCGGTGTCCACCAGTCTTCAAGATTTCCCTTACCATCGAACTGCCGGCCTTCGTCGTCGAAACCGTGGGTCAGCTCGTGGCCGATGATGGCGCCTACCGCGCCGTAGTTCACTGCATCATCCTGACTGGGGTCGAAAAATGGCGGTTGAAGAATACCGGCAGGAAAGTTGATGTCGTTCATCTGCGGATTGTAATAAGCGTTCACCGTGGGCGGACTCATGCCCCATTCGCCGCGATCCACCGGTTGGCCGATCTTTGCAATGTCGCGCCTCTCTTCAAAGGCGGCCGCCTGCAAAGCGTTGCCCAGCGCATCGCCGCGGGTCACAACCAACGTGGAGTAGTCACGCCACTTGTCCGGATAACCAACTTTATTGGCTACCGCATGCAGCTTCTCTTCGGCACGCGCCTTGGTCTCCGCGCTCATCCAGGGGAGTTGTTCAATATCCCGCCCCATTGCCGCTTCCACATCATGGGTCAGTTCCAGCATCCGCTGTTTGTCTTGAGCGCTGAATCGCTGCTCAACATAAACCTGGCCCAGGGCTTCCCCGAGCGCATCATCGGTCGCGGTGACACACCGCTTCCATCTCGCCTTGCGCTCCGGTTGGCCCTCGAGTATTTTGCCGTAGAAATCGAATGATTCCTGATCGAGTGCATGGGGCAAAGAAGTGGACGGCAGGTGACGGATCAAGGCCCAGCGCAGATAGGCCTTCCATTCGTCGAGGGTGGTGCTGGAGAGCAGATGATTCAAGCCGGCAAAATAAGCCGGTTCGGCCACGTTGAGGGATTCCACCGGCGGCGTCTTCGCAGCGCGCAGAAATTGGACGAAGTTGAAGGACGGCGTGGTGCTATCGAACTTTGCCAGGTTCATCTTGTGGTAAAGACTGGCAGGGTCGCGGCGCTCCACGTTGCTGAGAGAAACAGCAGCAAGCGCCGTCTCCAGCCTCAGCACGGTCTCCGCATCCTTTGCCCCCTGGGCTTGCGTTTCGCCGAGAAGTTCGAGGGTGCGCGCGACATGCGCCTTGTATTGATCGCGCAGCTTGACGGACTTCTCATCCTTGCGCTCGTAGTAACCCTTCTCCGGCAAACCTAATTCCATCTGATCCAGGCTTGCGATTTGTTGCGTGGCATCTTTGAAATCCTGGTCGGAGCCAAAAGAAAAGAGGGTGTTCACGCCTATGCTGTCCATATAGGCTGCGAATTCTGGAAATTCATCCTTCGACTTGAGCGCCGCGACGCGGTCCAGCAACGGTTGCAGCGGGGCGAGCCCCGCCTTGTCTACCACGTCGACATTCATGCAAGCGGCGTAGAAGTCGCCGATTTTCTGCTCACTTGCGGTTCGTTCGCTGCCGCCCGCAGCCTCCTTCTCAAGTATTGTTTTCAATACCAGCAGATTCTGATCGCTTAATTCGTTGAACTGCCCATAAGAGGACTCGTCCGCCGGAATCGGGGTCTGCTTGAGATAACCGCCGCACGAGTACTGATAGAAGTTGACGCATGGGTCGGCGCTGGTATCCATTAACCCGGGATCGAGCGCCTTAAGAGTTTTTGGCGCTTGCTGTTGTCCGTAGAGAGAAAACAGCGGCGCAAAGAGCAAAAGGAAGAGCGTTGTTCCTGCGCGCATAACACCATGTGTCATCACATGCCTCCTGGATGGTAGTTCCGCTCGGTGTGCCCTTTCAATTGTTCGGGATAGAAATAAACCTCGCGCAGATTTCCGGTGCTGTATCGTTCCACCTGATCCTTGAAGTGGCGCGACTGCGGATACCCGCTTTCCCCACCGGCAGTTACCGCCCTGGCGCGCACTTTATCTCCAAACTCCACCACCGCGACAAAGCTGTTTCCGCCGGTGCCGTACCACTTCTTCGTCCCTGGGTAAGGCCTGGCGCCGAACGCAGCCAGTGAACCCCAGGTAGAAGAAGTGAACCCAACGGGAGTGCTAGGTTTGGCATCATCGAAATGCGGCACGATGTCTCCCGTCAAGCGTTGAAAGCGGTTGATCTCTCCCCACGGAACCTGCCAGGTTCCGAAGTCGGCTTTGAGCTTATCGGAGGCCGCAGCCAGGGCCTTCAGAGCCACATCGCCTGGTACTCCCGGCGGGGAAAACTCGTCTTCATATCCCGCGACGCGGCCGCTGTTGGTCATCTCCTGGCCCCAGTAGATCGCGAGCGTGGTGGCTACTGAGTTCACGCCCCAGCGCACGTCCCACGCGCGGAGCACGGCAATCTGCGGGGCAAGCGAAGTCTTCATTTCCGAATTCGCGCGGAGGTTTGTCCATGCCTGCAGGAGCAGGCGCAGTGGCTTGATGAACCAGGGCAAATAGCTGTCATACGCCGCTGCCATCAAACCATCGAGAGTAAAGTCCGTCTTGCCCTGAAGCAGTCGCATGGCGTGCAGGCCGCGCGCCGACTCGGTACCGGTTTCGACGTAGGCTGGGTAATCCTGTCTGCGCAGGCTGCTCTCTCCGGCGCCGTTCCAGGGAGAATCGTTCACGTTAAACAAGTATCCGCTTTTCGGATCGAGCAAATGGGGCGCCTCCTCGACCGTCATCAACCCTTGCCACTCTGTCGCTGGATCGCTGCCATCCACCGGCTTGGTGAAATCGAAGTGCGTGTCTCGCTTGGGAATGTAGTTGCCGTGAAAATATGCGATGTGGCCATCCGCATCGGCATAGACGGTGTTGTTCGACGAGTTCGCCTTCAGGTGCATGGTCTGCAGGTATTCTTGATAGTTTTTCGCCTTGGTCCGCGAGTAAGACTGCATCAAGGCTTTCACCGGCTCCTGCATCAGCCGGATAGCCACCCACTTGCCATCCTGCTCGCGAATGACCGGACCGTGATGGGTGTAATAGACGGTGAACTTCTTCTCTGCCCTGCCATGCGGGGTGGAATAGGGCACAGTGATCTGCTTCTCAACTACTTCCCTTTCCGCGTCCCCGTACTTGTAGTAGTAGTGCCCATCCTTGATGTGCACCGTTTCCAGATACTCATCGACGGCGTCCACGCCGCTCGAGGTATGCATCCACCCTAATCGCTGGTTGAATCCCTGGTAGATGAAGAACTGACCCCAGGTCACGGCCCCGTAGGCATCCAGCCCTTCTTCGCTGACCATCTGTAGCTCCGATCGAAAGAAAAAGGAGGTGTGCGGATTGATCAGCAGCAGCGCGTGGTGGTTGGTGGTGTTGGAGGGTGCGATTGCTATACCGTTGGATCCGCCTGGCTCGGCCTGCTCTTGCCCCTCAGCGACATTTGCGGATACACCCTTCGGTGCCCCATAGAATGCTTCTAGTTTTTTCAGGTCGACTCGTCCGATATCGCCGCCTATGCTGCCTTCCGTGAAGGAAAGCGCCATCCAGGGCTCGAAGTGTCGAATCACTCGCGGCTTCACCTCCGGGTGCCTGGCGAGATAGAAGTTGAGTCCATCGGCGAAAGCATCCATCAGCTTCCGCAACCACTCCGGACTGGCCGCATAGTCTTTCTTCAAGTCTTCGGGATCGATGAACATCTTCATACGCAGGTCCTGATAGACCTTACCTTCACCCTCGGTCTCGGCCAGGCGCCCCATGGCATTGAGGTAGTTCGTCTCTACCCGGATGAAGTCATCCTCGCACTGCGCGTAGATCATGCCAAAGACGGCATCTGCATCGGTCTTACCGTAGACGTGTGCGATGCCCCAATCGTCGCGCACGATAGAGACGTTTTTCACCTCGCCAGCCCAGCGTGCTCGGTCCGAGGCAGTGCTCTGCGCATGACAAGGCGCAATCAAGCCGGTCATTACCACTAGAACTGCCGCTTTCAGCAGACCGAAACTTTTGTTCATACTGTTAATCAGCGCCGTTCTCCTCCGCGAGATTTAGTATCCCACCCGGTCAATTCCCTGCGCGGCCGCCACCACCAGCTTGCGCATGGAATTAAGTACGGTAAATCGCACCAGTGCGGAGGGCTGTGCGGCAGCGTCAAGAATGCTCATCTGTTGCGCTTGCCATTCGGCCGGCGGCGCGGTGTGGCTTTCGAGATAAGCGAGTGAGGACAAGCCGACCCCCGCCAACTGGCCTAGTTGCCCTGCGCGGGTCACGGCATCGCTGAGCCTCGGTGTGTGCTGCACGTCTTCCAGTAACCGCGTCTGCGCCGATTGCCAGGATAAAAATCTCTGGCGCAGCCGGCGAATGGCTACTTCTTTCGTGGGCGTTGGACCCTGCGGCACGTCGCCGCTCAGGTCGACGGCGGGATCAGGCGGGGACGGCAGAGTAACATTGCCTGCGATTGCGTCGACCTCGCCGGCCACATGCTGGCGTGAGGGTGGATCCGGAACCACCGCATCCACCAACCGATCGAGTGAAGTCCAACCGTTAGTGTGCTGCAGTTTCGAGCGCTCGTGGAAGTCGACCGGTTCAAGTACCGAGGCTAGGATATTCAAGGCTTCGGGATTTGGCTCGAGCAGTAGATTGCGCCTGACGGTTTCTGGACCGCTGATGTGGCGGAGCCCCAGTTCCTCGAGCTTGAGCGAGTTGACGCGCAGACGCCGATACATATCCGAAACATCGCGGTCCGACTGCGGAGACCAGAAGCGCTCGGCAACAGACATGGTGCGCGGCCACACGCGAGAGTCGAGGGTCTCGTTATTCAGCTGCTCGGCCCACATGCACACCTCGCCGCCCAGAATCAGCTTCTGCTGGTCAGCCGTCAGGGTGGTGTCCGCAGGAATGGGATCGGCGAGAAACATCTGCGCCGAAGTTTTTTGTCCATCGAGGTAATACGGCGCCGAGAGAACGCCCTGATAACCCTGCCGTGCGCCGTCGGAGAGCGATGCCTCTCCCCGCCAGCTCTGGATCAGAATCGTTTTGGGCAAAGCGGGATCGAGAATTTCGTCCCAGCCGATCATCTTCTTGTCGTGCTTTTTGAGAATGTCTTCCAATTGCTGGTTGAAGTAAGCTTGCAGTTGGGCCGGCTTGGCGTAGCCTTTCTTCTTCATGAAGGCGGCAACCTGCGGATCGGCAAGCCAGGCTTCTCCGCGCACCTCGTCGCCGCCGATGTGGAAGTAGGCGTCGGGGAAAATGCGGCCCATTTCTTCCACCAGGGTGTTGATGAATTTGTAGGTGGTTTTTCGGGTGGGATCGAGGACTGCGGTGGGCATCCCGTAAACGACGGGCAGCGTGGCGATGGGCGCCTGAGGGGCTAGTTCGGGGTAAGCCATGATCCAGCTGGAGCCGTGACCGGGCATATCGAATTCTGGCACTACGCGGATGCCATGCGCCCGCGCATAGGCGACCACCTCGTGCAGTTGATCCTGCGTGTAGAACTCGCCTTCAGACGCGGTTTCAGTCAGGCGGGGATATTTTTTGCTTTCAGCGCGGAAGCTCTGATCGTCGCTGAGATGCCAGTGAAAGACGTTGAGCTTGGCGGCAGCCATGCCGTCGAGGGTGCGCTCGACAGACGCTACGGGTTCAAAATGGCGGCTTACATCGAGCATGAAGCCGCGCCAGCGGAAGCGTGGGACGTCGCTGATGTCCACGGCTGGCAACACGCAGGCGCCGTGCTCCATCGTTGCGAGTTGCAAGAGAGTTTCCAGCCCATGCATTGCGCCCAGATCGTTGGGTGCGGTCAGGGTGACTTGCTGCGTAGTCACCCGGAGTTGGTAGCTTTCGTCTTCGTCGATGGTCTGCAGGGACGCTCCAGGCGCTGCTACCTTGATGAGGAGCGAGGGATTAGCGGGAGTTGGATGATCGATGGTCGAGCGTAGGACTTCTCCGCCGCAGGTGCGGCCGAGGCGAATCAGAGCCCTTCTGACGGCGGCTTCGAGACGCGGGTCATGGGTTTGGCCGTAGCTGTAGGTGAAGGCGGACGGCCCTCCCCCGGCGGGAGTTACGGTGAGCGCTCCTTCGCCGACGGTGATTGAGCTGGGCAACGGCATGAGGGAAAGCGGGGTTTGGGCGGTTGCGGAAGATGCGGTCAGTGCTAGGGCTAGCGCGGCTGTCAAGAGTATTCCTTTTGAGGGCATGCACGCTGGGGTTTCTTGCTTCATCCTTGGCTCTCCGGGATCGAATGTACAGGCTACAGGAAAGATGGTCGGGCCACATGGGGGACGGAGTGTTTCCGAAAGATCAACGGGGATTGAAGAGTCGGTGGTTGAGAGCTGTGGTATCCCACATCTCGCGAAAAACGAGCGAGATATGGGGCACCCCTGTTTCCCTGGTTAGGCTGGTTCCTAAAGTAGGTCCGATGCGCTCTGCCTAAAACTGAGCCTACGGCTCGTTTATCCCTATCAGGGCTAATTTACTTCTTTGTAGATTGCGATTTTGTGGGTGCGGAGCTGGGGCTTGATCTGGTGGCCGTCTGCATCAAAGACGATTTGGTTTGATGGCTGCAGCGGCATGTGGCAGCTGGTGCAGCGATTCAGGATCTGCGCGCCCATGGTCGAGAACTTTCCGCAATTCTCTATTTTGTGGCAGGTCAGGCAAAGCGTAGAAAAGGATGCTGCGTCGCGCTGCGGCTTATGGACATCGTGGCAGGTACTGCAGGTCATAGCGGTTGAGCGATAGCATCGGCTACTCATTAGCTGTTGCACCTGGTGGCCATGGACCTCCGTCGGCGTGTCCGGTGCGTCGGCTGGGATGGATAGATAGTGTGCAAGTACTTCTCCGGGGGCAATGGAAAAGCTGGGCGCCTTCGGTGTCCCCGGCCCAGCGTGACACAGCGCACACAGATCCATTTGCCTCTCCCGCGAAAGCGATGCTGGATTCACCATGTGCCCCGCTTCACCCGGTTGCGGCGGAGTTTTCGATCGATGAAGCATGACATGGGCAGCCCCCGGACCATGGCACCTTTCACAGGTGATGCCAAGAACCATAGGGGTCTTGGCGAAGCGGTTGGATGGCGGCGCAAGCGATTCGAAGTAAGTGCTATGGCACTCCAGGCAACGAGGAATGATGGGCTTGTCGAAGTTGGGAAGCCCGTCGGGATGGCCGGGACTATTGATCCACCGATCGGTTTCGGTCCAGTAAGAAACGGGCAGTTCAAAGAGCTCCTCCCCGTTCCAATACAGGTAGGTCTGCCCCTTTCGTCCGGAACCGATCACGAGGTCGAAACGCTCCTGGTGAGTGATGGTCTCGGCAGGCGGCAGTTTTGCGAACGCGGTCTGGAAATAGCCTTCCGGGGTCGTACTCATCACAAAAAACAGAGAGGGATTCGAGGTTCGCAGAGTGTTGAGACCCGGCGTGAACTTGCCTGCAATCGAAGTCTGGCTGGGAACGCGTGAGGCCGCATGGTGGGCGGAGCTTAGAAAGGTTTCGAGCTGCTCCTGGTGGCAATCGCGACAGGCCTCATCTCGTACATAATTGCTAGGAGATGAACGGTTCTCCCTCTCCGGGGCCTCGGGCAATTGACCAGACACCGCTCTGCGAGTTATCTCGCGCACGTCTGCGATGCAATACAGAGCTTCACGTAAATCGCTTCCGCAGATCGCGCGAGAGTTGGGTGTGGAGGCGGTGATCGAAGGATCCGCGATGCGCTTGGGCGACCGGGTCCGGGTAACCGCCCAGCTCATCCATGCCGCGACAGATCGGCATTTGTGGGCAGAGAGCTATGAACGGGACTTCAGGGACATCCTGTTGCTGCAGAGTGAAATCGCAAGACAAGTGGCGGATCAAATTCGTCTGTTTTTGACTCCGGAGGAGCAAGCGCACCTGAGGGTTACGCGCCGAGTGAACCCTGAAGCGCACGAGCTTTATCTGAAGGCTCGCTACTTTTGGAATAAACGAAATGAGGAAAGCGTAAGAAAGGCACTTTCACTTTTTCAGCGAGCAACCCATTAGCGCGCATGGCTATGCCGGCATAGCTGATTGCTATAACATCCTTGGTTACTTCAATGCGCTTGCGCCCATGGATGCCTACCCGAAGGCCGGACGGCAGCGATCAAAGCACTGGAACTGGATGAACTGCTGGCTGAGCCTAACGCCGCGCTGGGAGTGGTGAAGCGAGATTTCGAGTGGGACTGGCGAGGGGCTGAAGCGGAATTCAATCGGGCACTCGAACTAAACCCAGGTTGCGTAGAGGCATGTCACTGGGGAGGCACGCTGCAGGGCATCCTGGGACGAGGCGCAGATGCGATTCGGGAGAAGAAAAAAGCCCTGGCGATGGATCCGTTATCAGTGGTCATCAAAACAGATCTGGGCCGGACGCTTTACTTTTCACAAGACTACGATCGGGCTGAAGCCGAATTCCAGTCGGCACTGGAGATGGACCCGCGATTCGAGGTTGCCCACCTCTGGCTGGCTCACGTTTACCAACAGGAGGGTGAATTTGCACGCGCGATTGAAGAATTGCAAACCGGGGAGCGCCTGACACCAGGAAGCACCTTTGCGGTTGCAAAACTTGGGCATGGTTACGCGCTGGGCGGGAAGCACGAGGAAGCGCGTGCAATTCTGAAACGGCTGAAAACCACGGCAACACAGAGGTATGTTTCGCCGTATGACATCGCGATCGTCTATGTCGGATTGAGGGAAAAGGACGAGGCATGTGTCTGGCTGCAGAAAGCTCTACAAGAGCGTTCCATTTGGCTCGGGTACATCGGCGTAGAACCGCAGTTTGAAGAATTGCGCTCAGACCAGCGCTTCGAC
>Ga0302324_100029562_pt1 | contig 10377 bp, 5 predicted proteins | sample Palsa_T0_1_FD_201949 | JGI IMG/M metagenome (GOLD analysis project Ga0302324, IMG submission 201949) | Peat permafrost microbial communities from Stordalen Mire near Abisko, Sweden - Palsa_T0_1 | ecosystem: Environmental > Terrestrial > Soil > Palsa > Peat permafrost | place: Sweden: Abisko... | reverse complement strand
CTTTTCGCGCAAGATTAAGGAGTTGATTCTGTCGCTAGAGATCGAGCAGTTTTATTCCAAAAACGATATTTTGTCACTCTATTTGAACGAAATTCCCTACGGCAACAACGCCTATGGAATCGAAAGTGCGTGCAAAACGTTCTTCCCGCAAGACATTGATAAATCCACGCCCAACCAGCTCTGCGCCAAAAACCTTGACCTCGGTCAGTCTGCGCTACTGGCCGCCATCCTGAACGCGCCCACGTACTACTCTCCGTACGGTGAAAACATCCCCGAGTTATTGGATCGGCAACACCTGGTACTGCAGCTTATGGCGCAGCAGGGCTACATTACCACGGCGCAGGCGAACGCAAGTATGTGGGACCAGGCCAAACTGGTGGCCGAACGCAACCCCAATCAGGACCTGTACGCCAGTCTGGACCCGCGCATGGCCAGTTTCGTGCTATACGCGCAAGATTGGCTGGAGAACAAGTACGGGGCGCCTCTCGTGACAGAGGGCGGCCTCAAGGTGATCACCAGTATGGACTACACCAAGCAAGTAGATGCTTATAACGCAATTTTGAAGGGAATGCCGAATGTCCGTGATCTGGGAGGATCCAACGCGGCCTTCGTCGCGACCGACCCCAATAATGGACATGTGTTGGCAATGTTGGGATCGTACGATTTTAATGATCCCAATTTTGGTGCTTACAACGTGGCCGTGGCGCAGCGCCAGCCAGGATCGTCGTTCAAACCGATCGTGTACGCGACGTTGTTCGATACAAACGCTAACTCGGCGTGCGCTAAAACCCGGGCTTGTCCGACGTATGGGCCTGGAACGACCATGTATGATGTACCGACTAACTTCGGGACGGCGGCGGACCCCTACGAACCGCACAACTTCAGCGAGAAGAACTACGGTATTGTGACTATTCGGCAAGCACTCGCCGGCTCCCTTAATATCCCCGCCGTGAAGGCACTGGCCATGGCGGGAATTCCCCAGTCAATCGCCACCGCCCAGAGACTGGGTATTACGACACTCAGTACCGCCCCCAACGCCTACGGGCTGTCACTCGTGCTGGGATCCGGCGGGGTTGAGCTGGCCCAGATGACTAACGCCTACGAGTCATTCGCCAATGGCGGCCTGCACTACTCTCAAACGCCCATTCTGAAGGTCTATGACCAGAAGGGCAATCTCATGCTCGACAATTCAAAACCGGCGAAGCCGACCCAGGCCCTTGACCCGCAAGTCTCCTATTTGATCGCCAACATGCTTGATGATAATGATGCCAAGCAGTACATTTTCGGCAACATCTTGGCGGTAAAGAACAACTGTGGCGACAACGAAGACACCGGGTGCGTGCATATCGGGGTCAAGACGGGAACGACAGACGATGTACGCGACGCGTGGACAATTGGATTTACCAAAAACATCGTGGCGGGGGTATGGGCGGGAAATAACGACAACGCACCCATGACCTTGGAGGCCGCCGACATATCAGCCCCCATCTGGGAAGACTTTATGAACACCATAATTAATGGTAACGCATCTGACGCGCCGGCCTGGGTGGCTCCGTCCGGGATCAAGACCGAGACATTGGATAAGGTGACCGGGCGGCAAGTAACCACGGCAACTACTCAACGTACGGTAGATATATTCCCCAGTTGGTATACGCCGATGACCTCAGCAGACGGGCAGAGTGCGCAGATAGACAAAGTATCAGGGCTGCTCGCCACATCGTGTACGCCGCCGCTTGCCAAAGAGACCGAGTATTCCAGTGCGATATTGCCCGAGATTACCTACCAGCAGAACCCGTTCCAGTACAACAATTGGCTCGCTGCCCTGCAACATGCCGGCTACGCCACGAGCGGGGGCGAGATTCCGACCGCCTACGATAATGTGCATAATTGCAGTGACATAAAACCGACGGTCAGTATCTCGGGTCTATCAGGCGGAGGTCCCTACAACTTCAACGTCAACGTGACTTCCGGCACCTTCACCGCCAACAAGCTCCAAGTGTACTTCGATGACCAGATCGTCTCCACTCAAGTCATTGACGGGTCCGGAAGCTACCCGATTAGCTTTACACCGACGGCGACGGGCAGCCATACCATCGAGGCGGTAGTGACCGATAGCGGCCTGTATCAAGCGACCAGCTCGCAGGGTGTCACGGTGACCAACACGGGCGGTGCTGGCTCGTTCTCCGGCTCGTCACCAAGCTCGGGCAGCAGCGTAGCGGCCGGCATCATTAACTTTGCCTGGACAGCTGACAATGGGGCCTCGACCTATACGGTTTACGTGGACGGGTTTGCCGAGCGTACTACTTCTGCTACAAACACCAACATTCCGGTCTCTTCAACGGGCAACCACGTGTGGTATGTCGAAGCCGAGAACGGCGATACGACTTCACCAATAGACTTTACCGTCAATCCGTAAATACTTCGGTGGCTAGCGTTTTAGGGCTGGTTCGGGTGATTCGATTCGGGGTGAGCTTGCTCGCTGGCCGCGGCAATGACTCGGTCTTCGGCGGTCTGGTGGGACTGATGAGGCGGTTTTGGTGCGCCGGGGTTTCGATGACGATTATTATAGCGCCCCTTGTTCCGAGGAGCCGGTTTGGCATCGGTCGCGGGTATGGTCGTTTCTTCAGGTGATGGAGACGAGTCCGGTTGCTCGGGGCGGATGATCTCCGGGTTCGGAGCAGCGGGAGCAGCTTTGGAATTTTGTCCGTGCTTTTTGGGGATAGCAAAAATCATTTTCCCGGCGACCGTCTGGAAGACTCTCGTTACTTCAGTGGCCACCTCCTGACCGATGAGCTTGTCGCCATCTTCGACGACTATCATCGTGCCATCGGCAAGGTAGCCAACCCCCTGATTACGCTCTTTTCCAGGCTGAACCATGCGGACCATGAGTGTCTCCCCGGGGAGCACGACCGGACGGATAGCATTGGACAATTCATTGACGTTGAGGACCCGCACGCCTTGAATTTGAGCAACCCGATTCAGGTTGTAATCGGTGGTCAAAACGTTACAAGAAAACTTCTGGGCCAAGGCTACCAATTTGGCATCTACCTCTTTTACGCCCGGCACTTCGTCTTCACTTATTTCTACGCTCACGTCGGGCATTTCGCGCAGTTGATTGAGGACGTCAAGACCGCGACGACCACGGCCTCGTCGCATAGCATCGTCAGAGTCGGCGATATTCTGCAGCTCGGCCAGAACAAACCGAGGAACGACCAGCCGCCCCGGAACGAACCCAGCGGCGGCGATGTCGGAAATCCGACCGTCGATAATGACAGAGGTGTCGACCAGCACGCGAGGTAATGAGGGCTCCTGGGGAGCTGCGGGCGCCGGAGCCGGTGCCTCGACCGGAGCCTGTTTGCGCGTATGCTCGTCAAATCGCAGGAATGGGAGGAGACCCAGAATGGCCCGGCGGCGGCCCAAAACGGCTACCATCATGGCGAGCGTGGCGATAATAGTGACTGCCAAGGGCAGGGTCACCCCAAACGGAGCGGGTAGCTTGCTTAAGGGCACGCTGGCCAAAGCCCCAATAATGAGTCCAACGATCGCTCCCATAAGACCGAGTACGAGACTTTGCAATGAAACATAGCGCAGTCGTAATACGCCCAGGATGACAACCAGGACGCCCACCGCGGTGAGAGTGAGTAATAAATAATCGGACATGAGAGATAATTCCTTGCTTGGTAAATGGTAAAAAGCGCCTTATTTTTGGGTAGCGATTTTTTTAACCGCTTCGGACACGCTGGCGACCCCTATCATGCCGGGGACGGCACGATATGTGGGACCAATAATAGTGTCATAGCCTAAGCGCTTGGCTTCAGACACGCGCCTCGATGCCTGCGAGACCGACCGGATCTCTCCGCTCAAGCCAACTTCCCCAAATGCAACGAGGTTTGCGGGTACTTGCGTATCTTTGAAGGCCGAAGCTATGGATAAAATAATTGCCAAATCGGCGGCCGGTTCAGTGACGCGCAATCCGCCCACTACGTTAACATAGATATCTTGCGAACTCAAATTGAGGCCAGCCCGCTTGGACAGGACTGCTATGAGCAGTCCAAGCCGATTGAGATCGAAACCGACAGCAGTGCGCTTTGGGTAGCCAAAGGGAGAAGCGGATACCAACGCCTGCACTTCGACCAAAAGTGGTCTCGTGCCTTCGAGGGTAACAAGGACCATTGAGCCGGCACCAGGGCGGCGCTCGGCAAGCAGGGCAACCGACGGATTCTCAACCGGCATGAGCCCCTTCTCTGTCATTTCGAAGATGCCCGTTTCTGAGGTCGAGCCGAATCGGTTTTTCATTCCACGAAGCGACTTGAAGGCGCCATATTTCTCGCCTTCCAAATACAGCACAACATCGACAAGATGCTCCAGGATTTTCGGACCGGCAATGCTCCCCTCTTTGGTGACATGGCCGATCATGAGGAGGGACACCGAGCTTCTTTTCGCAATAGCCTGGAGGGCCTGAGCCGAGGCGGTAATTTGTCCAACGGTACCGGGAGACCCCGACAGGGCGTCGAGAGCCATGGTCTGAATAGAGTCAATAATTACGAGCGAGTAGTTGCCCGCTTCAATGGTGGCAATGATCGAGTCGACGTTTGTCTCTGAAAGAAGTGACAGGTTGCCTGCAGTTAGCCCCAGTCGGTCCGCACGCAGTTTAATTTGCGAAACAGATTCTTCGCCAGATACATAGAGCACGGGTTTGGTCGCGGCCAAAGCAGCGGCGACTTGCAAAACGAGGGTACTTTTGCCTATACCCGGGTCGCCGGAGAGGAGCATGACAGAACCAGGTACGATGCCGCCTCCCAAAACCTGATCCAGCTCGCCCAAGCCACTTGATACCCTGGCAACGTGCGCCGATTCGACGGACTTTAATACTTGCGGCTGCAGAGCGGCCGATGATTTGGATTTACCAAAGCTGGGGCGGGCCACAGTGGCCTCTTCCAGCAAGCTGTTCCAGACGCCGCATTGTTCGCATTTGCCCATCCAACGAGGAAATGTCGCGCCGCAGGCCTGACACGTGTAACTCGTTACCACTTTAGCCATTTATACCTCATGCCCTCTCATTAGTACCGGACCGTACCTAGTTCATTCATCTTACTATAGTGAACAGAAAGCGAACAAGTAGGAACTATCCGGGCAGTTTTGAGTCTGAAGATGGTATCTATCCCGAACGGGGATGCCACGGCAAGTGATGCTTCTGACCGGGGTTTGATTCGTAGCTGTCGAACAGGTAGAAGTCCGATACGGAAATTTGATAAAAGATGTGACCACCTTCGGTGCGGGCTTCGTCAAGAATAGCCGGCCCGGTCCCGAACCGGGTGCAATAGCCTAGATAGGCGGGGTGGAGCTCGCCCACCGAGTCCAGCCTTTTGGCCTGGCCCTCAAAGTACACGCCGCGGACCTTCTGCCCGGGATGATGCTGGGTTACGATATTGCCCGCAACGAAGGGATTTATGGCAATCTCCTGGCTGTGGCGCCTGGACTTGGTCGAGCGAAAGTAGAGATTGAGCGAATCGTCGTACACAAAATGCAGTTCGCTGACCCACGGCTTGTTGTCTACGCACGTGGCCAGAGACAGATGAACCATTTGTGGCAGGTACTTGCGGATGGCGGCTTCGATATCCATGTGGTTCATGTTATCACGGGCCCCGGCTGAGATGATGATGCCTAGACGCACAATCCGGCTGACCAGAGCCGGATTGTGAGGGACGCTATTCGACTGTGGGGACGTGGGCGGGGAGCTCGGATTCGTCTGCGGGGGCCTCAATGGCTTCCGCGCGAGAGGCACTGAGGGATATGACGTCACCATGACGAGTCGCGGAAACCGTGTCGCCTTGCAGTATCTTGCCATCCAAGAGACCCATAGCCAGAGGGTCCTCTAAAAGATCCTGGATCGTCCGGCGCATGGGCCGGGCGCCCTGCTTCATGTCGTACCCTTTTTCCATCAGGAGAGCACGGGCTGTGGGGCTAACCTTGAGTTTGATTTCCTGATCATCCAGGCGGGTTTGGAGCTCGGCCAATTGAAGTGACAGGATTTTCTTGAGGTCGTTTTGGCTGAGTGTTTTAAAAACGATTGTGGCGTCGATGCGGTTTAAGAATTCGGGACGGAACTGTTTCTTCAGTTCTGACAGCACCTTATCTTTGACCCTGACGTGCGTTTCTTCAAGCTTCTTCTCTTCGCCGGCCGTCTCGGTCCGGAAGCCAAGTTGCACCTCCCGGTTCATATCCGACGCGCCAACGTTGGACGTCATGATGACAACCGTGTTACGGAAGTCGATTCGGCGGCCTTTGGCATCTGTGACGTAACCGTCTTCCAGGATCTGCAACAGCATATTGAAGACGTCGGGGTGAGCTTTCTCGAGTTCATCAAAGAGAATTAGCGAGTAGGGCCGGCGGCGAACTTGCTCGGTCAATTGACCACCTTCGTCATAACCGACGTAGCCGGCGGGTGCCCCCACCAGGCGGGCAACATTATGCTTTTCCATGAATTCCGACATGTCAATTTTGATCATGGCATCGCGATCATGGAAGAGCTCCTCGGCGAGGACACGAGCCAATTCTGTCTTGCCGACTCCAGTCGGACCCAGGAAGATGAACGAGCCGATGGGCCGACGCTCGTCGGCTATACCTGTGCGGGACCGGCGGACACTTCGGGCAATAGCTTCGATGGCTTCGTCTTGACCAATAACTCGCTTTTTTAGTGACTCCTCGATGCGCAGGAGGCTTTCTACCTCTGTCTTGATCAGCCGAGTGACCGGGACGCCCGTCATGAGGGCGACGACCGCAGCGATGTCTTCGGGTGTGATTTTAATGGCCGCGTCGGCCGCGCCTTCTTTTAGCTTGAGTTGAGCCAGCCGGTTTTGGATGACGGATTCGCGAGTTTTGAGACGAGCTGCTAATTCAAAGTCCTGATCGAAGACGGCGTTCTCGATATTGTCTCTGATCTCGGTCTGTTGTTTCTGCAAATTTCTCAGCGCCTTACTGGACCCGCCGCGCTTAATACGGGCGAGCGAGGCCGCTTCGTCGACCAAGTCAATCGCCTTGTCGGGGAGGAACCTGTCGGAGATATAGCGCTTGGCCAGCTTGGCCGCCGATTCGATGGCTTCGTCGGTGATTTCCACGCGGTGATGTTCTTCATAGCGAGGGCGCAAGCCGCGGAGGACTTCGACGGTTTCAGGCACCGACGTTTCCGCTACTTGCACTGGCTGGAATCGGCGTTCCAGCGCCGCATCCTTTTCGATGTGCTTACGGTATTCATCTATGGTGGTGGCGCCGATCACCTGGATCTCGCCTCGGCTAAGGGCCGGCTTGAGAATGTTGGCAGCATCGATGGCGCCTTCAGCGGCACCCGCACCGACTACCGTGTGCAGTTCGTCGATGAACAGAATGATCTCCGGTGAGGCTTTCGCCTCATCAAGGATTTTCTTGAGTCGCTCCTCAAATTCGCCGCGATATTTGGTTCCGGCAATCACTGAGGCGAGGTCCAACATCACCAGACGCTTTCCCTGAAGCATTTCTGGCACTTCTTCCGCAACAATGCGCTGGGCCAATCCCTCGGCAATGGCCGTCTTACCCACGCCAGGTTCACCGATCAGTACGGGGTTGTTCTTGGTGCGACGGTTCAAAATTGAGATGACCCGGCCAATCTCCGCTTCACGGCCAACCATGGGATCAAGGGCGTTGTCTCGGGCCTTTGCCGTCAGATCGATACCGAAGTGATCCAGGGCCGGTGTCTTGGATTTTGATCCCGGCTTGTGACTGCGCGAGCTTTGGCGCTCGTCTTCGGCGTAGAAGTATTGTTGATTGCCCAGATAGTTTTCAAGCTCTGAGCGGATCACGGCGGGGTCTACCTGGAGATCGTTTTTGAGAAGCGAAATGGCGCGCGCACTCTTCTCGGAAAGAATAGCGAATAGTATGTGCTCAGTACCGCAGTACGGCTGACCAAATTCTTTGGCTACTCGCAGACTATAGGTGAGTGTTCGTTTGGCGGTTTCAGAAGCGCCTTTGTAACCACCGCCTGCCAACTGTTGAGAGAAGCTCAGTACCAACTGAGCCTTCTCGAAGGTGACCCCGACATTTTTCAGTATTTTCGCACCGATGGACGTGTCTTGCTGCAGCACACCGAGTAGAATGTGTTCCGTACCGACGTAACTTGAGCCCATCTGGGTAGCTACGGCTTCCGCATTCTCGAGGCTGCGCTTGGCGTTTTCGGTGAACCGATCGAACTGAGAACTAAAATCGGCCATCGTTTTAGAGTCCTTTCTCTTACCCTCCCACGCTCAGTACTGTCAGTCAAGGGGAACGGCTAGGAGGCAGTCATGAACGAGAGATATGACATCAGTATAGCAGTTCTAGCACTCTATGCAAGAGAGTGCTAACTTACGCCATTTCAAGCGGTAAATTGCATGAAAACACCCGGTGGATCCGGGTGTTTTCGACAAACTTCGTGAAGCCCTAGACGGACGGTTCTTCGGTGTCCCCCGCCGGCTCCTGGCCCGAGAGTACATCAGTTTGAGCACCAGTGACCTCTTCATCCATGGCGGGATCAATGTTCTCCTTAGGCTCATCGGCGGTAGCGTTGACGGCGTCGATGAGTGAGCCCTCCAAGTCAACCCGCTTGGCCGGGGCGGCCTCGGTCGCGGCTTCCGCGGTCGCTTCGACACGGGATTCGTCAGCCGAGATGATGTCGATGTTCCAGCCGGTCAGTTTGGCCGCCAGGCGGACGTTTTGCCCTTGCTTGCCGATGGCCAGTGAAAGTTGGTCTTCCGGGACCCGGACCACCGCTTTCTTGTCGGCTTCATTTAACGTTACGCTAACAACTTTGGTGGGCGAGAGAGCGTTGGCGATGTACGTTTCCGGCTCGTCTGAAAAGGGGATGATGTCGATCTTCTCTTCGCCGAGATCGCTCATGACCGCCTGAACCCGGCTGCCTCGGCCGCCGACAAAGGTGCCAACAGCATCGACGCCGGTCGCGTGTGATTGCACCGCGACTTTCGATCGGACGCCGGCTTCACGGGCAATATTAATGATCTCGACCGTGCCAGCTTCAATTTCGGGGACTTCAAGCTCGAACAGGTGACGCACCATGTTGGGATGAGCGCGGGAGAGGACGATTTGCGGGCCGCGAGCGGTTTGCTCAACCCGGACGACAAAGACCTTGAGGCGAGCACCCGTATAGTACCGTTCCGTGGGGATTTGCTCTGAAGCGAATAGAACCCCGGTGGCTTTGCCCAGATCGACATAGGCGACGTTGCCTTCGACACGCTGGACGTTACCATTTAGGACGAGCCCCTCTTTGTCTTTGTATTCAGTAAAGATGATTTCGCGTTCCGCCTCGCGCAGGCGCTGAATGATGACTTGCTTAGCAGTTTGAGCCGCCACCCGGCCGAAATCTTCAGGGAAGGCCTCCATCTCGACCATGTAGGGCTCGATACCGGCTTCGACGTCGGCCTCGCGGACCACGGCCTTTTTATCGAGTTTTTTGGCTTCTGTCAGGCCAATTTGCAAGTGTTCGTTCTCAACGTCTCCGTCGGGAACAACGATTTTAGACACGTAGATACGCACATCTCCGCTTTCCTGGTCCAAGACGGCACGTGCCTCTTGGTCTTTATCGGAGTAGTCCTTCTTGTAGGCGGCGGCCAGCGCGGCTTCGACGGTTTCGATCACGATATCGCGAGGGAGGTTCTTCTCCTCGGAGATGAGATTAATGGCAGCTAAGAAATTGGTTTGCATAATAAAAATGTTCCTATTCTATTGTTATTCAATTGTTTGATGAAAAAAGCGCCGGCAGGGCGCCGACTTTCACCCGAGATTATAACGCAGAGGGTACGACCTGACAAGACGGCTGTGCCATCCGTCGCCGAACTCGGGACTATCACGTATACTCTATTACTAGACTACAGTAACCCGAATGAGGCACCACCATGGCAAAAGTCGTCCGACTCCTTGATCAATTTATCCCCGAAAAATATGTCCTGCACCTGGACGTTGACATGAAAGCGCTCACCTCTCGCGGCATGGAGCAAATCAGTTTTACATTGACCGCGGCCTCCCGGGAGCTGGTACTTCACGGCGTCGGGCTTGAGGTAACGCTGGGAATGTTGGACCAGACCAAAATGGCAACATCGATTTCGCTCAATCCGGAGGATGGGACGGTTATTCTCGCTTTTGACGAGGAGATTACTGCGGGCGGCCATGAGCTTAATTTGTCGTTTAATGGCGTGATAAGCGACTCGCTGCACGGTTTCTACCGTAGTGATTTTCTGGATGGTGACGCTAAGAAGATCTTGGCGACAACCCAGTTTGAGGCGATTCACGCGCGCGAAGCATTCGTTTGCGTAGACGAGCCCTCCGCTAAGGCGATATTCGAGATATCACTGA
>Ga0302324_100029560_pt1 | contig 10377 bp, 11 predicted proteins | sample Palsa_T0_1_FD_201949 | JGI IMG/M metagenome (GOLD analysis project Ga0302324, IMG submission 201949) | Peat permafrost microbial communities from Stordalen Mire near Abisko, Sweden - Palsa_T0_1 | ecosystem: Environmental > Terrestrial > Soil > Palsa > Peat permafrost | place: Sweden: Abisko... | reverse complement strand
TGCACGTCAAGTTGAGCGTCTTGAGCGGCCATGCCCGGCCCACGCGGCCCCCTGCCTCTCGGACCAGCTTGTGCGAATCCGGTCACGCATCCGGTCATGCGTGTCAAGCAATTTAAGAATGTAACTTTGCGTTAATCGTCCTGCAAAATGAAAATGTAACCCGACAGCTGTTCCGTTCCGTCTTGGGGGAGTAACCCCTGTTCCTCCGTTTTTTGGGGGGAAGGGGTGCAGGGGAAGGGGGCAGTTTTGCTGAAGTGAATTCATGCTTTAAACCCCCTTCCCCTGCATCATCGATATGGAAGCTTCCCAGTTGGCTTAGGAACCTTTTTCTTACGACACATAACACGCAGCCCGCCGTTGTTTTTTCTTGCTCTTTCGTGCCGTCATTTCCCCCCGTTCTTGTTCGCTGCTTTCTTTTTGGCCTGTTTTTTTCTTTGTAGGAATCTCCACCTCGCTGCCCTTCTGAGGAATTGCTGTGTGGTTTGTCTCGCGCCCAGTGAGCTCTCGGCTGAGCTGAAAGATATGCTCCAACTTGTCCTGAATGGTGCGCGACAACTGGAACGGATCGAGCTGCTGCTGCTGTCGTTTCAGCTCGGCTATCCGCTCTGGATCGGAGGCGGGCGAAGCACAAACCCGCTGGAAGGGAGTCTCCGGCACCCCGTAAATACGCCGTGTGCGCGAGCCCATTCGTACCTTGTGCTGCAACTTCACCGAGGGCAAGAACAGATTCCGGAACAAGCCTAGCTCGTGGGCATAGAGGTCATTGATGGCCTTCAAAGCTCGCTGCGAATCATAGCGCGCATAGCCCAGCAGGCGCCGCACGTGGGTCCAGTTCTTTTGCTCAATGTGAGCATTGTCGTCTTTTTTGTAAGGTCGTCCGCGGGTGAACTGAATCGCGCGCGACCGACAATAGCCGTACAAATGCGCATTGATGAATTCTGAGCCGTTGTCGGAATCGATCCCGCGCAGAGCAAAGGGCAAGGCTTGGCGTATTTCCTCCAGCGCCTGGCGCACACCTTCCTGCCCCTTGCCGAGCACGGCTCGAGTTTCCACCCAGGTGCTGTGGATGTCGGTCAGGTTCAACGAATGGCAGCATTCGCCGGCCGCCGACGGCCCCGAGTGCGACACCAGATCGATCTCCGTAAACCCCGGTACCTGAACATCCCAACGATCGGTCTTCACCGGAATCTGCTGTTTCAGCAGCGTCCCCGGCTTGGTGCGACCATAGATCCTCTTCCGCAGCACGCGCTTGCGCGGACCCAGTCGGTAATCGATGGCCCGAGCACTGATGCGCAGGAGTTGTTCCTCGATTTCTGGCGTCAGCCGAAACTGACGCCGTATCCAGGGCATCCACTGTGGCAATAAGGCTTTCAGGCGCACCGACCAGGGATAATCCGCCGCTTCCCAGACCGCTTGCAAAATCGAGATCACCCGTGCGCCATAGCTGACACTTCGCGGCCGGCGCGCCCGCCGGAGCGGCTTGGCCTCTGGTGGCGGACCGTTGAGCAAGCGAATGGCATATTTGCGGTGGTAGCCGCAGTTGGCACAGAACTCGTCCAAAATATGCCGCTTGTTGCTGCGAGCGGCACGGCGATAACGCTGGTAGATCCTTTGCAAATAATCCTTCCGAGATGTCGTTTTCATGCGGTAACCCGTCTTCATGGCGGGTTACATCCTAAAATTGCGCGACGATCACCTCAGGGTTACATTTTAGATTGCGCGATACGCGGCCTTGACTTTTATGACCTTCTCATAGAAGGACACTACCTGGTACTTCGACAGCATGTGAGTGACTCCGCCTGCTCCGTCGCGCTCCGTTGTCCAGACGGAGTTCCAATAAGGCTGGCGTCGGCCGTTCAACTCCGTCCCTGCCGACATCATTCGGAATTGTCCGTTCCGGAGACATAGGTAACAGAACGTTCCGGAGACATGGGTTACACTTTTGGCCCGAAGGGATTCTGCAGGGCTGCAAGGTTTTTTCCTCCAGATCAATATAGCCGAGATCATAATTAATAAAACTGACGAGCCAAATGCCGTCGTCAACTTCCTTGACGCCCACGGCCTGTCCGGCGAGCGAGACGCTGAGGTTGATCTTCTTGTTGTACAGGCAAAGACGTCCGCAACTGGTGACCACGACGGTGCGGTCGTGGAACGGGTAATGAGCTTCAGGGACGCCGCGATAAGGGCGAGAGGAAGCAGAGTAGATCTCGGCCGGGCATTTCATGGCGAGAGCTTCATGGGGTCTTTCGTGATTGAATTCCTCCAGGAAGGTGTCGAACTTGGCTTGCTGCTGCAAGAGGTTGGCGCCCGCCGGGCGGGTGGCTTCTTTCTTCAAAGTGAGATGCATGCGCTCATGCCGGCCATTCTGCTGGGGATGGCCGGGACGGATCCGTTCAATGGAAATTCCTAACCGCAGCCACCACACCGAGAGCTTGGATAGCTGAAACAGGCCGTGAGGAGAGGCGAAGGGAACGCCGTTGTCGGAACGGATGGCCCGGGGCAAGCCGCGTTCGTGGAATAGGCGCGCAAAGGCGGGAAAGGCGAGTTCTTGCCGATTGGATTCCAGCGCTTCACAGAGCAGCAGGTAGCGGGAGGAGTAGTCGGTGACGGTCAGCGGATAACAATAACGTCTATCGCTAAGCTGAAACTCACCCTTGTAATCGGTGCACCAAAGATCGTTGGGATGCAGGCCGTCGGATAAGGGCGTGCCATCGGCTCGGACGCGGCGTCGACCCATGGGCTGGACCAGCCCATGCCGATCTAGTACAGCGTGAACGGTCGAAGCAGCTGGAGTCTTGATGGCATGCGGGCAGGCGCCGCAAGAGACGCTCGCGGATTTTGCGCGCGCCCCAGTGAGGCTTCTCTCGTTTGGCGCTCACGATGGCCGCCTCGACCTGCTCGGGTAACTGGTTGGCGTAGCGGAAGGGCCGACGAGCTCGGCCACTTAACCCTTCCAATCCGCATTGCTCGTAACTTGCGCGAGATGCCGAACTCCCGACACAGCGCAGCCATCGTCTCGCGGTCCTTGAGCCGGATACAAACCGCATTCGTTCGTCCATCACAGAACTCTCCTTACATGGCATCACCTTTCCGCCCCCTTCGCGGAACGGACAAAAGAGCTCAGCGGAAATCTTGACGCCCGCGAACGCGCAAAATCACCCACGATTGATCACCTACGCCTACTGGATGAACACATCTCCATACCATCCATACCACCGGGGCGAGAAAACGTGATAATCACAGTGGCTCGGGTGGAAACAGTCAAAGGTGTGGCAGCTACAGAAGTGCAACAAATCGAGGTGCTTATCGCCAGCTCCTTACATTTATATGGACATACGAGAAAATGCCAAGTAGAATCCCACTCTCTCCGCCATGTTATTCAAAATAAACAAGTTACTTGGAGTCGTAAGCTTCATCATGGCCCACTCGCAGGGCTAGTTTCGTCTTTTGGAATGAGTGACATGCGGTTTTGCCACGCCCAGGTGCGTGCTGTTACGGCTAAAACCGACTGATTGGGAATCAGTTTTTCGAGCACCTGCACCTTGACTATGGTGACGCAGTGACCCGCCACAGCAGCTAGGGACAAACCGCGATCGAGTGCTGATCCACGTGGACACAGAGAAAAGCGAGCTGCCGGTCGACAGCCGCTTTGCGTACGCCGTTTCGCGGGCTCAACACTACGCCCACATCTACACAAATGACGGGAGCAGGCTTTCCTGTAGCCTCAGCCGTGAAAGTTCGCAGCGAACAGCAACCGAAGTGCAACAGGAGCTTGCCGCACCGAAGGCCGAACCGGTTATTCACCCGCACATGATCCTGCCATGTGCCTTCGAGCAGCATATGGCCGGAATGCATGGTGCGGATGCTCCGAAAATAGCTTCTATCGCTCGAAGTTGTTAGCGCCAATTTAAGAGTGAGCCATTCTGGCCGGTTTTGAGGGAGCCACTGTGCTTGCCGATTGTCCCGGGTACACACTTGTGCGGCCGCCGCTACACCGAATCCTGCGCAGCCGAAATTTGCGAGTTCCTGTCCTGCGCCAACTCAGTTCACACATGATCCTCCCGCGCCATCCATTCAAGCCCGTCCTGCGGAATTCCCGTTGGGTCGAATTCTGTCTGGACCGATTGAGTGAGCAGGTAGTAATTCCTGGGCGCTGCGGGCTGTCTATCCCGAGCACGCGGGTCTGTTGCCCTGAGCGTGATTCTTCGGAGTAGTCGAAGAAGTTCCACAGCGAGTGCCTGACAACTCGAATTGGTTCACCTGACAAACACGACACCGATCCGGCGTTTCCCTCCTGCTGAGCCAAAGCAGACCCTTGGCGCTGTCATTAAAAAATGTGTCGAGAAGGATTCCAAACTGGTTTTCTCGCCGGGGTTATACGCGAAGCGTGCCTGCGCGTGCAAGAAAATTTAGAGTCTGTTGTAGAGTTCCTACCGCGTCCCCGTCGACCGGGGGCTCTCTCTGGATCACTGGCTCCGGCCGGAACCGGCTAAAACGGATCACTTTTTCGCCGGCGTTAACACGAAGTGGGCGAGTCCGAATCTCTGCGAATAATGGTTGCTAACATGCGCGGGTAAATTGGATTTCGGGGCGTGTAGGCGCGACCTCTGCAACCGACTTGCCCGCTTTGGTGTGCAGGGGTTGCTAGAAAGGCGCGGATATTGCCCGCATCCGGCCCGCTGAGTGCGATTGCCATGCCCGAGATTTGTCCGCGTTCGTTGATCTTGTTCGCCATGACTGCGATGAGGTTGGAGCCGGTAGGAAACAGCGTATTAAGGTCGGTCACCACGTCGTCCTCCCAGATGAAGGCATGGGACCAGCGGCCCTGCGAGTCCTGAGTGCTTCCCACCGCCTGGCCTTCATTGTTGATGCCGAATGCGTCCCGTCTAGATCGATAACCACCGTGACAGTCCAGGTGGCCGCGTGCACTCGCTCTTCCTAGTAGCTCTCACGTCGGACACTCTGGGTCACAGCAACATTTCGCGTGACCCAGGTGTTCTGCAACAATCTCAGGATCTTCTGCCTTCGCGCAGCATGGCCGGAATGCATGGTGCGGAAGCTCAGAAATTGCCTTTGTCGTGGATCGTGCAGTGTGCGGACCTCGGCGAAAGCTGCTTGCCAACATTCGCCGCGGGCATAGTGATTTTCGGATGCGTACCTATGACGTCCGCAACCGTCGTCCCCATGTCTTGGTTTACCGGGGTTGCCAGAAAGGCGTGGACGATCGTTCCCGCGTTCGGCCCGGCCATATCCACCGCCATACCGGCGATTTGTCCGCTCTCATTGATGTTGCTAGCCGAGATTACGTAGAGGTTGGAACTCGCGGGAAACAGCTGGTTAAGGTCGAACATTTTCCCGTTCTCCCAGATGAGGCCGTGGGACCAGTTGGAACTGGAGTCGAAGGAGCTTCCCACCACCTGGCCCCGGTTGTTGATGCTGGTGGCGAAAGAAGAAGCATCTCCCGGCAGGAGGACGCCAAGACTTCTGACCGTATTGTTCTCCCAAATAGCGGCTAAGGCTGTGCCCTCAGAGTTGACGGCTTGCCCAACAATCTGGTTGTTGCCGTTAATGGCGAAGGCTATGGCGCCCGGAGTTCCGAGGTCCGCAAGCGGCGTGGCAGCGCCGTTTTCCCACAGTACGGCGTAATTCACTGCGGTGCAGGTTCCCGAATAGCCTACGGCTTGGCCTTGATTGTTGATGCCGAATGCGACCCCGTCTGGATCGCTACCGATCGTAGGAAGAGCGTGGGCTTTGTCTTTACCTTTGTCCTTGTCCCACAACGCTGGCAGGTCGACCCGATTGTTAGTGACGCCAGCCGGGCAGGTGGAGTCCACGATACCATTTTCGGCATATCCTACAACTTGTCCGCTGTTATTGATGGCGCTGGCCTGCCCGTTAATCCCGCCCAGCGTCGGGAGAGCGCGCATGACGCCGCTTTGCCAAAGAAACGGGAGACACGTAGCGTGTGTGCCAAAACCGCAGAGGTCTTCGCCATTCGGATCTGAAACGGATGTTTCGGACATACCGACAGATTCCCCGCGGTCGTTAATTCCGTTCCAATTGATCGAACTGTTCTTTCCTCCAAGCGTGCCGAGTGGAAGGTTGAGTTCGCCGATGCTGATCCTCACCGTGCCTTGGACGGCCGGGTAGAGTGTGGAAATGGCGGAATGATCCAGGAGTTGCTCCATATTCAGCGTCCAGCCGGAATCATTGAGGCCCATGGCCATGCCCAGGTTGTCAGGGTGCTGAACGCCCAAATCCTGAACTTTGTAGCGCGCCTGCGCGACCGCGTTGCTGAAGCAAACCAGGACCGTCGCCGTAACCCACAGTATCCAGAAAGCCTGCAAACGTCTTAGTGCACTCATATTTCCTCTTTTCCTCCGATAAAAGTTGCCGTGCCGAAATGACGGGAGCATGTGGCGTTCCACCGGAAGAACAATTACGTGGCACAACAACACAGACATTTCGGACTTCACAGCAGAGTGGCGGGCTGACAAAATACTGTGACGATTCCAAGGCGGCTAGAGCGCCTGTTTCTCCAATTTTTCATACACATCGGCGAGGGGGTACGAAATTCGAGAATGCCGAGAATCAGGAGTCAGTCCAATCAATTCGATTGACTTTCGACTGGTTTAACGTCCATACTGGTTGGTATGTTGATAGCACGCAAGAGTCCAAAACGTAGAGCGCCAAGGCCGCGTAATCCTGAGCGGACGCGGCGACGCTTGCTACAAGCGGCTTTTCGGGAGGTTTACAGGTATGGCTTTCAAAGTGCCGGAATCGGTACAATCCTGGCCGCGACTAACGTCACCAAAGGAGCTCTCTACTATCATTTCGAGAGCAAGGGAGCTCTGGGATACGCCATTATCGAAGAGATCGTCGCAAAATTCCCCCGCGAGAGGTGGTTGCTTCCTTTAGAGCGAAGCAAGGACAGGGACCCTATCGATGCTTTGATCGGCATTGTACAGTCGATACCAAGCCGGCCAAGAGACTTAAAGGCCGGCTGTCCCCTGGTCAATTTGGCGCAGGAAATGTCTCAGCTCGACGAGCAATTCCGCAAACGACTGGAGAGAATCTTCCAGGCCTGGCAAGAAGGTATTGCGATGGCACTGCGGAGGGGGCAGTCTCAGGGAACAGTCCGCCGCGACCTAGTTCCGGAAGGGACTGCGAGCTTTCTGATCGCGATGGTCGAAGGCTACGAAGTGTTGGCAAAGAATGCTCAAGATGCGAAGCTGTGGAATATGGGAATTAAAAATATCGTTGGCTGGCTGACTTCACTTCGCGCGGCGGGCAGCCGCAAGTGAGGTCGATTGCTTTGGTGTCTCAAGTAGTCTGTTACATACCAACCGGCTCGTATGCCAGGAAATCAGCATTGCGAATCGGCGAATCGCTTCACACCACATCATCATGAAGGAGAACGAATAATGACAAGGATCGCAGTGTCGCGCAGGAATCTGCTTGCAACGGGAGCCTGCGCGCTGGTGAGTGCCGTGAATCTGTCGGGACCGGCAAGTGCGAGCGCATTGGGTGGGCAGAACTTAACCAACGAGGAGATCATCCGTAAGTGGTACGCGGCTTGGGAGAAAAAGGATTTAGACACGTTCAACATCTTGCTCGCCGACGACTTCACGTTTACCAGTGCGGCCGGCGACGACCACATAAGCAAGAGCACTTTCAAAACGCAATGCTGGGACACACAGGTTGATTTCATTGGACACTTTGACCTCGAGCGGATCAACACGGGCGCAGAGGATGCTTTTGTGAAGTATCTTTGCCACACCAAGAACGGTAAATCGTTTCGGAACGTTGAGTATCTCCGGATCAAGAACGGAAAGTTGCAATCCATTGAGTGTTATTTCGGCGCGCAATCCACCTTTCCCTCAGCAGTGAGCACTGGGCAGAAGTAACCTGCGGGCTGCTGATCCCGATGCTCCGGTTGTGCAGGAACATTTCGATTAGAAACATGCACTCGTCAATCTCAGTTCAGGTAGCGGGAAGTCGAGACGAGACAGTAAGGGGTTCAATCATGATGGCACGCGAGATTCAAGATCAGAAGGCCAGCGCACATGAGATGTTTGTGCCACAAGTTGCTCTCGCGAATGAGGACGTTTCGGCTAGCCCAATGCGGGGAGCCACGATTTGCTCCGCCAAGAGTAGACGGGACTACGCTCTTGAACCGACAGTAGAAGGTTTCTGCGAGACTGCAGATACGTCATTGCTTCCGGTAATCGGACTTGATGCTGCCAACCTCGTGCGAGTCTTGCGGCAGTTGGAGGTTATCGCAAAACGGCAGGCGCCACGAATCGCGTTCAAGGCAAAAGGGGGCATCCTGCTCTTGGATTTAGAGGACATCTTGGCAGTGCAAGCCGAAGGTAATTACGTTTCGTTGCGACACCAGCGTCATCCCTATTTGGTGCACGAGTCCCTGTCGTCCATGGCGGAGAAGCTCAAACCCTACGGTTTTATTCGCATCCACCGCTCGGTCGTCGTGAATACTTCGGCTGTGGAGGAGATCCAACCCTTACCGTCCGGGGAGTACAGGCTCCGTATAAGAGGTGGGAGGGAATACTCGGTAACGCGTACATACAAACACAACCTCAGAGATCTGGCTCAACTGTGGGTTGGCTCGGAGTGCCTTTGCGGCTAACAGGCAGCAAGAGGTCTTACCTCGTTATCATGTCATAACATTTCTGATCGTCCCTTACGAAAAGTCAGGCCGTAAACAGCGCGGCAGAATGAAAGCGCAAGCACAAAATCTCGTTGGGTGGTTTCTGGGCGGTTGTTCCAAAGCCTGCGCTGAGTAGTCGGAACGGTCGAAACCACTCGACCGCTTGTTGCAACACGAGGCTGACCTGTTCTGAGCAAACCTCGTACGATGCTAAGACTCGTTCCCCATGGATCAGCTCAACGCTGTTGCCGATGTTTTCGAAACTAGCTGCGAAAACCTCAAGCTACTTCTAGATAACGGGCATGCCGTAAGTTGCACCAGATCGGTACCGACAACCGGGCTTATCCATCAACTGCGGAATCGTCAGCCACTGGGAGGCCGGAACTCTGACTCCGACGTCGGCATGCAGATTGGACCTCCCTCGACGCGTCACAGGGTAGAAGAACAACAGTGTTCCCGCCCAACTTCCTTTTGAGGTGACACTGAGCCGTGATCCGTTGGTGATCCGTTAGCACTGCTTACCAGTGTCTTCCATCGCTTTTACGGTGCCCGCCGTGCGCTCTATGTTGTTGAAACTACGTTTTCGAGTAAATTCGAATCCCACTCTCTCCGCCAGTTCTTTTGTTATCTGGTACTTGCAAGCCGGTGATACCTTTACTGATACCCATGATCAGTGAAGGAGTTACCGATGAATCGCGAAGTCAATCTCACCAAAAGAGTCCAAACACCGTCTGGATGGCGGTATTGCCGCCTTGTCTTTTCCGCGAATGGCCGCATCAAGCTGGACCTGGCTGTCGTCAACGGCAAGCAGGAATGCCACAAGATCGTTTCGACCTACTGAATACGCCCGACAAGCGAGAGGAACTACGCAGCATTATGAGGCCCTGCGACGGGGAGAAGTTCCCCTACGCTAACACTAAAGGGTTAGCCTAAGTTCGTCACGAAACAGTCTGAAAACAGCTAAGCCGTTCAGAATCAGTTCAGGCAGTCGCAAAGTCTGCACTACATTTTGAAAGTGATTTCAGCCGTTCCGGCAGGTTCAGGCCGAGCTGGTGCAGCAAGGATTTCTGTTCGGTCGTCGGTTCGGTAATCCGACGCAGGCGGATCTCGCGTCCATCCGTGGTGGGCAGCACGATGTCGGCGCTCTGCAGCGTGGAGAGCAGAGCCAGCGCCTTCATCGAGGATAAAGGCTGAGCCTGGTCCACTTCACCGGCCGATGGTTGTGGGACGATCGCTAGCCGTCGCTGCAGCAGATGCTTCAGCGTCACCCACAAGGCATAGCCCAGAAAAGCCACAAGGACGTGAGCCTTGACCCGCGGCTCCTTCTGATGAAACAAAGGCCGAATCGATAGCTCGCTCTTGAGCGCGCGAAACGAGGCCTCCGGTCGCCAAAGAGTAGCCGCCGACAAAACTCAATCAACTAGAGGATACGCCTTCTACTTTCGTCGTCTGGAAGAATTACTCGTCTTGTTCGGAGACAATTTCACGACCCTGCTGTTGCGCCATATGGCGGACAGGCTTCGGAAATATTCTGCCCCGTGGTTCCCGCAGCTAAAATTCTTCCTCGCGGCTTGGCTTTTCCGTTTGGTAGCCGGGTTCTGAACTACTGTACTCGCACTGGAATCGAATAATCCGATAAAGGCGTATGGATCTGGATGCTGGTCTTTCCCGGGCCAACCGCCGCCGCCATGCCGTCGGCGCTGATTGTG
>Ga0302324_100029557_pt1 | contig 10378 bp, 12 predicted proteins | sample Palsa_T0_1_FD_201949 | JGI IMG/M metagenome (GOLD analysis project Ga0302324, IMG submission 201949) | Peat permafrost microbial communities from Stordalen Mire near Abisko, Sweden - Palsa_T0_1 | ecosystem: Environmental > Terrestrial > Soil > Palsa > Peat permafrost | place: Sweden: Abisko... | reverse complement strand
CCAAAGCGGCACGATGTTGCATTTCGTTTATCCTCCGAATTGGGAGATCTGATTCATGATGATCAGTTGGTCAACTTCCTTTGTGAGAACATCTCTATGGGCGTTTCAGACCCTTCACCGTTGCTGTACGTTCGAGAATTCCGCCGCCGACTTCTCCGTCCCAGGTCCAGCGAGGGAATCCCTCCATCAGGACCGTTCCATCCGAATTTGACCAGTCGACGCCACCCTTGCTGCCTGCGGCTCCCTCAAAGGTGAGCAGCGACGCAGTCAAGACCTCGCCTCGGATTTCGACGACCTCTCCATCTTCGAGGTGAAGCCGAATGTCAACGAGTTCACCCGGCGTTGCGAAGACGTCCGTGAGTTCGGTGTGCTCAGTCTTTACGGCTCGTCGATATGTCGTGCCGTCGTAGACGTAGCCATCTTCAAGGCGGACGGTGCCGTCGCGACCGACAACTCTGAATAGCCCGAACGCCCTTCCATCAGGGAAAGCACCGCCGATCAATGCGTGTGTACCCCAGCCAGTCAGGTCGCGAGGCCCGCGGGAATGGTCCCGCAGGCCGAATCCGCCCACCTCGACGCGGTGCCCATCAACTGCGACAGTGCCGCTGACCCGATACATCTGTTCGTAGTGCGTCGAGAACGCTTGACCTTCATGCGGTTCGGCATGCGCGCCGCCGCTGGCGGCGAGAAAGGTGGGAGCGACCGTCTCGATCTCAAAATCCAAGCTGATGGTGTGATCCTCGTCGGATCCAACGATGACGCCCGCCTGCATGTCCGCGAGCGTTGTCTTTGAGGCCGGCCCGTCGTACGTAAGGCGCCAAGAGTGAAAGGGCTTATGATTATGGAGGGTCATCAGGGGCCCCGCAACTATTTCGGGCTTGCGGATACCGCCTGACGCCGCATGGGTGTAGTAGTCGTCCGTGCCCCTGGTAACGATCAGCTTCTCGTCCCACTTGGCGAAGTCCTTGGGGTCAGCTCCCAGATGCAGGAAATGTCCGATCTTGCTTTCGAGGTCGTAGCCGACAAACCAGAAATTCTCGCTGAACATCGGAACGTTTTCGGTTTCAAGCAGGCAGTAATCCGCCTCAGGCGGGAGATCTGCCGACCAACCGGACGGGGCGGGGGCGTTGGTGATCTCAGTCATGAAGTGCCTTTCTCTGATGGGAAGCTCATCGTCCACCGATGACGAAGTCACCGACGATGGCAGCTTGGTTGATCTCACGGACGCGCATTGCGTTGACCATTGCGTCGTGCACGGAGCCCGTTGCTGAGAACGCAGCGTCAATGGCGAGACACAGGACCTCGCTTGCCAGGGCGTAAGCGGTCGCACTGCTTGAGCTACCCGCCTCGTTCGCGCGATGGGTACGCAGGTCCGCCAGCGCACGAGATATACCGTCCGTGTCGCCGAGCCCTTCGCGGAGCACCTGATCGCCGAGGTCTTCATAGATGTCGATCTCTGCAACCATGAGGGAAGGCTCGAACTCGGCTCGACGAGCAACGTAGGCGAGCATCTGGCTGGTGATAAAGAGGTCACGCGCCGAAGATTCGGAGAAGTCTTGTGCTTGTGCCTGGTCCATGGTGGCGCGACTAAGGACATTGAGGACGCTGGAGAGGGACGGCCTAGTCAGCACGACACCCTCCTCATGACGAAGCCAGACCCGTCGTAGCGGCATTGGAGTCGAGCGCATCGATGACTCTGAGCCATCCCAGTTGAGCGCTGGCGAGCACGGCAGACATGTAGGCAGCGAGCACTGGTGCCTGATCACTCAGTTCCACCGTGGCTGGTGCCCCGATCAGGGTGTCGTAGACGCTGACACCCGCGAGAAGTCCGAAGTAAGCGATCGAGATGGGATTGATGACGTCTTCATCGAGCCCCGAGATCTTCCGATAGCGCTCGCAGACGCGGTCGATGTTGTCAGCCATCACATCAGGCGGGACCGAAGCCGACACCGTTCGGTACCATCCGAGATCCTCCCGGGGATCCCCGATATGCGCGTATTCCCAATCGACGACCGTCATGCTCCCATCGGGACAAATGAGAAGATTGTCATTGTTGACTTCGCCATGAACTAGGCGCATGGGGGCCGCCGCCGGTTTGTTCGCCTCCAACCAGTTGGCCAAATAGCGGACGAATGGATCTGGCTCCAAGCCAGTCCTCTCGAGCTTCCGCCATTTCCCGATCAGGGAATCGATGTGGCCTTCCCAGCTGGTCGGTCTATCGAGCGTCACAGGGAGATCGGCCGGAGGAACGGCATGTATTGCGGCAAGGGAGTCAACGAGCGTGTCTGCGACACGATCCGTCTTCTGCGTCGGATGGGCCGCAAAATGCTGGGAGATAGTCACGCCGTCGACGTGCTCAACGATGAAGCACGGCACGCCGAGTGCGTGGCCATTGTCATAGAGCAGCGCCTTGGGGATGGGAATCTCACCGTGCGCACTCAGTGACTCGACGATCTCCCACTCAGCAAAGCGATCGGTCGCAGTGATCGACTGACCCTCAGGACGATTGGCCCGAAGCACGAGGGCCTGCACGGCGCCCGTTGTGTGAAGGTCGAACGCATACATCATCTGGCTGAAACCGCCGGACAGTTGGCGAAGGTTGGTCACACGGTCGCCCAGCGCGCGGTCATCGACCAACCACGCCGTCAGCCGATTGGAGATTTCCTCAAGTTCCATTGCCCCCCGATCCCGTGATTAGTCAGCGCGCTGCCGTCACGGATTCAGTGTCCTGTTTATAGCTAACTAACTGTCATGTGTCAATTAGTTAGCAGACGATGGGAGCAAAAGGCTCAGCAGGGCCCCTAGACGCGGATGACGGAAGTTGGCCGCAGCGTCATCCACAGGCTCCACAGCCGATTCGCTAAGACAGCTGGCGGCTCGGAGGGAGGGTCGATGATCCATCTCACCGTGAGAGCCGTGCTGCCACCGGCGAGGAACTCAATGAGATCCGGCTCTGCGACCTCCCTTGTAACAGCATCTGGTATCGGGGCGGCTGGAAGATCCATCAACCGTTCGAAATGACGATGATTTTGCCGGCTCAACTCACCGACGGCGAGGGCGCTCGTCGGTCCCATGAATATCCTTCGATAGAAGGTCGATTGCTCCATGAGGTGAGAGATCAGCGCGACCAGTGTTTGCGGGGCACTTCCATCCTCAGGGAGATAGGTCGGCCCATCCTGCGCCGCAGCGATTGCCGTACTCATGCGTCTGATTGCCGAGTCGGCAAGGAGGTGATCGCGATCGGGAAAATGGGCGTAAATGGCCTGGCGGCTGACTCCCGCAGAATCCGAAATGTCCTTAATCGAGATCTCCGAGACGTCCCGGTTCTCCACCAATTGAATGGCGGCAACAAAGAGAGCTTCCCGCGTTCGCTCGACTCGCGGATCGACTCCACTCTCTAGCTTCGTCATCGTTCCACCCGGTCCCATGTCTCGAATCTCTTTGCCAATCTACCGCCGCCAAGAAAGATCGCCCACGATCCAGGAATTTGGGATCCGACAGGACTACGCGGAGATGGACTCCATGAAGAATTCTGCAGCTGAGTACCTCGGGGGACGAACTGGCAAGCGATTATGAAGGCGGACTGGACGAGGTCGTCGGCTCACCCAATCAAGTCGACACCGCCGGACTGAACGGGGGCGCCGGTACCACGGCGGTGCCGACTTGATTCGACAAGCCTCTGAAAGACCACGTGTCCGAGTGGGGTTCCGGGTGGAGATTTAAGGCGACCAAAGAGGAAGTCGACACACCGCAGAAACCATCGGGGTTCAATAAAAGAGTGCACCGTTTTGGAGGGATTGTCAAGGTCTGTCAATCGCATCTGTGAGTCGCGTTTCTCAGGTGAGCGCCGCTGAAAGGGCCGACATTTGCGAAAAGCGAAAGGCCCTCGAAACCCCAGACTTTGGCCGGATGATGTCGAAACCGTGGAACGCGCCCTCTACGACGTCGAGCTCACACTTGACGCCTGCCTCTCGAAGTCGGCTCTCGTAGGCGAGATTCTCGTCATAGAAGAGATCCAACGTACCCACTCCGATCCAAGTGGGCGGTAGTCCCGAGAGGTCGCTGTAGCGTGATGGCGCCGCCAGTCCAGTGACTTCGAGCGAACCCGGTGCAAGTCCCGTATAGGACTCCCAACCCAAGCGATTCGAGGCGTTGTTCCACAAGCGGAAGTTCCCTTCGGCGATGTTGCTTCGGGTTGCCGTTCGATCATCAAGCATCGGATACGCCAGCAGCTGAAAGGCAAGTTGGATCTCGCCACGTTCGTGCGCCAACAGAGCCAACGCAGTAGCGAGGCCGCCTCCCGCACTCGCCCCCCCCACGGCGATGCGGGTCGGATCGACCTCTGGTTGGCTGGCGAGCCACTTCAAAGCCTCGTAGCAGTCATACAGGGGAACCGGAAAGCGATGTCTAGGCGCCAGACGATATTCGACCGCCGCAACAACGATGCCGAGGCTCTTCGCAAACTCACGGCAGATCGCATCATCTTGTGCCGCCGTACCGAGCACGTAGCCGCCGCCGTGAACCCAGAGCAGCCCCGGTAGTGGCCCGACGCTCGCGGCCGGCCGCTGCACGCGTACCGAGGTCGGGCCCACGGTCTGCACAGCGATACCCCTCCTCGGGATCTTGCCGAGCAGTCCAGCGCCTATCTGAACCGATCGAATCGTCCGTGGACTAATGGCGCCATGAGGCACCCATCGAGCGATACGTCGAAGATCAGGATGGAAAACTTCGTTATCCACCAGCGGGTCTCCAGCGCGATGGTGTGGATTCACGACCACTGATCATCGCCAGGCCAGTGTGAGGTCCTTCACATGCCGGAGCCCTGACGGGTATTCAAGGTCTTCATGACCGGGCTTGAGCCAATAGTCAGGGATGCGCCGATGCCATTCAGTCAGTGTGACGCGGAGCTCTCTCCGTGCGAGATGTGAGCCCAGGCAGCGGTGTACCCCGCCGCCGAATGCGATGTGTCGGTTCGAGTCGCGATCGAAACGCACATCAAAGGGTTCAGGGCACTGGCCCGCATTGACATTGGCCGCACCGTACATGACCATGACCGCGGTTCCTTGCTTGATCGGACAGCCATTGGGAAGCTCCGTATCCTCAGTGGCGATCCGAGGCACGCCGAAGGGCACCGGGGACTCCCAACGGAGCAACTCCTCTACCGCACTTGATACGCAGCCAGGATTCTCAGTGATCTGGCGGCGATGCTCGGGGTGCTGTGCCAGGAAGGCATACATGCAAGTGAGCGAGTCGCTCACGGTGTCGAGACCAGCAATGAGCATGAGGTAGCAGATGTCTACGACATCGTCTCGAGACAAGCGCTCGCCATTGACCTCGGACACAACGAACTTCGACATCACGTCACTGGCAGGCGTTTTCGTGCGCTCATCAGCCAGAGCACCGAAGTACTCGTAGATCTCTTGACCGGTCCTGGCCATCACAGCCCTCCGCTTCTCGGGATCAATGAGTGCCTCGGGATCAATCTTCTCCGGATGCAGGATACCGTCACGCATCCGGAGAAACATTCGCAACTCTTCTTGGGGAAGTCCCATCAATCCGAGGAACACCGAACTGGGAAAAATCTCCGCGAAGTCCTCGGTGAAGTTGCACTCCCCCGCGTCGATGAATCCATCTATCAAAGCGACGACTCGCCGGGTGATGTCTTCCTCTTGTTCGTCCATACGCTTAGGAGCGAACAGGGGGTCCAACAGTTTGCGATACTTCGAGTGCAGCGGTGGATCCACATTCAGGGGAATCAGCGGCCGTACGTTGCCCAATCCCATCTCGACTCTGGACGAGAAGAGCTCATGGTGACGCAGCACATACTCAGTCAGCGCTCGGTCGAACGTCAGCACGACACCGTCGGAAGGCTGAAGCAGACCGGGCCCGTCAATCATCTGCTTGTAATTCGCCTGCGGGGAAGAGAGATCGAGCAATGCCGCCATCAGCTCACCCCCGGCCGACTCCGGTCCAGCTGCGACGTCATCGGTCATCAGTAAGAGCTCTCACGGAGGGACGCCTCCGAGGTGATGTTCTCATCCAGTCTCGGCGGCCACGGCATAAAAGCGAGGGTCATATTCATAGTCACTCCCATCTGGTTGATTATCGTCCTACCTTGACGACGAAACGGCGCGGCCTTCGAACGATTTTCCCGATCTCTCACCCGTCGAGATACGAAGTCCACCGAGTATCGATGGTGGCAACGATGTCGGCGGGTGGGTCGCGACCGACTAGAAAAAGGCACCGTAGCGCTCCCGGTAGTCGCCAAACGCCTGCTCCACTTCATCCGAAGTCAGACCGAAATCGTCGAGTGAAAATGCCACCGAGCTCTTGTGTTGTGCCGGGTTGTCCAGCCACGTGGTGAAGCAGCGCTCGGCATTGGCCGTGAATGGCAGGTCAAAGCGCACGTACACTGTCCGCAGCGTCCCCAGGGGGTCCTTCGTCATCGCTCGATGCGAGAGATCGAGGACCCGCTCGTCTATCGCAGGATCGCAACGTGCCGTGAGGCACCGCTGCAGACCTGTTCCCCACAGGGTGAGGAGCTCGTGTCCCGTCGCCTTCCGACCGGAATCTCCCGGCTTATGGCCGCGGAGCGTTGAATACAAACCGGCCATTGATGGCAGGAGGTCAATCGGGTCGCGGTGCGTCTGCACAAGCATCACATCGGGATATTCTTCAATCAGTTCGGCGACCGCGAAGGCATGGAACGGAGACTTGAGCGTCCATCGACCGCTCGGCCCATGGGCTTGAAGATGCTGGAGCACCCAGTGGTGGGTGAGATAGGGGTGCTCGAGCCGTCCAACGGTCAGCCACTCGGTGTACGTCGGCAACGCCATACGGGCCGTGAAATTCGGGCTCCAAAAATCCAGCGCAAGGAACGTGTTGCACTCGTCAGGCAACCGTGCCCCGAATGTATGTAAGGCGCCCAACGTCGGAATAGCGTCCATCATTTGGTCGAGGGACCGCTGGAAATCGACGATACGGGGGTCATTGCTCCAGGTTTCCGGGTTGGCCGGCGGAAAAAGATGGACGGTTTCCCATTGGAGTGGTGCGCGCGCTGCTGGGTCCTGGGCCAGTAGATCGACGAGTGCGCTCGTGCCCGTCCGCGGGAGACCGATGACGGCCACAGGGCCTTCGATCTCCTGCGTTGCGATCTCGGGTTGCTGCCGGCGCGATTCGACGAGGCGGAGCCTGGTGGCAAGACTTCCCACCCAGGCGTGGTGCATCAACACCTGCATCTCCGGAGGAAGATCAGACCCGTCAAGCGCGGCGAGTAGGAATCCCAATCCAGTACGAAAGTCGTCGTGCTGGCCAAAGTCGGAGAGGCCCGTCATCTCGGCGGCCCTCTCCATAAGAACCGCGTCGCTGGTCATCGGGTGAGCTCCTCGACAGAAGCCGAGCGTTCGATGAGCCCGCAGGCAACTTCGCCGTCCCATTCGAATCGCGCCATGCCGTGGGCCAGCACGAAGGACCCTGGTGTGTGATTGACGCCAAGACCCATGGTGTACGAGCAGGCCAGCGTCTTGCCATGGACCTCCGTCGGCCCGTCGGGAGTCACGAGCGAGACCGTCCAGGTCTCTCCGACGCAGTCGAGCGCTGTGAGCCATGGCGAGTCGAGGACGCGGGCGCCCACGAGCTCGGATTCGCCGGCCACCCATGCCTCACGGAAGAGATCATCCCCGCCGTCTCCGGGGAATCGCATCAGCCCGAAGCCGCGCCCGCTCGGAAACACCGTAGACAACCAGGAATGCCCCCGCATCGTGGTGAGACTCCGCGGGCCATATCGATGCGTCCGTAACCCAGTTGCACTGATGGCATGCGCGTCGCCGTCGTGGCGGATCTCGCCCTGCACCCGGTACAACTGCTCGTAGCGCGGAACGCCGATAAACGTGAGCCCCTCCTGGCGTCCGGACATGTCCTCAGCGAAGTCGCCCATGACCCAGGGTGGAAGGGCCATCGACAGCTCCAATTCGGCCTCGACCTCTGTCCGTTCACCATCCAGGTCGATGACACCAGTGCGCGTCTCGGTTGTCGATGTGACCCTCGGGGTTCCTCGATACTTGGCACTCCAACGTGTGAACGGCTCGATGCACCGGAACTCCCATCCGCCCACTCTCAAGGTATCGGCGGTGGTGCCAGGAGAGATCGCGAAGTCGACAAACAATCGATCTTCGGGAGCAGCGATGGCGAAAGCGACCCGTCGGACGTCCCATGGAGGAGGCTCCCCCATTCCGACACCAGCGCCACCTTGTATGTGGCAGTTCAAGAGTGCGTACTCGCCTTTGTCATCGAACACCCAGAATGCGTGATTCTCGCCAACGGATAGATCGTGGCTCGGATCGACGTTCGGCGGATCTAGGGCGGGATCGAGGCCACCAGTCAGGTCCATACATCCTCCAATTTCGTATGAATACGGCGGGTTATCGTCATTTTGCGAGGACCCACATCGAATCAAGATGGTCGATAATCTTCGGCGGCCTCGTCGGGTCTTCCCGTCGCACCTCGACCCGCACGTCAGGGTGCTCCGGCGGATCGTAGGGAGACTCGACTCTCCAGTTGGGCGACATCATGTATAAGCGGCTCAACGCCTCTCCGCGGTAGGCCAAGCAGGAAGTCCTCTTTTCGGGAGAAGTCAGCGAAACAGGGTCCGCGACGACGACTTCGCTGCGGCTGCGATCTCATCGAAGGTCACCGTCGTGTGCCCGCGGGCTGCGAACAGCCTCAACGCGACGCCTTCGAATTCACAAGTGAGCAATTCACGGCGACGATCCCACACAGAGATGGACGAAGGGGTCCGGGTCTTCTCATACTCGTTCAGCGCCGTCAACGGGACTTCCTTTTCGATGTGTTGGACGGAATCGAGATTGGCAGATCGCATCGATTTACGAAAGGGTGATGCTTCGGTCGTTGGACAGCCCGGCTCTCGTAATTGGCTCCAACGGTTAGAGATCAATGACTAGAAGGGGTGACGTACCCGGCGATCGTATTCGGAGATGCGTGGGCAATGATCGACTCGCCGTAGGCGGCGATCAACTCGACGGTGTGTCCGACGTCCTCGCCCGGAGGGTCGACCACCATCCAGGTTGCTCCTGCGCCGCTCAGCTGGTTGACCCGCTCAAGAATCTGGTCGGGTGCTGCGCTGATGGATGAGCTGTCTCGCCATTCGACCTGGATGTCCAGGCCGCAACCGTCACGGCCTTCGGCCGCTGCCAACTCGTGCAGGTTTTCGATCGCCCGGTGGAGTTCGTCGGGGGTCCGTAATGGTGCCGTCCTCGTAGTCTTGGCCATCTCTGGCGCGATGAGCAGAGGGGTCCAGCCGTTTCCGTGTCGTGCCGCTCGTTCGCGGGCCCTCTTGCCGTTCCCACCCATCCAGATCGTGGGTCCCGATCCGGCCGGGCGGGGCCGCTGAGTCTGGCCGAGTGCTTTGAAGTGCAAGCCGTCGTAGACGACATCCTCTTCAGACCAGCTCCGCCGCATCACTTCAAGCGCCTCATCAAACAGTGCATTGCGTTCTTCGAAGTTCACTCCGAGGGCGAGGAACTCCGAGCGGAGGTAGCCGGTGCCGACACTCAGAATGAGCCGTCCGCCAGAAAGCACGTCGAGCGTGGTTGCCTGCTTGGCGGCCAGAAACGGGTTGCGGTACGGGAGGACCAACAAATAGGTCTGAAGCCGAATCGTGCTCGAGACGCCAGCACACAGAGCGAGCGCCGTCAGGGGGTCGAAGCTCTCATGGCCGCCGCCGGCCATCCACTTCTGTGACGGTGCCGGGTGCTCGGTGAAGGCCACGCTGTCGAAACCGGCCGTCTCGGCCGCCACCACTACCTCCCGCATCCCTTCTGCGCTCAGGAATGCTCGGCTGTAGCCGGCGTGAGCGATGGGGTACTGCAAAGTGAACTTCACGACGGACGGCTTCCCATGGAAATAGAGTATCCTATTAAGACCTCGACTCCTGAGGGGGTATTTGGGTAAGGGCCCTCGGCGTCGCCAAGACTTCCTTAGATGGCCATGGCGGGGCGGAATCGGCGCTTGTCTATCCAATCCCGTCCAGCATAGATTGGCAGACCATGACGATTCTTCCACCCAGAAGATCGGCGTTCTCGGGTTCAAACGACGAGATCACGACATGGCATGGAATACGGCCTCGCCATGGACGGCGCATGGTCCCAGAAAAGGGGGACATTCCATGACGGCGAAGATTTCACGTCACCTTGTCGCGAACCCCGAAGATTGGCGTGGACCAATACCGAAGCTTCTTATCAATCACATTGGCAATCCCGACATGAGGAGGACACATGACTGGACGCTTGGAGGGCAAGGTCGCCTTCATCACCGGGGCGGCGCGAGGGCAGGGCCGGGCACATGCCATTCGGATGGCCCA
>Ga0302324_100029555_pt1 | contig 10379 bp, 7 predicted proteins | sample Palsa_T0_1_FD_201949 | JGI IMG/M metagenome (GOLD analysis project Ga0302324, IMG submission 201949) | Peat permafrost microbial communities from Stordalen Mire near Abisko, Sweden - Palsa_T0_1 | ecosystem: Environmental > Terrestrial > Soil > Palsa > Peat permafrost | place: Sweden: Abisko... | reverse complement strand
CGGCGCTTGCCGGAATCGTCTGGATGCTGTTCTGCACCGGGACCACGTTGTCGGTGCCGGCACTGACCGGCGCGATCATGTGCATGGGCGTCGCCACCGCCAACAGCGTGCTGGTGATCAGCTTCGCTCGCGAGCGCTATGAAGAGCTGGGCGATCCGATGGCCGCGGCCATGGAGGCGGGTTTCGTACGTATCCGGCCAGTGCTGATGACCGCGCTGGCCATGATTATCGGCATGCTGCCGATGTCGCTTGGCCTCGGCGAGGGCGGCGAGCAGAACGCGCCGCTTGGACGGGCGGTGATCGGGGGGCTGATCTTCGCCACCGTCGCCACGCTGATGTTTGTTCCCGTGGTGTTTAGCATGATACACAAGAAGCAGGGCGCCAAAGCCGCTGCCGGACCGGAGACTGAAAATGCGCACTGAACCTAGCCCGCCGGTTTCTCGCCGGAAGTTGGGCATCTTCGGCGTTGTAGCTGTTATCGCCGCGCTGTTGCTGGTGGTGACCGGCATCCGGGCGCGGGAAGAGTCTGACGTTAAACTCAAGGAGTGGACCGATAATCAGGCGGTTCCTTCGGTCGCGGTGGTGCTTCCCGACCCCAAGGCGCTTCAGGCCACGATCGACCTGCCGGGCCGGCTCGAAGCCTATAACCGTGCCCCGATCTTCGCCCGCGTCAGCGGCTATCTGAAATACTGGACCGCCGACATCGGCGCCCGGGTCAAGGCCGGGGATGTGATCGCTGAAATCGAGGCGCCGGACCTCGACCAGCAATTGCTGCAGGCTCGCGCGGATCTCGCCAACCAGGAGGCCAGTGCGAAATTGTCCGACGTGACATTGGCTCGCCGCAGGACGCTGATCCCCTCGAATTTCGTTTCGATGCAGGAGATCGACGAGCGCACCGCCGACCTCTCCAACAAGAACGCCGCGGTCAAGTCCAACCAGGCCAATGTCGAGCGGCTCGAGGCGCTGGCCGGTTACAAGAAGATTACCGTGCCGTTCGACGGCATCGTCACCGCTCGCTCGACCGATGTCGGCGCCCTGATCAATGCCGGGCAAAGCAGCGGTGCGCCGATGTTCGTGGTTTCCGACATCAAGAAGCTGCGCGTCTACGTCAACGTGCCCCAGAGCTACGTGCCGTCCGTCCCGATTGGGTCCAAGGCCGTGATCTCGGTTCCGGAATATCAAAACCGGACCTTTGCCGCGACGGTCGAAGCTTCGGCGCAGGCGGTCGACATCAATTCCGGCACGACCCAGATGCAGCTCGTGCTTGACAATAGCGCGGGTGAATTGATGCCGGGCGGCTACGCCAATGTTCACCTGAACCTGCAGCATGATGGCGTGCCGCTGAACATTCCTTCGAGCGCGCTGATCTTCGACCAGAGCGGGTTGCGGGTCGCGGTGGTCGGTCCTGACGATCGCATCATCCTCAAGACCGTGAAAATCGGGCGCGATCTCGGCCGCAATATCGAACTGGCGGCGGGATTGTCTGCGGACGATCGCGTCGTCACCGCACCGCCGGATGGCATCGCCAATGGCGACCAGGTCCACGTCGTCAACACGGTGAAGCCGCCGGCCAGGCCGGCAACGGTTTCGGCGAAAGAGGATGTGAAGGGATAAAGCGGGGCGTCCCCCCGCCGTCCATCAAGCCCCGGACGTTCCGCGTCCGGGGTTTTTCTGTATCTATCCCACCCGCCACTCCAGAACGCCATCGCCGGCGCTGACGAGGTCGCCGGATGAACCGACCGGCGTGCGGTCCATGTTCATGAGATGCGCCAGGGTCCGGCCGTCCTGCGCGGGCACCCGCGCCAGCGCGCGCGCATTGTCCGATGTCCGCAGCATCACCACGCCGTGCTCGATCTCGTTGTTGCGGCCATAGATCACCGTGAAGCTTTCGACCGCGCCCTTGCCGCTGGCTTCGGTAACGAAATCGGGCACGGCGCCACGATGACGATCGGCTTCGGCCTGCACGCTGGTGTCCTGCGCCAATGCCGCGCGCGGCGGCTGGCGTGACAGCACCAGCGCGTGGTGCTTGGTGACGAAACCGCCCTGGCCGTAGAGCAAGCCGAGCCCGGCGCCGCCGCGCAGTTGTCGCACCATCGCGCAGGCCGCGTGCGTCATATAGGTGTTGAGCGGCGCGCCGAAGAAGGTGAGGCCGCCGGTCACGGTCGGCTGCACGTCGGCGCCGAGGCCGAGCGTCCGCCGCGCCATTTTCGGCACGCAGGGAAAGCAGCTGTAGAGCTCGATGGCGTCGAATGCGCGCCCGTCGCCGCCGCCGAGTTCCATCGCCGCCTTGAGCACGGCGTTCTGGGCGTGGCTCTCGAAGAACCGGTCGCGGACCAGATAGTCGCGCGGCTCCTCGGCGAAGGCGCCGCCCCAGATGTGGATCAGGCGGTGTTCGGCGATGCCAGCGGAGCGCGCTTTCGCCAGGCTCGTGATCAGGACCGCGCCGCCCATATTGACGGTCGGATTGGCTACCATCAGCTTGGTATAGGGCCAGGCGATCAGCCGGTTGTCCGGCGTCGGCGTCGTGATCTCTTCCGGCGTGAAACGCCGCTTCAGCCAGGCGTTCGGATTCTGTGCCGCGACATTTGAAAAGGCCGCCCATAACTGCCCGGATTCCGCCATCGCCTCGCGCGGGGTCTGGCCCCAATGCGCCGACGTCGCGGCCTCGTAAAACGGATAGACCGTCACCGGCCGGAACACGCCGAGCGTCACCGCCATGGGCTTCTGGAACGCAGCACCGCGTTTCGGCTCCGCGACGTCATGCGCGAACGGCGTCCAGGGCAGGGTGATGCCGGCGCGTTCGGCCTTGGTCGCGGTGCCCTGCGCCTCGGCGCCGCAGACCGCCGCGACGCTGCATTCGCCGCGTGCGATACGCTGCGCGGCCTCATGCAGATAGCGGATCGGGCTTTCACCGCCGACCGGTCCATAATAGGCGTGCGCCGGCTTGATCCCGAGACGCTCGGAGAGCTGCCGCGCCGGATCCTGGTAGCGCCAGCTCAGGAAATTGACGATGTCGAGCGACTGGATCCCGCCAAGCCAGGGTCCGCCGCTGTCGGCCTCGGCGCGCTTGAGCGCCTCGACCAGCAACGCCAGCGGCTCGAGCCCTGCGGAGATGTCCTTCGGGCGATCGACGATTTCGCCAACCCCGACGATGACGGGAATGCGGTCTTCGGGGAGGGGGGAGTTGGGCATGGTTTCTTGTTTCACTTTCTTGATCGTCAACTCGCGGCTGTGTTTCGTCCGTCATTACGAGCGAAGCGAAGCAATCCATCTGTCTGTCAAAGGAAGGGTTGGATTGCTTCGTCGCTATCTCTCCTCGCAATGACGATGGCATTTGTTCGGCGCTACTCCGCCACCAGCGCATTCATGTGTTCCACGGCCTCGACAAAATCTTCCTTGAATTCCTGTACCACGGCGCCGGCGGACTTGACGCTGTCGATCAGGCCGACGCCCTGTCCGACGAAATAGCTGACGAGATCGCGCGCCTGGGCGTTGCCCGCCGCCGCCGAGCGATCGATCGAGTTGAAGGCGTCGCGGCTGATGATGCTTTGCAGCGGCATCGGCAGCGCGCCGGGGCTGTCGGGACCGCGGTCCCAGGCGTCGGTCCAGACCGAGCGCAACTGCCGCGCCGGCTTCCCGGTGCGGCCCTTGGAACGGACAGCGTCGCGCGAGGAGGCCGCGATCATCTTTTCGCGGAAGATCTCCGAGGTTTCGGACTCGACCGTCGCCAGCCAGACCGAGCCGGTCCACACCCCGGCGGCGCCCATCGCCATGCAGGCCGCCATCTGCCGTCCGGTCATGATGCCGCCGGCCGCCAGCACCGGCACGTCGCGAATGGGTTTGATCGCCTTGATCACTTCCGGCACCAGCACCATGGTCGAGACCTCGCCGCAATGGCCGCCGGCTTCGGTGCCCTGCACCACCAGAATATCGACGCCGGCGGCGACCTGGCGCAGCGCGTGCTCTTTGGCGCCGACCAGGGCGGCGACGGGAACGCCGTGCTGCCTGCCCATCTCGATCATCGCCTTCGGCGGCACGCCGAGCGCGTTGGCGATCAGGCCGATCGGATGCCGGAACGAGGCCTCAAGCACTTCCAGCGCGCGCGTGGCGTCGAACGGCTGCGGCTGGTTGTCGGGGATTTCCGTGGTCGTGAGTTCGACGCCGTATTTCTTCAGCAGGTTGCGGGTGAAGGCGCGATGTTCCGGCGAAATCCGTCCCGCCAGGCTCTTCCAGGTGACGTCTTTTTCGCCTGAGGTCGAAATGTCCTCGGGGATCAGCACGTCGAGCCCGTAGGGCTTGCCGTCAACGTGATCGTCGATCCATTTCAGTTCCTGCTCGATGGACTCAGGCGAATGCGTGGTGGCGCCGAGCACGCCAAAACCGCCGGCGCGGCTGACCGCCGCCACCACGTCGCGGCAGTGGCTGAACGCCAGCAGCGGAAATTCAATTCCCAGCATTTTACAAATCGGCGATTTCATAGCTGTGTTCACTCCCGCGGCGGCCTTCGATGCTGCCTGTTTTTGGCTTTATTGACGACGCTAGCGCATCACGGGCGGTCATGCCAAGCAGCCGCAATGTGACATTCGAGCGAAACGCGTCATGGCCGGGCATAGCCGTTCGAAGGACGGCGTCGCTTCCGCTCGCCTATGCCCGGCCATCCACGTCTTACTTTGCGGATGCCAAGCAGAGACGCGGATGCCAGGCACAAGGCCGGGCATGACGGTGTAATCATTCCGCACGGCAAAATATGCGGAACAAAAGTGCCGTTTTATCTCTTGCGCTTTCGGGCCGCGGGTAGAATGCTGTTGGCAACACCAGAAAAAATTCCAGGGAGCGCGAATAGATGTCCGCCGTGCAATCGATCTCGGGCAAGGGCCACGCGGCGAACGCCGCAACCTATGACGTCGTCGTGGTCGGCGCCGGTTTTGCCGGGATGTATATGCTGTACCGGCTGCGCAAGCAGGGACTGTCGGTCCGGGTCTATGAGCAGGGCGGCGATGTCGGCGGCACCTGGTACTGGAACCGCTATCCCGGAGCGCGCTGCGATGTCGAAAGCATGCAATACTCCTATTCGTTCTCGGATGAACTGCAGCAGCAATGGGACTGGAGCGAGCGCTACGCGCCGCAGCCGGAAATTCTGAAATACGCCAACCATGTCGCCGACCGCTTCAAGCTGCGGCCTGATATTCAATTGGATACCCGCGTCGACCGCGCGGCGTTCGACCAGCGCGCCAATCTGTGGTCGGTGGCCACCTCCGACGGCAAGACCGTGACGGCGAAATATGTCGTGCTCGCCACCGGATGTCTTTCCAATGCGCGGATGCCCGATATCGAGGGCCTCTCGGATTTCAAGGGCAAGGTTTATCACACCGGTCATTGGCCGCATGAGCCGGTGGACTTTACCGGGCTGCGCGTCGGCGTGATTGGCACGGGCTCGTCGGCCATTCAGTCGGTGCCTGTGATCGCCGCGCAGGCCAGACATCTCACGGTGTTTCAGCGCACCGCGAATTTCAGCATCCCCGCCCGCAATACGCCGCTGACGCCGGCAGAACGCGATTCATTCCGGTCGAACTATCCGGAACTGCGGCGCATCGCGCGCGAAGAGTCGCGCAACGGCATCGTGCAGGAACTGCCCGACCGTGGCGCGCTGGACGATGGCGACAATGCGCGCCGCGCCAAATACGAAGCGCGCTGGACCCGCGGCGGCCTCACCTTCATGGGTGTCTACAACAATCTCGTGCTCGACAAGGCGGCCAACGACACCGCCGCCGATTTCGTCCGCGACAAGATCGCGCAGATCGTCGCCGATCCCAGAACGGCCAAATTGCTGCAGCCCGACAATCATCCGATCGGCGCAAAACGCATCTGCGTCGATACCGATTATTACGCGACCTTCAACCGTTCGAATGTCACCCTGGTCGATATCAGGTCAAATCCGATCGAGCGGATCCTGCCGCATGCGGTGCGCACCGCGGGCAAGGAAGGCATCAGCGACCATGAGGTCGATGCGCTGGTGCTGGCGACCGGGTTCGACGCCATGACGGGTTCCGTGGCCAAGATCGATATTCGCGGCCGCGACGGACTGACCCTCAACGCCAAGTGGGCCGAAGGCCCCAGGACCTATCTCGGCCTGATGAGTGCGGGGTTCCCCAATCTGTTCATCATCACCGGTCCCGGCAGTCCGTCGGTGCTGAGCAACATGATCGTGTCGATCGAGCAGCACGTCGACTGGATCACCGACTGCATCGCCACTATGCGCCATCGCGGCCTCGATACCATCGAAGCCGGCAAGGAAGCCGAGGACAGATGGGTGGCGCATGTCAACGAAGTGGCCCAGGGCACGCTCTATCCGCAGGCCAATTCCTGGTACATGGGCGCCAATATTCCGGGCAAGCCGCAAATCTTCATGCCCTATATCGGCGGCGTCGGGGTCTACCGCCAGATCTGCAATGACGTTGCCGCCAAGGGGTATGAAGGTTTTGTGATGGCGGGGGCGGAACAGTCGCAGAAGATCGCGGCGTCGTCTTAGGGGCTGTTGTAAAAAGGTCGCAACCTCCGAAAACCGCGTCTGACGAGATTTGTTTCTGCTTTACGGGCCCGGCCGCGCGGGCGTTAGTTTAATCCGTTGGATCGACTCGATCTGGTGGGTTCCATGAAAAAGCTTCTTGTTGCCGGCCTTTGCCTCGCCGCATGGAGTGGAGCGCCTGCATTCGCGGCGGACCTGCCGCTCAAGGCGCCGCCGCTGATGGTCCCGGCGACCAACTGGTCCGGTTTCTATCTCGGTGTCGTGGCCGGTGGAGAAATCGGGCAGACGTCGACCGATTTTGTGTTTGCCAACATACCCGGTCTCGCCAACACCCCGACGCGGGTATCGCCTGATGGAAGCGGCGGCCTGATCGGCGCGGAGGCGGGTTATAATTATCAGATCGGCAAGTTCGTCGGCGGTTTCGAAGGCGACGTCGACTACGCGCGAATCTCCGGCCAGGGCACGTCGTTCACCCCTAACGGTTTCGACATGGCGCCGACCCAGCAAAAAATCAATTTGTATGGAACCATTCGCGGCCGCGTGGGCTTCCTCGCCACGCCGGACCTGCTGCTGTTTGCGACCGGCGGCGCGGCGTTCGCGGATGTCAGCATGACAACGGCTTTTGTTCCGATCCCCGCAACGGGAGGCAATTGTATCAACAGTTCTTGCGGCAACGGCGCGGTGTCGGCCACCAAGGTCGGCTCAACCATCGGCGCCGGACTGGAATATGCGCTGTCGAACCGGATGAGCGTGAAGGCCGAATATCTGTACGTCGATTTCGGCCACACCTCGACCGTGTTTCCGCTCACCCTTGCCGTGAGCACGATGGCGGCAACTTCGTCCTATCAGGAACACATCGTCCGCGCCGGATTGAATTTCAAACTCGGCGGTCCATGAGCCAACGCGAACTGGTCCAATTCGTAGGGTGGATTAGCGAAGCGTAATCCGCCGTTCATAGACGGCGAAGAGGTGGGTTACGCCTGCGGCTAGTCCACCCTGCGAGTCCGCGAATTACGCCCGCAGCCGCCGCGCCAAAGCCTCAATGAGGCGATCGGCATCTTCCTCATCGTTATAGACATGGGGCGAGATGCGAAGTCGACCGAGCCGCGCGGCGACGTAGATGCCTTCGCTGGCGAGCCCTTCGATCAGGCCTTTGGGCATCCCATCCTTGAAGCTGAGGCACAGGATATGCGGCGCCCGAAGGTGACGCTCCGGCACGCCGACACCGAGCCCGTGCAGGCGCTGTGCAATCCTCTCCGTCAGCATGGCGAGACGCGCCGCAATGGCGGTGGTGCCCCATTCGGCCATCATTTCCATCCCGATCGAGGCCATCTCCAGTGAGATGAAATGATCGCGCTCGCCCATGTCGAAGCGCCGCGCATCGGGCACGTAGCTGAGATCCGTGAAATAGACCGCATTCTCGGCGCGCACGTCGCGGCGGCCGCCCGCGGTCTGCTCGAGCGGGATGCCGCCCTGACGGCGTTTCGCCACGTAGAGAAAGGCGCGGCCATAGGGCCCGAGCAGCCATTTGTAGGTCGGGAAGATCACAAAATCCGGATCGAGGCGCGGCACATCCATCGCCAACACGCCGGCGCTTTGCGTGGCGTCGACCAGCAACGCCGCGCCCCGTTGCCGCAGCGCCGCGCCCACCCTGTCGATGTCGATCAGCCCGCTGTCCGACCAGTGCACCGACGAGATCGAGGCCAGGCCGATCGGCGCGGCGCCGGATCGTTCAATGGCCGAGAGCACGGCGGCGCTCCAGTCGCCATTGTGCGGCCGGCGAACCGTCTCGACCGCAAAACCCTGGGCTTGCGCCCGCGCGTGCCATTCGAGTACCGGCGAGGAATGGTCGTCTTCCAGCACGATGACGCGCGTGCCGCGTTCGATGGTCAGAATCTTGGCCGCGGTCGCAACGCCATAGCTGATCGAGGGGATCAGCGCGATATCGGCGGCCTCAGCGTTGATCAATCGCGCCGCCGCAGCCCGGGCGCGTTCGTGCTGCTGGTGGGCGAACGAGGCGTCGAGGGTCCAGGGCGTGCCTTTGCGCCCGACCGCGGCGCGGCCGGCTTCCTGGGTTCGCAGCGGCAGCGGGCTGTAGGAGGCCGAATTCAGGTAGCAGATCTGGCGCGGCATCTCGAACAGCGCGCGCTGGGACGCAAGCATGGGCAGGCTCTCTTGGTTGGCGCCGGTTTGATGGGGCGCTCGGTGTTGGTGAGGCGGTGAGGCCATGTCACTGAGGCCATGTCACCCGCCCGGTACTTCCTACAACATTAACCTCAAAACGAGGTGGCCGAAGCCCCCCGGGGCCCGATTAACCCCGGATTCACGACCCCCAATGACAATTCATGGCGGACAGCAACTGTCGATGTCGCGATTTTTCTGTCCGTATTTTCAGTGGGGGGCGGCCTTCGGGCCGGAGGGGCATGATGCGAAATTCAAATCTGACCGTCGGGATCACCGCGGCAATCGGCGTAATCTTTGGTTGCGGCGTGGCCAGCGCGGCCGATCTCCCGGCGTGGAACTACACCAAGGCGCCGCCGATGATCGCGGCCGCCTATGACTGGAGCGGTTTCTATGCCGGCGCCAACGCCGGCTGGGGTCAGGAACGAAGCTGCTGGACCCACACCAACGGCTTATTCGATATTCCGGTGGCCCCTGCCAACGCAGGTTGCAACAGCGGCAGCGGCGCGGTGGTCGGCGGTCAGTACGGTTATCGCTGGCAGAGTTCCGCGTTCGTGTTCGGTTTGGAAGCGCAGGGCGACTGGAGCAACCTGAAGGGTTCGAATGCCAGCCTGGTCACCCCATCGGTTACAAACCAGAGCAAGGTTAATGCACTTGGCCTCTTCACCGGGCAAGCCGGCTATGCCTGGAACAACGCCCTGTTCTATGTGAAGGGCGGCGCTGCGGTTGCGGCGGACAAGTACGATGGCCTGCACGGCGGCATTGTTTTCGATCAGACCAGCGAAACCCGCTTGGGTGGCGTTGCCGGTGCAGGTGTCGAAGTCGGCTTCGCTCCCAACTGGTCGGTTGGGCTGGAGTATGATCATCTGTTCATGGGCAGCAACAACAAGACCTTCATCTCGACCGGGCTTGGCAACAACGTGGTCCCGGCAGGCGGGATCGATCGTGCCCTGAATATTGGCCAGGACGTCGACATGGTCACCGCGCGGATCAACTACCGCTTCGGTGGTCCGCTGATCGCGAAATACTGATTTAGGTTTCTGTTTCCTGCAAAAGCCCCGGCATGGTCCGGGGCTTTTTGTCGACGACGGACGTCATTGCGAGGAGCGGAGCGACGAAGCAATCCACTCTTACTTTGCTGCACCATGGATTGCTTCGCTAACGCTCGCAATGACGGAGGTTGGCGTGGTGTTCCTACATCAAAAAGCCGTATAGCCGCCGTCGATCACGAAGCAATCCGCGGTATGATACGACGAGGCCTTGCTCATGAGATAGACGGCGATGCCGCCGAAATCCGTCGGCTCGCCGAACCGGCGCATCGGAATCCGCGGCATCACATTGGCGACGAATTTTTCGTTGGCCATGATGCCGGCGGTCATCTCGCTCTTGATCCAGCCGGGCAGGATGGCGTTGGCGGTGACGCCCTGACGCGCCAGTTCGACCGCCAGCGCCCGCACCAGTGCGTTGATCGCGGCCTTGGTCGCGGCGTAATGCTCGTTGCGCGCGGTCCCGAACAGCGAGGCCAGGCTCGAGGTCGCGACCAGCCGGCCGAACGCATCGCCTGCGGCGGCGCGCTCGGTCATGTGCCGCGCGGCGGCCTGAAACACATGGAAGACGCCGTCGAGGTTGGTCGCGAACATGCTGCGCCATTGTTCCTCGGTGCGGTCGATGA
>Ga0302324_100029553_pt1 | contig 10380 bp, 14 predicted proteins | sample Palsa_T0_1_FD_201949 | JGI IMG/M metagenome (GOLD analysis project Ga0302324, IMG submission 201949) | Peat permafrost microbial communities from Stordalen Mire near Abisko, Sweden - Palsa_T0_1 | ecosystem: Environmental > Terrestrial > Soil > Palsa > Peat permafrost | place: Sweden: Abisko... | reverse complement strand
TAGAGGCCGAGGGTTCAAATCCCTTCACCTCCACCGGTTGGGCTTGACCCCATTCAGTAGCGAACGCGGCAAAGCTCCTGGATGTCGCTTCGCTTCGCGTCGACTCGAGCTGTCGTCAAATGTCGACGCCATAACCGACGAAGGTGATCACCTCGTCGATGCGGTAAAAGGCAAATCTCCTACTCAATGCACCATGGGGCATGTCAGAATCCAGAGGTGGTGCGCAGTCAACGGTCATCACCTTCGATGGCACCTGGCCACCGGTTGTTGGACGCTCAGCTGTCGATGGCGGCACGGAGGCTGGCCAGCCGTCCGCGATCGAGCGAGTAGTAGACCCACTTGCTCCGTCGTTCTCCTTGGACCAGGCCCGCGTCGGCCAGGATCTTCATGTGGTGCGAGATCGTCGGTTGGCTCTTGCCCAATGGTTCGACAAAGTCGCACACGCACACCTCGCCTTCGGGCGACGAAGCGAGGATGCTCAGTACTTGCAGGCGCACGGGATCGGCCAACGCCGTAAAGCCGAGGGCCAGTTGGGCTGCTTCTCCCGCGTCGAGCGGCGAAGCGAGGACTGAAGGGCAGCACTCGTTGGTGCTGTCCAAGGTCTTGGATTGAATTCTGAGTGCGGTGGACGCCTCGGCCATACCGGTTCTCCCATTGACAAACATGAATGTATCGAAGAGACTCTATGTATCGATAACCATCGATGCTAGTGGAGGTTCTCCGTGTCTCGAGTCCAACTCGCCCTCAACGTCTCCGATATCGACGCCGCCGTTGACTTCTACTCCAAGCTTTTCGATACCGAGCCGACCAAGCGTGAGACCGGATATGCCAACTTCGCCATAATCGAGCCGCCGCTTAAGCTGGTGCTGATTGAGAACCCTGCTGGTCGGGTTGCCGGCGTAGCCGGCGCCCTAAACCACCTCGGCGTTGAATTGGCCACACCTAAAGAGGTCCAAGAGGCGATTGAGCGCCTTGGTAGGGTGGGTCTCGAGACCGACGTGCAGGCATTGACCACCTGTTGCTTCGCCGTGCAGGACAAAGTGTGGACCAACGACCCCGACGGCACCCCGTGGGAGTACTACACGGTCCTGGCCGATGCTTCGGAGGAAGCCGGGCTTGGCTGCTCGACCGAAGGGTGCGCACCGCTGTCCTCTGAGACGGTGTCGCTCGGGGCGGGGAGTGCGACAACACCTTTTGCCTGTTGCTGATTCTTTCGTCGATTCCCAAGGCGAGCATCCGTGAGTGAGGTCGCCCTGTGGCGACGCCTGAGCGCCGAGTTCATCGGTTCGGCGTTCTTGACTGCCGTGGTGATTGGGTCCGGGATCGCCGCCCAGCAACTCTCGCCGGGCAACATCGGTCTCGAACTGTTTGAGAACGCTGCGGCGACCGCTGCCGGTCTCTACGCATTGATCCTCATGGTCGGCCCGGTGTCAGGGGCGCACTTCAATCCGGTCGTTTCATTCGTCGATGCTGCGTTCGGAGGTTTGAGCTTCCGAGATGCGGCGGCCTACCTGCCAACCCAGGTGGCCGGGTGTATCACAGGAGCGATCGTGGCCAATCTCATGTTCTCTCGGGCCGCCGTCAGTATTTCGACGCACCACCGAGCCAGTACTGCCCATTTCCTGTCAGAGATCGTGGCCACCCTGGGACTGATTCTGGTGATCTTTGCCCTGGCCCGCACGGGGCGGGGGAGTAGCGCACCCGCCGCAGTCGGTGCCTACATCGGAGCGGCGTACTTCTTCACCAGCTCAACCAGCTTTGCCAACCCGGCCATTGCGGTCGGACGGATGTTCTCGGACACCTTTGCCGGCATCGCCCCGACATCGGTTCCACTCTTCGTGGCGGCCGAGGTCATTGGGGGGCTCTTGGCTTTCGGGGTGATCAAAGTCCTTTATCCGGGCGTGACCGCAGCCGAAGCGGCCGACGTCGTTGTCCCACACCAGCTCGACCACCACGGAGAGGAGTCGCCATGAGCACCAATCCAGTTGTCCTGTTCCTCTGTATTCACAACGCCGGGCGGAGCTTGGCTGCTCGGGTACTGCTCGACCACTATTCACAGGGCCGCATTGATGTGCATTCGGCAGGATCCGAGCCAGCAGGGCAGCTCAACCTTTCCGTCGTGGCGCTGTTGGTTGAACGCGGGCTCGACCCGGGCAAAGAGTTCCCGAAACACCTGACCGACGAGTTGGCCCAAGTAGCCGATGTCATCGTCACTATGGGGTGTGGTGACACTTGCCCCGTCTATCCGGGCAAGCGCTACGTGGACTGGGAACTCGATGATCCGGCTGGCCAGCCCGTCGAGGTCGTTCGTCCCATTGTCGACGAGATCGACCGTCGCACCCAGGCGCTCCTTAGTGAGCTGCTCGGTGCGGCCGAGGAATAATGGAAATGCAGTGACAGCGGAGCCGGACAATCGGATTGTCGACAGTTTGGCGTCAATGCAGCTATATTGGCGTCATGACGACAGCGATCACGGTGCGCAATGTTCCCGAGGACGTACGGGATGAACTTGCAGCCCGGGCCTCGCGCTCCGGGAGATCTCTGCAGGAATTCCTCCTGAACCACCTGACCGAGGTGGCATCTCGACCCAGTGTCGAAGAGGTGGTCGGGCGCGCTCGGGAACGGGCACGGCTCACCGGTTCCGGCATGAGTGTCGCTTCCATTCTCTCGGATCGCGACGCTGAGCGGAGGTGACCGTTCGGGCCGACCATCAAGTCGTGCTCGACGCATCCGCAATCGTCGCCCTGTTGGCCGATGCGGGCCCAGCAGGCGATTGGGTGGCTGCCTCCATATCTGGAGCGCTTATCGCTGCGCCGGAACTAGCACTGTTCGAGGCGGCCAATATTTTTCGTCGCCAGTTGGTTTTTGGAGCACTTGATCAGACACAAGCCACTTTGGCCCACCAAGACCTCGTCGACCTGTCACTTGAGCTGTGGCCATATGCGCCACTCGCGGAACGTGCGTGGGAGCTACGTGGCAACCTCACCATTTACGACGGCTCCTACGTCGCTTTGGCCGAGCTGCTCGACACCGTTGTGGTCACGCTCGATACCAAGCTCGTCAACGCACCTGGTCCCCGCTGCCCGATCATCGCCTACGGCATGGCGGAACGTTGAATAAACCTGCTCCGGCGGTGTTTTCGAATGCAGTGACTGGAAGTGACTCAATGGAGAGGGACGGGGAAGGATCATGATGGAACGTGAGGAAGCAATAGCGCTTCTATCAACAACTCTTTCGGAGACGCCCTAGTCAGTGGCACAGAAAAAGTACATTCGCAATGTAGAGGCCGAGGGTTCAAATCCCTTCACCTCCACTCTGTGTGACCCCATGCGAATCGGGTTCCTGCAGGCCCGTGCCTTTCGGGCCCGACCTCCAGACGCGGCAGTTCGTTGGGCGCTTCGACATAGAACTCAATGGCTGCCTCTTCGATGAAGTCGGTGCTTACGTTTGTTGGGCCGTCGACAGGAACGTGATCGGCATGCCGTGCAGGGGCGCCAGCATCACCTCATCAATAGTGAGGCTGCCGTGTTGGCGGTGCTGGCTGTACTCGACCTGGGCTCCGTATCGCTCAGCAACGGCAACGGCGTCGCCTACCTCGTCAATGTCCATGACGACCGAGTAGACACCTTCGCCCCGGGTTTGGAGGAACGAAATGAATGCCGCAGCCGAAGGGCCCGACCCGGGAACGGGCGATACGAGCTCAATTCCGGCGTTCCAATCGATCAATACCTTGATCCCGAGGTCAGGAAGGTCGATCTCGGCGAAGGTGAGGCCCAGGTCACGCCACAGGTCCGCTGCCCGCTCCAGGTTGTGGTGGTGCAGGCAGAAGACCACGTGGTGAAGCTTCATGGGGCGGACGGTCACCGGCCGAGACCCATACGTCCAGCGAAGGCGCGCAGGGGGAGATCGGCACTCGTGATCATCCCCGGCGCGGCGTCGCACACGGCACCGATGGCGTTCAAGGCCGGCATGCCGGTGATGGTCATTCCCAGCAAGGCGAAGTAAGCGGCGTTGAGGATCTTCTGCCCATCGGCGGGAAAAATCATGTGCCGGTTGACGATGGTCGGGTCACCTTTGATGGTGGTGATGTAGCAACCTTGGACATCCCAGCTGGGCACCGTGTTGCTTGCCATCTGCCACTCAAGATGCACCTCGATCCTCGGGGTCCCGTCGACCATCCCGATGAACTTCGACAGGCTTGCCCCTACCGAGCCACGGTCCAGAGTCCACCAGCCGAGGTCGACGTTCTCCTGACAGGCACCGAGTTCGCATTCGAATACCACTTCGTCAATCTCGACTTCGAGGCAGTCGGCCATCAGGTAGATGGCGTCACCGAACACGGTACAGCCCTTTTCGAGCATGCCTGGGACCCGGGGATCATCCACCGGCAGTCCGTAGCCGCAGTTCTTCCAGGTGTCGACGGAGTGGTGACACGAGACGTCGACCGACTCGAGGACGGTGAGATGGTCGACCCGTCCCATACCCGCTGTGCTTACCACCGAGAGGATGTTGGCCAGGCCCGGGTTCATTCCGGTGCCGTAGAAGGTGGAACCGCCCCGTCGACAGGCTTCCTCGATCACCTCGGTGGGCTTTAGCCCGGAGGGGTGTGGATGGTTGCGGTTCCGGTGATGACCGGTGATCCAGTCCGCCGTCGATATCACATTGATGCCGGCCTCGAGCACGGCGACGAACAGATCCATGTCGGGCCACACGCCGTTGAAGTTCACGCAGTCGGGGCGGGCGGCAATGATCTCCTCCACCGTCCCGGTCGCCACGACACCCAGCGGCCCGATGCCCACGATCTCCCCAGCATCGCGACCGATCTTTTCCACCGAGTAACAGTGCAATCCCACCAGCTCGAGGTCCGGATGGTCACGCAGTCGGGCCACCATCTCACTCCCCACGTTGCCGGTGGCGACCTGGAACACCCGGCGCTTCGAGATGCTCACAGCAGGTCCGTGATCGTCTTGAGTCCTGCCTCGTACAGCACACCGGGAAGCATGCCCCCGTCGATCTCTATTGTGGTGCCGTTGATGTAGTCGACCTCTCCCGAGCAGAGGAAGACGCACGCACGACCTACCTCCGATGGCTCGCCGGCCCGGCCGAGTGGAACCCTCTCGAAATAACCCGAACCATCGGGGTCGTCGACGGACAGCACGAACGACCGGAAGTTGTCGGTCATAGTCGGGCCGAGGGCCAGGCAGTTGACCCGAGCCGTCGGGCCCCATTCTTCGGCCAGCGAACGGGTCATGTGGTTGAGACCGGCCTTGGCCGCCCCGTAGGACACCAAGGTGGGCGCCCCGGCTGGGTGCCCGGCACCGCTTGAAATGTTGATGATCGAGCCCGTCCCCTCCTGCTGTTGCATCTGCCGGTACACCCGGATGGCAAACCAGAGTGGGCTGATCAAGTTCATTTGGATGGCAAAGGAGTGGAAGAGGACGGTTCGCTCGAAGTCGTCAGCGCCGCGCGGGGCGCCCTGGATCTTTTGGACCAGCTCTGGGATGTCCTCTGCGTGGGGTGCCGGCACAGTGCCGCCCGCATTGTTGACCAGAATGTCGATCTGGCCGTAGGTGTCAACCACTCGCTCCACGAATTCATCGATGGCCCGGTAGTCACCCTGGTCGCAGACCCACTGGGCGGAGCGGTCGGCGCCGACGGGGATGTCGGCGGCGCCGGGCAGCGCCGGGAGCGGGCTACGGGAGCAGCCCACCACGGTCGCCCCGGCTCGCAGCAGCTCATGGGCGATGCCCACGCCGACACCCCGACTCGTGCCGGTGACCACCGCCACCTTTCCGTCGAGCACTCCCACTGGCCACCCCCTGGGTTGACGGACCGGGCTGACCGGCCGACTGGAAAAACATAAAACGTTCTATGATTGTGCGCAAGGAGCGGCCGGGTCCGCTCGATTCCAGGGGGACGCATGGCTCTACGGGTGATCCAGTTCTCGACCGGCAATGTCGGGCGCCATGCCCTCCGCCAACTCATTGAGCGACCTGACCTCGAGCTGGTCGGGGTCCATGCCTGCGGTGCCGACAAGATCGGGAGCGACGCCGCCGACCTGTGTGGCCTCGAAGAACCGACCGGCGTACTGGCCACGGACGACCTCGATGCTCTGGTGGCGCTCAACGCTGACTGCGTGATCTACATGAGCCAGGCCGAGACCCGTCCGCACGACGCCATCGGCGAGCTGACGGCATTCCTAGCCGCCGGGACCAATGTCGTGGCGACGTCGCTCGTATGGCTGATCTACCCGCCCCATGCCGATGCATGGCTGACCGAGCCCATCGTGGCCGCCTGCCTCGCCGGTAGGACCACCATGTACGTGAATGGGGTGGACCCGGGTTTTTCGGGGGACCTCTTGCCGCTCGCCGCGATGAGTCTCACCGGCCGGGTCGACACGGTCCTCGTGCAGGAGATCTGCGATTACGGCTCCTACGACGACGCCGAGTTCACTGGGGTGAGCTTCGGATTCGGGACCACGCCTGACACGGTCCCGATGCTTTTCCTCCCCGGAGTACTGTCCTCCATATGGGGTGGACCTGTCCGCCTGTTGGCCGATGAACTCGGGGTCGAGCTCGATGAACTCCGTGAGTACTACCAGCCCTGGGTGGCAACCGAACCCATTGACTGCACGATGATGCACGTCGCACCAGGGCAAGTTGCGGCGGTCCGTTTCGGGGTCGAAGGAATGGTTGACAGCGAGCCGAAAATCGTGATGGAGCACATCAACCGCTTGACCTCGGCCGCCGCTCCCGATTGGCCAGTCGCTCCCGAGGGGCGCCCCGGTGTGCACCGAGTCGTCGTCACGGGTAGCCCCGGCGTGGAAGTGAACGTCCACCTCGGTCTGGACGGCATCGACCACAACGTGGCGGGCGTCGTCGCCACTGCGGCAAAGGTCGTCAACGCCATTCCGGCGGTGTGCGCCGCTCCACCAGGTCTCGTGTCGCTGCGCGATCTGCCCGTGTCGCAGGTTCGCGGCCTCATGCGATGACACCCCCTCGGCGGACGGACACGGTACGGGCCCGTCCGACACGCCAAGTCGGGCGGGCCCAACTTCGCGGGGACCGGACCCGGGACGCCATCATCGCGGAGACTGTCCGCTGCATTAACGAGGAGGGATTTGCCGCGGCCAGCGCCAGCCACATCGCCGAACGGGCCGGCGTGACGTGGGGTGTCATCCAATACCACTTTGGCGACCGCAACGGGCTGCTCTCCGCCGTCATCGCCGACGGTTACCAGAGTTTCCGCCACTCCATCGAGTCTGTCTCGGTCCGTGCCGGACCCTCGCGCCAACGAGTTGAGGCAGTCGTCGAGGCCGCCTGGGCAGCCTTCTCGAGTCCGGAGTCTCGGGCCAGTTTCGAAATTCTCATCTCGGCTCGGGCCGGACGGGAACAGTTTCAGGTCGGCGAGTTGGAGAGTATGGCACGTGACATGCGGGCGCTCAGCGGTGTGCTCGTCGGAAACCGGGTCGACCTCGGTGGTCAGGACGCCGTCGTCGGTGAGGTTCTGTGGGCGACGCTCCGGGGGCTGGTGATGGCGCAGATGCTCACTTCGAGAACGATCAACTCGTCCCGCGAGCGGACCCTCCTCGTCGACCTGATCACGGGTCTTCTCGACGGACTCGCCGTCTGACACCCACCTGCGATCACTTGGGTCATGCGACGAGCCGAGTGCGGGCCGTCGATCACCAGCAATTCGTGCAAGCGAATGTCCACTTCGCCGCGGGTCAATCTCAATGAGTCGGCCTTATGCCGGCGTCTGGGTACGTCCGGGTGCCGTTGGACTCAAAGAGTTGGGATACCGTCACGCTTCGGCCGTAGCGCCCCGATTGCCGGCGTATTCGGAAGGTGCAGCGCGTCGACAATTCCTGGTTCAGCTGCGCACACCCAAGGGATGGCATTGACGGCACGCATTCCCGTTGCGAGGAGGCCATGGGGTGTCGAGTCCTCGTTGGCGTTGAATCCGACCTCGAATTCGGCATCGAAGCTCGGTTCACCTTCGATGATGACGCGCCACACGCCGTCGATGCCTCCCGTCCGGCTCTTCGGCCAGCTGGGTGCCACGTCGTCGCACATCCGGTCGATGTGTTCGATGGTAATGGCTTCCTCTCCGTCAACGACACCGATGCACCGAAACCAGATCGCACCCACCGTCCCCTGTTCGATCACGCCGGAGGCCGTCTCGAGTCGACGCGGGGCGGGGGCGAACTGACAGGACTCCCGGATCTCGTCCAGCTGCACCCCGAGCGCTTCGGCGACCATCGTGACCGCCGCGCCCCAACCAAACGTGATGACACCGGGCATCATCACGCCACCCTGGTAATCGAGCGGTTGACCGAAGCCGAAGAGTTCACGCATCTCGTAGACCAGGTTGTCGCGCGAATAGTCCGTGATCTCGAGCCCGCGAATCGAGTAGATCCGGCTAGACATCGATGAGAGTGCTACCGCAAAGAGATCACACCCGAACCCGGGCTCGATTCCAGTGGAGTAGATGGAGCTGCCGCCTCGTATCGCCGCCTCCGTGAGCCGCGACAGCGCTGATTCGCGCATCGATCCCCGGGGGTAGACGAGGCCCGGTAGCGACGTCGTGACGATGTTCTTGCCGGCCTCGAGTATGCGACAGAAATCCTCTATGGCTTCCCGTGGACGATTGGTGGCTGGTCCGGTGTAGACGACGCAGTCCGCATCACCGGCCAGAATTTCCTCCTGATTTCGGGTCGCCGTGACTCCAAGCGGATCGATGCCCGCCAGGACGCCGCAATCTTGACCATCTTTTGATTCAGAGTGCACCCAGACACCGACGAGGTCGAGGTTGGGCCGATCGGCCACGGTCCTGATGGCCAGCTTGCCTACCCGGCCCGTCGCCCAGACGACGACCTTGTAGTGCTGATCGGGAGTGTCAACCGGTTGCACCATCGTGACTCCTTGTTCTTGGGATCAGACCATGTGGATGTGGCGAGAGGTGGTATCAGCGGCCCGGAAGGCACGGTCTCGCAGACGGCACTCACGTGCATGGTCAGATTGACCAGCGCTCCGTTCTCATGGCTGAAGCGCAGTGGTCCATTGACGACCGTTGGGGGGAGAACAAGATCCTTGCCATCGAGTGAAACCATCCAGCCCCCCGAATGAGATGCCTCAATTCATTGAGCACTCTATGATTTTCTGGTCTGCGAATCAAGGGATTTTCGCAGCTGCCCGGAGGGGCGATTGTTCCGTCCCACCAGCGATATCCGCTTCCCGGCGATGCTGGGTCTCTGGTTCGCATCCGGAGGCACCACCTCCACCGGATGAGCTTGACCCCGTTGGGTGGACCGCTTTTTTGGACAAAGAGGTTGGTGGTTGAAAGTAAATCCTCGGGAAGCAGGCATTTGCCGAGAATTGTCGCTGCGGTCAGGCGGCGGCGTTCGCCAATACGACGGGGGAATTCGTGCGCGGTCCTGGTCGCACTCAACTCGGAATGGCAAATCCTGTTTCATAGGCAATGACTACCAACTGGGCCCGATCACGTGCGTTCAATTTCATCAATATGCGGCTCACGTGAGTCTTGGCCGTGGCCGCGCTCATGTGCAGCTCTTCGGCCAACTCCAGGTTTGACATGCCCTTGGCCACTAGGGCAAAGACTTCGCGTTCCCGACCGGTCAAGCTGTCGAGGATCTCCGTTGAACCAGAAGGTTTAGCCGCTCGGCTGGAGAAATCGGCGATCAGTCGCCGCGTGACACTCGGCGCCAAGAGAGCATCGCCCCCGGCGATCACTCGGATCGCCGCCAAAAGTTCGGCCGGCGGGGTGTCCTTCAACATGAATCCGCTCGCCCCGGCGCGCAGTGCTTCATAGACATACTCGTCGAGATCGAAGGTGGTCAGGATCAGCACACGGGTGAGCTTTTCGTGATCTGCACCGAGAATCCGTCGCGTCGCTTCGATCCCATCCATGATCGGCATCCGTACATCCATGAGCACCACGTCTGGATGGGTCGCTTCGACGAGTTCAACTGCCTCTGCCCCATTGGATGCCTCTCCCAGGACAGCGAGGTCGCTGGCCGAGTCCACCAGCACGCGGAAACCTCCTCGCACCAGGGCTTGGTCGTCCGCCACGACGACACCTATCGTCACTGTGCCGAAGGGTTGAGGGGTAGGCGGGCGCAGACCTCAAATCCGCCTTCATGCCGCGGGCCCGCTGTCAGGGAACCACCAAAGACCGCAGCCCGTTCGCGCATGCCGAGAATCCCGTGATGCGCTCGAGCTTCGTCTTCGACTTCCGTCATGGCGTGACCACTATTGGGATAGTAGAAACCCTCGTCAAATACGTTGACGGACACCGCACCATCCTCAAAGTGGATGTGCACTGTGGCTGGGGCCCCTCTGGCATGCTTCGTGACGTTCG